>Ga0073928_10002294_pt1 | contig 33432 bp, 41 predicted proteins | sample PaiPotPPA55metaG_FD_76969 | JGI IMG/M metagenome (GOLD analysis project Ga0073928, IMG submission 76969) | Iron sulfur acid spring bacterial and archeal communities from Banff, Canada, to study Microbial Dark Matter (Phase II) - Paint Pots PPA... ...
ATGCGCAGGTCCGCGCGCAGATAATGCGCAAGACCGTAATGCCGATCGAGCGCGATCGCGGCATCGCAATGCGCCTCGGCCTCCTCCAGCGCCCCGGTCATGCGCTCGGTCGCGGCGAGATTGAACAGATATTGCGGCACATCGGGACGCGCGGCGACCGCGCGCAGGAAGAATTGCTTTGCTTTTTGGTGCAATCCGAGCAGGCCGAACATCGCACCCAGCGCGTCCTGCGTTTCCGGTGCGTTGTCGGTGATCTCAGCGGCGGCCTCGGCAGCCTCGAGCGCGCCGCGCGCCTCGCCGGAGACGAAGCGGCATTTGGCGCGCAGGATGTGCGCGATCGGATCGTTCGGCCTCAGAGCGACCGCGCGATCGGCGCAGATGATGGCTGCCTCAGGGCGCCCGCGCCGCAAGGCGGTCTCGGTCAGAAGCGCCCAGGCGGTGCCATCGTCCGGCGTCCGCGCCAGCACCTCGGCGCAAATCCGCTCGGTCGTCGCCAGGTCGCCGCGGGCGAAGGCGCCTCGCGCTTCATCGATCGGCGTCAGATTGGCTCGCAGCGGCGCGGTTATTCTCAAAATGTCGCTCCAAGAAAAAGACAAAGACAAAGGCCGGAGTCGAATCCGGCCTTCCGAGTTTGTGCGATGATGAAAGGCTGTTCCCTATGCGGGAACAGCCCTGGTTCATCAATGATCGCCGTGGTCGCCGCCATCGTGATCGGCGAACTGGAAATTGCCGAAGAGATCGCCGAGCGCCGGCCGGTTGACCGGAACGTACGGGTTGTCGTCGGTGGTCTTCGGGTTCGGCAGATTGTCGCGGCTGTACTGGGAGAGTTTCGGCAGATCCCAGTTGCGTTCGATGAATTTCGGGATCGAGGCATGATCGGAATATTCATGCGAGACGTGTCCGCCTTGCGAATATTTCGACACGACGATGAGCGGGATACGGGTACCGTCGCCGAAATAGTCGAGCGGCTGGACGTAGCCTGAGTCGTAATAGCCGCCGCCCTCGTCGACGGTGACCAGGATCGCGGTATTCTCCCAGAGGTCCTTGTTGGCCTGCACCTTGTCGATGATCTTCTTGGTGAAGGCTTCGAACAGCTCGACCTTGGACGAGGCCGGGTGGCCGTCGTTGAAGGTGCTCGACTTCACGAACGACACCGCCGGCAGGCTGCCGTCTTCGATGGCGTCATAAAGATCGAGCGTGTCCTTCATATGCGCATCGCGCTGGGTCTGGTTGGCCATGACCGATGACGAATACAGGAACGGATTGCAGATGTTGCAATAGAGATAGGCAACCGGGTCGAGCTTTCCGAACTGCGCGCCCTCGCCGGGGGCGGTCTTGAAGTCGTTCCAGCGCTCGCCGAAATACGCCCACGACACGCTGGCCGCTGTGAGTTCGTCGCCGATGTGCTTCTGCTTGATCACCGGCGGCAAGGTGAACTGGCCGTTGTTGACCGGATCGGTGACGCCGCTGCCGATGTAAGCCGGCACATAGTTGTTGAGCAAATAGTAGGCGTTCGGCGCGCAGTTTGCCGGGACGTGCATCGCGTTCAGATAGTTGACGATCGGGGTGACGCCGGGCTGCGATGGGTCGGAGCAGTTGGTGTAGCTGCCGCCGCTGTAACCGTCATTGGCGTACCAATTGTTGGTGTTCGGCGCCGGATTGGGGTTCTCGATCTGATTGGCGGGCGGGGTCGCCGGATCGCCGTTCGCATCGGCGTAATACAGCGAGCCGGCATAGCCGATCATCATGTGGTTGGCGTAGGTGCCGCCCATCACCGCCTGATGGTAGTTGTCGTTGAGCGTGTAGTCGTGGGCGAGCTTGTTCAGATAGGGCACGTCGCCCTTGGCGACGTTGTAGAAGCCCATCGCGATATCGCCTTCGCTGAGCGTCTTCTGCACCGGATTGCCGTTGCTGCCGGAGGAGACCGTGATTTCGACAAACGGGAACAGGTCGGCCTGGCATCCGCTCGCATTGCTGCTGGTGATCTTGCTGACGTCGCAGTCGAGCTGCTGCCACATCTGATAGAAACGATGCACCGGGCTGCCGCCGTAGGTCTGGTACAGGCTCGAGGTTTCGTCCTCGCCAGCCGGCAGCGTCACCAGCGGGTAGGGGCCGTTCGGCAGGTTGGTGGCGTCGAGGATGCGCGTATCCGGCGAACCGCCGGCGATACCGGTCGCGCCCGTCGTCAATTTCACCAGATCCTGGTTGAGCAGGCCGTAATCGGCCGAGGCAGCCAGCGCCAGCGTCGCCATGCAGCCCGGACCATTGAGGGCGGCGGTGCTGACATCGGTGTAGCAGGCTTGCGGCGCGTAGGAGGTGCCCGGCGCCTGCAGCTTGTTGCTGGTGGTGTTGTAGGCGGTCTTCGACGCGGGGTTGATCGAGTAGAAATTGCTCACCGTCGTCGAGAACTGCGCCGCCTTGGCGTAATTCGTGCCCGGCGAGCCGTCTTCCTTGATGATTCCCTTGGACAGGAGGTTGTCGACATGCTCGCCCTCGCGCGGCTCGTAGGTCGCGAACAGATGGTCGAACGTGCGGTTTTCGCCGATGATGACGATGACGTGCTTGATGGGGCTGCCGGTCTTGCCGTCGTTGGCGTGAGCGCCGCCGATCGGTTGAGCCGCGTAAGCGTGGGGTGCCATCATTGACAAGATCGCAGCGGTCACGACCGTGCGATCGCGTAGACGTTTCGTCGTTTGCTTGAGCATGACGTCTCCTGTTCCAAGTTTTGCAATGTGCTGGTGTTGTTCGGCGAGAAACGGGAACCTAAGTGCCGCACATGTCAGATGTGCTGCGCGCACATGTCAGTTCCGTTACAGGATCACGACGAAGCCGCCCGAGCCCGGAAATCGAGCAATGCGTGGCTTGTTGGCTGTGTCTTTGGCGCCACAAGCTTGCGCGGAACGCCCGCCGCGCGATCGGGCACCACTGCGGCCAGGGACTGCTCGTTGGTTTAACAAATGTCGTCGAGTCGGGGGCACCTGGAATCGCCCGCCGATTGAGACGCGCGATCGAGCGGCATCCTGATCCGCGATCCCGGTGATCCCTGCTGCTGACGTCCTGATGCTGACGGCGCTGGACGGGGTGACGAAGCCGGCGCTGAAGGTGAGATGAGGTTTTCGGTCCACTTTAAAGCACATAAAGAGACCACTTCGAAGACACATTTTACTAATTCTGTCCTCAGCTAATTGCTCGATCATTCTCCGTGTCGTGAAGCAAGCCTTCCGGGAGAATGACAGTGACAATGCAGACAGACGTACACGGATTTCGGCGCAAAGCAGCTGACGCCGATCGGGAATTCGATTTCGAAACTTTTATGCCCGTGTTCATGATGTCGTCTTTCGGGCTAACTCTCAGTCTTTTGCTCATAGCGCTTGTCGCGCGGGCCGGATAGGGGGCGTCCGGGGTCCGCCATGGTGCATCCAATAACGCTGAGATCAGACATGCAGAAGATCGTCATTGAAGAGCACTTTCTCTTGCGAGCCCGACGAATACTTCATATGCCCGTTGAAACGCGAAAACGCCGCCTGAGCGGAGTATAATCGCTCGGCGGACGTTGGCTTCCGCGGTCGGGTACTTAGATCCCGGCAGCCTGAAAATGCCATGGGATGCCTGCGAGTGCATCCCCCGTTTGGGTGAGGGGCACGGTTTTCGTATGGCGCCATGACCACAACTTCAATCCTGCCAATTTCATTCAAATTCGCATCGGTTCGTAACCTTCATCAGCAAGGTTAAAACCCGACTTCGATTGCGCAGCTCCGCCGCCGATGGTTGTGATGGACCATGTCCATTTCCTTTCACAACGCCGACAAGCAAACGCACCGCAGGGTCATGGTGGTGGGCTTTTTGTCTTGCGCGGCCTTCGTGGCCTTCAGCTTTTTTGCCCGCGAGCAGCCGGACAATACTTACGTGTTGGTCAAGGCCGATCGACTGGTGCGGACTGCCGGCACCCCGTTTCCCGCGAAGTGACACGCGTTACCGTCATCCCTGCGCAACGGCTTCGCCGTTGTCGCTGAAGGTGCGAGCCCTCTTCGGCGAGCCTCGAAGGATGACAGCCACAGCCCGGGGCCCATCCTTCGAGGCTCGCCCAGCGGTGCAAGTGCACCGCAAGGGCGCGCACCTCAGGATGACGCGGAGCGCGCGGGCGCGGTCGGCTAATGCAATGTGAGATCAGGCTTCCGCTCGGTGTGGCAGCCGCCACGACCGCCGGTGGTGCAGACGATATGACAGCTCTCGTCCATCGCGCAGTCGGCATAGAACCAGGTGAAATACGAGAACAGCACCAGGAAGGCGACCCACAGCGTTGCCTTGGTCATTCGGTCCATGCGGACACCCATCATGGCTTTGCGAGCGGCTCGGCGAAAAGCCCAGCCCTCATAGACCGTCTCATAGACTGTCTTGGCGACCGCTTCAGTGATGGGTGTCACGCCGTGGGCCGAAAGCCCGGCGGTTTCGCCGAAATGAGCGGCCCGTCGGCCTCACGCGATGGAACCGACAGCCTCGGCCGGAATTAGCTCGTTGAACCTTCGGCCGCTGGCGGAAGACATAAAGACCAGAGGCGATCTTGCAGGAGGCCAAAATGGCCCATTGGCATGACACGATGGTAGACAGGCCCAAGAACGACGGTGCGGTTTATTTGACGGGCTGGACGATTTCCGGCCTCGCCGTACTCGGCACGATTGTGGCGGTCTGGGTTTTGGGAATCTAGCGCCGGGAAGGCGCTTTTCGGCATGATCTTGGGCGCCGGTCCCGCCGGCGCCGATGCGGCGACCGCGGCCTTACGGGGGAGCGAAGGGCCGAAACAACTTCCGCGCGAATTCCGAAAAGCTTCCGTGCCGAGGGTTAAGCTGCGCGCGTCATCTCCATCAAAGCAAAACGGCCTCCCCAAAGGGAGGCCGTTTTCGTTTGGTCAGATCGTTAGCGGCGATCGAAGATCGTTTTGTCGTGGTCCCGGTCGCCATCCCGGTCGTGATCCTTCTTGATGATGACAGTGTCACGATCCCGATGCTCGTCGCGATCGCGGACATCCCTGCGGTCACGATCCCTGTCGCGGTCCCGATCATGTGCGGCGCCGACGGTCACGCCATTCGGCCCGACACCGACGCCGATTTCTTCCGCGCTCGCAGGCACGGCTGCGCAAATGCCCGCAACAGCGGCAATCACCAAAGCGTATTTCATTGCGTTCTCCAATGTTATGAAATGAGGTGTTTAGACAAGATACGAGCAGATCATTGGTTCCGACTGACCGACGTCAAAATCCCACAGGTCCGTCGGGAACAGGGTGCGGAAACAGGCCGCTTGTTGGCTGCGGCCGGACCACGCTCACCATCGCCGTGCCGCTGTCGATCATATCGAGTTCAACCGCCGCGGCGTGGCTGACATCGATGATGCGCCCGCGACGATACGGCCCGCGATCCGTAATGCGCACGATCACCGTTCGACCGTTACCCTTATTGGTAACGCGCACATGCGTACCGAAGGGCAGCGAGCGGTGTGCGGCGGTAAGTCCACTGAAGTTGGTTGCTTCGCCGCTCGCGGTCTTGCCGCCACCGTAAAATGAGGCCATGCCGCTTTCAGCATGAACCGGGCAGATCGCGATCGAACAGAGGGCGATCGAACAGAGAGCGATGGTCGGAGATGATCTGCGGAGCATCATCTACTGTGAACGTCCAGCGGCCTGGTAGGTTCCTGTCTGCTCGCACGCTGTCGCCAGATCGAGCAAGATATCAGTCACATGACTTGCGGCAAATGGAACGCGTTGCACGGCTAATGGCACGCCGAGAACGAGTGCGCCACTTCCGAGTCAAATCGTTCAATGCAACCATTCAGCGAGATGCGGATTGGCATAACAGGCCAATGCGCTTGCCGGAAGGACTGAAATGCAAATCGTCCCAGAGATTACTTTCCAGGGTTCGGAGTCATCGGCGGCGGCCCGCGCAGCCATCTTGAAAGGGATTGAGCGGCTGGATTCGCATAATCAACGCATTACGGGGTGCCGCGTCAAAGTGATCGCGCCGAGTCACAAGCATCGCCGTGGGGCCGGATTTCAAATCCATATCTGGCTGACGATTCCGCCGAACGAAGAAATTGTCGTCAGCAACTCGGCATCTGATGATGCACGGCACGAACATGCGGAAGTCGCAATCAAGGACGCCTTCGCGGCCGCCCGCCGTCAGCTCGATGCCTTTGCGGCGCAAGGCTAAGCGGCCGGACTGCTATGCGCGACCAAACTACTCTCGCGTGCAATTTGTATCGTGCGGTGGCCGAACATTTCAACGGCATAACGGCGCTCGCCGGCGCGGTCGGTAAATATCGCAACCACCGTGCCTTTGGCGTAATTGTTGAACGCTTGATCGACCTTGTCACCAATTGCAAATTTTTAGGCCATGGTGGCGAATCCTTCCGCACACAGGCTTTGCGCGCAGTGAGGTTGAAGTAGGGTCTCTTTGCGATTGGTATGGCCGGCTCGCGCCCCGCGCAATCGAACCGGCAATCTGGTCAAAACAGCTCACTCGTCGCGCAAATTGATCGCAAATCGGCCGACGTGCGCGGACCTTTTCATCATATCGGACATTTGCTCGCTGCAGCATTTCGCTGCCGAGAGAGGCAGCCCGATGTTTGTCCCCTTTTATTCCACCATGTCGCTGGCATTTGAGTCGGGCAACGTTATTGCTCTCCGAATGATGAAGATGATGTCTGGTGGCAGCAGTTCGCACGACGAAGCGCATTTGATGGTGACGGAAAAGCTAAGCGCCATGTTCGAGGCCGGCGTAAGCCTTATGACCGGCGGCACGGCGAGCAGCGTGGTCGAACGCTACCGGGAGCACGTCGCCGCCAACGCCAAACGATTGTCGCATTAAGCGCGGCAGCGTATGGCTGCAGGGAACGGCGCTACTTCACGCGCCGTCCTTTGAAGAAGCCGGCGTTGGTCGTGTTCTGCTTGATGTTGGCGGTGTCGCCTTGCTCGGCGGTATTCACTTCGCGCTTTGTTTTCGAAATGTCCTTGCCGACTTCGGCATTGTCGCCGGTGCCCTTGTGGCTTCGATTCGCGGATGGCACGGGCGGCATCTCATTGTGACGCGACATCTGTAGATCCCTCGCTGGTGGACCAGGCTAAGGGGTTCAATGCGTTTTGGTTCCAAAAGCGTGCCCCGAGCTCAGTTGCAAAATTTTGCAGAGCAACAATTGCGGGAACTTTTCCGTAGCCGGCGTGTTGACGATCATCACCGAGCCGTTCTCGGCCTTTGTCGGTGACTGAGAGTGTTGCGCTCCCGCCTGACGAGGGACCGACACGTGACTGAACTACCTCACAATCGCAATTCCAAAGCATCCTTCAATGCCAGGGCGTTTCTTGGCCTGCCGGATGTCGGGAAGAAGATAGCGAAGTACCAAAAGCATCAGGAAATTTTCGCCCAGGGAGAAGTGGCTGACACCGTCTTTTACATTCAAAAAGGCAAGGTCAAGGTCACGTTTTTATCCGAACACGGCAAGGAGGCGGTCGTCGGGCTTCTGGCGCAGGGCCAATTCTTCGGCGAAGGTTGTCTTAACGGAGCGAAATTGCGCACCGCCACGACCCATGCGATGGAAGAATGTCTTCTTACTTCTCTGACAAAAGCGACGATGATCTCGGCCCTCGAAGCGGAGCCGAAGTTTTCCGCGTTCTTTGTGGCGCATCTTTTGTCGCGAAATAGCCGGATCGAGGAGGATCTGGTCGACCAGCTATTCAATTCGAGCGAAAGACGCCTGGCGCGGCTTCTCCTTCTGCTGGCGGATTTCGGCAAAGAAGGCGCGAAGCCCGTCGCGGTGACGCTTAGCCAGGAAGTGTTGGCGGAAATGATCGGCACCACCCGGTCGCGCGTCAGCTTTTTCATGAACCGGTTCCGGAAAAAAGGCCTCATCAGCTACAACGGAAAGATAGAGGTCCATCCTTCGTTGCTGGATGCGGTCCTGCACGACAAGCCGCAAATCAGGGAGGATGAGTGACCGGCCAGTCGAGCGTTGGTACGTGAGCACTCCGATGAAGTTGACGGCGATTGAGGCAAGCGCGTTGGGCCAGTTTGTTCTGAGCATTGAAGTAACGGCCCCAGCGCGGGGGTACTGGCTGAGGCCGTCATTTTCATCGGATGCCTTGGGGCGCGTGCATCCGGTAGCCCATCGCTAAGTTATCCAGGCGGCATTGGTTCCGAGCAACCAGACGCGTGTCCTGAATACCCGCCGTCACATCGCTGGATTGCATGAGCGTTGCGGCGCATTTTTTCGGAACAAATGCTTGCAGGCCTTATTAGCCCACATGGTGCGAATTGGCAGCAGGAAGTGGTCGGCGGCTCAAGTTGAGCATCTCACGGCGTTGATCGATGCAGGAACATCGGCCGCGGGCGCTGCGATCGTGTTGAAGCGTTCGGTAATTGTCGTTCGGGCCAAGGCGCGAAATCTCGGTAAGCGTTTCATATTGCCGCCGCGCGTTGACGACTGACACGTGAGGAGGAAATTCGATGCAGATATATTTCTTCGATATGAAAGACGGCGTCCCGTACAGAGACAGAGTCGGGGTTGAGTTCAACACAAATGCCGATGCAATTGCACATTGCGAAGAAATCGCGCAGCACTTCCGTGACGAAAGCCTGCGCGACGATCAGGACCTCGAGATCTACGTGGTAAATTCGCTTGGGCGCGAGATCCATCGCCGGTTCGTTCACCGGGAATAGGCCGTGTTTTGGATACGCGAGGCCGGGATTGTCACCAGATATACGATCGATGCAGAGCATCGCCAGCGCAACCTTCGCTGTCGCGCGGGCTGGCGGGTGAACAAAAGCGCCCGGAATAGTGCCTCTAGGCGGCTGGGCTCCGTCGGGGTTTGACCCGTGAGCGTCATTTGATCCGTAGAGAGTGCCCTAATTCGTTAATTTTTGGAATGTGAGCAGTATTGACCAGTGAATCCCTAATTCGAAGGAACATACTAGTTCCATCACGGCCCCATCCGCGGCATCTACCTGTGACCGAGAGTTTTGCGCTCCCGCCAGCCATGAGGGGAGTTCCATGCAGGAATCCCAATCGCAACTTGCAAACTTTCCGCCAGATGCAGTCGAAAGCCCGCAATGTCCGAGGTGCCGTGGCCAGATGACGCTTTCACGCCTCAGGCCGAGGCGCTTGAACTTCGACGCATGCGCGTTCGAGTGCGTTAGGTGCGATCACGTTGAAACGCCCCATGTGGCGGCCGACCCGATGCATTCCGATACGCGCGGATGGCTGTTGGGTGAACTTAGGTCGCCGACATAGGCAGGGGCGACATGAAACCGACGCGCAGCAATATCGATAGCCACGATTGGGCCGCTCGGGCATCCGAGGCTCTGGCACAAGCGAAAAGGATGCCGCCTGGATCGAAGCGATCCGAAGCCATCAGAAGGGCGGCACAACTTCGCGCTGCCGCAGACATGAAAAATTGGCTGACGGCGAAGGAGCCTGTGAGACAAATAGCTCGCTGACAGCGATCCATGGCCATGGCAGTGCGAAGCTTGAATGCCATTCAAAATAGCTGGTCGCTGAACCAGCGTCGAAAACAGGAGCGGAATGTCCGAGATTGAACGACTACGCGATCAAGCCGAGAAGTGCCATCAGTTGGCCCGGATGTGCGGCGACGCCGAAATCGAGCGCCGGCTGATCGCGCTTGCGGATGAGTATGAAGGCGAAGCCGTCCGAGCCGGAGCGCGAGCCAATGTTGTGCCGGGCCGCCTCATCCAAATTGGCGAAGATCCGGACGAACGACGAAAGCTCGCGCTGACAAATTTCGTCAAATCCTGGTAGGACGGGCGCGGACCGTGAAGCAAGAAACCTCGCCCGACTACCGCATCCTGAATGCAATCGCGGTGGACGCCCTTCAGCAGGCGCGCGGGATGCCGCCCGGCGCGCAGCGAACCACTGCGCTCAAGAAAGCCGGCTTGCTTCGGCGCGTTGCGGACTGTCACGCGTTGATCGTCCGCAAAAAGGATAAGCCCCGGAAATAATTGAGTCGGGAAATTGTACCCATGCCTCCGCTCGACGCCCCCCGCACAACGAGCCGCTCAAAAGCACTGGACCGCGCGCTTTCGCTGGTCGCGGCACTCCTTGTCGTCGCAATTATCATGGTTGCGCGATATTGATCTGGTTGGTTCGAAATCCTGGCAGCCGCTGCAAGGCGGCGTTAGCCACCGCCATTAAATCGGTGAATGTGAGCAATACTGACCACTTGCCGGCGGCCGAGTCGCGGCATGATCGCTGCATCACCGCCCCGCCATCGGCAACCATCGGTGACAGAGAGTAGGCAAATGCTCCCGCCTGATCCAAAAGGGGGCATCATGCCTTCACTTCTGCTTAAGCTCTTGGACGATAGTGACCGCTATACCATCGCGCAAATGATTCAATTGCGCCGCCAGATGCTCCGGTTCGCACGCTCGCTGCCACGCGGCTCGTCCGAGCGGAATGAACGCCGGCATATCGCGGTGTCATTGCGCCGCCTGTTTAGAAACAAGGTGTGGCGAGACGCTCACATGATGGAAGACGCCGTCGAGTAGCAGGTCAATGGAACCAGCAGGTTGCTCGGACGTTCCCTTCCTTGCCGCGCTAAAGCGGCCCTCCAAGGAGACCTTCCCAAATGAAACGATTATTGCTGGCAAGCGTCGCGGCTTGCGCACTCGTGGCACTTCCGACGCTATCCGCTTCCGCAATGCCGCGCGCCACAGCGGACACCCTGAGCGATAGTTCTGACAACCCGATCATCCTTGCTCATGAAGGTCACGGACATGGCCACATGGGGCACGGCGAACATCATGGTTGGGGCAGGGGTCATCATCGCGACCGGCACTAATCGAAAACACACAGCTCTTTTGAGGCCGCCTCGGTTGGCGGCCTCTTTCGTTGCACATCGCGGGCGTGTTGAATCACACCTTTGCGGGTGTCAAACAAAACTCCATGGCACGACGAATGCGGACAAAGAGAATGTCGATGAATATTTTGCCCGTCGATCGCGCGCTGAGCATATACGGCGCTCTTGCAAACCGTTCCGAGTCCAGGGGTGTCCGTCAGCGGCTTTCCGAGCATCTGATGAAAATGTACATCGACGGCGAAAAAGACGAACACCGGCTGACCGTGGAGGGGCTGACTTACCTTCACAATCTTAATCAGGAAATCGACTCCAGAAACTAGGGCATTAGCCCTTTTTGGGCATCCCGCTGCTTCCGCAAGGAGTTTCGCCGCATTATTCTCGCTTTGGCGGCGCGGACGGCTTCCGTCCTTGTTGGCGGTTGTTTCGGTTGCGGCGTCTTCGCCGGCTTTCCCGCGCTTGGCATCATCGGCAGCACTTGTGTCGGCAGGAACGAGCCGCGCTCGATGGGCTGCGTTCTCATTGGGCCGGTAGGCGTCGGTCTGCGTTTATCCATCCTAAGCACGGGGGTTAAATTGGGTCGCGATCGTTGTGGAAGGGCGGCCCTTTCGGGCCGCCGTTTTTTCAATGACGCTTACTCAGAGACGCTCACTGACAGAGGTGCCGGCGACCGTCTTCGCCACGGAACCATGTTCCCGGCTGACAGACGAAGCCATTTCGCCTGGCATACCCGTTATCGTAACCGTAGCCGTTATCATAGGCATACGAACCGCGGAACGGTGAGGTCGCAATAACGGCGGCTGTTCCGACGGCGGCTCCCGCTATACCGACAGCGGCATCAACCGGTCCACGATCGCGGTAACCGTCATAGCCTCGGTGATACACTTGCTGTGCCATCGCCGGCGCGATGATGACGGTCGAAAGCACGGTAGCTGCGGCAAGAAGTTTCAGTTTGGTCATTGGATTTCTCCTTCGAGGGGTGTGAGAAGCCAACAACCTGCACGGAGGGACGTTCCGCTATCGAATGGCGATGGTCTGGTGCGCGACTAATGCCGGCCAGCATCGCGCGTTTGAATCCAGATGAAGAGTGAGCGAAATTGCTCATACCTTCGCAATGCAAGTTGCGGGTTGCATGCTTGTCGGGAACCATACTTCTAAGACGCCGTTGAATGCCTGGTACGCGGCAAATAATGCCAGCGCCGTCAGCGGAGAATTCCCATGGAATTGATCCTCCTTATCGTTGTGCTCGTGCTCTTGTTCGGTGGCGGCGGATACTGGGGTCGCCGTCGAGGTCACTGGTGATGAATGACTCTTCTGCTTTCTTTGAAGCATCATCGAATTAGCGGTTCTAGCCCCGGCGACACACGGCGAACCTAAGCCACTACATCGAAACGCCCGCCGAACATACATACTCCAATCGATGGTCGCCGGGCCGGTCCGGCGCCGGGGCTAGCCGCCTCAACCTGTTTGCGCTCGTCCTTCGGCAGCGTCTTATCGCCGGTCACTTTCAATCAGCAACGAGGTGAGAGATGATCACGGTGTACGGCTTCAAGCGCGTCAAGGAGCCTGTGATTGGCGAAACGCGCGACCTTCGTGCGCTTTGGGCGCTTGAGGAAACCGGGTTGCCCTACCTGGTGCACGGGCTGGACTACATTGAGGGCGAGACACAAACCAACGACTATCGCCGTATTAGTCCGTTCAGTCAGGTGCCTGTGATCGACGACGACGGGTTTATCGTCGCGGAGACCGGCGCGATTGTCATTTATATCGCCGAGAAGGCCGGCATGCTGATTCCCGCCGATCTGAAGGGCCGCTCATGCGTCACGCAATGGTGCTGCACCGCGCTAAACACTATCGAGCCGACGCTGCTTCAAATCCAGGTCATCGATGGAGGCGGCGAAAAGGCGACAGGCGCGCTGCGCCGGCCGGCACTCGTCGACAGGGCAAGAGAGAAATTTACCGTGCTGGAGAAGCAGCTATCGGCCCGGCCTTATCTTGCAGGTGACGACTTCACCGTCGCGGACATCATGATGACGACGATTCTGCGCGAAATCCGCAAGACGGATTTGATCGTGCGTTTTCCGACGCTGAAGGACTATTTCGCTCGCTGTCAGGCGCGGCCGGCCTGGCGGCGAACGTTGAGAGCTTACGAGGTGCGAATGGGTGCTCCAGAAGGGGCGGCGCATTAGAACCACAACTTGTCGCCGGTCTTTGCTGAACCATCGAGCAACGATGATTCGCTTTTCATGCAGGCCAGCGCCACAGGCGATTTCCACCTAGTTGGAGCGACTCAGCAAGTCCTCGGCCACAACCCGCTCAAAATTCTCATCTTTGCAAGATCAGGTTTGCAAGATCAGGCTTGCCGCAGCGATTGCGACAATTGAAGCCAACGAGACCGAAGCAAATATGCAGTGTTGCTTGCCAGTCTTCGTGACGCTTTCCAGGCTTCCATCGATTCGACCAGATCCATCATTCGTCGCCAGTAGTGATATCCCGACGCGAAAGCGGGGATTGACAGCAGCTTCTTTCGGTTAAGCTGAAACAGCTGTTCGACGAACGTCAGTTTCAATACTTCAGCGGTGACAAACGTAATCGCACCCAAGCCGAAATGACCGGTTCCCACCAAATATCCCGCCAAAGGTTTTGCCGGTTCAAGGATGATTACCGGAACGACCAAAAGCGCGAGCGAGGGATAAGGCCGCAAGGAAACGATCCACAGCCGCGTTCGCTCGAAAAACTTCTTCTTGGCGATCCATAGAGTCATCGGCCGCGTCACATAGGATAACACTCCGTCCACCACGAAATAGGCTGTGGCAACGATGAAAACGGCTGTCTTCCAAAAGCGGGCCATGACTCCTCCACTATGTCAAAGCGAAGGACGCCGAACTGTTCCGAAAATACAGACCAGGAAAGAATGGGAACCCGGAACATTACGTTGCCAGACAGGCTTAACCTCCATGTAACGCACGGGATTCTTGAGAACCTAATGGATAACTTTGCAAACGCTTCTTTCGCACCCGATTTGATCGTGGTTATGCAGAACGCACTGGAGGGCGCGGTTTCGACGCTGCCTCATCCGGTCAGCTCAGGCCATATCAAGTCGATTGCGGAAACGATTCTGCGAAGCGCCAATGAGGGCGAGCGAGATCAGAACACTCTGCAAACAATGGCACTTCTGGAACTGCAAATTTCGCCTAGAAGATAGATTTGAGCGAGGCTCGTTCCGTCATCGTCGCGGGCATGGTCGGTCCTGCAAAAACCGACCGGCCATGAATCACTGAAATGCTGATCCTGTTCGTCACCTGGATCACTCCTTTTGGTGACGCAGAAAGAGGCGTATTCGTCAGAGCGCCACCCTGGAAACGGGAGGGACGCCGTGAACCTTGTCCGGCGGCAATTTCTGCAAGTGGCAGCAGGGGCTGCCGCGCTGCCGACTTCGTCACGCTTCGCGTGGGCGCAAGCTTATCCGGCGCGAGCGGTGCGTATGATCGTTCCGTTCGGGCCAGGCGGGTCGGCCGATATTTTCGGCCGCATCATCGCACAAAAATTGTCCGAGCAGATTGGAAAGCAGTTCTACGTCGAGAACATAAGCGGCGCCGGCGGCAATATCGGTATGGGCCGAGCGGCTCTGGCAGCGCCCGATGGATACACTATGCTCGTTGCTGTGCCCAGCTACGTGATCAATCCCGCGCTGTACGATGAAGTCCCCTATGATGCCTACAAGTCCTTCGATCCGGTAACGCTCGCGGTCAGCACAACTGTCGTGCTCGCGGTCCACCCCTCTGTGCCGGCGCAGACGGTCAAGGATCTCATTGCCCTCATCAAAGCCAATCCCAGCCAATACAACTACGCTACGGCGGGGCCGGGGTCGCCAGGGCATCTGGTGGGCGAAATGCTGCGCCAGTCGCTGGGCCTCGACCTTGTACATATACCCTACAACAGCGCGGGCCTGGCAATCGGCTCGACGGTCGCAGGGCATACGACGATTTGCCTTGCCGCGCCGGCGCCAATTGTGCCGCAGGTCAGGATCGGCAAGCTGCGTGCGCTGGCGGTGGCGTACAGGACGCGGTTGCAGGCGCTCGCGGACGTGCCAACCATGGCGGAAGCCGGCTATCCGGACATCGAGTTTGACAATTGGTTCGGTGTCTTCGTCCCGGCCGGAACGCCTGGCGAGATCATCACGCATCTCAATCGAGAGATCGCCAGGAGCATGGCACAGCCAGACGTAAAGGAGCGCCTGGTCGCGCTTGGCTTCGATCCGGTTGCGAGTACTCCGGAGGAATTCGCCAGGCAAATCAAAATCGAGCTTGAGAAATGGGCCAAGGTGATCCGCGCAGCGAACATCAAGGCGCAGTGAGGCCGCCCGGATCAGCGTTTTCATGCGAAGTGGAAACCGGCTCGCGTCAGGAAAACGCGTCAAATCAAGAATCTAGAACCCCCTTTCGATTCAATCGAAACGGAAAGGGTTCTAGTCGAAAAGCCGGACAGCTCTATCGGAGGCCGCCTCGTTGGCGGCCTCTTTCATGCCTGCATCACGCGGGTGCTGGCTCACATTTCGCGTCCCGGCGGCGCCCCAAGGGCAGGCGTGCTCGCCTCCCCTTTCGACCATTGCGCACCTTTCGGGCGGTTGGAACGAAAGCGCTCTGAAGTAGTTCAGATTGGTTGGCGCTGGGGGTCTCTTTCCTGTTCAGAGGAGACTGACTATGACCAAAAGCTTACTCGTTGGTCTTGCTGTCCTAACTCTCTCCACTTCTGCTGCTTTGGCCGCGCATCGGAGTCATCATAGCCACGCTATGAACCCAAATGCCTCTGCTGCCGCGGTGAACCCGGACCCAAATGCCCGTTCAAATGCATTTGGCAGTGTGGGTGCAACTCCGGTCATTTGGCCGGGCGGTGGCGGTGCGAGTAGCAGCGACCGCACGATGTATATCAAAAATCTGCACGACGCCGGGTATGATCCGAAGAACAACTTCAACCCGAACGGGACCATAAGGACGCAATAGCATCGGGTCTCGTCGACAACAGCCGATCTTCCGGTGAAACTCGTTGTGCATGTGGGAGGCCCGCGGCGGGGGCGGGTCTCCTTGCGCCCGTTCGCCGACCAGCCATGAATCACTGAAATGCTGATTCGTGAATCCTGTCCGTCACCTTCGTCCCGGCCGGAACGCCTGGCGAGATCATCACGCATCTCAATCGAGAGATCGCCACGAGCATGGCACAGCCAGACGTAAAGGAGCGGCTGGTCGCGCTTGGCTTCGATCCGGTTGCGAGTACGCCGGAGGAATTCGCCAGGCAAATCAAAATCGAGCTTGAGAAATGGGCCAAGGTGATCCGGGCAGCGAACATCAAGGCGCAGTGAGGCCGCCAGGATCAATGTTCCATAGTTACCGTTGGACGAAACCGTCCGCACGGCTCCTAAGACCTCACCTACGTTTTATTTCGGGCTTCTCGTGCAAAACGGCGTTCAGCAGCGAATTATGAACCTCTATCTTTCCATTGTAGCTGATGAGCCCAAGTTTGCGGAATTTGTTCATGAAGTAGCTGACGCGGGATCTGGTCGTTCCAATCATCTCGGCCAGGGTTTCCTGGCTGATATCTACCAGAATAGGCTGCGGCGTTCCTTCCTTTCCGAAATGCGCGAGCAGAAGCAGAAGGCGTGCGAGTCGCCTTTCACTTGAATTGAAGAGCTGGTCGATCAAGTCCTCCTCAATCCGGCTATTCCGTGTCAGGAGATACGCCATGAACAGCTCGGAAAATTTCGGCTCGGTATGAAGGGCGGCAATCATCGCTTCTTTGGTGATGGAGGTGATCACACATTTGTCGATCGCCGTCGTGGTCGCGATGCGCAATGGGTGGCCATTGAGGCAACCCTCGCCGAAGAACTGGCCAGGTTCCAAAATCCCGACTACCGCTTCCTTGCCTTGCTCGGATAGGACAGTGAGCTTGACGCTGCCTTTTTGAATGTAAAAAACCGTATCCGCCACATCGCCTTGCTCGAAGACGTTGTGATTCTTCTCCAATTTCAAGATCGTTTTGCCGTCCCCTACCTTGGCGAGAAAGGCTTTGGGATCGAACTCGCTATTGGCCTGCTTCCCCACGGGAGTCTCCCTTGCTCCGATGAACGGGCGCGCGTCGCATTATAGCGGTTCCAACGCTGAAATGAAGCAGAGCTGCTCAGGTAATGAGGGGAGTTTGACCGGCTTGAGGGAGTCCGGCGAAAACGGGACTCCCTCGTGAGCCAGATGTGGACTGGCGGCGATTTGGCTCGCCTGTTTAGCACGCTGTGATCGTTTCAGTGCTGTCGCAGATGGCGCATTCGCAGGTCCGTCTCTTCCTCGGTGCGCCTACCGGCCGCCAAACCCATGTTCGACCGCGGGGTCGAAAAAGTCTGTCTGATTTTGACCACGCGAAGCTAAATTAAATTGCGTAAGGCAGTTTTGCGATCATCGAGGCATGGCCATGACGCCGGCTTTGAAACGCGGTATTGGTCATATTCCATTTATTTCAGAATCCGAGCAATATTGACCAGCGACTCCGGAACCCGGAAGACCATGTTGGCTCCATCACCGTCCCTCCTTGACAGCAGCGGGGACTGAGAGTCCAACGCTCTCGCCTGACCAAAAGCGTCACTCAGCCGGCGACAATTCAAGCAACTTCTTTTCCGCGGCGTCGTACACCTTGACTTGGAGCATCGGAAATTCGGCTTTGAGATTCCTTGCCCTTTTCTGCGCCGCCTCAAGCGTGGGAAATACCGTCTTCATCCGGCCATCGACTTGCAAGCCAAAGCCCTCGGTCATCACAAGGTCGGCGCGTGTGACGTTGCGGGGTTGCGGCTCGTCCGGGATCGTCAGAGGTTTTTTCATGGCAACTCCTTGGGTTGCCCCCTCCTCATCTAATCACTGCTTTCCCCGATAGAAGGGCAACGCCCTTCGCGTGGCTTCCTCCAGTCGTTCAATCTTTCGACCGTCGCCAACCAAAGTGGTGGCCGCGGCCTCTTTCCCAACGGTCATTTCACCAATCTTTTTGAAAGTGAGCAAGATTGACCAGCCGCTGCGGAGCTGGAAGCGCATGTTGGCTCCATCACCGCCCCGACACAGGCAACGATCGGTGACAGAGAGATCGGTAACGCTCCCGCCTCACGCAGAGGGAAAGCGTGACCTCACCCCAACAAGTCCTGCCCGCTATCGAGCGCGCGCGCTGTTCCCGCTGCCAAGCCCGGATGATGTGGGAAGCGTGTTTCATCCGGGCCAACAGGTTTCGAACACCGGTTGTTGAAATGCCAAAAGTGCGATCACGTTGAGATTAACATCATTGCATCCGATCCCTTCCAATCGAAAGCGGCCGGTTGGCTTTCCGGAGAGTTCAGATCGCCGCACTGAGGGGAGCAACACATGCTCGACACGCAAAACCAGGGGCCGCTATGCACCGCTTGTGGTTCGCCCATGAAGTTGACCGCTATCGAACCGAGCAATACGGGCCAAGACCTGCGAACGTTTTCTTGTCCACATTGCAAAAGGGTTCAGCAGCACATCATCGAAAGCGCCGTGACTGCGGCCTGGTTGGAGCGAGGCAAACCCGCGACGTAATGTGTAAGCAGGCCCGTTAATTGCCGCTTCAGTGGGCGGCCGCTTTTCTGTCGAGCCAAGCGTTCGATATCGCCGATTTGTGCGTGCGCCCCGGGGCGCTGCCCTTAGCCCTGGAGATATTTTAGCAGCAAGCACGATCCATACCGGAACCGTTCGAGCATTGGCGAATTGTAGCGCGCGGCTTGTATCTCAATTGACGACCACGCGCGTCCCAACAGTCGATGCGATCGAGCGCACGGTGCGGCATGTTTTCAGGGGATGACCGTTCGCTGATTCCGCCTTTGGTAAGAACGGTCGTGGACCCGCGACGACCCTGTCAGGTTCAATCACATGATTGATTTTCCAAATCACAGCCGTTCATATGACCAAACGCGGCGTGCCGTGCGATTTTGGGGACACGATAGCGCGATAGAGGCTTCATTTTATATAGCCGAAGATGCGCTGACGCGAATTCAACCAGATGCGCGTCCCGATGAGTCGGGCTTTCTGAGCGCCTTCGATTCCAATCGTGATTTGATTTGCGCCGCCGCAGCCAGGATTTATGTTCGCGGCAGCAGAGGGTCTTACGATCTGGTTGCCGCTAATTTTTGAGGAAGACTATCCGCTGAAGCGCGCGCCACGACTACATGTGCAGCGGCGGCGGGGACCGCCTCACTTGGGAAAATCGTCAATCCCGTTCCCTGATTCGATGTTGGAAATCACATGTGGGAAGGCGATAGCGATAAGCCGTTTTTCCGGCCGCTGGTTTCTGTCTCACGCTTCGCGGCTTCTTGGATGAAATCCTCTTCAAGATCGTGAAGCATGTCGAGGACATTCGGATTTCGCTGATAACAAGCAAGCCGGCGGCAGCTTTCCGCAAGTTCGGTCATCAATTGGGCTTCGTTCATGGGGAGCACCATCGTTCACACCCGGATCAATGCCGCCACTCCCAATAACGTTCCGCGGGGGCGAATAAGGTTTTCGGGGATATCAATGACGAACGCCGCAAGTTCGGATGACAAGAAGGAAAACAGCTGGGGTGGACGACCCTTGGGGAGGTTAAAAAAAGCGCCCGGTCGGGCGCTTTTTAAATTCGTTATTGGCAAAGATACCTGCGGCCATCCTCGCCGCGGAACATGGTTCCCGGCTGGCAGGCGAAGCCATTGCGAGTGGCATAGCCGTCATCATAGCCGCCGACATTGCCGTTATCGTAGGCATATGAATCGTCGTAGTAACCGGGGCCGTAACCGCCGTAGTAACCCGCGCCAAGCACTGAGCCAGCGATGACGCCAGCCGCGATTGCGGGTCCAAAGCCGCCACCTCGACGGAATCCGCCGCCGTGGAATCCACCACCTCTAAAACCTCCGCCGGCAAAGTGAGCGCCGCCGGCGTGGAAACCGCCGCCGCCGCCGTGGCCGCCGCCATGTCCGCCCCGCGCGAGTGCAGGGGACGTCGCCGCAAGTGCAACCGCCAGGCAGGCAGCCGCCATCGTTCCAAATTTTACCATGACTGTTTCTCCTGATGAGTCGAAGAGCCAACAGCCCAACGTCGGGAACGTTCCGGCTCTAGCTGGGATATTCGACGACTCTTGAGGCGGACATCATGAGAGTCCTGAATGATCGCCTCAGTCGGGATCGTTTCTTTGTCCACCCTCATTTTGCAAAGTGAGCAATATTGACCACTGAACCAGTCCTCGGTTGCAGGATGATGGTCGTGAGGTGCCAAATGGTAACCGCCAGGATCTCGCGTTTTTTTCCGTCCCGCAAATCGAAGCTCGCGCGCGGGTCGAACCAAAGCTGATCTTGCTTTTCATCGGATGTGGTGCACCAGTGTCGTTACCGCAGAAGGGGTTGCTATGATTTCACTCTTGATCGGGATTTTGATTATTTGCGTCGTCGGCGCAATTTGCTTTTGGGCCATTGACAAGTTTGTTCGGGAAGCTCGCTTGGCGAATCTTCTCAAACTGCTTGTGGTTCTGATCTGCCTGGGCGCGATCCTGCAACGGGTGCTGCCGTTGGCGGGGATTAACTGGCTATAGTCGCGCAGCTCACGACGGCGCCGCCGATATGGTCAACAACGTCGGCTTCCAAGCATCCCATTGAACAATCAGTGTAGCCGACGCGGGGGCGGGCCAATCGTATCGGGATTCCAGGCGGAACCGACAGACCCACCCCTGTACTTGCGCCGTCACTTCATTACTTGCAGGTCTTGTCGGCCGCCAAAGCTGTTTGGGCTGATGCCTGTGTCGGATGAACGGTGCCGATAACCTTCATGCCGCCGCCAGCAGCAGGCTTGGCATCGAGCACCTGACACTTCATGGTCGCAGTATCTTGAGCCAGGTAGAACGAGGCCGCTGACGGCGGCGCTTGGCCGACAGTCTTGGCCGGTTCGGCAGGTTTGGCCGGTTCAGCCGCGAATGAAGGTGCAGCGAATGCGAGAACAGCGATCGTCGCTAAAAGAATCTTCTTCATGGGATCTACCAGTTGTCGTACGTCCGTATTGGACAACGAGCAAATGGAGCCAGCTGATAAAGGTTCCCGCGATAATGGACTTGTTTTTGTGTCCCACCCGAAGATTGCAGTCCTTCGGCCGGGTCGATTGCTTCTCGCCGCACGACGATCCAATTCGGGAGCAAGAACCTGGAGTGGCCATGAACGGCGCTCGGAGAAGCGGCGCGTCTGCGCTTAGAGGCCGGTGCTCTGCTTGGCAAGTACCGTGACGATCCACCGCGTGGGATTGCTGGGAGACTTGACTTCCATGACCGAGCGGACCAACCCGGTGACGAGCGATCCCCTCACCGTCAAGGTGGTTTTTTGGCCGCGATGTTGGTCATAGCGGCAGCGTCGCGCCACTTTTGGATTAGTCGTCTCGAACGTTTGCATGTTGTACCGATTTCGGCATCCAGAACTGCTTCTTGAATCCTCGGAGCGATCATCCCGTGTCGAATTCAACAGAACTCGACGCCTATCACGAGACCTTTTTGCCAGGAAACCCTGCAGCGCCGACCCGGGTCCGCGCGAGAGAACTTAAGCTGAAACACGGGTCTCATGAACGCTGGGTCCTCGATCTTGATTTTCGCGCCGCCTGCGGAGATGTCCAACACCGAACATCGCCGGGCGGCGAAAGCCCCGTCGATTGCCATCCACGCTTCTTGATTGCTCCTTCTGCGCGGAGGACGAGATTTTCTTCCGAACATGGTCATGCTTGGAAACGGGCGATGGACGGGATAGTTGCAGATCCAAACAATTCGATCTTGTTGGCCGAGGCTGCCGATCCGGAACAATGCCGACGGGCGAGATGGGTTGCAGGGTGCGAATTGGGAGCAATGCGCGCTGATGAGCTATATTGACCAGACAGTCCGCCGCCACACCGCTAGATTGCATGCGTGTATTACTGGCACGGCACCAAGGCTGACACTCCCAACTTTCTCGACCCTGCATCGGAGCCCAGCTCTTTTCATGCAGGGTTTTTTTTGGGCCGGCCATGGCGAAACCGACTTGAAAGGGCTGCCGACCGAGCGGGGCCGAACGCTACCTCTTGCCTCTGAGGTTTCGGATCACTGCGGCGAGGTGGTCGAAGAAGTCCTTCACCCCTGCGTTTTCTCTCTCGGGCTTGTCAGGCTCAAACCGCTCGAGGGTCTCATCATCAAAAATCTGGCGTCGGCGCCTGGGCGCAAGAAGTTGCTCTGGAGTGGTCATGTGATGTGCCTCCTCAAGGAACCGTTATGCGGCTTGAACTCCCTCCGGCGAGCCTCGTATTCAATCGGGCGGCCTAAGCTCTCCTAAAAGCCAGCCGCTGGCGTGAGATTTCATGGGATCAACGCCCACGAAGACTTTTTCGACATGAGCGCATTTGCCGCACTCGAACGTGCGCAAGTCGAGCGCCTCGCGTGACGGCAACATACGGGAGAGCATCATTTCAGATTGGCAATTCGGGCAATGAGGTCGCGGTATGGACGTGAAATCGGATTGTAGTTTTGACATGGCGCGTTGCTCGACAGGCGGGAGCACAACACTCTCAATCACCGGTAATGCCTGGTGGCGGGGCGGTGATGGAACGAGATTGATCTGGCGGGTCGCGGCGCGCTGTCCAGTATTGACCGGTATCCGGCTTTGAATCGAACTGGATCAACACCGTCTTTCCGCGATTGGCGGTATTTTTCGAAAAGTTTACTCGCTTGTCGCCGTTGTCGAAAAATTTCCGGTCAAACCGGTTTGCCGTTGGGAGGAAATCGGATTGTGCGCACTCAACATCAAAGCTTCTCTACCGCCTTGAAAGTTCCATCGCGCTGAATCACCGTAAGAAAGACCTTGCTGGGCGCGTCATGCAACTTCGGTCCGAAGGTCATGATCGTTCCACTGATGTCGAATCTTCCGACGTCGTTGATGACCCCGAGCATTTCCGCTCGTGTCGGGTCCGGTCCAGTCTCCTCCAGGGCGGCAGCGACAAGGCGCCCGGCAAGATAGCCCTCCAGGGATACAAACTCCGGCTTCATATTCGGATCGAGGGCCTTTTCGGCGGCCTGGTAATCGGCGACGACTTTCACCGACCTGTCCCAGGGGAAGGGAACGACCTGGGAGACAATGACTCCATTGCCCTCGGGGCCAAGCGCTTCCGCCAGTGCGTTGGCTCCGACAAAGGAGATATTCACGAAGATCGGATCAAAGCCGCTCTTGTGCGCGAGCTTGATGAACTCGGCGCACGGTCCGTATGTGCCGACCATGACGACTGCTTCCGGTTCAGCCCGCTTGAGCGTGCGCAGTGCCGAGCCAACGGCTCTCGTATTGCGCTCGAACGTGCCTTCGGCGGTCAATTCCATGCCGCGTTTTTCCAGCGCAAGCTTGACGCCGGCCAGACCGTCGCGGCCAAAGGAATCGTCCTGGTAGAAGATCGCAATGCGCCTGACATGAAGATCCTCGGTCAGGTGCTTGATCCACGCCTCCGCCTCGGCGCCGTAGCTGGCCCGAATATTGACGACGTTATTGAGCTCTGGCGCACGGAGGAATGCAGCCCCGGTGAACGGACCGATGAACGGTACGTTCCTGGCTTTTGCAATCGGAACGGTCGCGGTGGTGGTGGGCGTACCGACGGCGCCGATCAGCGCAAAAACCTTGTCGTCCTCGATCAGCTTGATGGTCTGATCGACCGAGCGATCGGGATCGTAGCCATCGTCCCGGCTTATCAGATTGAGTTTGCGGCCGTGCACACCACCCCTGGCATTGATCTCGGCGAAGGCCGCGAGAATGCCTTGCCGCATACCTTGCCCGAGCGCCGAGGAGGGACCCTCGAGTGCGGCCGCCTGGCCGAACAAGATGTTATCGGAACTTACGCCGATCTCGCCGGCCCGGGCATCAAGTGGATTGGCCATCGCGAAAATGATCGCAAGGCCGGCGCCGATCATCAATCGCTGTCCATGCATGGTGACATTCCGCGGGATGAAGAAATCATCGCCGACCGACGGACGTTATAGCTCCCGAAGTGAAGGGCCCCTTAATTCCGTGGCGTCGATTCGGCGCGTCTGGAACTCGCGAGGGAAACAACCGCACAACGCGTACAGCATTAACGGCGCCATACAAACTTAATGGCATTGGTCTTAACCTCGCGGGCCTATCTTAAGTCTATGTTCGGTAATTCCTTCCGGGTCCGGGACCTCTGGATCCAGAGCCGCGTTGGCAGTCGAACGAAAGTCGGCGATGGAGAACCAGTCTCGCAATATCATGGGAGAAACCGCTTTGGGGCGGCGAATCCCGGCGTCGTCGCCCGGACGGCATTTGCCGGCGCTGGCCGCGGCCGGCATCGGACTGCTGCTGTCGCTGATCGCGGCCTACGCGGTCGGACGGTGGGAACAGCGCGTCACCAGGGTCGAGTTTGAGGGCGTCGCCTCGACCGAATTGATCGTGATGCAAAACGGGGTCAACGAATATCTCAGCCGGTTAGGGGCGCTGCGCACCCTGTTCGAATCCGCCAACGACGACGTTACCCGAAGCGAGTTCGAAGTCTTCGTCGGCCGCCTGTTCGAGAATCATTCGGGTATCCTTCGCGTCGGCTGGCTGCCGAGGGTCAACCGCAAAGAGCGTGCCGACTATGAAGCCGCCGCGGTTAGCGATGGCGTCGCCGGCTATCAGATCAAATCTCTCGGTCCGGATGGCGGCCTCTCTCCGGCGCCACAGAGCAACGAATATTTTCCGGTGTTCTTTTCCACCGAGCCGAAAACCTCGTTCGTTTACGGGGTGGACTATTCAACCGAGCCAACGCGGTGGGCCACGCTGCAGCGCGCCCGGGACAATGACGCGGTCGCGGTGATGCCCACCAGACTGTTTTACGATCTCAAGGGTGGCACCCACGGCGTATTGGTCAGCGTGCCGATATATGTGAAGGGGACATCGCGCACCGATGTCGCAGATCGGCGGCGCAACCTGGCCGGCTACGTCGTCGGGATATTCGACCTGGCGCACCTGCTGATATCGATCCGGACGGCGACCGGAGCATCTTCCGACATCGCCATCGACGCCTACCCGCCCGATCTGGGCCGAAGCGCCGGACCGGAGTATCGCTCCGTTCCCGATTATTCATCGGTGCCGCAAACCTCGCAGTCGAGGCAGGCATTCGCGACTGGGCCCCGCTGGTCGGGCACGCTCAGGATCGGCGATGCCATCTGGCGAGTGCGGGCCGTTCCTGCCGCCGGTGGCCGACTGACCGCGCGGTACGGCGGCGCTCTGATCGCGCTGGCCGCCGGACTGATCGTCACCGCTTTCGCGATCGTCTATCTTGGTCTCGCCAGCCGCAACTCACGCCAGATCGCGCTGACGAACCGGCGCGTTCTCGAACTCGCGCAGACCGACATTCTGACCGGACTCCCCAACCGGGCGTTTTTTCTGGAACAACTGGAAAAGCTCAGCTCGTGCGAACGCGGGCGCAGGGAGACGTTTTCAATCCTGATGCTCGATCTCGATCGCTTCAAGCACGTCAACGACTCGCTTGGTCATGCTGCCGGCGACGCGTTGCTCCGGCAAGTGGCGCATCGCTTGAAATCCACTCTACGCAGCACCGATGTGCTGGCGCGGTTCGGCGGCGACGAATTTGCCGTCGTCCAGGCTGAGTGCGACGATCAACGGGCCGGATCGATCGATCTCGCCACCCGCATCTCGAAACTCATCGCCGAGCCGTTTCTGCTGCCGGGCCATCGCGTCGAAATCGGCACCAGTATCGGGATTGCGATGGCGCCGGAGCACGGCAGCGATCAGGAGCAACTGCTCAAGAAGGCCGATCTGGCGATGTATCGTTCGAAATCGGCGGGCCGCAACTGCTACACCCTCTACGATGAAGCGATGTCCGCGGAGCTTGAAGCGCGAAACACGCTTGAGGGCGACCTGCGGGACGCCATCGCACGCTGTCAGTTCGAAGTGCACTATCAACCATTCTTCGACCTTCAGACCGGCGATCGCAAGGGCGCGGAAGCCCTTGTTCGCTGGCGTCATCCGACCCGAGGCCTGATACCGCCCGACCAGTTCATTCCGCTGGCCGAGGAGAGCGGACTGATCGTCCCGCTTGGCGAGTGGGTGCTGAGGCGAGCTTGCGACGACGCAGCATCCTGGCCGGCGGATATCAAGGTCGCCGTGAACCTGTCGCCCGTGCAGTTCAAGCAGGCCGAGTTGTTCGACGTCATCCAGTCGGCGCTGCGTAATTCCGGCTTGCCGCCGGAGCGGCTGGAAATCGAGATCACCGAATCCGTCCTGTTGGAAAGCGCGGTCGAAAATCATGCGTTCATTGAGAAACTCAAGAGCATTGGAATCTCGCTGGCGCTTGACGACTTCGGCACCGGTTATTCATCGCTGAGCCGCCTGACGGCATTCCCGTTCGACAAGGTCAAAATCGACAAGTCGTTCATCGGCAGTCTCATGAAAAGCTACAAATCGTCGGCGATCGTCTCGTCGATCGTGACCCTTGCGCGCGGCCTCGATATATCCATCACTGCCGAAGGCGTGGAGACGCGTGAACAGTTCGAGAGGTTGCGGACGCTGGGGGTGCACTTCGCCCAAGGTTATCTGCTCGGCCGCCCGGTGCCGATAGACGAACTCGAACGCCAATTTCGAGCTGTTCGTTCGCACCAGGACGCGGCCTAGCTCCGGCATTCGGACATTGGCGAACCGCCGTTGCGGCACGGACCCGGGAACACGAGCCAAGGCCGATGGAAGCCAAATGTGCCTTCACTTCAACACGATCTCGACCTCGTTGAAGTGAAGCCGCCTCGGTTTCTGCGTGGGGAGGACCGATTGCGTCGCCCCAGGTCGTAACTGGCGGACCGCAGCCGGAGTGATGCCCGAGTGAGCAATATAGCTCACACTGGCTGGCCGCCCTTGGGCTACAAGCGGGTAGAGCGCCCTCAATAGCCAAGGCATGAGCAAGCCGCTGGTGCGGCAATCGATGGCTCGCGAGGAAGCAATAACAATATGGTTTTGCACCAACCTACGGCCAAGGTTCTCGTTGTCGAAGACGAAATGATGTTGCGGATGCGTGCCGTGGATATCGTGGAGGACGCGGGCTTTACGCCTATTGAAGCGGTGAACGCGGACGATGCGTTGGCTGTTCTTGAATCGCGGTCGGATGTCGATCTTCTTTTCACGGATATTCAGATGCCGGGGACGATCGACGGCCTGAAACTGGCTCACGCGGTCCACACACGGTGGCCGTCTATCAAGATCATGTTGGTGTCCGGGCAAGTGACTCCGACCGAAGCCGAAAGGCCGGTTAGCAGCCGCTTTTACGGAAAGCCGCTTGAAGTGAAAGCGATGATCGCGGAATTGAAGGAAATGTTGGGGGAAGGTACCCTGAAATTGATACCTGCCGACATCTCAAAACTTCTCGCAACCATTCCCCGCGTCGACGCTTTTGGCCCGAACCTTGTCATGTCCAAAGAGCTTTTGACCGCCGAAAACGACAGTCTTCGCCTGTTGCTTGAGCAAGCCGGTATCGACGCACAAGTATTGTTGGCGCAGGCGGGCATCGATGCGAAGGAACGTGAAACTGCTGACAAGTTGCAGAAATTGATTCTCGAAGAGTTGCACCACCGCATCAAAAATACCTTGGCTACCGTAAGCGCGATTGCCTCGCAAAGCCTGCGAACAGCTACCAGTATTGAACACGCCCAACACGCAATCGAAGGACGGCTCCTTGCGCTGGGCCGGGCGCACGATCTGCTTTTGCAGGCGCGATGGGCCAATGCTGACCTGTCCAACACAATTAGGGGCGCGACCGAACCGTATGACGGCGAAGGCGCGGGTCGGTTCTCGATCTCCGGACCCGACATCAAAGTTACATCCGGGGCGGTCATCGCGCTGGCAATGACGCTCAACGAGCTTTGCACCAATACAACGAAATTCGGGGCGTTGTCCGTGCCTGCGGGGAGCATCGATATCGCGTGGAAGGTCGACGAAGAAAAGCAACGGCTGGAACTAACCTGGTCCGAAAAAGGTGGGCCGTCCGTGAGCGCCCCATCGCGGCACAGCTTTGGGACACGTCTTATCGGGTCTCTTGGCCAACAGTTGAAGGGCGAAGTCCAACTCGCGTATGAGCCGACAGGTTTCGTGTATACGTTGAACGTTCCGATGACTTCACTCGTCGCACCAACGTAACTTGGCGTCGGCCGGGATATTGGCGCGTGCGTCCATTCCGGAATTTTCGTCCGAGGCCGGACGACAGTCAGCTTTGTCACCCCGGATGACTGCTCGTCGGAGCGAGATGCCAAGATCGCCGCCGAAACCATTATCAGCACGCTTTAGGCGATGGTTGCCCGTCATCGCTCCTGAATGAGGAGGCCATTTCAGATCGAATTTGCCGGCACGCGCTCAACCTGCGCCATATCGTTGTGCTGAATTGAAGTCGAGTGACCGTCATCCCAGGAAATGGTGACTTCACTCCAAGACGTCGCGATAACCGTGCCCAGATCCGTCGTCGTGGCGCCCCAACGGACACGCTCGCCGACACGGAGTGTTCGTGATTGGTCGCCGGTCATTTTTCTGCCTGCTTGTTCTTGATCCCGGTCGGCACATAAGCCCGTGCCGGGCAGGTGCGATAGTCCCCGCCCCGTTCAGTGGACACGATGCGGCAAGTTCACTCAATAAAGGGAACAGTGTCGCCGGATGACGTCCGTTCATCCCCCGCTTGCCGGTTTTGATCCAGGCTGTGTGAAAACGTCCGCGAGCCAACGATGCACAGAATGGCTTTCTCAATTTTCGTCTTGTGACAGAAGTTGCCAGTGCAATTGTTTTTCGCATCTACAAAATTGAGACAGATGTTCTACAGACAAATTGAATGACGGAGTTTTCACACAGCCTGGATCCATTGCAGACCCTGTGGCCACCAAGTAGCTGTCTGCAGAGAGCAATGTCATCGAACCGGGATATGGATAAGCCAGATTCCGTTGTTCCAGCCTGATGCCGATCGAGGTTCAACACAATCTTGGCACACTGTTGGGGGCGTTATGGCTCGCGCAACGGGTAGGCAGGGCTCAGCAGGGGATTGGCATGTCAGCACCGATCATCTGGCCGGTAGTCGCAGGCCATCGGCAGCTATTTCGGGTCCACGGCTTCGGGGCCCTGTGCCTGTTTGCAGCCGTCATGCTGTTGCCTGGCACCTCCGTTGCGTACGCTGTCGAGGCGCAAAGCCGGCCGTCCCTTGAAAAGAACAGTTTTTATCTGTCCTCCGCCGGTTTTCGTATTCAGGTCGCCAACGATCCCGCTGGCCAAAAAGCGCTGCATGCGCTGCCCGCGCACCGCTTCGTAGTAAACGGGGTCGGCGAAGCCTTGCGCTATTTTTACGCCGAGCCGCAGCATTGCGTCTGCTTCTTCGTCGGCACCCAACAAGCCTATGACCGGTACCTCAAGATCCTCAACGAGCCGCTAAAGCCGACCGACCACGTGGCTCCTGATTACAAGACCCAGGCCGGCGTGCTGTTGAGCGGCCAGCCGTTACGGCAGAGCACGAAAGGCGACCCCACCACGCTGTCGGATTATCTCAGCACTCTTTACCCTCATTATTGAGAGGCCACCCGCGGCGCTTGCCTGTGCCGAATCGCTGCGCAAGCTCGTGGCCCGATAGCTCTGCAAACGACGCGCGCTATTGCCAAGGTGCTCAACGACCGCGCGGCGCGTTCGGCCTGTCAAATTTGAAATTGGTGCCGAGGGACGGGCTCGAACCGCCGACGCCTGCGCCTTCAACGCAGCGCTCTACCAACTGAGCTACCTCGGCTGAGGTAGTCGAGAGTTGGTGCGTCAGGATGGATTTGAACCACCGAAGGACTAAGCCACCCGATTTACAGTCGGGCCCTTTTAACCACTCAGGCACTGACGCGTCTCTCGCATGCGGACACACTCCAATCGTCAATACGATTGGGCGTATCCGGTGCTAAAGCTCGTCAGATAATGGCGCATAGTTCCGTGAGGTCCTGAAGAGTGGTGGTGCTAACGGCAAGCCAGCCGCCAGCGAAGGGCCGTTCCTGTATCATTCTGGCTTCGCCAACGCAAGACTAAGGCTCGCAAGTCCCGCTTGTGGTGCATGTTGGTTTGGCACGTCGCCTATACGAGTTCAAGGGCTTGATCGACAGTGCACTTAATTCATGGTTCGGCGCTAGCATTCGTTGATGACAACTTGGGCAAGACGGGCAATGCGCTGCATGCCTGCGAACGCGAGATGCGTCAATTGAGTGCAGCGTCACCGTAATTGCCTTTTGATCTCGAAAAAATGGCGTAGCTGTACGTCTTTTCGCTGCTCTTTTGTCAGTGGCTGCTCGGTCATCTTCTCTTCCTTTCGGTGGATCGACGACGCAATGCTGCGCAAGCCAATCGCTGTCTTGCAACAGAAAAACCGTGATACAAATTGACCGTTGAAACGCTTGGGGAATAAGGCCTGTATCTCAGCGACGTGATACAACCTAGGCACCATGCGCCACGAGAATCGCGCGACGGCACCCCTCCCGACCGCGCGCCAGCGAGCCGCGGGGCTTGCGGCCGGTCCCGATATTTTTGACCTGGCCCCCGGGGGACGGTTTGGCGCAGAAGTCCACGACCGCGTCGGATGCTCGCACAAATTTCCCCTAAAAATCAAATTCGGGTGGTCAGCGACATGCGGTGACGACGTGTGCCACAGCCCCCTCGATCGAGGCTTCCGCGTCTTTGACTGATCTGAAGCGCGAACCACAATCGTCCGTGAGGTCGCTCTTTCGTAAACACGCGTTGAGGCCGGTAGTGGCGCTCAATGCGGCCTGAACATCGCGGTTGGCGTTCTCGCGAGCGGATTGGCAATCGGGGTCAGCAGAAACTAAAAGCGTTCGACGCGAGCACGTCGAATAATTTTCGACTAAAACCTTCAACTCGGTGACCTCTTCGCTACTCAACTGGCCCATTTTCTTCGCACCTGAAAGCAGGGCTCGATGGTTGCTGATCGCCCTTGTCGCGAAGACGGCGATATCATTCGGCATCACAAACATTCAGCAACGATCGCTTATCTCGATGGCGTTTGCCGATTTCGAAATAGCGCTGCTGAAAAGGGCGGACAGCACCAACGTGACCGACGCCGCGGCCACAAAATGTACCTGCTTCATATCTTCCCCACCTTGAAAAAGGCGTCCAGCTTCGAAGAGAGTCGGCGTACCGGGGCGCTATAATTTTTCCGCTAATGCCCGACGCTATCACGCCATGTCCGGGGGCATGAAGCGCGCTTGTGCGCTGGTAAACCTAGTGTTCTCTGTAGGGGATATCTGACAGTCTGATACTGGCGTCTACGCCGGTTTGCTCGAGCAAAAGGCTGACGGCCTTGCGTTGGTTTTCCTGATTATGATGGGGGCCGATGATGATCGATTTGATGGCGAGTTGCTGCGGTAGGTCGCTGAAAAGCGTTACGTAAGGCACCACGTTGCCACGCGCGGAAACCCGAAATTGAACCTCGCGGACCGCTCGTTTATCGATGTCAGGCCGGTGCCTAGGTCGTATACAAAGCGTCACAGAGCGATATTCTTTTTCTTCTGCAAAGCCGTCGTCTTTTAAAAACGGAACGACTTCGAAAAACGGTATCATAAAATCTTGCAGCCGCTTCGGTCCGAAAGCTGCCAGCAGTTCGGGATGATCGCCAACGATCGTCAGCAACGTGGCGCCAGCCATGCCTTTAAAACTCGCAAGGTTAACCTGTTTGGCGTGGTCGTGGTAATGGACTCGTTCCGTTTTGATCCCAGCGTGCGAAAACGCCTCATTCTCTAAAACAGTTTGGCGATCAAGATCCGCTTCATCGAACTCGATCGCGAAGCCGCCATTAGCGTAGCCTCGCCATTGGCTCAGGAGTCCGTGCCCATACTCCCGGGTCTCCGGTGGGTGCAGGCAGAACGAAGTGATATAGAAGGGTGACGTTTTTTCGATTGTGATCAGGATCGAACGAAATACGACGTCCACCATCTCGTCGGGCGTCTTATGCCCAAGATTGACGCGCTTCATTAAATGTCCCGCCGCTGTAAACTCTGCCGCCAGTTGCGGGGCAAGAATTTTCTTAAGCAACTGACATTCGGTCGAGTCATTCAAGAAGTCGGCGTGCGTGGCAAAAAGGGTTTTGGTCTTCAGAATACCCATCAATCCGCTCGCAGTCGTGTAGTGAAACAATGGGCGGCTTCCTACTGGCGCAGAAGGCTTCGCGTCGGCGGCGTCAGAAAGCGCATTTGGTGCTGGCGCTCTTCCGAGATAGGCCCAGTTCCTTGGGCGGCGCCCTTTGCGGCTCATGTCGATCGCTTTCAAATACAAGTTGCAACAGAACGTTCAGGGCGGTTTTAGGCCGTGACCTCGGTAAAGAAGACGCGGCGCGATTCGTCATTGTGAAGATTGTGTTTAGCGTAATGGTAGCCCGTCCCCGTGCGTTGAGCAGCAGCGCTGAACAGCTTGAACGGCAATTCGTCGATGCAAATTTCGGCGACGAGTGCGGAAAAGTCCTTGTCGTAGCATTCAGCTAGGACCTTCATATTCGTGGAAGGAAAGCTGTTCTTGAACTCCTTGTTAAATGACGGTTGAAAGTAGCGAATTAAGGCCGCCTCGTAGAGGGTCGTCCGCTCCGCCTCGTTTGTATCGAAGAGCAGCCCCTTTTTCATCCGCTCCAAACCGTGGCTTTGGTCTTTGGCCCATGGGTTGATCATGGTGATGAGCTGGTTGGAAGGCTCGATCGCAAGCATCAGAATGGTGAGCACATAGCCCTCGGGTATGCCTTTGACCGAGATCTTCTGCAGTGTCTCGTGTTTCTTCAGGCGGTCGAGCGCGTTGCGCGAGCCGTCTCCACCGAAGGCTTGGCCAATGTAGAGCACGTCGAAACCGATAGCATCCTGCTCGTCCGAAAGCCGCTTGACCGCGTAGGCCAAGCTCGGAAACGATTTTGCGCCGGCGGCGTCCTCGACCCACCATCCCGTCTCATCGTCGCCCTTGAGGGCCGTGGCGGCGGGCATTGGCCAGTGCAGATCATACCGCTTACTTGCCGCCTCGAAGCTGGTGACGAGATCCCGCCCGTTCTGGGCTGCCCCAATGAGAACGACTTTTGGTGTCAGACCGATCATGTAAATGTGGCAGTGGCGGATCTGATCGAGGACCGGCGCGATCTGCTCGTCCTCGTATAAGGAAAGCCGGCATTTGCACGAAGCTCTTAGCATACATGGTCAACGCCTGTTCGACGTCGAACGCCTTATCCTTGAAGATATCGATCATGCGGCCTCCTCAGCCATGCTCGCCCAACAGGGCCTGACCGGAATTTACGCGGTCCTGCAATCTGAAATCGCAATAATGTGAACCAGGGCAAGGCCGATTTATAAGGGCCGCTGTGTGAGACGCTACTGTGGGAAAAATAGAGAAGGGCGCGGAAACCCTTTAAAACTGGTGGGCGCACAAGGGATCGAACCTTGGACCTCTCCCGTGTGAAGGGAACGCTCTCCCGCTGAGCTATGCGCCCGGGATTTTCGTGTACAATCAAAGGCCGTAAAGCGGCGTCGGATCGGAC
>Ga0073928_10002295_pt1 | contig 33399 bp, 35 predicted proteins | sample PaiPotPPA55metaG_FD_76969 | JGI IMG/M metagenome (GOLD analysis project Ga0073928, IMG submission 76969) | Iron sulfur acid spring bacterial and archeal communities from Banff, Canada, to study Microbial Dark Matter (Phase II) - Paint Pots PPA... ...
CCCGCCGGTGAGCAGCCACATCCGGCCGCTCGCTGCCGCATCCACCGCGTGAATATAGGCGGCGAGCAAGAGGCCGATAGGCGTCCCGAAGAGGTGTCCCACGACGAACAGTCGAGCGCGGCGGCGCCGGTGAGGATCCACCCGGATCGCCAGCGGCATGAGCCAATCGACGAAGGCCGCCAACGCCGACGCGATGCTGGGTCGCCCCCTGGCGTGGGCGGCACTACTAATCATTGTAAAGCAAAAATGGCGATATACCGATGGTAGGTGCTTCGCTCGGAGTACCACCTGACCGTTAAGAACTCAACAAATTATCCCGCGGATCGTGCAGCATCGTCGATCATGAGCTGTATTCCGGAGCGACCCTGCCAGTTATCGGCGCGGAGATGGCCGGCGAGATGGAAAGCGCTTCCCTGGCCGTGGAGCAGCGCAGGGCCAAGCTCGCCCTCGAGGCAGCGGAAGGCGATAGCCTTGAGGCGCCCGCCGCCGGCGCCGTCGCCGAGGATACAGCGCACATGCTGCGCGCCCACCACATCCGCCCGCAGCACGCGCAAATTGGCGAGCGCGAAGCGCGGCTCGGCATTGCCCGCGCCGAACGGACCCAGCCGCTCGACCAGCTCGACCAGCTCCGGGCCGGCGGCGCCGGCGGCGAGCATGCCGTCGATGCCGAGCTCCGGCATCAGCGCGTCCGTGCCCAGCGCCGCCGCTGCGCGCCCGACGAGAAAGCCGCGCAGCGCGGCGAGCTGGGACATAGCGACCGTGAATCCTGCCGCCATGGCATGGCCGCCGCCGTTGAGCAGAAGCCCGGCCTGGCGCGCGGCAATCACCGCGGACCCGAGCGCCAGTCCCGGTACGGAGCGGCCGGAGCCTTTGCCCATCCCATCGGCGACGGCGACGACGCAAGCCGGGCGGTTGTAGCGCTCCTTGAGGCGGCTGGCGACGATGCCGATGACGCCGGGATGCCAGCCATCGCCGGCAACGAAGACCAACGGCGCGTTGCCCTCGCCGCTCTCGACCTGATCGATCGCCTGGGCCAGCACCCGCGCCTCCAGCTCGCGGCGCTCGGCATTGAGCTCATCGAGCTGGCGCGCGATGGCGAGGACGGCGGCAGGGTCGTCGCTCGCCAGAAGCTGGGCGCCGAGATCCGCTTGGCCGACCCGGCCACCGGCATTGACGCGCGGCCCCAGGATGAAGCCCGCGTGATAGGCGTCGAGCCGCTCGCCGATCCCGGCCACGTCGGCGAGGGCGGCGAGCCCGGGATTGCTGCGCCGCCGCAGCACCTTGAGGCCTTGCGCCACGAGGGCGCGGTTGACGCCGGTCAACGGCACGACGTCGCAGATCGTGCCGAGCGCCACCAGGTCGAGCCACTGCACGAGGTCCGGCGCCGGCACCCGCTCATACCAGCCCGCCTCGCGGAGCGCACGGTTGACGCCGACGACGAGGAGGAAAGCCAGGCCCACGGCGGCGAGCACGCCATGCGGGCTCGTCTCGTCGACCCGGTTCGGATTGATCACGGCGAAGGCGGGCGGCAGCTCGGGCTCGGCGATGTGATGGTCGACGACGATGACGTCGAGCCCCGCCGCCTGCGCCGCGGCGAGCGGCTGGTACGCTGCCGTGCCGCAATCGACGGTGATGACGACGGCGGCGCCTTCCGCTTTGAGCCGCAGCAGCGCCGGCGCGTTGGGCCCATAGCCCTCGCGCCGGCGGTCGGGGATGTAGACGCGCGCGCGGGCGCCGACGGAAGCGAGAAAACGCTGCAGCAGCGCCGCCGCAGTCGCGCCGTCGACATCGTAGTCGCCGAACACGGCGATGATCTCGCCGCCGGTGATGGCTCGTGTCAGCCGCCCGACCGCGGCGTCCATGTCCTTGAGATGCGCCGGGTCCGGCAGGTCTTCGCGCAAGGTGGGGTTGAGGAACCGGTCGGCTTCCGCGGCGCCGACGCCGCGGGACGCCAGCAGCCGTCCGACGATCTCCGGCAGCCGCAGCTGCTGCGCCAAGGCCAGCCCGGCGCGGTCATCGCCGGCGCGTTGGCGCCAGCGCCGGCCGCACAGCGAGCGCTCGACGCCGAGAAAGGCAGGCGATCCATCGGGCATGGCGCTCAGGATCGATGACCACCCCGAGTCGCGTCAATGGCCCCGTCGTCGCGGCCTGTCCGCTGGTGCGGGCCCCGCGTCAGTGGTCGTAGCTCGGTTTGCGCTCGAAATTGTGCTGCGCCTCGATGAAGCGCACCGTGCCGGTCTTGGAGCGCATCACCATCGAATGGGTGATGGCGCCGCCGGCGAAGCGGCGCACGCCCTGCAGCATGGTGCCGCTGGTGACGCCGGTCGCCGCGAACATGACATTGCCCTTGGCGAGGTCGAGCAGGTTGTATTTGCGATTGAAGTCGGTGATGCCGCAGCGCTGCGCGCGGCTGCGCTCGTCGTCGTTGCGGAAGATGAGGCGCCCCTGCATGAAGCCGCCGATGCAGCGCAGCGCCGCCGCCGCCAGCACGCCCTCGGGCGCGCCGCCGGACCCCATGTAGATGTCGACGCCGCTTTCCGGCCGCGACGTGGCGATGACGCCGCTGACGTCGCCGTCGGAGATGAGCATGATGCGCGCGCCCGCCTCGCGCACCTTGGCGATGAGCTCGGAATGGCGCGGCCGGTCGAGGATGCAGACGACGAGGTCGGAGACGTCGGCGCGCCGGGCCTTGGCGAGGTTCTTCAAATTCGCCGCCGGCGGCTCGTCGAGATCGACGACTTCGCCGAGCCCGCTGCCGATGCCGATCTTGTCCATGTAGACATCGGGCGCGTTGAGAAAGCCGCCCGCCTCGGCCATGGCGATGACGGCGAGCGCGTTGGCGCCGCCCTTGGCGGTGATCGTGGTGCCCTCGAGCGGGTCGAGCGCGATGTCGATGCGCGGGCCGTGTCCGGCGCCCACCTTCTCGCCGATATAGAGCATCGGCGCCTCGTCGCGCTCGCCCTCGCCGATGACGACGGTGCCTTCGATGGCGAGGCTGTTGAGCGCCTTGCGCATGGCGTCGACCGCCGCCTGGTCGGCCGCCTTCTCGTCGCCGCGGCCCATGAGCCGCGACGCCGACAGCGCTGCCGCCTCGGTGACGCGCACCGCCTCGAGTGCAAGATTGCGGTCCATCGCTTCGTTCTGCGCCATGAATGCTCCTGTTCTTATAGGTTCTCGACGCGGATCATGCGGGGCGGCTCGAGCACTGTCTCGAGCCGGCCGATGCGCTCGAGCGCGCGGCGCATCGCCGCCTCCTCGGTCTCATGCGTCGTCAGCACGACCGGCACCGCCTCGCCGGGGGCGCGGCCGCGCTGGATCATCTGCTCCATCGACACCTGCTCGTCGCGCAGCGCCGCGGCGATGTCGGCGATGACGCCGGGCCGGTCCAGCACCATGAGGCGGACATAGGAGGCGCCGTAATGGCGCGAGATCGGCGACGACGGGCGCGCCTGGAGGGTCGCCGCCGGCACGGCGAAGCTCGGCGACCAGCGCCCGACCGCGATGTCCAGGAGATCGGCGACGATGGCGGAGGCGGTCGGCTCGGCGCCGGCGCCGCGGCCCTCGAGCAGGACGCGGCCGACGAAATCGCCCTCGACGACCACGGCGTTGTAGACGCCCTCGACATGAGCGATCGGCGTCGCCCGCGGTACCATGCAGGCGTGGACGCGCTGCTCGATGCCGTGATCGGTGAGCCGCGCCAGGCCCAAGAGCTTGATGCGATAGCCGAGCTCGTCGGCGAACTCGATGTCGAGCGCGGAGATGTGGCGGATGCCTTCGATATGCACGCCCTTGAAATCGACGGCGTTGCCGAAGGCGACGGCGGCAAGCAGCGCCAGCTTGTGCGCGGCGTCGATGCCGTCGATGTCGAAGCGCGGATCGGCCTCGGCGTAGCCGAGCTTCTGCGCCTCGGCCAGCACCTCCTGAAACTCGCGTCCGGTCTCGCGCATCGTCGTCAGGATGTAATTGCAGGTGCCGTTGAGGATGCCGTAGATGCGCCGCACATGATTGGCCGCCAAGCCTTCGCGCAGCGCCTTCAGGATCGGGATGCCGCCGGCGACCGCAGCCTCGAAGGCCAGCGCCACGCCGCGCGCTTCGGCGAGCTTGGCGAGCTCGGTGCCGTGATGGGCAAGGAGCGCCTTGTTGGCGGAGACCACGTGCTTGCCGTGCGCGAGCGCGCCCGCGACCACCTCGCGCGCCACGCCGTCGCTGCCGCCGATCAGCTCGATCACCACATCGATCTCGGGATCGGCGGTCATCGCCACGGCGTCGCCATACCAGCGCACGGCGGAGAAATCGACGCCGCGGTCGCGCCGCTTGTCGCGCGCGGCGACGGCGGTGACGACGAGCCGCCGCCCGCTCCGGCGCTCGAGCAGATCGGCATTGCGCTGCAAGAGCTGCACCGTGCCGGCACCGACCGTGCCGAGGCCGGCGACAGCGATCTTCAGGGGGGCTTGCACGCGGTGGCGGGCTCCCTAGGCGGTCACTGTCGGGTTTGTAGCGCCGCGATCGTCAAGTTGCGACTGTTTTATCGGCGGGCGGACGTCAGAATTCCAGGAGAACCTCGGCGCGATCCTCGCCGAGCCCGTCACCGATCGGCGCCGCCTGAACGACGATGCGGTTGGATGCGAGGCCGAGTTCCGTCAGCGCCTTGGCGACGACATTGGCGCGCTCGATCGCCTTGCTGAAGCTCGCCAGCTCCTGCTGCGCCGCATCGGCGCCATAACCGCGCCGGCCGTAGCCGACGACGCGGACGACGCCGCCATGCTTGTCATAGAGCTTGACGACGTCGGCGAGCCGGCGATCGTCATCCGGTGTCAGCGCCAACCCGTTGCCGGCAAACTTGATCTCGGCGGCCTGCATCGAGACAGAGCCCAGTCTGCCCGTGCGCGGCGGCGGCGCGGCGGTCGCCGGCTCCGGCTCTTGCGCGCGCGGCACCTGCGGCGGCGGCGTGAGCGCGGCCTGCTGCTCCGGCGGTATCGCCGCGGTCGGGGCTGGGACGGTAGTCAGCGATTGCTGTCGCGGGCGCACCGAATCCAGCGTGGCGGTCTGCTCGGACGGCGACTTTTGCGTATCGCTCGGGCCGAGCGGTGGGGGCCACGGCGCGCTGGGCACGGCCGTGTCGGCTGTCGGCGCTGCCGACGGGGCGGCCTTGGGCGCATCGACGGGTGCAGCGACCGCGGGCGGCGACGCAGGTCGCGCCGGCTCGGCCGCTGCCATCTGGTCGGGCGCCGGCATCATCATGTCGGCAGGCGGCGGCGGGGGTATGCGCACCGCCTGATCGGCGGGTGCTGTCGAAGGGGCGGCGGGGGGTGTCGGGACGGCAGCCGGCGCGGTCCCCGCTTTGGCAGCGACGGCCGGCGACGGCGAATGCGGCGACCCGGCATTCGTCGATGGTGCGGCCGGCCGCTGCGGGTCCGCGGCCGCGGTCTGCGGCGCGGGCGACGGGTGCTTGGCCGTGGCGGCCGGCGGCGACTTGGCGGCTTGGCCGGCGGCCGGCTTGCGCGCCTTCTCGGGCGGCGGAAGGCTGGGCGGCGGCGGCGCCGGACGCGGCGTGTCGCCTTCCGGCAAGGCGTAAGTGGTGGGGCTGTTCAGCGCCGTTTCCTGAGGCGCCGGCTCGGACCCGGAGGGCGAGCGCCGCCGCGTGCTGCTGACATCCGAGTGCCCGCTCGCGAGCGCCTGATCGGCGTTGCGTTTGGTCTCGGTGGGTGCGGCGCCGTCGGTGGTGGATGATGGGCGGGTGATCGGCGTCGGCGCGCCGGACGCCGCGGCGCCGCGGCTGGCGCGCAGGTCGGCATCGCTCTGTTTTGCCTGGGCGCGATCGTCGGAGAGCCCCTGCTGCAGCTTCTGGCGGTCGATGCTGCTCATCGCGCGATCGGGCGGCGGCGGCACGGTGCCGAGATTGGGATAGGGCTGGTTGCGCCCGGCCTCGAGATTCTGCGCGTTGCGCTCGCCAGTCGTGTCGTCGTTGAGGGTGAAGCCGGCGGCGCTGCGGTAGAGCTCGACGGGATTGACGTATTTGGGGGTGGACGAGCATGCGGCCAGCCCGGCGGCAGCCGTCATGGCCAAGGCCACGGCGCGGCCGCCAGCCTTGTCCCACCCTCCGATGATCCTGCGCAGCACCATGGCCGCCTCGCCTTCCCCTGGGCTAACGGATTGTCGCTCCCCATATAAGCCCTGCAAATACTTACCTGTTGGTGTATTAGTGCGGCTCTTGCCGGTCGGCAAGCGCACGGCGCCTGACGGGCGGGCGACGCGGCTTCCCCGACGCAGCGGGATGGTAAAAATGACAGATTCGGGAGACCCCGAAATCAAGATTCCCGACCCGGTCGAGTGGTCGCGCAACATGGCCCTGATCGCCGAGCGCAGTCAGCGCCTGGTGATGGAATTCCTCGCGCGCCAGAACGGCGAGGGCGTCGGCATGGCCGACCCGCTCAACATCGGCAACGCCTTCCTGGAGATGACCCGGCAGATGATGGCCGATCCGGGGAAGCTCATTCAGGCGCAGATGTCGCTCTGGCAGGATTACATGACGCTGTGGCAGCGCACCGCCGAGCGCTTCCTTGGCGGCAAGGCCGAGCCCATGGTCGAGCCGGCGCCGAGCGATCGCCGCTTCAAGGATGCCGCGTGGAACGAGAGCACGCTCTTCGACTTCATCAAGCAGAGCTATCTCCTCACCGCGCGCTGGCTGCAGACGACAGTCAAGGACGTCGACGGCCTCGACGACAAGACGGCGAAGAAGGTCGACTTCTATACGCGTCAGTTCGTCGATGCGATGGCGCCGTCGAACTTCTTGCTGACCAATCCCGAGGTGCTGCGCACGACGATCGAGAGCGGCGGCGAGAACCTGGTCAACGGCTTGAAGCACGTGCTCGACGATCTCGAGCGCGGCAAGGGCCGGCTGATGATCAAGATGACCGACCTGGACGCCTTCAAGGTCGGCGAGAACATCGCCGTGACGCCCGGCAAGGTCGTCTACCAGAACGATCTGATGCAGCTCATCCAGTACTCACCGACGACCGAGACGGTGAAGCGCCGGCCGTTGCTGATCATGCCGCCCTGGATCAACAAGTTCTACATCCTCGATCTGCGGCCCGCGAACTCCTTCATCAAATGGGCGGTCGACCAGGGCCACACCGTGTTCGTCGTGTCGTGGGTCAATCCCGACGAGCACCTGGCGCGCAAGGGTTTCGACGACTATATGCTCGAGGGTCCCTTCGCCGCGCTCGACGCCATCGAGCAGGCGACCGGCGAGCGCGAGGTCAACGTCATCGGCTATTGCCTCGGCGGCACGCTGCTGGCGGCGACACTCGCCTACATGGCGCATAAGGGCGACGACCGCTTCAAGAGCGCCACATACTTCGTCGCCCTCACCGACTTCGCCGAGCCGGGCGAGCTCTCCGTCTTCATCGACGAGGACCAGCTGCATTCGCTCGAGGAGCGGATGAAGGGCCACGGCTATCTCGAAGGCGCGGACATGGCGACGAGCTTCAACATGCTGCGCGCCAACGACCTCATCTGGTCGTTCGTCGTCAACAACTACCTCCTCGGCAAGGAGCCGTTCCCGTTCGATCTGCTCTACTGGAACAGCGATTCGACGCGCATGCCGGCGGCGATGCACAGCTTCTATCTGCGCAACATGTACCAGGACAACAAGCTCGTCGTGCCCGGCGGCATCTCGCTCCTCAACGTGCCGATCGATCTCTCCAGGATCGCCGTGCCGAGCTTCCTGCTGTCGACGCGCGAGGATCACATCGCGCCGTGGAAATCGACCTACGCCGCGACGCAGATCTACAGGGGCCCGATCAAATTCGTGCTCGCCGCCTCGGGCCACATCGCCGGCGTCGTCAACCCGCCCGGCCAGCGCAAATACGGCCATTGGGAGAACGGCAAGCTGCCGCCCTCGCCCGACGCCTGGCTCGAAGGCGCCACGTATCACGAGGATTCGTGGTGGCCGACCTGGGAGAAATGGGTGAGCGAGTATTCCGGCGGCGAGGTCAAGGCGCGCCAGCCCGGCGACGGCAAGCTCACGCCAATCGAGGATGCGCCCGGCTCCTATGTGCGCGTCAAGGCGAGCTGACGCGTACCGGCCGGCCGGTGACCGAGTTCAGTCGTCGTGATGCGCCACCCAGCAGACGCCTCGCTTGCTCGAAGGTGATTTCGGCTTCTCCGCTTCGAATTCCAGCGGAGGCTTGGAGGTCGCACGAGGGCGCTAGCTAGATGCCGTGCGCGGCCCAGAACGCGCAGTGATGCCGGGTCGCGAAGTCGGATTCGACCTGCGCTCCCGCCGGCGCCAGCGACTGAATGTCCTCGTCCTCGTCATTGGCGGCGAAGCGTGGCCAGAACGGCTCCGGGAAATTGTGGCGGCGGAACGTGTTGGGATCGCCGCTGCGGGCGAATTGCGTCCAATAGGCGATCATCGTCTCGGACAGCTTCTGCTGCGTCGGCGTGAACGGGACCGATTGCGGCAGGGTGAAGAGGTACTGGATCTCCGAGGCGTGCGCCGCGCCGTAGGGGATGCTGATCGGCGGCAGGAAATTCTCCGCCGCGTTCTCGTCGTTGAACTCATAGGCGAAGGTCCGCACGTATCCGGACAGCGACAGGTCGGAGCTCCGCGCGCCGCAGGCGAAGGTGACGTCGGTGCCGAGCGCGGCAATAGCCTCGTCCGGGCTCGGGTAGTTGGCAAGCGGGTATTCCGCCAGCACCGCCGGCGCCAGCGTGGCACCGACGATGGCGCCGACCACGAACGGGTACGCCACCGCCGTCACCGGCCCGCCGACCAGGTCGAAATCGAGCCCGACGAACAGCGTGAACTCGTCGTGATTGCTGCCCTGCATGATCGGCACGCGATTGAAATCGCCGCTGGCGAAGGCGGTCGCCAGCGTCTGCGGCAGCACCTTGCCGTCGACATTAGGCACGATGCCGGACCCGGTCCTCGAGAGGATTTGCGCCACCGTCAGCGCGCGCAGGCATGCGGCGGTGCTGCAGCCGAGACTCGTCGCCACCGCGGTGCCCTGCGCCTCCGCGGTCGCCAGGCTCGGCAGATTGAGCGCGTAGGCGCCGCTCTCGACGATGGCGCGCTGGAACAGCCTCGCCGCGCGCGGCGAGGCGACGTTCGAGAACGTGCTCAAGCCGCCGGCGGACTCGCCGAACAGCGTCACCTTGTCGCGATCGCCGCCGAAGCGCTCGATGTTCCGCTGCACCCACTCCAGCGCGAATTGCTGATCCATGAGGCCGTAATTGCCGGAGATGTGCTCGGCCGATTCGGCGCTCAGCGCCGGGTGGGCCATGTAGCCCAGGAGCCCCAGCCGATAATTGATGGTGACGACGACGACGTCGCCTTGCTCGACCATCCGCACGGGGTTGTAGTCGTCGCTCTCGCCGACGACGAGCGCGCCGCCATGGATCCACACCATTACCGGGTGGTCGTCGCGCCCGTCATTGGGGGCGTAGACGTTGAGGTAAAGGCAATCCTCGCTGACGCCCGCCACGCCGAAGGGCGAGGCGTTCTGCGCGCAATGGCTCGCGAATTGCGTGGCATCGCGCGGCGCGAACCAGCGCGCATGCGGCTGCGGCGGCCGCCAGCGGAGATCCCCCACCGGCGCCGCCGCATAGGGAACGCCGAGGAATTCATGCATCGTCGGCGTCGCCACGCCTTTGACCGGCCCGTCATGGGTCATGACGACCGGCGAGCCGGCCATCGCGCCGCCCGCCGGACTCAACGCCAACAGGCAGGCGGCAACCACGCCGAGCGACCATCGGCCGCGGCTGGCGCTCCTCGCCGCCAGAGTTTTTTGCTGCAAGATCATTGGCTTCTCCTCCCATGCTAAGTGCTTTCTGAGTCAGCGCGACGGCCGTTCGCGCGGGCACGGATACACGCCCGGCGCTGGCCTATCTTCTTGCATGAAACTATGGGTCGAGAAGCCGGCCCCCTGCAATGCCTGGATTGCGGAGGGCAGCGATATATTTTGGGTGGTCTATCGGTATTCGCTCGCGAGCCGAGCGTACTGCTTCGGCAGGCGCTCGATATAGAGCGCCTTCTCGGGCGTCACGTCGCGCAGATAGCGGGCGGGCGTGCCGGCCCAGAGCTGGCCCTTGGGCACCCGCTTGCCCGGCGTCACCACCGCGCCTGCCGCGACCCAGGCGCCGCTCTCGACCACGGCGCCATCCATGACGCAGGCCTTCATGCCGATAAAGCTCGAATCCTCGACCGTGCAGGCATGGATCAGCGCCATGTGGCCGATGGTGACATGGGCGCCGATGCGCGTCCCTTCCTTGAGCACGCTCGAGACATGCACGACCGTGCCGTCCTGGATGTTGGCGTAGGCGCCGACGCGGATCGGCGCGATATCGCCGCGCAGCACGCAGCCGAACCAGATATTGGCATTGGCGGCGATCTCGGTGTCGCCGATGATCACCGCGGTCTGCGCCACCCACGCCTCCGGCGCGATGCGCGGCGGCGTGTTGTGGAACGGCAGGATGAGGCCGCCGCTCACGGGAACAGCGGCTCCTGCTCGAGGCCTGTCGTCTCGGCGATGCCGAGCATCACGTTCATGTCCTGCACCGCCTGGCCCGCGGCGCCCTTCACCAGATTGTCGATCGCCGAGACCAGGATGGCGCGGCCGGACAGGAGGTCCTGCGCCAGGCCGATATGGCACAAATTCGAGCCGCGCACGTGATGCGTCGCCGGGACGCTCCCTTCCGGCAGCACGCGCACGAACGCCTCGTTGGCATAGGTGTCCTCGAGGACGCGCCGCAGATCGGCGAGGCTCGCACCCTTGGCATAGCGCACATAGATGGTCGAGAGGATGCCGCGGTTCATCGGCATCAGATGCGGCGTGAAGCTCACCTTGATCGGCCGCCCCGCCGCCGCCGAGAGCCCCTGATCGATCTCGGGCATGTGGCGGTGGCTCGCCACCCCATAGGCGGTGATGCCTTCCGACACCTCGGCGAACAGGCTGGTCTCCTTGAGCCCGCGCCCGGCGCCGGTGACGCCGGACTTGGCGTCGATGATGATGTCGTCGGCGTCGATCACCGCTTTCTTGACCAGCGGCACCAGCGGCAACAGCGAGCCGGTCGGGTAGCAGCCGGGCACGGCGATGAGGCGCGCATTGGCGATGCCGGAGCGATTGACCTCGGTGAGGCCGTAGACGGCCTCGCGCTGCAACTCGAGCGCGCGATGCGCATGGCCGTACCATTGCGCGTAGGAAGCGGGATCGGCGAGGCGGAAATCGGCGGAGAGATCGAGGATCCGCAGATGCTTCGGCAGGCCGGCAAGGACCTCCTGCGTCGTGCCGTGCGGCAGGCAGCAGAAGACCAGGTCGACCTTGCGCCAATCCACTTCGCCGATCGCCACGAGGTCGGGAAGGCTGCGCCGGGCGAGATGCGGGAACACGGCGCCGATCGGCTTGCCGGCCTGGCGGTCGGCGGTCATCGCCGTGATCTCGGCGCGCGGGTGATGCGCGAGGATGCGCAGCAGCTCGGCCCCGGTGTAGCCGCTGGCGCCGAGAATGGCGACCCTTACCCGACCCTGTTGCGAAACCATCACCATCTCCCGCCGCTCGCCCGAGTTGAAAACACACTCGGCGAGGAAAGTCCATCCGGCACAGAAACTTGGCGAGCGCCAGGGCCCGGCGCAAGTGGCCCAAAAAGGGGGAACGCGGCCGCACCAGGCCCCGTTTCCTCAGGGCGACTAAACGGGCGGACGAAGTGCGGGCGCTGAAGATCATCGGTTGGACAGCGGCGGTCATCCTGGTGCTCGTCGTCATCGCCGGGAGCGCGCTCTGGCTCGGCGGCACCCGGGCCGTCGCCTGGGCCATCGAGCATCCCGTGAGCGGGATGGTGGGCCGCCAGATCCGCATCGACGGCCGCCTCACCATCCGCTGGGGCGCGCCGACCCGGCTGGTCGCCGAGGATGTGCATGTCGCCAATGCCGGCTGGGGCAGCGAGCCTGACATGTTCCAGGCGCGGCGGCTTGAGATCGACCTCGACGCGCGCACCTTGCTGCGCGGACCGACGCGCATCCCGCTGATCGCGCTCGACGGCGCCAGGCTGCTGCTGGAGACCTCGAAGGCGGGCGAGCATAATTGGGATTTCGGTGCGAAATCCGCCGCGCCGAAGAAGCGCAGCCAGTTCCCGGACCTGCGGCATTTCGCGGTGACCGACTCGGCCCTCGTCTTCCACAATGGCGAGACGGAAGCCCGGACCGAGCTGGGCCTCGCCAAATTCGACTTCCAGGAGCGCGATCCCGCCAGCCCCGTGACGATCGCCGCGCAAGGCACCTTCCAGAAGGCGCCCATCCGCATCGCCGGCACGGTCGGGCCGATCGCACAGCTGCGCGATCCGCAGAAGCCCTACCCCGTGAAATTCGAGGGCGGAATCGACCAGATCCGCCTCGCCGCCGAAGGCACCATCGACGAGCCGCTCGATTTCGCCGGCATCGACCTGCGCCTGTCGCTGAGCGGCGCCAAGCTCGACGAGCTCGCGGACATGCTGGGCGTGCCGCTGCCGCAGCTGCCGGATTTCCGCAGCACCGCCGTGCTCAGCGGCGGCAACGGCCGCTTTGACCTGAAGGCGCTGACCATGCGCACCGGGCACAGCGACCTCGAGGGCGGTATCGCCATCGACACCAATGCCAAGGTGCCGCAGCTCCAGGCCAATCTGACCTCGACATTCATCGATCTCGCGGATTTCACGGGCCTCTATGGCGCCAAGCCGCAAGCGTCCTCGGCACCGCCCAAGCCGCCCGATCCCGCCGACCGCGTCATTCCGGACACGCAAATCTCGGTGCAGAAGCTGCCGGGCGTCAACGCCGAGCTCAATTTCGACGGCACCAACATCAAGGCGAGCGGCGGGCTGCCGCTCGAGCGCGTGAGTCTCGGCCTGACGCTCAAGGACGGCGCGCTCGAGCTGCGGCGCCTGCGCTTTCACGCCGCCCAGGGCGATGTCGATCTCGGCTTCCATTTCACGCCCTTCACCAAGAACGGCCCGCCACACCTCAAGGCCAATGTCGATATTCGCCATGTCGACCTGCACCAGCTGCTGAGCGGACGGTCCACCCCGGACATCGTCAAGCAGACGGCAGGCGTCGCCGGCGGCTTCATCAAGATCGACACCAGCGGCGTGTCGATGCGCGAGTTCCTCGCGCGCATGAACGGCGATGCCGGGATCTTCGTGGAGAATGGCCGGTTGAGCGCGCTGCTCGAGCAGATCGCGCCGATCAACGTCTTGGGCGCGCTCGGCGTCTATATACGGGGCGACGAGCCGGTGCAGATCAATTGCTTCGTCTCGCGCTTCGACATCAAGCAGGGCGTCGCCACCGCGGCGACGCTGCTCTTCGACACCAATGACGACACGGTGATGGGCGAAGGCAACGCCAACTTCGCCGACGAGACGCTGTATCTGCGGCTGGTCCCCTACAACAAGAGCTTCACCTCGGTGACACTGCGGGCGCCGGTCGATGTGCGCGGCACATTCAAGAAGCCCGAATACCACCTCGAGGTCGGCGGCCTCGCCGCGCGCCTAGGCGCGGCCGTCGGGCTCGGCGTGCTGTTTCCGCCCGCGGCCCTGCTGCCGCTCGTCGACACCGGGCTCGGCGACAACAACGCCTGCTCCAAGGCCTATGCCGCGCAGCGCCCGCCCGGCAATGCCGAGCCCAAGGCCGGCACGAGCACGCCGCCGGCCAACAGGCCGCCGAAGGCGAGCCGCGACGCGCCGCCGCGCTGATCCGGCGCGAGCCGCTCTAGCGCTTCGAGAACTGGAAGCTGCGCCGCGCCTTCGCCTTGCCGTATTTCTTGCGCTCGACGACGCGGCTGTCGCGCGTCAGGAAGCCGCCGGCCTTGAGCACCGGGCGCAAGCCCGGCTCGTAATAGGTCAGCGCCTTGCTGATGCCGTGGCGCACCGCGCCGGCCTGGCCGGAGAGGCCGCCGCCGATCACGCTGCACACGACATCAAACTGGCCGAGCCGGTTGGCGATGACGAAGGGCTGGTTCAGCAGCATGCGCAGCACCGGCCGCGCGAAATAGACCGGGCTGTCGCGGCCGTTGACGGTGATCTTGCCGCTGCCGGGCTTGATCCACACGCGCGCGACCGCGTTCTTGCGCTTGCCCGTGGCATAGGCGCGGCCCTGCGGGTCGAGTTTCGGCTTCACCTCGGCGGCCGGCACGGGCTGCGCGCCCGGCGCGCCTTGCAGCGCTTCGCGCAAGCCACCGAGCGATGTCTGCAGATCGGCCATGGTCACGCCCTCTTGTTGTTCTTGCGGTTCATCGCGCCGACATCGAGCGGCTGCGGCTGCTGCGCCTCGTGCGGATGGTCCGGTCCCTTGTAGACCTTGAGATGCCCCATGATGCGCCGGCCCAGGGGACCGCGCGGCACCATGCGCTCGACCGCCTTGATGATGACGCGCTCGGGATGCTTGCCGTCGAGGATCGCGCCCTTGCTGCGTTCCTTGAGGCCGCCGGGAAATCCCGTGTACCAGCGGAAGACGCTGTCGCGCCGCTTGTTGCCGGTCAGCGCCACCTTCTCGGCATTGACGACGACGACGTGGTCGCCGCCATCCATATGCGGCGTGTAGGTCGGCTTGTGCTTGCCGCGCAGCCGGCTGGCGATGATCGAGGCGAGCCGGCCGAGGACCAGGTCCTTGGCGTCGATCAACAGCCACTTCTTGTCCAGCTCGGACGGTTTGGCGGAATAGGTCTTCATTGTCCCGTGACCCTCAAAAGGCGGCGCAGTATGCCACGCGGCGCGCGCCAGTCAAGCGCCGAAGACCGCGTTATTTCAACCACTTAAGTGATACGGTATTATGATACCGCGTCCTCTCCTCAGCGCGGTGGCAGCGAATAGGTGCCGGAGACGTGGGCGACCATGTCCGGGTCGTCGGCAGAGAACAGCTGGACCGTGCCGACGGCAAGGCGCTTGCCGACCTTGATGAGCCGCGCATGGGCGATGAGATCGGCGGGCGGCGGCAGGCGCAGGAAGTTGATGGTGAGGTTGGCGGTCACCGCCTGCACCACCGGCCCGAGCGCGGCCATGACCGCGCCATAGAGCGCAAGGTCGGCGAGCGCCATCAGCAGCGGCCCGCCGATCGTGCCGCCCGGTCGGAGGAAGTCGCTCTTGTAGGGCAGGCGGAACACCGAGCGCTCCGGCGACAGCTCCACCACTTCGGGCCCCATCGCCTGCGCGAAGGGCAGCTGCTCGCGCACGATCACCTCGAACTCCGCCACGGTGATGCGCGACATGCCCTGCCCTCGCCGGTTCGGCCTCACCCTCGCCCATCGCCCTGGCATGCGCAAGCGCCGCGCCGGTCAGCCGCAGGCCTCGACCTCGACGGTGACATGCGAGAGCCCCGGCAGCCCCGCGAGGCGTGCCTTGTAATCCGCCGGCGGCTTCGGCCGATGCGACACCAGCGAGATGATCGCGCCGCAATGTCCGGGACCAATGCGCCAGAGATGCAGATCGGTGACCTTGTCGTCGTCGACCTCGAGCGCAACGTGGATTTCCGCCGCCAGCGCCGTGTCTGGCGTCGCATCGACGAGCACGGCGCCCGCTTGCCGCACCAAGCCCCACGACCAATTGGCGATGACGAACGCGCCCGCCAACCCGGCGAGCGGATCGGTCCAGAGCCAACCGAAGGCCCATCCGAGCGACAGCGCGACGATCGCCAGCAGCGAGGTCACGGCGTCCGCGAGCACGTGGATATAGGCGGCGCGCAGGTTGAGATCATGATGCTGCCCGGCGTGCCGCTGCTCGTGATCGGCATGGTCATCATCGTGCAGCAAAAAGGCGCTGGCGAGATTGACGGCGAGGCCGAGAGCGGCGATCGGCAGCGCCTCGCCGAAGGCGATCGCTGCGGGGTGCAGCAACCGCGCCACCGCCTTGTAGCCGATCAAGAGCGCGATCATCGCCAGCACGATCGCGCTGGTGAAGCCGGCGAGGTCGCCGAACTTGCCCGTGCCGAAAGCAAAGCGCGGGTCGCGCGCGTAGCGACGGGCGAAGAGATAGGCGAGCGCCGCGATAAGGAGAGCGCCCGCATGCGTCGACATGTGCAGCCCGTCCGCGATCAGCGCCACCGAGCCGAACAGGAAGCCGCCGGTGATCTCCCCGATCATCATTGCCGAGGCGAGCGCGACGACGGTCCAGGTCTTGCGCTCGTTGCGGCCGTGCGCGGCGCCGACGAAGACATGCGCATGCTGCCATTGCTCGATCGATCCCGTATGCATCGCCGTCCTCCGTCAATCCGGGGCACCGATATCGCCGTACGGCGATCTCAACATCGGCCGCTCCTCGCTGGGCGCGCCAGCGTCGCCAATCCGAGGAGCGTATGCAAGCGCCGCTAGCGGGCGGCCAGATTCCCGCGCGCCGCGGCGGCGACGATTGTCCCGGCCAGCATCAGCGCCAGCGCGCAGACGATCGCCGCGCCGGTCGGAAAATCGAGAAAGGCCGAGAAAAGCAGGCCGATGACATAGCCGAGCACGCCGAATGCGTAGCCGAACGGCAGCGCGCGCCGCGCCCCGGCGATCTGCGCCGCGAGCGCCGGCACGATCAGCGAAGCGAACACCAGGAACACGCCGGCGAGCTGCACCGACGCCGTCACGGTGACGGCGAACACGGCGTAGAACAGCGCGCGCCGGCGCGCGAGGTCACCGAAGAGGCAAGTCCCCAGCACGACCGCGTAGACCACGGCCACGGGGATGAGCTGCTCCGGCGTCACCCACAGGATCTGCCCGGCGAGGAGATCCTTCAGATTCTCGGCGCCGTGCGGGTTGAAGCCGAACAGGATGATCTCGGCGCTGGCGGCGGCGACGAAGACGACGCCGATGATCGCTTCCTGGAGCGCGGCGAGATGCTTCTCCGTCCAGATGAGGAAGGCCGCGGCGACCAGGGCCGCTGCCACCGCGCTCGCCTGCACCGACCAGCCATTGGGCTCCCAGCCGAGAAAATCGGCGATGACGACGCCCAGCCCGGCGACCTGCGCGATGGCGAGATCGATGAAGACGATGCCGCGGTCGAGCACCATGCGGCCGAGCGGCACATGCGTCGACAACACCAGAAGCCCCGCCAGGAAGGCGGGCCAGAGAATGTCCAGGCTATGATCGGCCACCATTGCCTCCGAGACCGGCGAGGAGGCGCTTGATGGTGTCGTCATAGAAGCCGAACAAATCCTTGGCCGCGTCTGTGCCGCCGACCGTGAAGGGCAGCATCACCGCGGGGATATGTGTCTTCTCGGCAATGAAGTCCGGTGCGCGCGGGTCCTGATACGCAGCGTAGATGATCATCCGCGCCTGCCGCTTCGGAATATCGTCGAGGAGCTGTGCCAGATACGCGCCGCCGGGGGGAACGCCCGGCTTCGGCTCTATCGTCGCCACCTCGTTCATGCCGAGCCAGTCGAACAGATAAATCCAAGCCTTGTGATAGATGACGATGTTGACGCCCTTGAGCGGTGCGGCTTCGGCCTGCCAGCGCTGGATCGCCTGGCCCAGTTTGTCGTCGAAGGCCTTGGCGCGCTGTACGTAGATCGCCGCATGCGCCGGATCGATCTGCGCGAGGCGCTGGGCGAGCGCGGCGGCGATGACCCGCATGTCGCGCGGATCGGTCTGCACATGCGGATTTCCGCCCGGATGAATGTCGCCCTCGGCACGGTCGAGGCGTGTCGGCACTTCAAGGAGCCGCACCTGCTGCGTCGCCTCGAAATAGCCGGGGTTGCCCGGCTGCACCTTGGCGTTGCTCGACTGGCGCAGCAGCACCGGCATCCAGCCGATCTCGAGCTCGGCGCCGGTGCAGACGGCGATGTCGGCGCTGCGCAGGCGCGCGATGAGCGCCGGCCGCGCCTGGATCTGGTGCGGATCTTGCCGCGCGGTGGTGGCGACGAAGACGCTCACATCATCGCCGCCGAGCTCGGTGGCGAGCGCGCCCCATTCGGGCTCGCAGGCGAAGACGTTCAGCGCCGCGTGCGCCGGCGAAGCGAGCGCAACCGCCGCGGCGACGGCGAGGACGGCAAGGCCTGTCCGCATGGTCATGGGCCGGTTCCTCCTCAGTACTGGTGGGCGCCATGGGCGCCGAGGCTGACGATGTATTGCAGGATGAATTCGTTCGCCGTCTGCGGCCGCGAGTGGTCGTTCTCGTATTGCAGGCGGAAGCGGCCGAACTCGCTGGTGGAGTAATCGATCATCGCGCTGTAGCGCCGCGGCGTGGCGCCGAGATTGTCGAGCGTGGTGCCGGCGAAGGTCGGGCCCAGCGCGTTGGCCTGCACCTGGTCGTAGCGCAGCCCGACGCGCCATTGCGGCATGAACTGGTAGACGCCCTGCAGGTAGAAGCCGGTCTGCGTCGCGTCGGAGAAGGTCACGCCGTTGAAGGCGCCCTGCTCCTGGCGCAAGAAGAACTCGCCCTGCAGCTTCAGATAGCGGTCGACGAAATTGCCGTTGGGCGCCCATTTGAAGACGCCATCGGCGATGTAGGTGTTGTCCGTGCCCGAGAAGATGTCGCTGACGCGCACGCCGGCGCCGTCGACATCGTCGGTGACGCGGTCCTTGGCCGCGGTATGTAGGTATGAGAGGCCGACGCGGTAGCTGGCGCTCTCGCCGATATCGTCGCCGGTATGCACGAAGGCGCTCCACGCGCCGACGCCGTTGTTGTGATTGCTGGTGCCGCCGGCGGGGAAGGCATCGCCGCGGAACGCCTCGCCGCCGAATTCGAGGAAGTGGCTGGTGGGCGCGAGCCAACGGACCTGCACCCCGTCATCGTCATATTGCGTGTTGAGGAAGGCCTGGTAAGGCAGCGCCTGGTCGGCGAAGTCCCAGGTATGCGCATGCTGCTCGTTGAGATAGCCGATGCCCGAGAAGAAGCGCCCGCCGCGCACAGTCAAGCCATAGGGCAGGCTCGTCGATTGGATGAACCCCTCCTCGACGCTCACGGTGTTCTGGGGCTCGAAGGCCAGCGTCAGGTTGCCGTAGAGCGCCTGATCGACATTGGCCTGCAGATTGATCTCGCTCTCGTTGATGGAGAGGCCGCGCGGCAGCGGCCCGGCGGAATCGCCGAGCGCGAAGCCGGGCAGCCGATAGGTATCGGGGCTGAGGCTCTGGCTCGTGGCTTGGCCCTGGAGCACCGCGCCGATCGCCGGGTTGAAGGCGCCGGCACTCGCCGGCGCGCTGCCGCCGGGGGCCGGCGCGGCCTGCGGCAACTGCGCGGCGGCGATCGGCGGCGGCTGCGCTGCCTCCGCCGCCTTCTGCGCCGCGTCCGCCTTGTCTTCCGTCGCCTTGAGGCGCTGCTCCATCTGCTGCAGCTTGGTCTCGTAGCTCTTCTGCAGGCGCTGCAGTTCGCTGTCGTATTGCTGGCGCATCTGCCGGATGTCCTGCCGCATGTCCGAAAGCTCGTCGGCCGCGGCGGGTGCCCCCATGGTGCCGAGGAGGAGCGGCAGCCCGCAGGCCGCCGCCGTGACCACCGAACGTTCCATCGAATCGAGTCTCCATCGCCGGGGAATGCCGTCGTCCCACGGCGCGAGCGCCGCGCGACGATCTCAAGCAGTCGCGGTCAGGCGATGGGAGGAGCGCGGGTCTGGAAGAGAAGATGCGCCGCAGCGGTCAGCCGCAGCGCGGTCGTGGATGACGGCAGCGCCGTCCCGTGCCCGTCGGGCGCCGCCAAGACGACCGGCGCCGGCAGCGTCGAGGCGCCGGCGAGCTGGAGGCTGAAGCACAGCGAGCAATCGTCATGCGCCGGCAGCGTCGGCTGCCCGCCGGGTTGCGCCGGCGTGCCCTGCGCGCCATTGGCTGCCACGGCGGCCTTGCCAGTGGCCATGAAGGCGAAATCATCGCGATGGAAATGGCCCGCCGTCGCGGCGAGCTGCAGGAGCAGCGAAACGCACGCCAGCCACGTACGGAAGCTCCGCCCGGCCCGACCCTTCCGTGGTGCGCTTTCGCGTCGTGCGCGCATTGTCTCTCCTGCGGCCGGGAGCATAATGTTATCTTGTAACATGGCGCAAGGACTTGCTGCGGGGCAACTTTCCCGTTGAACGCGGATCGCGGTAATGGTTGAGATGCGGGGCCGCGGGGCCCACATGCAGCGCCTTGGGGCCGTAGGTCAAGGAGGTAGGATGAGCGCACGCGAGGAGCCGGGGGAGCCGGTGCTGCTGCGCCGCGACGAGGACGGCATCGCCTGGCTGACACTCAACCGGCCGGCGCAGCGCAATGCGCTCTCGGTCGCGCTAATGACCGCGCTCCAGGACCAGATCGACGCGATCGCCAAGGACCGCAAGATCAAGGTGGTGGTGCTCGCCGGCGCGGGTCCCGGCTTCTGCGCCGGCCACGATCTGAAGGAGATGCGCGCCAATCCGGGCCGCCAGCACTACGAGGCGCTGTTCGCGCAATGCGCGCGGCTGATGACGAGCATCGTCAAGCTGCCCAAGCCGGTGATCGCCCGCGCGCACGGCATCGCCACCGCCGCGGGCTGCCAGCTCGTCGCCAGCTGCGATCTTGCCGTCGCCGCCAGCGACGCCCGCTTTGCCGTCAACGGCATCAATATCGGCCTGTTCTGCTCGACGCCGATGGTGGCGCTGAGCCGCGCCGTCGGCCGCAAGCCGGCGATGGAGATGCTCTTGACCGGCGACCTCGTCAGCGCCGAGCACGCCCGCGCCATCGGCCTCGTCAACCGCGTCGTGCCGCCGGAGCGGCTCGACGACGAGGTGCGCGCGCTGGCGCGGCAGATATCGTCCAAGCTCGGCCTCGCCGTTGCCATCGGCAAGGAGGCGTTCTACCGCCAGGCCGAGCTCGGCCTCGACGCCGCCTATGCCTACGCCGCCGAGGTGATGACCAAGAACATGCTGGCGCGCGACACCGAGGAAGGCATCGACGCCTTCCTCGAGAAGCGCCCGCCCAACTGGCACGACGGCTAATCCGCATACACCGGCAGCGCACACGGGCACCATGACCCACGACAGCTACAGCGACGAATACCTGCGCGGCATACTCCGCAGCGCGCGCACCATCGCCATGGTGGGCGCGAGCGAGCATTGGAACCGGCCGTCCTATTTCGCCATGAAATATCTGCAGGACAAGGGCTACCGCGTCATCCCCGTGAACCCGCAGGCCAAGGGCGAGGAGATCCTCGGCGAGAAGGTGCGCAACGACCTTGCCGAGGTGACCGAGAAGATTGACATGGTCGACATCTTCCGGCGCTCCGACGCCGTGCCGCCGATCGTCGATCAGGCCATCGCCAAAGGCGCCGCGGTGGTGTGGATGCAGCTGGGCGTGCGCAACGACGCGGCGGCGGCGAAGGCGGAAGCCGCCGGGCTCAAGGTGGTGATGAACCGCTGCCCCAAGATCGAATGGTCGCGCCTCCATGGCGAGCTCGCCTGGAGTGGCGTCAACACCGGCATCATCTCCAGCAAGCGCAGGAAGCTCTGAGCATGGCCGACAAGCCTCGTGCGCCCGGCTTCGAGACGCTGGCGATCCATGCCGGCGCCGCGCCCGATCCGACGACGGGCGCGCGCAGCACGCCCATCTACCAGACGACGGCCTATGTGTTCGACGACGTCGACCACGCCGCCTCGCTGTTCAATCTGCAGACCTACGGCTACATCTATTCGCGCCTGACCAACCCGACCGTATCGGTGCTGGAGGAGCGCGTCGCCACGCTCGAAGGCGGGCGCGGCGCCATTGCCGTCGCCTCGGGCCATGCGGCGCAGATGCTCGCCTTCTTCTCGTTCATGGAGCCGGGCGACCAGTTCCTCGCCTCGAACAAGCTCTATGGCGGCTCGATCACGCAGTTCGGCCGCAGCTTCAAGAAGTTCGGCTGGGACGCGATCTTCGTCGATGCCGACGACCCCGAGAATTTCCGCCGCGCCCTCACGCCCAGATGCAAGGCGATCTTCGTCGAGAGCCTGTCCAATCCGGCCGGCGTGATCGTCGATCTCGAGCGCATCGCCGAGATTGCGCATGAGGCCGGCCTCCTCTTCATCGTCGACAACACCATGGCGTCGCCCTGGATCTGCCGTCCCATCCGCTGGGGCGCCGATCTCGTCATCCATTCCACCACCAAGTTCCTCTCCGGCCACGGCAACGCCATGGGCGGCATCGTCGTCGACAGCGGCCGCTTCGACTGGGCGCAGAACGACAAGTTCAAGTCGCTGACCGAGCCCGAGCCCGCCTATCACGGCTTGCGCTTCTACGAGACCTTCGGCGACTTGGCGCTCACGGTGCACGGCCACGCCGTGGGATTGCGCGATCTCGGCGCCACCATGGCGCCGCTCAACGCCTTCCTCACCATCACCGGCATCGAGACCTTGCCGCTGCGCATGGACCGCCATGTCCAGAACGCGCAAGCCGTGGCCGAGCATCTCGCCGGCCATCCCGCCGTCTCCTGGGTCGCCTATGCCGGCCTGCCCTCGAGCAGGTATCACGCGCTCGCCAAGAAATACCTGCCCAAGGGCTCGGGCTCGGTCTTCACCTTCGGCGTGAAGGGCGGCTACGATTCCGGCATCAGGCTGGTCGAGAGCGTCGAGCTGTTCTCGCATCTCGCCAATGTCGGCGACACGCGCTCGCTCATCATCCATCCGGCGTCGACCACGCACCGCCAGCTCACCACCGAGCAGCAGATCGCCGCCGGCGCCGGGCCCGATGTGGTGCGCCTCTCGATCGGCATCGAGAGCATCGCCGACATCATCGCCGACCTCGACCAGGGGCTCGCCACGGCCGGCAGCAAGCGATAAGCCCGAATCGGCGCGCGACCGAGCCGCGCGCTCCTGCGCCATTGCCTTGGATCGTTAAATGATGTGTTCACCGCGGGCGGCATTATCGCCCGCCTCCGGTGCAAGTACCTTCTCGGCCATGCAGAGCGTTCCTGCATTCGAGAAGGTGCATGGCAATGTCAGTCTCCCTTCGCCTTTCGGCGCTGGCGCGCACCGCCATCCTGGCGGCCGCGCTCTCGGTTCCGGTCGCGCTCGCCGGCTGCGCTCATCGCGTCGACGATGGCACCTATTATCTGGGCCAGAACGAGCGCCCGCCCGCCGCGATCTGTGCCGCCTGGGCGGCATGCTAGGGGCAGGGCGCGTTATCGGACGTGCGACGAAGCGCAGGTGCAGCCCGGCCACCGGGAGGTCGCGCCGGCACTCAGCCGTACTTGGCGACTTCGACGAGGTTGCCGTCGGGATCGCGGAAATAGACCGACATCATCGGCCCCAGCGCGCCCTGGCGCGGCACCGGACCAAGCTCGACGGTGACGCCGCAGGCCTCGACGTGGCGGCGCACATCGGCGATCGGCGCCTCCGTGATGAGGCAGAGATCGCCGGAGCCGACGGTGACGTGCGTCGCCTTGGGCTCGAATTCGTGGCCCTTCACATGAAGATTGATCTTCTGCCGGCCGAAGGCGATGGCGGTCGAGCCCTTGCCGTCGGCGGGCGGCGGCACCACGCGCGCGCCGAGCACGCGCTCGTAGAAGCGCAGGCTCCGGGCGAGGTCGCGCACGGTCAGCACGATGTGATCGAAGCGATCGATGACGAAGCCGCCGCTCATTCGGCGGGCGCCGCGGCGGGGAGCGCCGCCCGCCTGCCCCCCTCGCGCGGCAGGAACAGTCCGGCGGCGACGATGATCGCGGCGAGCGCGGCGAGCACGACGAAGAGCCAGGCGAAATCGCCGGTGCGATCGAAGATGAACGCGACCAGCGGGAGCCCGACCGAACTCACGCCGAGCGAGAGCATGAATTTCGCGCCGAACGCCGTGGCGCGCCAGCGCCCGGGCGTATAGCGCACCAGGAGCGCGTTCTCGGCCGGCGCCAGCATCGACATCAGCGAGAACACGACCATGATCGTGCCGAACAGCGGCAGCTCGACCAGGCGCATCGCGATCAGCAGGGTCGGCACCGCCAAGGCCCAGCTCAGCACATAGACCCATTTCAGCGAAAAGCGGTCGGAGAGCCAGCCGCCGACCAGCGGAAACACCATGCCCTCGGCAAAGACCAGGCTGGCGAAGCCGCCCGCGCCGAGCGTGGTGCCGGCGGTGAGCGCGACCAACCGCTGCTCGAACAGCTTGGGCAGCGCCACCGTCAAGGCCTGGTAGACGATGCCGGCGGCCAGCATGGTCACGGAGAGCGCGACGAAGGCGCGCACGACATCGCCGCGTGCGGGCTCCGGCTGCGGGCGAAGGTCGGTCCGGGCGGCGACCACCGCGCCCGAGCGCACGGCGAGCAGCAGCGCGGCGCCCATGACGAGGCAGACGGCGCCCGGCAGGATGAAGGCGGCGCGCCAATCGATGTATTGCGTGAGGAAGCCGGCCGTGGCCGGCGCAATGCCGACGCCGATGCTGCCGAATATCCCGTTCCAGCCGAGCACCCTGCCGCGGCTCTCGGCGTTGCGCACCAGCCAAGCGATGCCGACGGGATGATAGATCGAGCCGAACAGGCCGAGCAGGCCGAGGCCGGCGGCGATGCCGAGCGGCCCGGTGGCGAGCCCAGTCGCCAGCGCCGCGGCGCCGCTGCCGAGATAGAACAGCACCATCATGTGCTCGGCGCTCCAGCGGTCGCCGAGCCACCCCGCCGGGAGCGCGCCGGCGCCGTAAAGGATGGTCCCCGGCAGCGCCAGCAGCATCAACTCGCCATAGCTCAGCCCGAAGCGCCCCTCGAGCGCCAGCACGACGGTCGGGTAAAGCAGCATCAGCAGATGCGTCAGCGTGTGGCCGGAATTGGCGAAGAACACGGCAAGACGCGGCGAGCTTCCGCTCATCGGCCACTCCGGCAAGGCAAGCGCGGCGAGCCTGCCATGTCAGCCGCCCTTCGACAACCAGGCGGCATCGCGGGCGGGCCTGCCATGCGTCTCGTTCGCCACCCAATCGAGGAAGCCCTGGTTGCCGGCCACCACCGGAAGCGCCTCGATGCAGGGGCAATCATAGGAATGCAGATCCTTGACCCGCGCGATCAGCGCGCCGAGGCGGTCGTCGGTCGTCTTCAGGATCAGCACCGCTTCCCCCGCCTCCTGCACGACGCCCTCCCACCGGTAGACCGAGCGCATGCCGTCGATGATGTTGGCGCAGGCGGCGAGGCGCTCCTCGACCACGGCGCGGCCGATGCGCAACGCCTCGGCGGCGTCGCCGGCGGTGGCATACACGAACATCACGGGCATGGGCGCCCCTCCGTCGCGATTCAACGCTGGCCTGCTCGGCTGCCTCCGCTTAACATCGACTTCGCGCGAAGTCGAGGGAAGGGAGGCCCGCGATGAGCGAATTCCGCGTCACCCGGAAATCGGTGCCGAGCCCGGTACAGCGCGCCTGGCTCAGGCGCGGCCTCGAGCAGCCCGGCGGCAAGCTGCCGCTCTTCGACGATTACGGCAAGCAGATCGATCCGCGCACCGTCCAGGCCTGCATCGAGCAGGGCTGGGCCGAGCCGTGGTTCGCCAACCCGACCAAGCGCGACTGGCTCGTCTGCAAGCTCACGGCGGCGGGACGCCAAGCCGCGGCCAAGCCGGCGGCGCGCCCGGGACGCATTCACGTGATGCACGAGTCCGAGAAGACAACCGTCTGATTTTCAAAATTGGTCGGGCATGTCAGATTCGAACTGACGACCCCCAGCACCCCATGCTGGTGCGCTACCAGGCTGCGCTAATGCCCGACCGGTGGCGGCGACTATAGTCAGCGTGCAGCCGCGGCGCAACGCTGTCTACCGCCCGCGCTTTTTCAGGAGATCGCGCAATTCGGTGAGCTCGCGGCGCAATTCCACGAGCGCGGCGCGCCCCGTCCCTTCGCCATCCTTGCCGCGCGCGGTCACTCCGGGCACGGGCGGACGCGGCGGCGGCGCGTCGCTGCGCAGCGCGCCTTCGCGCAGCAGCTTCTGCACGCCCTTGATGGTGTAGCCCTGATCGTAGAGGCATTGGCGGATGCGGCGCAGCAGCACGACGTCGTCGGGCCGATAATAGCGGCGCCCGCCCGCGCGCTTCAGCGGACGCACCTGCGGGAAGCGGGATTCCCAGAAGCGCAGCACATGCTGCGGCACTTCAAGTTCCTGCGCTACCTCGCTGATAGTCCGAAATGCTTCGGCGGATTTCGGCTGCCGCCGGTGCGACCGCTCCGGCAGCCCCGAAGACGGCGGATCGAACAGATCGCTGGGCATGGTCATGCCGTCGCCTTGCTCGCGCTGACCTTGGTGAGGGCCGCATTGATCTGATCCTTGAGCACGTGCGAGGCACGGAAGACCAGGACGCGGCGCGGGTTGATCGGCACCTCGGTGCCGGTCTTGGGATTACGGCCGATGCGCCGGCCCTTGCGGCGCACGGCGAAACTGCCGAACGAGGAGATCTTGACCATGTCGCCGCGCGCCAGCGCGGTGGAAATCTCGTTGAGCACGGTTTCGACCAATTCGGCCGATTCGTTGCGCGACAGGCCAACCTCCTGGTACACCGCCTCGCTCAACTGCGCGCGCGTTACCGTCTGCCCTGTCATGAGCTCCCCTCCCCTTTTGAATCAACGTTAGACCCCAGGAGGAAATGCGTCAATTACAGACGGTTGCAGGAAAATCCTTAGCTCGTGGCATCGATGGGGCAAGCGTGCCGGCGCTACCAGCGGACGAGGCTCGCACCCCAGGTGAGGCCGCCGCCCATCGCTTCCATGAGCACGAGATGGCCAGGCTTGATGCGGCCGTCGCCGACCGCTTCGGCCAGCGCCAGCGGCACCGAAGCGGCCGAGGTGTTGGCGTGGCGGTCGATCGTCACCACGACCTTGCCGGCGGCGAGGCCGAGCTTGCGCCCCATGCTGTCGATGATGCGCCGGTTCGCCTGATGCGGCACCAGCCAGTCGACATCGGAGGATTTGAGGCCGTTGGCGGCGAGCGTCTCGTCGACCACCTCGGCCAGGCGATGCACCGCGTGGCGGAAGATCTCCTTGCCCTCCATGCGCAAGAAGCCGCAGCTCCCCGTCGTCGAGGGGCCGCCATCGACGAAGAGCAGATCGTAGCCGCCGCCGTCGGAATGGAGATGCGTCGAGAGGATGCCGCGCTCGCCAGCGCTGCCTTTGGAGGGCGCGGCGCGCAGGACCACCGCCCCGGCGCCGTCGCCGAACAGCACGCAGGTGCCGCGATCCTGCCAATCGAGGATGCGCGAGAAGGTCTCGGCGCCGATCACCAGCACCGTCCTCGCCTGCCCGCTGCGGATGAAATTGTCGGCGACGGCGAGGGCGTAGATGAAGCCCGAGCATACCGCCTGGACATCGAACGCCGCGCCCCGAATCATGCCGAGGCGCGCCTGCACCTTGGTCGCGGTCGCCGGGAAGGTATTGTCCGGCGTCGCGGTCGCCAGCACGATCAGGTCGAGATCGGCGCCCTTGATCCCCGCCGCAGCGAGCGCACGCTCGGCAGCGCGCAGCGCCAGATCGGACGTGAGCTCGCCCGGCGCGGCGATGCGCCGCTCGCGGATGCCGGTGCGCTGCACGATCCACTCGTCGGAGGTGTCGAGCCGCTCGGCCAATTCGGCATTGCTGACGATCCGCTCCGGCAAATAGGCGCCGCAGCCGATGATCTGCGCGCGAAAATTCATCTCAGAGTGCGGCCGATTGCGGCTTGTCCACGGGCGCTTGCAGCGCGTTGAGACGGGCGACGCCGTCGCGGATCTTGTCGAGGAAGCCGTTGATCTTGAGGTCGACGGCGACGCCGATGGCGTTGGCGAAGCCATGCGCATCGGCGCTGCCGTGGCTCTTGACGCAGATGCCCTGCAGGCCGAGGAAGACGGCGCCGTTGTAGCGCCCGGGATCGAGCCGCTCGCGCAGCTTGCGCAGCGAGTTCGCCGCCAGCCAATAGCCGATGCGCGCCGATAGCGAACTCTTGAAGGCCGCGCGCAGGAACTTGGCATAGAGCCGCGCCGTGCCCTCGGCGGTCTTGAGTGCGACGTTGCCGGTGAAGCCGTCCGTCACCACCACATCGACGGTCCCGGCGCCGATGTCGTCGCCCTCGACGAAGCCGTGGAAGCGGATGGGCGAGTCGGCGCCGCGCAGCCGGGCGCTCGCGCCGCGCACCGCGTCGTTGCCCTTCAAACCTTCGGCGCCGACGTTGAGCAGGCCGACCGTCGGCTGCTGCACCCCGAGCACGGTGCGCGCGAAGACGTCGCCCATCAACGCGAACTGCACCAGGTTGTCGGCGTCGCATTCGATGTTGGCGCCGAGATCGAGCATGACGCTCTCGCCGCGCTGCGTCGGGAAGAACGAGGCCATGGCCGGGCGGTCGATGCCCGGCAGCATCTTGAGCGTGAACTTGGCCATCGCCATCAGCGCGCCGGTGTTGCCGGCGGAGACCACGCTGTGCGCTTCGCCGTCGGCCACCGCATCGATGGCGAGCCGCATGCTCGAGCGCCGGCCGGCACGCAGCGCCACGGACGGCTTGGCGTCGCCGGTGATCACGTCGTCGGTGTGGTGAATCGTCGCGCGCTGCGCCAGGCGCGGCAGCTTCGCCAGCACCGGACGGATGCGGCTCTCCACGCCATAGAGCAGGAATTCGACTTGCGGAAAGCGCTGCAAGGCGATGCTCGCGCCTTTCAGCACCATGTCGGGCGCGCGGTCGCCGCCCATGGCGTCAAGGGCGATGATGACCCGTTCGCTCACGCGCGCTGGGCCGGCCCGGGACGGCTTACGCCGTCTCCGCTGCCGCCGCCACCACTTCGCGCCCGTCGTAGTGGCCGCAGGCGGCGCAGACATGGTGGGGCCGCTTGATCTCGCCGCAATTCGAGCACTCGACATAGCCCACAGGTTTGAGCGCGTGATGCGAGCGACGCATGTTGCGACGGGACTTCGATGTTTTCTTCTTCGGGACTGCCATGGGACCAACTCGTGAAGCGCCCCGGCGGGGCGGAAGCCGCAGCTAAGTACCCAAAAACAGGCGCGCTGGCAACCTCAATGGCTAATACCCCGGCTAGGGTTACCGTAGGGTTAATTGTTTTCCTTCCACTTGGCCAGCGCGGCAAAGGGCGAGGCCAGCGCCTTGCTCGGCGACTCGGCGGCCGCGCCGGGCGCCCGCGGAAAGGGATCGAGCACCAGCGAGAGTTGCTGGGCGACGGCCTCGCCGATATCGAGGACGCCGCCGGGGAGCGGCTCGACCAGCTCCGCCGCACCGCTCAGCACCACCGCCTTGTCCGCGTCCTCGACGCCGGGGCGATAGAGCAAGGTGAACTCGTCCTCGATGCGGCCCGGCACCGGCTCGAGCGTGACGACGCAGGCCTGCGCCAGGTCGGCGGAAAGCGCGGCGGAGAGCCGCAGCAAGCCGCCGGGGAGCGGCGTCAGCCGCACTTGCGCCTCGAGCCGGTCGAGCGCCAGCAGGTCGAAGCGGCGCGCCAACGCCGCGCGCTCGGCCGGTGTCGCCGCGAGGTCGTACACGCCCTCGCCGGGCAGACGGTTGACGTCGACGGGCCGGGGGAATTCGGGGGGAGCGGGTTCGGTCATCGCGCCTCCAGAGGAGCGAAGGCCAGGGCGCCGGCGAGGAGCGCGGTCGCGGGCTGCGCCGCAAGCGCCGCCGCCTGGCACCGCGCATAGGCGCTGAGCGCCGCGAGCTGCGCCTCGTCCGCGGTGGCGGTGCCGAAGAGATTGCGGCGCAATGCCGCGACCATCGCCGCCTCGTCGGCGAGCCCGCGCTCATACGCCGCGATGCGGCCATAAAGGCCGCGCGCCATCGCCTTGACCCGGCGCCCGACTCCGAGATCGCCCGCCCCCATCTCGCGCAGCGCGCCGTCGAGATCGGCAAACATGGTGTCGAACAGCTCCTGGGCAAAGGCCGGGGCATCGCCCGGCTCGCGCTTCAGGCGGTTGAGCACGAGGAAGGTATGCAGCGCCAGGACCTCGAAGCGTCCGTCGAGCGTGTCGGGAATCCCCCAGCCGACATAGAAAATCGGATCGCGCGACCGCTCGACGATCCGTCCATAGGCGGCGAGCGCCGCGGCGCGGCGCTCCCGGCGGCGAATGAGGGCAGCAAACACGCGCGCTAATCTCCCCCACGCCAGAGGGACCGGCCGTAAACGTTGACAGCCGGTCTCTCGGAAGTGCACCTTCGCCGCCAGATGGGCATATTCAGACACCTTGTCAATCGCGGCACCGCGCCGGGCGAGACGTCGCAGTCACGGCGCTCGCCTCGGCGCCTGATGCTCGCCGGGACGGCCGTGCTGGCGTTGGCGGCGTGCTCGATCCCGGTCGATCAGCGCGGCAACCTGCCGGAGAAGGCGTCGCTGGAACAGATCCAGCCGGGCGTCACCGACAAGGCCACCGTGACGCGGCTGCTGGGCTCGCCCTCGAGCATCGCCGCCTTCGACGCCAACACCTGGTACTACATCAGCCAGAAGAGCAAGACCGTCGCCTTCTTCAAGCCGGACCTCCTCGACCAGGAGGTCGTCGCCATCGACTTCGACAAGGATGGCCTGGTGCGCGACGTCCGGCACCGCGGCATGGAAGATGCGCAGGCGGTCACGCCGAACCCCAATGCCACGCCGGCGCCGGGCCGCGAATTCTCCTTCATCGAGCAGCTCATCGGCAATTTCGGCAAGTTCTCCGGCAAGGGCCAGGGACCGGGCGGCGGCGCCGGGGGCGGTGCCGGCGGCGGCCCGAGCGGCTACCCTTAAAGGACAAAGCCTCCGGGGCACGTGCGCCCTGGAGGCTTCTTGATCGTCTCAGCTCAACGCAGCGACGCCAGGATCGCCAGCAGCAGGATCGCCACGATGTTGGTGATCTTGATCATCGGATTGACCGCGGGACCGGCGGTGTCCTTATAGGGGTCGCCGACGGTGTCGCCCGTCACCGCCGCCTTGTGCGCTTCCGAGCCCTTGCCGCCGTGGTGGCCTTCCTCGATGTATTTCTTGGCGTTGTCCCAGGCGCCGCCGCCGGAGGTCATGGAGATGGCGACGAAGAGGCCGGTGACGATGGTGCCGAGCAGCATGGCGCCGAGCGCGCTGAACGCCGCCCCCTGCCCGCCGATCGCCCGGATCGCGAGATAAAGCACCACCGGCGCCAGCACCGGCAGCAGCGAGGGCACGATCATTTCCTTGATCGCCGCCTTGGTGAGCAAGTCGACGGCACGGCTGTAATCGGGCTTGGCGGTGCCCTCCATGATGCCGCGGATCTCCTTGAACTGCCGCCGCACCTCGATCACCACCGAGCCGGCGGCGCGGCCGACCGCGGTCATGCCGAGCGCGCCGAACAGGTAGGGCAGCAGGCCGCCGATGAGCAGCCCGATCACGACATACGGGTTCTGCAGCCCGAAATTGACCTGCACCTCCGGGAAATAGTGGTGCAGGTCTTCGGTATAGGCGGTGAAGAGCACCAGCGAGGCGAGCCCCGCCGAGCCGATGGCGTAGCCTTTGGTCACCGCCTTGGTGGTGTTGCCGACGGCATCGAGCGCGTCGGTGGTCTTGCGCACGTCCTTGGGCAGGTCGGCCATCTCGGCGATGCCGCCGGCGTTGTCGGTGACGGGGCCATAGGCGTCGAGCGCCACGATCATGCCGGCGAGCGCCAGCATGGTGGTGGCGGCGACGGCGATGCCGAAGAGCCCGGCGATGAGATAGGAGACGATGATGCCGGCGCAGATGACGATCACCGGCAAGGCGGTCGACTCCATCGACACGGCGAGGCCCTGGATGACGTTGGTGCCGTGGCCGGTCACCGAGCTTTGCGCCACGCTGCGCACCGGGCGATAGACGGTCGAGGTGTAGTACTCGGTGATCCACACCAGGAGGCCGGTGACGGCGAGCCCGACCAGCGCGCAGCCGAACAGGCCCGTGCCGGTGGTGACGACCCCGTTCGTCAACTTGATGGCGGCGTTGAAGCCGAAGAGCTCGGCGATCACCACCGCGATCAGCGCTGCCGAGATGAATCCGGAGACGATCAGCCCCTTGTAGAGCGCGGCCATGATCCCGCCGCTGCCGAGGCGCACGAAGAACGTGCCGATCACCGAGCCGATGATGCAGACGGCGCCGATGATCAGCGGGAAGGACATCATCGTCGTGCGCATCGGCTCGTCGAAGAAGATCGCCGCGAGCAGCATCGTGCCGACGATGGTGACGGCATAGGTCTCGAACAGGTCGGCGGCCATGCCGGCGCAGTCGCCGACATTGTCGCCGACATTATCGGCGATCACCGCCGGATTGCGCGGGTCATCCTCGGGGATGCCGGCCTCGACCTTGCCGACAAGGTCGGCGCCGACATCGGCGCCCTTGGTGAAGATGCCGCCGCCCAACCGGGCGAAGATCGAGATGAGCGAGGCGCCGAAGCTGAGCGCCACCAGCGCTTCGAGGATCGGCCGCGGATCCTCGGGCGGCAGCGTCGCGCGCAGGAACATGTAATAGAGCGACACGCCGAGGAGCCCCAGCCCGACCACGAGCATGCCGGTGACGGCGCCCGATTTGAAGGCGATGTCGAGCCCCGCGGCGAGGCCCCCGCGCGCCGCCTGCGCCGTCCGCACATTGGCGCGCACCGAGACGTTCATGCCGATATAGCCCGCCGCGCCCGACAGCACCGCGCCGACCAAAAAGCCGGCGGCGCTGCGCCAGCCCAGCGTCGCCAGCAGGATGACGAAGATGATGACCCCGACGATGGCGATGGTGCGGTATTGCCGATTGAGATAGGCCTTCGCGCCCTCCTGCACCGCGCCCGAAATCTCCTGCATGCGGGCGGTGCCGGCATCGGCGGCGAGCACCTGTCGGCTGGTAAGCCAGCCATAGAGCAGGGCGAGCACCCCACCGGCAATCACGACCCAGTAGGCATTCATCGTTCAAGTCCTTCGCTGAAAGGCGTCCCCCGAGAAAAGCGCGCGGAACATGACAGAAGAGCGCGGCCGAGGCAACCCGCAAGCCTCGCCAGTCTCGCCGCCCCGACCGCGTCTAGCGCCCCTGCTCGAGCAGCTGGCGGATGAGGATGGCGTGCACCACGCCCGGGCCCAGCGCCGTATCGGCGATGAGCAGCAGGCGACGCTTGATCAGCTCCTGGTCCGCCACCCGGTCGCTGCTGCTGCGCCAGCCATAGATGGTGTGAAGCTCGCGAATGAACGCGTCGGTGAGCTGGCGCCGCTTCGGCTCGACGTCGTCGGCGCGCGGTCCGGCGGCGAGTTCGAGCGTGACGACGATGCCGACTTGGCTCCTCACCGCAATCGCGCTCGATCACCGGGAGGACGATGGGCTGGATGCCGACGAAATCGGGCACGCCCTCGACATGCGGCCCTTTGACGCCCTTGTCGCGATCGACGGCGAGCGCCGACGCCGCGGCGAGGGCGTCAAAGGGCCGCCAGCGCGCCGAGCCGCATCAGGCGGGGCTAGCTAGAAATGGCGGTACCCGGCGACCGGCACGGCCAGCGCCGCTCCTTTCTCGTCCACCACCTTGACGCCGCTCCCCGCCTCGATCCGTCCGATCATGCTGAGGGCGACGCCGAGCTCGCCGGCGAGCGCGGCAAGCGCAGCGCCGGCCTCCGCCGGCGCCG
>Ga0073928_10002296_pt1 | contig 33383 bp, 33 predicted proteins | sample PaiPotPPA55metaG_FD_76969 | JGI IMG/M metagenome (GOLD analysis project Ga0073928, IMG submission 76969) | Iron sulfur acid spring bacterial and archeal communities from Banff, Canada, to study Microbial Dark Matter (Phase II) - Paint Pots PPA... ...
ACCGCTCCCTGACGGTCGCGGCTCGGTAACAAGTCCCGTGGAATCAGCGCAACGGTACCGAGCCGCGCGCGTCAGCAAGCGGTCCTTGCTATTCGACATGAGTTTCGCGACAGAAACTAGCTACTCCTTTGCCAGCACGATGGGGGACTGTTCGGCGCCGGCCACATGCTCGAAGAATTCCTTCAGGGCGGGATACTGTGCCACCGGGACAGTGGCGGGCCGGACCTCGAGCTTGCGTGTGAATGCGAGGTCGTGGCCATCGGTAGTGTAGGAGCCGGTGTAGATGCCGAAGGGCGTTTCAAGCTTACCGCTCTCCGGCATCTCGTCGACCTTGAAGCCGGCGGGCAATTTCACGTGCACCGTCTCTTGAAACGACTCGGCGTTGAGCTCGACGGGATACTGCCGCTTGGCCTCGGAGAAGACGGCGGCGCCGCGGCGCGAGACCACCGCCGGGCGGAAGACCAGAAGTTGACCGCGCATGGATTGGGCATAGCGGTCGGCCTTGAAATCAAGTTGTAAGTCGAAGCGGTCGTCGGCGGGCGCATCGGCGGGATCGACTTTGAGGACGTTCGCTCCGTTGGCGCCGCGGGCGATCCATTGCTCGATGTGCTTGGTGAATTCAGGGCGCGGCTGAGAGCGCAGGCGGTGGCGGAAGGCGGCCGCGCTCTCGCCGTAGGCGCGCTCCTGCACGTGCGAGGTGATGGAGCCATCGGCGGCCAGCACGATGTCTGTTTCGCGCTCGACGCGATTGGCGGAAGCGGGAATTACCGGCATGCGCACCAAGCCGCCTTCCGCGGTATCGATCAGGGCCAGGCTGCCCTGCTCGTGCTGCGGCAAATCGCCGGCGGTGGTGTACTCATCGGTCGGGTCGAAATAGAGCAGCCGCCCGAGTTTCGGATGATCGGCGGCGGCGGGCGCTTGCGTGGCAGCGTCGCTGAGCTTGATGGCGATAATAGCGTGATTGAACTGTTGCGGCGAGGGCCATTCCTCGCGCACGTAGTGCGGGTCGCCAGAGAAAATGCTGACCGGGTACGCCTGGATGCCAATGACACGCAACATGGCGCGCATGAGGTTGGCCTTGTCTTTGCAGTCGCCGTAATTCTTATGGAAGACATCCGTGGCCAGGTGCGGCACATAACCGCCGCCGCGGCCCAGGCCGGTCTGAATGGCGACGTAACGAACGGACTGCACGTAGTCGGCGATAGCGCGGACGCGCTCCCATTCGCTGTGGGCGGAGGCGGTGAGAGTGCGGGCTTTGGCGGTGAGTTCGTCATCGACGGTGGCGCGCTGTTCTTCCAGGCTGCCCAGCCATTCGGCAACATCCGGCCAGCCGTGGAACACCTTGCCCATGGCCTTGGCGTTGTCCGCCGGAAAATAGCTGACCGCCACGCGCGGCGCCAGCGAGGTCAACGACGGGCGGGCCGGCTCGGTGTCAATGAAGGGCAGGTTGCGGCACTCCCAGGTGTACGTGGACCCGGATTGCTGCGATGCGATCTGACCATTGAAGGAAACTCCTTCCACGCGCCATCCGGCGGGCACGGTGAGCGAGTAGCGCGAGAGCAGCGTGGGCAGCCGTTCCTGAAAACTCCACTCGAACTGGGTGAAGATGGAGCGATCCTCGCTTTGGGATTCGTAGCCGAACACGGCGCCGGGGTCGGCGTCGTCGGAGGCCACCACGGCGCGGGCGCGCACTTCGTTGTACACGTCGTTTTGCGCGAGCGCCACGTCGAGCACCTTGTCCTTGCCGAATTTCTTCACCTCGCCGGAAGGCCGGAACAGCCAGGCGTGCATGTCGCGGACCTTGCCTGTGTTCATCACATAGACGGTGTGCGCGACGGCATCTTCGCGGCCTTCGCGAGTCAGGATGCGGATGGCGCGGCGGTCGGCGGTCAATACGCGACCGCTGTCTTCGACCGTCACCACCTCTTCGTCGAGCAAGACCACGGCGGGTACGTTCGGCGCGTATGACGGTACTTTCGTGCTCGCGAATTCGCGCAGCCAGGGGGGGGCGTCATCGCCGGCGAAGGCGGATGCCGCTAAGGCAGCGAGTATCAGAAGTTTTTTCATTTGGCAGCGACCTCCTGTTTCATGGTGACGATGTGGTCGTCGGCTTCGTGGATCAAATCGAAAACGTGCTTGACCTGCGCATAAGCCGTGGCCGGATAGAGAATGTTGCCATCGGCGCCGAAGCTGAACTTGCGAGTGTAGACGAGTTCGCGGCTCTTGGACACGCCGAGATTCGTCTCGTATTTGCCGGGCTTGCCGAAATCGACTCGTGGGGCTTGCTCGGCGTGATCCAACTCAAATCCGGGGGGCATTAGTATGACGACTGCATCCTCTTCGGACCACGGGTATTCGAAATAGACCGGATACTTGCGGCTGGATGCCGTAAAGAGCGCCGGTGTATTGAACTGGAAAAATGCCGGATGCAGGAAAAGGCGCTTGCCGGTGCGCTCGGCATAACCAGGGATCTTCAGGTGGTACTCATAGATGACCGGTTTTTCGAGGTCGGTGGCGTTGGCGACCTTCGCGCCGGTGACTTCCGCGGTACTGAAGCGCTCCTTGACGAGCTTCTGGAGGTACTCGATCTGCTGATCTGGCGTTTCTGCTTCGAACGCCCGCTTGCGGGACACCGCTTCGTGACCGGAGTATTCCACGCGCACGTAACCTTCGAGTGTGCCATCCGGAGACAGGGCTAAACGGGCGATGCGCTTGGTTGCGGATTTCTCGGGCGGCGAAAGCGGCGTATTGACGAATAGACCCGCTTTCGGATCGCTCACCAGGGCCGCTTCACCTTCCTCCTGCCAGCGCAGCATGCCGAAGTTGGCGTAGGTATTGGCGGGATCGAAGAAGCGCCACCCGTCGCCGAGGCGAATCGCCACCTCGTAGCGGCGCAGGAAATATGGCGTTTTAATGTTGCGATTGAAGAAGGAGTAGCTGCGGTCCGGCAGCAAAGCCAGGCGCGCATCGTATCCCGCGGCGTTGGCCAGGGCGGCGAAGGTCACGTCGATGTCTAAACCGTTGCCGACACCCCGCTTGAGGGTGTCGGCGGGATTCTTGTTGCGCGCGGCTGCGGCGCGCTCCTCGGCCGTAACGGATTCGTTGCTCGAGTTCTTGATCTTGGTCCGGCAGTAATCGAACAAGCGCCGCAGCTTTTCGAGGTCGGTGGGGGCGCCGCTGACCACAGTGGCGGCGGTCTGGCGCATCTCACCGTTGGGTGTGAAAAGCGGCTTGAAGACTTGGTACATGCCTCGGCCAAAGTCCGCCCAGTAGTCACTGTCCGGCCGGCTGCTGATCGCTTGATAAAAGGCCAATACCCAGGAACGCACCTGGTTGTCCGGAGGCATGTAAGGCTCGCGAACGAAGGCCGGCACGTTGGTCAATTGCACTGCGTGATAGCCTTTGGACTCATCGACCGGTTGCACTTCGCCGTAATTAAAGGGCACCAAGCCGAAGTTCGCACGGACCGAGCTTTGCGCCTTCAGATGATAGCGGACCAGCCGCACGGGGATGTCGAGCTGGAATTGCAGGGGAATATGGTCGGTGGCCAGGCCTTCGACGCGTTCCCGCCAGCGGTACTCGATGACGGCGCCCGGCTCGACCGCGGGCATGGCGAAGGACTTGGCGCGGATCTTGAATCCGCCCGCCTTGGCCAGCACGCGCTCGTAAACGGCGTCCTTGGCGAGTGGGACGATGGAACCCTCGGGCTTGATCGTGCGGCCCGCGATGTCGGTGATGTCGCCCTTGTTTTCATATGGCAGATCGATGGTGCTGTGCGCGTCCCGGCCGTGCTCGGTGAAGATCTTGATGCGCAGGTAATTCTCGAAATCCAGCTTGCCGGATACGGAGTTATCAGTCACCCAGATTTCCCAGAAGATGCCCTCTGCGTCGGCATCTTTGTCGACGCTCGGCGTCTTCAGCGTGAGATCCGCGGGATTAATGGGCTGCCACTCGACGGCCGAAGGACGCGCGGGAATCACGGCCAGCGCCAGCAGGGTCAGTAAGATCGCGACGGTTCTCCGAGTCACTTGGCAGCGGCCTCCTGTTTCAGCGTCACGATGTGATCGTCGGCTTCGTGGATGGCGTCGAAAGCGTGCTTGACTTTCGCGTAACCCGTGGCGGGATAGAGAATGTTAGCGTCGGCCCCGAAGGTGAACTTGCGGGTGTAGACGATCTCCCGCCCCTTGGATACGCCGATATTCGTCTGGTACCTGCCGGGCTTGCCGAATTCGAGTGTGGGGGCTTGCTCGGCATGATCCAACTCAAATCCGGCGGGCATCTGGATGACGACTTCATCGTCCTCGGTCCAGGGATACTAGAAGTAGACGGGATACTTGCGGGCACTCTCCACGAAGCGTGCTGGAGTATTGAACTGGAAAAATGCGGGACGCAGGAACAAGCGTTTGCCAGTGCGTTCGGCGTAGCCTGGGACCTTGACGTGGTAGCGGTAGACCAGCGGTTTTTCCAGGTCGCCGGCATTAGCTACCTCGATGCCGGTGATGCTAGCTCCAGGCAAGCGCTGTTGGAAGGACTCGTGCAGCCGGTCGACTTGCTGGGCGGGCTGTTCACCTTCCAATTTCTGTTTGCGGCGCACGGCATCGTGGCCAGTGAATTCCAGGCGCACGTCACCCTCGAGCGCGCCATCGGGTGACAGGACGAAGTGGCCAACACGCTTGCGCAAGGACTTTTCAGGCGGCGATAATGGCGTCTTGATGAACACTGGCTCGTGCGCATCGCTCACCAGCGCCGCTTCGCCCTCTTCTTGCCAGCGCAGCATGCCGTAGCTGACGTAGGTGCTGCTCGGATCGAAGAAGCGCCACTGGCCGTCCAACTTCACCGCGATGTTTTCGGCGCTCAGGAGAATGGGCACGTTGTCCTTGGGGTGGAAGAACCCGCGGCTGCGATCACCGAGGGATGCCGGGCGAGCGTCGAATCCCGCGGCGGTGGCCAGGGCGGCGAAGGCCATATTGATGTCGAATCCGGTGCCGGCGCGCTGCCGTAGGGTATCGGCGGGGTGCTTGTTGCGGGAGGCATCGGCGCGCTCCTCGGCAGTGACGGACTCGCCGCGCAGATTTTTGATGTTCGTCCGGCAATAATCGAACAAACGGTGCAGCTTGTCTTCGGGAGTGGCGGCGCCGGCGATGATCGACTGGGCGGTCGAGCGCACATCGCCGTTGGTCTTGAGATAGGGCTTGTAGATCTCGTAGAGGCGCTGGCCATAGGCCGTCCAAAAACCTCCCGGCAAGTACATCGGTTTCCAGTAGGCGACCATCCATGCCCGCACTTCGCTTTCAGGCGGCATATCCGGCTCGGATGCGAAGGCCGGCACGTTCTTCAGTTCCAGCAAATAATGCCCCTTGGACTCCAGTACCGGGTCCACAGATCCGCAGTGAAAAGGCTGGACTTGGAACAAGTATAGGTCGGGATCACGGCCCACCGGCTTGATATGATACCGGACCAACTGCACCGGAATGTCGCGCTGGAACGGCAGCGGTATATAGTTTGTGTGGAGGAACTGCATGTGCTCCCGCCAACGATATTCGATGATCGCGCCGGGCTCGACCGCGGGCATGGCAAATGACATCGCCCGGATCTTAAATCCACCTGCCTTGACGAGGGTGCGCTCGAACACCGCATCGGTGCCGAGCGGGATGATGGAGCCATCGGGTTTGATGGTGCGGCCCGTGATTTCAGTGATTGTGCTCTTGCCTTCAATGGGTAGATCGATGGTGCTGTGGGCATCGCGGCCATGCTCGGTGAAGATCTTGATGCGGAGATAATTCTCGAATTCCAGCTTGCCCTTGACGGAGTCATCCACCACCCAAACTTCCCACAAAAGAGCCTCGGCGTCAGCGTCTTTATCCACGCTGGGCGTTTTGAGCGCGAGATCAGCGGGGCTGACGGGCTGCCATAGCTCGGCGGCCCGCGAGGCAGGCGCGAAAACCAGGGCCAGCAAGCCGACAGCGGCGTGGCGGGAGAATAGGCTGGCGAAACGTATGGCGGCACCCATTTGCTATTTAGTGAATCATATAAGATCAGCGTTACAATTTCAACAAAAAAAAGCGCAGGAATTTTTACGCGGTGTGGCGGGCCGCCAGAGCTTGGCCCCCAAAGCCGCCGCTTCGCGCGAGCCGCAGTAGACTGGAGTTTATGAGCGATCCACTGGCATACCTGGGGCAGCAGTTGGAAGACTGGAAGCGGGCCGGAACCTATCAGCGGCTGCGCATTTTGGAATCGGAGAGCGCGGCGGAATCGCGCTTCGACGGCAAAGAGGTGATCAACCTGGCGTCGAACAATTATCTGGGGCTGACCACGCATCCCAAGCTGCGGGAAGCGGCGCTGGAGGCCACGCGCAAGTATGGCGTTGGCTCGGGCGCGGTGCGCACGATTTCCGGCACCATGTCCCTGCATATGCAGCTCGAAGAGCGCATCGCCGAGTTCAAGCATGTGGAGGCGTGCGTGGTGTTTCAATCGGGCTTTGCGGCGAATGCCGGCACGGTGGCGGCGATCCTGACGCCGGAAGACCACATCATCTCCGATGAATTGAATCACGCCAGCATTATCGACGGCTGCCGGTTGTCGAAAGCCAAGATCCACGTGTTTCCGCACAAGGACACGGCCGCGGCCGGGCGCAAGCTGGCGGAACTCGAAGGCGTACCGGGGCGCAAGCTGCTGGTCACCGACGGCGTGTTTTCGATGGATGGCGATATCGCCCCGCTGCCCGGCCTGGTGGAAGAGGCGGAGAAATACGGCGCGATCATGATGGTGGACGATGCGCACTCGTCCGGCGTGCTGGGGCGCAACGGGCGCGGCACGATCGATTATTTCAATTTGCATGGGCGCGTGCACGTGCAGGTGGGCACGCTGTCGAAGGCGATCGGGGTGCTCGGCGGATATGTGTGCGGCAGCCGCAACCTGATCGACTTCTTGTATCACCGCGCGCGGCCGTTTCTGTTTTCGACTTCGCATCCGCCGGGGGTGGCGGCGTCGTGCATCGCGGCGTTCGACGTGCTGGAGCAGGAGCCGGAGCGCATTCAGGCACTGTGGGACAATACCAAGTACTTCAAGCAGGGCCTCGCGGCGGCGGGCTTCAATACGGGTTTCAGCGAGACGCCCATCACGCCGGTGATCGTGGGCGAAGCGCGCATGGCGCATGCGTTGTCGAAGGCGCTGTTCGACGAAGGAGTGCTGGCGACGGGCATCGGATTCCCGACCGTGCCGGAGGGCAAGGCGCGCGTGCGCACGATTGTTACGGCGACGCACACGCGCGCGCAGCTCGACCGGGCGCTGGAGGCGTTCCAGCGGGTGGGGAAGAAATTGGGGATTTCGGGTGGGTGAAGCGAGCCTGAGATTTACGCAGGTGCGGAGATTCGGTGGGACGAGCTCCAGCGACACCCAGTACTTGTGGGGCGCCAATTCGCGGCGGGAGTATCGGGAACTCCGGGGCACGCAAACGGGTCCGCTGCGCGCGACGATACACAATCGCGATTTGGCGTACTTGTACCAGTTGGACCTGGAGGCCGGGGTCTATACGGCGACGCGCGTCAACGAATTCGGCGCGCCAGTTGGTACGCGGCCGCCGCAAATGGAGCGGAAGAAATCGGGACGCGAGCGCCATATTCACACCGACACTGTGGATACCGGCGAGCGCCGCGAAATGTTTGGCTATCAGGCGCGGCGGATTATCACGCGCACGACCGAACGATACGAGCCGGAGGACGCTCGCCCGCAATCCGAATCCGAATTGGACGGCTGGTATATCGATCCGCCGGAGGCATGGCTGCGGATGTATCCACCTCACAAGGGCCGGGCGTATTTTAGCGTTGTGGTGAATGGAGTGACGGATGAAGTCAAGTTCACGGACGCCGGCGAGCGCGAGACCGGCTTTCCGCTAGCTGTCACGCGCACGCATCACACCGCGGATTACACGAGCGTTCATCGCGAAGAAGTGACTGATTTTTCGGAGGACGATTTGGACCCCGCTCTGTTCGTGCCGACTGCGAACTCCAAGCGCGTGGCGATATTACCGCAGGGCGTGCTCGGGCAGCGGTATCCCTTCGGCGTGCGCTTCCGGCTGCACTGGGAACTGCTGAAGGACAGACTGCGTCAAGTTGCCCGCTGAATCGAATTCGAGCGCGCGCGGCGGCCCCACGATTTCCAACATCGCGTTGCGCTCGATCTGCGGGCGCAGGTTGTCGCTCAGCGCCAGCACCGAGAGTTCCATGGTGTTGTGAATCCAGCCGATGGTGAGCTCGCGCATATCGAATTTGCCGACCGTGGGGGCGATGGCTTCCAGGCACTCGCGGTCGCTCGCCAGATGCACAGGCGTGCGGATGGCAGTGGGAGTGGAGGCGGTGAGCGAGTTGATGCGCGTGGGCGTCCAGTCGATGCGGTCGACCAGGCGGTCGGTCACGATATCGGCCATGCCCACGCCGACGGCGTTGTTGTAGCTGAGATCGCTGAGATCGCGCACGAAGATGCGCTCGATGCGCGGCGTGTCGGGCCAATGATTCACTTCGCCGTGGACGCCGCGGTTGACCACCTTGGTGTCCATGCCGGCGCCGCTGATGTTCTTGCCGATCTGATCGATGATGAGAATGTCGAGATCCGCCGGAATGCGTCCCATCCAGGATTTCGCCAGCGCCAGCAGTTCTTCTTCGCGCTGCTCCATGCGGGCGACAGGGACGGCCTCCAGGCGCGCGGTGTTGTGGTGGGCATCTTCGAGGATGGCGAGGCCGCCTAAAACTTTGCCCGATTGGAGTACCTGGCGTCCCACGGTGCGGATGACGTGTTCTAGGCCGAGCTTGTAGGCGTAGGTGTGATACTGGCGCGCACCGGCGAATTTGCCCAGTCCGATGGCCAGCATTTTAAATAGGCCGCTTTCGATCTTGCCGGCGAAATCGGTATGCCACTTGACGCGGCCGGCGAGCATCACGCCATCGCTCTCGTAAGCGTTGCGATCCATAAACGCGGGAATACCGTCCGGCGTTTGGCCCAGCGGCACCACATCGAGCGAGCTCAGGATCGGGCATCCCATGGCGGCTTCGATGATGCCGTAATGCGCGAGCACGTCGGCCTGGCCTTCGGCGGTGGCGGCGCCGTGGCTGCCCATCGCGGGGAAGATGAAGGGGCGCATGCCCGCCGATTTCCAGTAGTCGGCGATGGCGCGCGCGATCGTGGCGATGTTGGCGATGCCGCGGCTGCCCACGCCGATGGCCACGCGCGCGCCGGGGGCCAGCCGTTCCGCGAATCCGGATTCGGCGAGTTGGCGGCCGACTTCGGGCGCGACATCCGGAATGCGCCGGTCCGGGAAATGCTGCCGGACCAGGAAGAGCCGCGGGAATTCCATGACGCTTCCATCTTATCGTGTTACCGTCATCGGCAGGAGACTCGCAATGCTTTATACAGCGTTACTCTTGTTAATCGCGCTACCGGCGCTCGCTGCGGACGTTGGGGGCGTGTGGGAGTTCACCGCCACGCGCTTCGGCGAAGATACCTACTGGCATCTGGATCTGAAAGCGCAAGGCGAAAAGGTGAGCGGCACGCTGGACGAAGTGAAAGTCGAAGGAACGATCGATGGCAGCGCCATCACGCTGATTTGCCGCGAGCCGGATGGCGAGATGCTCGGTACATTACACGGCACGGTGCACGATAACGAAATGTCGGGCGATGGGATCTTGCGCGAAAAAGAGAAGGTGAATTGGGTCGCGAGGCGGGCAGCGCCACATCCCGCATCCGCCGCGGTGCATGACTTCGCTCCGACGCAATTCCACCGCCAGTTTTCTGCGGCGATTCCGCCGGTGATGCACATCAACGCCGGCGACACCGTACGCACCTGGACGGTGGATGCCGGCGGGGTCGATCCGCATGGCGAGCGGCGATCGCTGGGCGGCAATCCGGAGACTGGGCCGTTCTATATCGAAGGCGCGTTTCCCGGTGACACGCTGGTCGTCAAGCTGAACAAGGTGCGATTGAATCGCGACACGGCGGAAAGCGGCGGCGAAATCGCTTCGAACGCCGTGACTCCGGGTTATGTACACGACGCGAAGTACGACGAGAAGTTCAATTCGGAATGGAAGCTGGATCGCGAGAAGGGCATCGGTACTTTGGCGAAGCCCAGCGGCAAGATGGGGAACTACAACGTCACGCTGCGCCCGATGCTGGGCTGCCTGGCAGTAGCGCCACCGGGCAGGCAGGCATTTCGCACGGGCGATCTTGGGCCTTTCGGCGGCAACATGGATTATCGCGAGATGCGCGAAGGTGTGACGGTGTATTTGCCGGTGTTCCAGCCGGGCGCGCTGTTCTTTCTCGGCGATGGGCACGCCGCGCAAGGCGACGGCGAGCTGACCGGCGATGCTTTGGAGACATCGATGGACGTGGAGTTCAGCGTGGATCTCATCAAGAATTACGCGACGCGCGGGCCACGGGCCGAAAACGACGAATACCTGATGTCACTGGGAATTGGCGGCTCGCTGGGCGACGCCATGCAGATCGCTACAGCGCAGCTTGCGCACTGGCTGGAGCGGGATTACAAACTCCGCGCCAACGAAGTGGCAATCGTGCTGGGGACGGCGATGCGATATCAGATCGCCGAAGTGGTGGATCCAAAGTACAACGTGGTGGCCAAGATAGCGAAGAGCGCGCTGGATGGCATCGACCGCGAATAGAAAAGCACCGAATCAAGGAACGGTGATGGTGGTTCCCATTCCAAAAACCGGGCCCGGCGATTGGAAATCCACGTTGCACGGGCCACGGTTCGCCAAATCACATCCCGCGCCATTGCGTACGTCAAATTCGAGGTTGTATGTCCCGGCCGGGACTGGATGCACGACAACCGTGGCGGAGCCGTTGCCTGCGAGGTCGGTTAGGATCTCGCCGAGTTCGACAGCTACGAGGGTCACGGTCACACCTTGGGCACGGTCGGATTCACACGTCATCCCGCCGGCGTTCGTGTAAGCCGGAAATTGCCCGAACGTCGTGGGAAACGTGGTGCAGAAAATGTGAACTCCAACTTGATAGACCTTGTTGGGCATAGCGCCAAGAAGATTATAGGTCACCCTGAGACTACCGTGAGAGGTGATAGACCAAACGACGTTGCTGAGGTCGTAGTTCAGTGGCTCGTCGAAGCTGTTCCACCCTGGTGTCCACGGTTGCCTGGTCCCCTGCGACGGCTCCGCGGAACTGCCCACCGCCGATAGCAGCAGGAAAGCTGCCGGCAATGCTAGCCTTCTCATAGTTCGTTCCTCCTGGGAACGATCACTATGATAGCGCCGTTTGGACCGCTCCCTGACGGTCGCGGCTCATTAACTTCCCAACGTCCGCCTGTGTTAATTTGAAGGCTGGAATGCAACTCCCCCGTTTCGTGCGAGCCGGCATCGTCATCGCCGCGTCCTTGAGCGCCGCCGTGTGTTTGTGCGCGCAAGCGCCAACTGCAGGCCTGGTCAAGGCCGAAGGACTTCCACCCCGCGCTGCGCCAGCCGATTACCAGGCTCACGCGGCGGCCGGTTCGCTGACCGTGGCGGCGGAGTTCATGGGACACGCGATCGCCACGCCCGACATCAACATTGTGAGCGAGGAGTACGTGGCCGTGGAAGTGGCGCTGTACGGCCCGCCGGACACGCGCAGCAAGTTGTCGTACGCAGATTTTTCCATCCGCATCAATGGCAAGAAAACGCCCACGCCGAGCCGGCCGCCCGGGATGATCTACAGCTCGCTGAAAGATCCGAGCCTGGAGCCGACCGCTGAGGAAACCAAAAGCAAAACCAGCATCAACAGCGGCGGAGGTGGCCAGGCGCAGCCCGACTCCAAGCCGCCGCCGTTTAAGGTCCCCTACGAGATTCGGCGCGGATGGGAACAGCATGTGCAAAAGGCTTCCCTATCGGAGGGCGAGCGTGCGTTGCCGAAGGCCGGCTTGATCTTCTTTCCTTATCGTGGCAAGACCGAGAAAATCGAGTCGCTCGAGTTGATCTACACGGGCGCCTCCGGCACGGCGACGATGAATCTACAGCCATAGCGAATGGTCGAATTTGCTACAAGACGGTCGTTGACGCTCGCGGTTCTGTGTGTCTGCGCGTTGCCGCTCCTCGCAGACGAACCGCAGTTCTGCATCGCCGGCACAGTGGTGAATTCGGTGACCGGCGAACCCGTGCGCCGCGCCGCTGTCACGATCCCGCAAACCGCCGCGCTGACCGATGCCGGCGGAACTTTCCGTTTCTGCGGCCTGCCTGCCGGATCGTACTATGCTAACGCCGAGAAGCCGGGCTTCATCGACGTCGGCGTGCGGGTAGTGGTCGGCCCGTCACACGAAGATGTGGCGCTGCGCCTCGAACCGCTCGGCGTGATTCGCGGCAAGGTGGCCGATAGTGACGATGCGCCGTTGGAGAACGTCCTCATCCAGTTGCTTTCGGCCTCGGTGGAAGAAGGACGGCGCAAAGTGCGCGTGGCGGCAGCGGTCGCGACCGACGATCGCGGCGTCTTTCGCCTGCCGGGCCTCAACCCCGGCCGATACTATCTGCGCGCCGCGGGATGGCAAGGCAGCCCGGAGACGCACGAAGCGTTCAGTCCGGTTTATTACGGCGGCACGAGCGAGGCGACATCCGCCACCCTGCTCACCGTCGAGCCGGGCCGCGACATCGAAGCCGATTTCTCCTTGACGCTAGAACCGTCGTACACCATTCGCGGCGTCCTAGCCGGCTTCTCCTCCAGCCTGCCGGTGAAGATCGAGCTGCTGCGCGGCGAGGAAGATCCGACCGCTGCGCCGGTGGCGTTCAACGCCGCTACGGGCTCGTTCCAGGTCAGCAATGTGACGGCGGGAAGCTACTTGCTGCGCGCCACCGAAGGGGAGGGCGATTACCGCATGCGCGGCGAGCAGCCGGTGAATGTCAGCGCGGACGTGAACAATGTCGCACTGTCGCTGGCCGGCAGCGTGGTATTGCAAGGGATCGTGCGGGTGGCCGCGGCCTCGGGCGCCGCGCCACCGCCTCCCAATTGCGCGGTCAAGCTTTCGCCCGCCAGCGCCTGGCTCTCGGGCGAAGACGCTATCGAAACCGCCACGGGCGAAGACGGCGCATTCCAGGTTACCGGCGTGCTGCCGGGCCGCTATCGCCTGCGTCTCGATTGCGCCAATGGCTACATCTCCTCCGCGCGCTTCGGCGACGCGGACCTGCTGGCGCGCAACGAAGTGGTGATTTCGCCGGGCATCGTGCCCCCCCCCATCGAAGCGGCGCTGGATACGGATGGCGCCGCGCTGGACGTGACCACCGCCTTCGACGGCAAGCCGGCGAGCGCGTGGGTGCTGCTGCTGCCCGATGGCGGCGACGATCTGCACGTCAGGCTGGCGGTGTGCCGCGACAAGCTCAGCCTCACCGGCATCGCCCCCGGCGATTATCACGCATATGGTTGGACCGGCTCGCCCGAGCAATTCGAGTACGCGAACCCGGACATACGGCCTGCGTGGGCCAGCCGCGCCGTCAGCGTGCATGTGAGCGAGCACGACCACCAGAGCCTCACTCTTAAAATTCCCGCGGGAGAGACGCCATGATCGCCGTGCTGTTGGGCTGGCTGCTGGCCGCGGCGGCGCCGGCGTCCAGCTTCCGGATCGCGGGCACGGTGGTGAACTCGGTTACCCGGCAGCCGGTGGCCGGCGCGCAACTGAACCTCGCGCCAGTCGAGCACGTCGGGCAGAGGGTTGACGCCATCGCCGGGGCTGATGGACGCTTCGCCTTCGCCGGACTTCCGGCAGGTAAGTATGTGCTGGCCGGCCAGCGGCACGGTTTGCTGCAAGCTTTGACAGGCTCGATCGTCGCCGGTCATGGCCAGGATACAGAAAGCATCGTGCTCGCGCTGGTGCCGCCTGGCGCGGTTACCGGCAAGGTGGTGGATGATGCGGGCGAGCCGGTTGAGCATGCTTCGGTCGAGTTGCTGAGCTCGCGCATTGTCAGCGGACGCCGCCGCGTCCGGAACTTCGCCTCCGCGCAAACCGACGACCTCGGCGAGTACCGCTTCTCTTCCGTTCCGCCCGGCACCTATTATGTGACAGCTTCGGGCCACCCGTGGTACACGAAGTTCAACGAGACGCTAGGCGATGCGCCGCCCCGCAGCATCACGCACGTGGGCTTCGGCGTCAAGTATTATCCGAATGTCTCCGAAGCAGCCGCTGCGGCGCCGCTGGCAGTGAAGGCCGGGCAGGAAGCCGCCGCGAATTTCTTGGTCCTCGCTGTGCCTGCCGTGTCGCTGACCGTGCATTGCGAAGGCGCCGACGACATCCCGAAGCATTTCACGCTCAGCGCGCCAGGACTCGCGGGACATCAGGTGATCGTGCGCGAAGCTACGGAACCTGGAGATTCATACAATTTCTGGGGCGTTCCGCCGGGGCGTTACACGCTGCGCGCCGAGGTTCAGGACAACGGCCGCACGGCTTATGCAAAGAGTGAAATCGATATGGGCGCAACCGATACGGAAGCCAGCCTAACGTTGCAGGAGCCACCCAAGCTGACGGGCGCAGTCGAGTTGGAAGGCGGAGGCAGCCTGCCGCCGGGCTTCGCGGTGACGTTGACTGCCGACGATACCGGACGTTCTGTGCCCGCTGCCGTCAGTCCGGACGGAAAGATTCTCTTTCCAGCCATTGCACCCCAGCGCTACCGAGTGAGCCTGATGCGCGCGGAAGATTTCTATCTGAAGAGCTGGTCGGTCGAAGGCGCGCGGCGCGACGGCGAAACGTTCGATATCAACGCCGGCGCCGTGGCGCGGCTCAGGCTGATCATCGAGACAGGCACATGCCGTATCCGCGGCACGGTCGAGCGTGGCGGACACCCGTTGCCGGGCGCGCTCGTGGTGCTCGTGCCTGGCGCGCGGGCGGCTGAACATCGAGCCGTCGAAAGCGCCAGCGACGGCAGCTACGAATTCCGCGGAGTGCCGCCCGGCGATTACGCGCTGTTTGCAGTCGCGGAAGGCGACGATCTGGAGTATGCCAATCCCACTGCCATCCAGCCATATCTGGGCGCCGCCGAGAAAGTGCACGTCGCGGCCGGCGCTTCGCTGAACCAACGGCTGACGCTGGAGGCGCCGCCTAAAAGCTGATACACTCATTTACCGCGCGGGTCCACCGCGCAAACTCAAAATTAGAGAGGATTGACTCTTGATGCACCGACGACGTTTGTTGTTGTTTTGCGTTGTTTTGATGTTGGGGCTTTGCCCGCTGCTGACCGCAGCCAGTACCATCGCGATGACCGTCACCGGCACGCTTGGGCCGGTTCTTTCGGGATCGGATCCGCTCGGCGGAAACGGGCAAAGCGGAACGATCAATGTGTCTGTCAGCGAATCGCTCACGCCCACCAAAAGGACCTCGACTTCCGTTACCTATACGCTACCCGTGGGCGCGATTACCATTACCATCGGCGGCACCACCTACAGCACCCCGAATACGACCACCATGAAAATCACCGTTCCCGCATCCGGCCCGGATATCATCTCGCTGACCACGTCGGTGACCTATCTCGGTATCAAGGGCACGGTCACGGGCACGGCTGCCCTGGCGGCGGGCAGCTTCTCGAAGGCGGTTTTTGCGCACCCCGTACCCTTTAGCCCTTCGACGCAGACGCTGACGTCGGCCACCACGGCGGGTGGGCCGGGCAGCCAAGTCAAGTACACGGTGTTCGGCGGCACTACGGTGCTGGGCATCGCGGGCTCGGCGTCGAACACCGCCATGCAACGCACGCGATAGAATGAGGATGAATGGGCCTCGTTTGGATCGAAGGAACAGTTACGGGTCCGGCGGGGATCCAGGCGCACACCAAATTCCTGGTGGATAGCGGCGCCACCTACACCTTACTGCCATACGAAACTTGGCGCTCGATCGGCCTCGCGCCAAAACGTCCAATGCGTTTCACTCTGGCCGACGGCACGGTGATCGAGCGCCAGGTGTCGGAATGCCAAATAGCACTTCCGCAGGGCGACGGCCATACGCCAGTGATTCTGGGTGAACCGGGCGACGATGCACTCCTCGGCGTCGTTACTTTGGAAATTCTCGGCCTGGTGCTGAACCCGTTCAATCGCACGTTGCAGCCCATGCGGATGATGCTGGCATAGGCGCCCAGCCCACTTATCGCTTCAACATGCCGTGCGCGGCGAGCACCTGCTGCAGTTGATCGTGCGGCAGCGCGGGCACTACCCACCAGTCCGCGCCGACCATGGTCTTGGCTGCGATCATCGCGTTGATCACCGATTCCTCGGTGGCCTGCACCACGGCTCGGAACATCGCGTCCATCTTCCAACTCTGCACGCGCTCGATCTTGGCATTGGAGAACGCGAGGAAGATGTCGCCTGACTCGGTCCCTTCAATCGCGCCCACGCGGCCCAATCCCACTGGAACGCGCTGCGTCAGCCGTTTCAACTGGTCCGGCGTGAGCGGCGCATCCGTGGCCACGATCACGATAATGGATCCTTCCTCGGGCGCGCGAATGCCGTCTGACGTGCGCGGGGCATTTCCGGCACAGACCGGAGCGGGGTCGCCAGCAAAGTCCAACACCGGAGGCTCCTGTTGCTTCTCGACACAGGGCCTTTGCAGCTTCATCTCGCGCGCCACCGGAATTCCCGCCACGCGCAGGCCATCCGAACCGCCATAGTTGCACTGCGCCAACACGCCCACGGTGTAAGCTCCGCCGGGCACCTCGACTTTACGTGACGAGGTGCCGGTGCCGCCCTTGAATCCGTTGCAGACCATGCCTGTGCCGCCGCCCACGTTGCCCTCCTGCACGACTCCGCTCGATGCGGAGTTCAGCGCGTCCCACGTGTCGTTGGCGGTGACATGCTGACCTTTGATATCATTCAGCGGCACGTCCGCGGTCTCGGCGCTCACTGGATACCAAAAGTCTCCGGGCCGCTTGTGCTTCACCATCCACGCAACAGCTGCGTCGCGGACGACACCCACGCTGCCCGTGTTCGTAATTAGAATGGGAGTTTCGGTAGTGGGTCAATTTGAAATTTCCCCCTCTTGACGGGCGGGGCCGGTCTGTGCCACGCTCAAAGTGTAATGCCAAAACGCACAGGTACTAAAACAAACCGTCCTGATAAGGGACTCGATGCCGTCCAGAATGCGCGCCGCGTGGTTCTGGAGTCCGTAGGCGAATCCGAATCCGTTACTGTGAGCCTCAGCTTGGTTTCTCAGGTCATGGCCGCTATGGGCCGTAAAGGCGGCAAAACCGGGGGCCGTAATCGGATGGCGTTGCTCAACCCGGAGCAACGAAGCGAGATGGGACGCCTTGCAGCACAGAAGCGATGGAGCAAAACCAGCGCCAAAACATAGCTGAATTTTTTTTGAACTCCCTCTTGACATGCCAGAACGGTCTGGTATACTAGAACTATGAACAAGCTCAGTGTGGACAAGAAAGTCGCGGTTATCGCGGCGTTGGTAGAAGGCAACTCGGTGCGCTCCACGTCGCGCATGACGGGCGTTGCCAAGGGAACCATCCTCCGGCTGCTGGAGGATGTTGGCAAGGCTTGCATAGCCTATCAGTCCGCGACGCTCCGCAACGTCCGCGCTGAGCGGGTTCAGGTTGATGAAATCTGGAGTTTCGTTGGAGCCAAGCAAAAGAACGTCACGCCAGAGATGGCCGCAAAGCAACAGTGTGGCGACATCTGGACGTTCGTTGCGATTGAAGCGCAAAGCAAGCTCGTAATCACTTGGTTGATGGGAGGGAGGGACGCCGGGTGTGCGACGGAGTTTCTTCAGGACTTGGAAGGCCGATTGGCTAACCGGATTCAGTTGACTACGGACGGCCACAGGATGTATCTGGCAGCCGTGCCGGATGCTTTTGGCCCCGCTGGAATCGACTATGCGCAGTTGGTCAAGATTTACGGCAACGATCCTGAGGGAGCAACCCGTTACAGCCCGGCGCGCTGTCTTGGCGTCACTAGCAATGTGGTTCTTGGTAACCCGGATCAGAAACACGTTTCTACCAGCTACGTCGAACGGCAGAACTTGACCATGCGTATGAATATGCGCCGGTTCACTCGCTTGACCAATGGCTTTAGCAAGAAAGTCGAGAACCACGGCTATGCAGTAGGGCTGTTCTACATGCATTACAACTTTTGCCGTATTCACCAAACCCTCCGGGTAACTCCAGCGATGGAAGCGGGTATTAGCCATCGCGTATGGTCACTGTACGATGTCATCGAACTCACCGAAAAAACCTCTCGCTTGCAGTTGGCCGCATAACTTGTGTCGGTACCGGCATGGCATCAAGGCACTGTATTATTAAACCGCCAGACTGGCGGTCATACTCTACTCCGCAAACAGTCTGCCAATGCGCTCCTCTAGAATCTAAATATTTGATGTTGAGCGCTTGTGAGATAGGGTGTTGGTATTCTTCAATTTGCTCCGCTGTGGGCTCCTCGTCGTAGTTCTTGTGTAGCAGCCAGCCTACGTGAAATAAGGATTCCTGCTCCACTGAAGAGATATCAGTATGCCCAATGGCCTGAATGCGAAACTTTATGTCAGCGCACGTATGCGCTGGAAGTCTAGTTATAGCGTTCCAATGAATTATGCCGTTAGGCCCCTCAAGCCTTGTCATGGTTAGGCCGAAAGCCTCCGCTTCGCCGCGATTATATAAACGCAGTGTTCCATTCGGTAGTTTACCGAGTATCTCTAAAATGACATCCGGGTGAGCATCAGACAGAGCGGCTACCTTGGCGGTTAGCTCGTTGATCTCACGTTTGTGTTGCTCAATCTGTGTGTCGCGGATTTTCAGGTGATCCTGCACGGTGTTGATAGCTACTGTGTGGCTGTGTTGAAGGTGCAGTGTGCTACGGCGAGACTCAATGTCTAGTCTCCTACGCTTTACCCAGACATCCCGCCAACCAAGAAACTGCACGAAAATCACGCCAACAAGCAGCCATATACACCACAGCCACCAAGGAGCCACCCAAGTACGAAAGTCGTGTATGTTCTCTGGAGGTTTCAATAATAGAGGAACGGCGTGCGTCGCCGTGGCTACAGCTACAGAAGCTAGGGCTATTATCATAGACTCCCGCTTCCATAGGACGTTACGAAAGTATATCCTAAAGATCCTTCGATGTCTTGGGGTCTTAATCTTAGCCATCTCCATACAGTACCACACCGCTCTGGCATGGCACAAATCACAAGCACGCCGCGTGCCACTCTTAACAAATTAATAGTTGAAATTGACCCACTACCGGAGTTTCCAACAGCCCGCTTTCGTCGATCCAATGCGTGCCAGTCATATCGCCGTTGCCGTTGCCCGCAAAGTAGCCCGCGAATACGCTCTTCCCGTTTTGTTTTCCCGGCAGAATGGCGGTGACACCGGTCCTGACCGGGCCTTTGCCTACCACCAGCTTGCCCTCGCCCGAGATGAGCGTCTTAAAGCCGACCTCCACGCCGGCCACGTCCGTGATCGCATTGAAAGGCCCCGGCGTGCCGTCGAACGGGACGCCCAAGTCGCGCGCGCGCACGTTTTGCCCGTAGATGCAAAGGGGAGCGGAGAGAAACGAAGCGGCCGCGAGTATCCGGATCAGGTTCATAGTACTTCCTCCAGGGATCAGACGGCCAATTATAGCGCCGGCGTATGCAAAGCCACGCCACAAGCGTGACGCGCGATACATCCGTCGGCCTTCGCCGCTTGGAACCCGCCCGGAAAATTGATACATTCGACCCACGGCGCACCGCCGCAACTCATCCAGAGAGAGGACGAATCAATGCATCGACGTTCGGTTTTGCTTTCCGTAGTCTTGGTGTTGGGCCTGTGCCCGCTCCTGTCAGCCACTACCATAAATATGGTCATCAGCGGGACGCTAGGGCCTGTGCTATCCGGATCAGATCCGCTCGGCGGAAACGGCCAGAGCGGTTCCATTAACGTGGCCGTTAGTGAGTCACTGAAGCCGACCTCCAGGAGTGGCAGCACGGTGACCTACACGCTGCCGCCGGGAGCCATCACGGTAGTCATTGGCGGCACCACTTATGGCAGCCCCAATAATTCCACGATGAAAATTACCGCGCCGGCATCGGGTTCGGATGTCGTGGTGCTCTCGACCAAGGTGACCTATCATGGCATTTCCGGGACTGTGGTGGGCACGGCCTATCTGGCGAACAAAAGTTTCAGCAACACCGTATTCACCCATCCCGTGCCTTTCAAACCGTCTCCGCAGCCGCTCACGGCAGCCACCTCCGCCACTGGACCGGGAAGCAAAGTCAAGTACACGATTTTCGGAAGCAGCACCGTCCTGGGCTTTGCGGGCACCGCTTCGAACACCACGATGCAGCGCACGCATTAAGGACTACAGCAGGTCGTCGCGCTTGCGCTGCTCCAGCACCTTGACGACGTCGCTCACCTGCTGGGCCTTGTCGCGATGCGCAATTAGCAGCGCGTCGGGCGTGTCGACCACAATCAGATTGGATACGCCCACCAGCGCCACCGTCTTCGCGCCGGCATCGACGAAGTTGCCGGCGCTCGACTGGCTGATGGCCCCCGCCGGCAGCACATTCCCCGCCGCATCGTGCGGCAACAGTTCGTAAACTGCGTTCCAGCTTCCCACGTCGTTCCAGCCGATATCGCCGCAAGCGATGCCGGTCACCTCGCGCGCTTTTTCCAGCACCGCGAAGTCGATCGAGATATTTTCGCAGCGCGGATAGGCCTCCAGCAGCTTGGGAAAGAACGCGGCGTCCGCGAACGGGGGCAGGGAAGCCAGGATGCTCGCCGTGCGCGGCAAATGCTCGCGCAGCTCGTTCAGCAGCACGTCCACACGCCAGAAGAACATGCCGGCATTCCAGAAGAATCGCCCGGATGCCACGTACCGCTTGGCCGTGGCGGCGTTTGGTTTTTCGCGGAACTGGCGAATTGGGGTGGGCGCTCCGCCCGGCTCTACGCCGCGCGGAAATTCGATGTATCCGTAGCCGGTTTCCGCCCATCGCGGCAGAATCCCCAGCACCACGATGCGCCCTTCCGCCGCCTCGCGCAGCGCGCTCCGCACCAGCTTGCGATAGCGGCCCTCCCGCGCAATAATGTGGTCCGCCGGAAATACGCCCATCACCGCCGTGGGATCGAGCGATTCCAAAATGCGCGCCGCCAGCCCGATCGCGGGCGCCGTGTTCCTTTGCGCCGGCTCCGCCACGATCTGCCGTGACGGCACTTGCGGAAGCTGCCGCACGATCTCGTCGCGCAAGTAGTCGTTGGTCAGCACCCACAAGCGCTCGGGCGCGATCACCGGCGCCAGCCGGTCCACGGTGTTCTGGATCAGCGAGCGCGAGCCCACTACGTTGAGCACTTGCTTGGCGGTGCGCCGCCGGCTGCGCGGCCAGAAACGCGTGCCGCGGCCGCCCGCCAGGATCAGTCCATAGTGGTGCGTGCCGGGCATGCTGGCCGGCATCAGTTGACCGGATATCCGTGAATCAGATTGAACGTGCGCCGCCAGCGCGTCTTGGTGAAGAAGTGCTCCACCAGGTCGACCAGGTGGTCGATGCCGATGGTCGGATTCGCCAGCGCTTCGGTGGGCGCATCATAAGACCAATAGATGATCAGCGGCTTGCCGATGATGTTTTCGCGCGGCACGAATCCCCAATAGCGGCTGTCCAGCGATGAGTCGCGATTGTCTCCCATCGCGAAATAGCTGTCGGCCGGCACCACGACCTCGCCGTTCTGTATGTGGTGCTCCAGCATGTCCTGCCCGGAGTCGGAAATGTGCACGTTCGGGTCGCTGGGAAAATTATCGCGGTACGAATCGATGTACTCCGTCTTGTGGTAGACGTACGGCTCGTCCAGCTTCTTGCCGTTCAGGTACACCAGCTTGTTCACCAGCTTGATGTGATCGCCCGGCACGCCCATGCAGCGCTTCACGAAGGTCTGGCGGATGTCCACCGGATAGCGGAACACGATTATGTCGCCACGCTTGATCGGCTCGTAGGGCAGCAGATACTTGGATACGGGTCCGGGCGGCGCGTAGGCCAGCTTGTCGACCAGCAGATGGTCGCCGATGAGCAGCGTGTCTTCCATCGATCCCGTCGGGATCACGAACGCCTGCACCAGCGTGGTGGTGCCGAACAGAAGCAGCACGATGGTGACCGTCCACTCGGCGATGAAACCGCGCGGCGGATCGCCCTTGGGTGCGGCCTTAGCAGCGGGCGCGCGCTGGTCTGCCAAGGCTGTAGCTTTCTTTTGCTCCACAGACAACCATTGTAGCTGAAAGTTGATATTCTGATGGGAACAGGTTCCGCATTTGAGTGCTTCCCTCACCAATTCGTTACAGGCGCCGAAGCCGGTGCGCCGGCAGCCGGTGGCTTTGGTGTTTTGCTGTACGTTGCTGGGCGCCGCCGCGCAAGTGCTGATGAAGACCGGCGCCAACCAGATGGTGCAACCGGGGCTACTCGGCATGATCACCAACCTGCCGTTAATGGGCGGCTATTGCCTCTACGGCCTTAGTACGCTGCTATTGGTGCTGGCCCTGCGTGATGGTGAACTGTCGCTGCTGTATCCAGTCATCGCCCTCACCTACGTTTGGGTGACGATTCTCTCATTCCTGATTTTCCACGACGCCATCAATCCCTGGAAACTGCTGGGCATCGCCCTGATCGTGATCGGGGTGGGAGTGCTGGGCAAAGGCGGGCGGCGTTGAAGACTCCTGTCAGCCACATGCTGCTGGTGCTGCTGGCCTCCTTCATAGGCTCGTTCGGTGCGGTGTTTCTGAAATCCGGCGCCGAGCAGCTCCACAAGGGCTGGCACTACCTGTTTCATTGGCGCCTCGCGGTAGGCGTCGCGCTGTTCCTGATTTCGTCTTACTTCTTCGTGATGGGCATCCGCCCGCCCGGCGAGCTTTCAGTGCTGTATCCAATGGTCTCGCTGGGCTACATCTGGACGCTGCTTTGGTCGCGCCTCATGTTCAACGAGCCGTTGACGCGCACGAAGTTCTTCGGGCTGTTTTTGATCGTGGTGGGCGTGTTCTTCGTGGGGCTGGGGAGCAAGTAGGAATCGCGACGCCAACGGGATCGCCAACTCAGCGGTAAGCATCGCGTCGATGGCGGACACCGGTAATCTCGATGGCGTTCTCGTCTTTAAGACCGAAGAACGCCCGGTAATCCCCACAGCGGAGCCGGAAGCCGGTTTCCGGAGGCTTGAGCTTTTTCACTTCACATGACCGCTGCGGCTGGACAGATACCGGTCGATGCAGTGGAGAATCTGTATTGCGGTCTTTTGATCGATGGCCCTAAGATCGGCGCGGGCTTCCGGTGCCCAGACGACCGCGACCCGGTCGGGTCCGTCCGAGCTCACTGCTTCAGCCCGAACTCGCGCAGGATCTCTTCAAGCGGAACGCCCTCTCCGCGTGCGAGTGAGGCGCGCGCGCGGTCCAGGGCTGCGGCGGTCTCGGGCGTGAGTTCCTCTTCTTCAACCGTGGCGAGTGCCAGCACCCGTGCCAGCGGCTCCACCATCACTTCAAGCAGACTGCGCACGGCGTTCAGTTTTTCAGCGGGAAGCGCATCGAGCAAAGCGTGAGCTTGCCAGCGCTCCTGATCGAGATTCTGTTCCATCGGCGGTCCTCGTAGGGCTGATTCCAGTTTACGCGATTTGAACGGAACTCAAGCGCCGTCTCCCCGCGCCGGCGCCAGCTCTCGCAGCAGCCAAGCCTTTGCCATCTTCCAATCCCGCGCCACCGTCTCAGGCGAGGTATGCAGCACTTCCGCGGTCTCCTCTACCGTCAAGCCGCCGAAGAATCGCAGCTCGACCACCTGGCTCTTGCGCGCATCGAAGGTGGCCAAATGTGCCAGCGCTTCATCCAGAGCCAGCAGTTCCACCTTCGGGCTGTGGCCGCACTGCGGAGCATCCTCCAGGGCCACCAGGGTAGCGCCCCCCCCCCGCTTCAGATACTCGCGCGAGCGGGCATAATCCACCAGGACCCGCCGCATCAGCGTCGAGCACACCGCGAAGAAATGGTTGCGGTCGTGCCAATCCACGTTTGGCGCTTCGACCAGCCGGGCGAAGGCCTCATGCACCAGCCCGGTCGTGCCTAGCGTGTGGCCGGCCCGCTCCCCGTACATGTGCCGGCGGGCCATGTGCCTCAACTCGGCGTACACCAGTGGAATGAGTTGATCCAGCGCCTGTCCGTCGCCTTCCCGCCAGGCTTGCAGCAACTGTGTCACTTCTCCGGGCCGCATGGTGTCACAACCGGTCACACTGATTAGTGACACGATTGTGCCATGCGTTTCAGTCATTGGGTTTCCCAGGCGCGTAGTGATTAGCACTAGCCCTGCTAGTACAACCGGCGCACAACGGACTAAGAGTCACGCGTTGCAAGGATCGCTGTACTGAACAAACGCCTGCTGTGCCGCGGCTTGGGCCGCGCTCAGCGGGTTGCCATCATTCCCGGTGCCGGCCAGCGGCCGGTCTAGCTCACTGGCGATCAAGCCGCTGCCATTGAATCCCCACGGCGCCGGTCCCCAACTGCCCAGCGCCGCCAGATACGAGAGAATCGTGGATTGCGTCGTCGGGTTGGCGGCGTTGGGCGGGCCGATGGGCGGCGTTGGCGCGGTCGCTGACTTGAGCGCCATGTAATCGTTACCCAATTCCGACCGGTTGTTGGTAGTCGCCGGGTTATAATCGTAGAATTCGAATTCCTGGGGCGTAACTGTGTCCCAACAGGTAGTGTTCGGCGCCCAGTGCGAATACACGACCAGCTTGCCACCCGGTGACGCCGTAGAGTTACTCTTGGTCCGCAGGCAAACTACGTGCCGGTTATCATATCCTACACCCGGGCCCGGCGGCGAACAATACTCAATGGTTGTGGTTTCGTCCACCGTGTGGAGAACATACGGAATGGCTGGCATGGGCGAGCCCGGCCCGACTTGCACCACTCGCGTTTCATTTGCGTTGCTATACAAAAAGCTCCAAATGGACTGCCGGGTAGCCAGATCCGGATACTTTGTTTGCCACGCCCCCCCTCCGCCGGCCGCCAGGTCGCACATCAATCCGAAGAGATCCACGCTCGAGCACATCTGGTTCATGGCGACGCAGCCCGTCTGCCCGGGAAACTGGATGTATAGCGGCACATGCATAGACTCATCGTAGGCCGCCCCGCCTTTGTCGTGCATGCCGTGCGACCCGGCGTATTCGCCATGGTCGGAAGTGAAAATAACGATCGTATTGTTGGCGTACCCTTTCTTGCTGAGCGCTTGGAGCACGGCGCCCACTTGCTGGTCGACATAGTTCTGCAGCCCATAGCATTGGTTCAGGAACATAGTCCAGTTTGTGACCGGGCCGGCTTTAGTCTTGTAGTCTTCGATAAACGTCAACTGATAGCTGGGCTTGTTGCTTACGTAGTTCGGTGCGGACGGATTAGCCTGATTCTCCCAGTTCCAGGGTTTAGGCGGCGCCGTGTAGAGCGCCGCGGGGCTGGCCGTGTAGCCTGCCGGCGGTGGATTCGGCGGCATGTTATTGGGAAACTCCGTCGCGAAATAGACCGGCATCGATCCCAGCGCGGTGCTTCCGAACCAGCCAGGCGCAAATCCGATATCGTGCGGATTCACAAAACTCACAGTTGCACACCACGGGCCGCTGGGGTTCCCGTTCAGCCACGAGCTGAAATCGTTGGCAATCATCTGGTCGCTCGCATAGGTGGCCCCATACTCCGGCGAGGTCGCGCCTGGTAGTATATTGACGCCGCCGTTCACCCCTTCGTTCGGCCATCCGTCTGGCGACGGCCCCCCCTGCCCAGGATACATACCGGTATTGAATCCGTAGGCTAGTAACGGTTGTGCACTGGTGGAGGGAGGGGGCAACGGGCTGCCCGGTAGCGGGTCGGAAAGGTGCCACTTGCCGAACCACCAGACATTATTGCCATAGGCGGAATTCAGCGCGGCCACCGCCTGGCCCCAGGTCGGAAATGCCGGGTCCAGAGCCGGCGAGGTGTCTCCGCTATTATACATGCCAGTCTGCGGCGCATATAAGCCTGTCATCAGCGTCGCGCGCGAGGGAGTGCAGAAGGTTGCGCACACGTAATACTGGCCGAAGATGTAAGAGTTGTCTCGAATCTTGCCGAAGATATTCGGCAAGTAGGTCTTATCGAGCGTGGCCAGTTGGCTGGCGCTGAGCCAGGCCGGCCAGCGCAACTGGTCCACCATAATGAGCAGAATGTTCGGGTTCGTCAGGGTGGCCGGCGCGCTCCAGGCGAGGGGGTTCGGACCGTAGTGCGGCGCTCGATCCTGCGCGTTGGCCGGCGGGCTCATTACGCGCGAAAGAGCCGCGCCGCCCACCGTGCCCGCTCCCAACCGCTCCATAAATGCCCGACGGCTAAGCAAGTTGTTCATGACACGTCTCCTGTGGCCGAATACTGTCACGATAAATAAGACGGGTGCCTCCACCCCTCTATCCCCAGGAATTCCCGGAGACCCACCCGATTCGTTACATTGTATATCAGTTTCCGGTTGTGTACCAGAGAAATTTTACGCCGGTCGCCCATCACGCGTTGCAAGGGTTGATGTATTGAGAGAACTCCTGCTGCGCCGCGGCTTGCGCCGCGGTCAGTGGGTTGCCATCGTTACCAATGCCGACCAACGGCCGGTCCAGTTCGCTGCCAATCAGGCCGCTGCCATTGAGACCCCACGGCGCCGGTCCCCAAGCTCCCAGTGCCGACACGTATGACTGAATGGTGGCCTGCGTCGTCGGGTTGGCGGCGTTGGGCGGGCCGGTTGGAGGCGTCGGCATGGTCGCCGACTTCACAACCGTGTAATCGTTGCCCAGTTCATACCGGTTGTTGGTGGTCGCCGGATTGTAATCGTAGAACTCGAACTCCTGCGGCGTTACTGTGTCCCAGCATGTCGTGCTGGGCGCCCAGTGCGAGTACACCCCCAGCTTGCCGCCCGGTGAGTTGGTGGAGTTGGCCTTCGTGCGCAGGCAGACCACATGCCGGTTGTCGTATCCGGCCCCGGTCCCCGGCAACGGGCAAAATTCGCTAGCGCCGCTCTCATCCGTCGTGTGCAGAATGTATGGAATCGCCGGCATGGGCGAGCCCGGCCCGACTTGCACGGTCCGCGTCTCGTTGGCATTGTTATACAGAAAGCTCCAAATAGACTGCCGGGTCGCCAGGTCCGGATACTTGGTCTGCCACTGTCCGCCGTTGCTGCCGCCGCTGGTCGCCAAGTCACACATCAGCCCGAAGAAATCCACGCTCGAGCACATCTGGTTCATCAGGATGCTCCCGGTCTGTCCCGGAAACTGGATGTATAGCGGCACATGAATAGACTCTTCGTACGCCGCCCCGCCCTTGTCGTGCATGCCGTGCGACCCGCCGTGTTCGCCGTGGTCGGAAGTGAAAATGATGATGGTATTGTTGGTGTACCCCTTCTGGCTAAGCGCCGCGAGCACGTTGCCTACTTGCTGGTCGGCAAAGTTCTGCAGCCAATAGTATTGGTTCAAGAACATAGTCCAGTTTTTTACAGCACCGAATTGACTGTTGTAGTTCTCGATGAAGGTGGCCTGAAAGGTCGGCTTGTTGCTCACGTAGCTCGGTGCGGATGGGTTCACCTGATTCTCATAGTTCCAGGGCTTGGGCGGCGCCGTGTAGAGCGCCGCGGGGCTCGCCGAGTAGCCAGGCAGCGGCGGATTCGGCGGCACGTTATTGGGAAAAGCCGTCGCGTAGTAAATCGGTAACGAATTGCCGTAGGGTACGTTGACGAACCACCCCGGCGCGAACGCGATGTCGTGCGGATTGACCAGACTCACTGTCGCACACCACGGGCCGCTAGGATTCCCATCCAGCCACGAGATGAAATCATCGGCGATCATTTGGTCGCTGGCAAAATCGATGCCGTAATCCGGGCCGGAAGGACCGGGTAAAGTGTTGGGGCCTCCATTCAGCCCTTCATTCGGCCAGCCATCGGGTGATGGCCCCATGGTGCCCGGAAAGCTCTGGGTGTTGAATCCATACGGAGCCAGTGGCGAGCCCCCCACCTGCCCCGCGTCGGAAACGTGCCACTTGCCGAACCACCACACATGGTTGGTGTAGCCCATATTGAGTGCCGCCACGCCCTGGCCCCACGTCGGAAAGGCCGGATTCAGACTGGGTGTGTTATAGCCGGTTTCGTACAAGCCAGTCTGTGGCGCATACAACCCTGTCAGCAGCGTGGCGCGCGATGGAGTGCAGTACGTCGCGGCGACGTAGTACTGCCCGAAGATATAGGAATTGTCCCGAATCTTGCCGAAGATGTTAGGCAAGTAAGTCTTATCCAGAGTAGTGAGCTGGCTGCTGCTGAGCCAGGCCGGCCAGCGCAACTGATCCACCATGATTACCAGAATGTTCGGGTTAGTCAGCGTCGCAGGAGCCGTCCAGGTGGGCGTGTTCACGCCGCCTGACGGCTTGGAATCCTGCGCTTCGGCCGGCCGGCCCGTTGCGCGGGAAAGAGCCGCTCCGCCTAGCGCGCAGGCACCCAACCGCTCCATAAACACACGACGGCTCAGTTCATTCTTCATGACACGCTTCCTCACAAAGCTACTTGAGACGGAGCGTGAGGACCGTGCTCACGTTCCCCTCATTTGCTTAGGCGTGAAGTACGGCGGAATACTGTCACGAAAAGAAAGTGAGAGCGGCTCTACACCACTCGGTCCATCTCCAGAAACTCCTGGATATGCGGATGGTCGGATTTCTCCAGATCCGCCGGCGGACCGAAGAAGATCACATGGCCGTCAAACAGAAACACCACCCGGTCCGCGACTTTGTACATCAGATCCAGGTCGTGCGTCACTACGACGGAGGTCAGCTTAAGCTGGTTCTTCAGGCGGACCATCAGGTCACCCAGATGATCCGACATGATCGGATCGACCATGGTGGTGGGCTCGTCATAGAGAATGCATTTCGGCTGTGCCGCCAGTGCGCGCGCGATGGCCACCGCCCGCTTGTATCCCATCGACAGGCCGGATGGAAACGAGTCCTTGGCTTCCAGAATGTCCACCATACCCAGCAGCCCGTTGACCACGTCCTCCTTGTTCTGCTCGTTGTAGTCCTCGCGGAGTTCCAGCGAGAACAGCACGTTGTCACCTACGGTGAGCGAATCGAACAGCGCGCCCGACTGGAAGACCATCGTCACTTTCTTGCGAATGCGGCGCAGTTCCGGTTCCGTGAAGTCCGTGATGTCCTCATGCGCCACGATCACCCGCCCGCTATCCGGCTTCAGGAAGCCCATGATATGCGAAAGCGTCACGGACTTGCCCACGCCGCTGCGGCCAATGATGGCCACCGTCTCCCCCGGGTTCACGTAAAAGTTCGTATCGGCCAAAACGGGCTTGTCGAACGTCTTATAGACATGCCGGAATTCGATGTAGTGCGGGTATTCTTCAGCGGGCGTCATAGCGGGCCCATTCCTCGGGGGTGTTGACATTCTCAAAACAGCCAGTATCGAATACATTCCAGGGCGCGATGCGCAGGCCGGCCAGCGCGTCGGTCACCTTGCGCACGCCGGCATCCAGCGCCCGTCCGAGCACCGCTCCGCAACGCCGATGGTAGACCGCGCACAGCGGCTCCGGCAGCCCAGCCGGCCCGGTGGGCAGCAGGGCGTCGGCGCCGGAACGCTCCGCGGCGTCCAGCAGTTCCCGCAGCAGGGCCGCCGTAATGCCAGGCATGTCGCAGGCCAGCACCACGTTCCAATCGGCGGCGGTGTGCGCGAGCGCCGTTTCGATGCCGCCCGCGGGCCCCGCGCCGGGTCTGCCATCCGGCACTACCGGATAGCTCAGGCACCCGTATTTCGCCGGATCGCCGATCAGCGTAGCCGATCCGGCAGCCGCGGCCACCACCGCCGCTACGTATGCGCCCAGGGCTGCCCCGCGGAACGGCAGCAACGCCTTATCGCGACCCATGCGAGAGCTCTCCCCTCCAGTCAGCACGTACCCGGCCCGGTTCACAGAAAGATGATAACATTGACAGTAAATAGCCACTTGCATGGAGCTGGGGGCTACGGCCTGGAAAGGACCAAAACAAAACCTTGCGGTATTGTTTTATAATAGCGTGCATGGCAGCGGCCATCCTGGAAGGCGCCGGACCGGCAGTTTCGGTGGTGCGCCCAGATCCGCAGACCGGCCGCTTGGTCCGCGCGGTGGTCCGAAAACCTGCCCCGGCAGATGCCCAGCCGGCCCATGCCGCCGATCCGGCGCTCGCCTCCACCGTCGACCGCGTCGCCGAGCAAACTCAGCTGTCGCCGAAACTTATCGATTCCGTGATCCGCGCCGAGAGCAACTACAATCCCAACGCGGTCTCCCCGAAAGGCGCCCAGGGCCTGATGCAATTGATCCCTTCCACAGCCCGCCGATTCGGGGTCGCCGACGTCTTCGACCCGGTCAGCAACATCGAGGGCGGCGCGCGCTATCTCAGCTACCTGCTGCAACTCTATAAAGGCGACGGCATCCTGGCGCTGGCTGCCTATAACGCTGGCGAAGGCGCCGTGGCGCGCTACGGCGGCGTGCCGCCCTATCGCGAAACGCAGGACTACGTCTCCCGGATCCAAAAACGCCTGGAAAACGCCGCGGTGAACGAAACCGCCGCGCAAGTCCCCGGCGTCCAAACTATCGAAGCCAAACCGGCCGGCGCGAATCCGGCCGAAGTCCATCACCCCATCCAGGAGGTGACGGATGCCCATGGCAAGGTTTACTATATTTCGACCGACGCCCGATGAAACGCTCGCTCATTCCGCTTCTCGCGCTGCTGGCTGCCGGCCTCCAGGGACAATCCGGCCGTCCGAGCGGGCTGGAAGTGACTGCCGTGCGATGTTGGTCATCGAGCGACGCTACGCGCGTTGTAATTGAAGTGACAGGCGAGTTCGACTTCCACTCCGAGCGCGCCCACGACCCGGAACGCGTCTTCTTTGATGTCTTCCGCTCGCGGCCGCACATCGCCGGCCGGCGCCTCTACAGCGCAGACGTGAATGATAAGCTGGTGAAACGCGTGCGCGTGGCCGAGACGTTGCCCGGAGTTACGCGCATCGTGCTGGATCTCGGGGAAGCCGCGGATTTTATTGCGACGCCGTTATCCAACCCCGACCGGCTCATCATCGAATTGCGCGCGCAGAACCGCGCGGTCCCGCTGGTGACGTCGGCAGCACCGTCGCAACTGCCGGCCACACCGCCGCCCGCGGTTCAGCAATCGTTGCCGGCTCCGCCCGCCTTGTCCCCGCAAACGCCATTGACCAGCGCCGCCGCGCCTACTGCCAAGATCGTTCCGCCCACCGCTATCCCAGCCCCGCCCGCCCCCAGGATCGCGCCACCGCCGCCCCCGATCCACACGGCCGCCGCGCCGCCCGCTCTCGCCGTCGAGCCCGGCCGTGCCGCCAAGCTCACCAGTGATGGCGCCAGTTCGCTTACCCGCGCGCTCGGCCTCAAGATCCGCCGCGTGGTGCTCGACCCCGGCCACGGCGGGCACGATCAAGGCACTGTGGGTCCAAACGGCTTGATGGAAAAAGACCTCGTGCTGGACGTCGCCCTCCGCCTGGGCAAGCTCATCGAACAGCGCATGGGCAGCGAGGTCATCTACACGCGTGCCGACGATACCTTCATTCCGCTGGAGGGCCGCACGGCTCTCGCCAATGAAAAGAAGGCCGATCTGTTCCTCTCGATTCACGCGAATTCGTCCTCCTATCCGCGCATCGGCGGCGTGGAGAGCTACTACCTCAATTTCACGGACTCAAAGGAGTCCCTTGCGGTAGCTGCGCGCGAAAACGCCTCATCCGATAAATCCGTCTTCGAGTTGCATGATCTGATCCAACGGATCACTTTGCAGGACAAAGCGGAGGAGTCCAGGGAATTCGCCGGCGACATGCAAACGTCGCTCTTCACTTTCGCCTCGCGTTACAATCCGGGCATCAAGAACCGTGGCGTCAAGAAGGCGCCCTTCGTGGTCCTGATCGGCGCTTCGATGCCTTCCGTGCTGGCGGAGGTTGGATTCCTGAGCAATCCGAAAGAGGAGGCCCTGCTGAAGAAGCCCGAGCACCGGCAGCGCTTGGCCGAGGCTCTGTACCGCGGCCTCTCGCGCTATGCGCAGAGCCTCAGCCACTTCCAAATGGCCCAAGCCGGCGGCCACATGGCGAACTAGCGGCGGCACCGTGGCACGGCTAAGTCGCTTTTTGGCATACTAGGGACGGCATGGACGAGCACGAAAGCGCCGGCGAAAAGGTCCCCCGATGTCCCAATTGCGGCTGGACGGATGTGCGCCGCTCCAATGTGCACGGCTTGGTGGACTACCTGGTTAGAATCGTCGGGCTCGTGCCCTATCGCTGCCGAAGCTGCGGTGAGCGCTTCTATCGCGGCCAGCGCGACCTGCAGGAGTCGGCCAAATAACTGCCCAACTGGGGCAAATGGAGGAAGGATGATCGCGGCGTTCCGGTCGGGTTCGAATAAACCCATGTAGGTCTCCATCTTGGTCCTCACATCTTCAGATCAAGATTGAGACCGAGACCTTCGAGACGTAATTGAGCAAGGCAAACAAAGAATCGACCACGCTCCGAAACGACTGCTGGCGCTGTGTGGTTTTTTTCCCCTTACGACCAGTTTGCAAATGGGGGATCCAAGGCATTAGTCATTTTCACTTACAACGCGAACGACAAGACCTAGAGCTACTTCGTGCCAGCGGATGCCAGCGACGCCGAGTCCGGCAAGCCGGTCATTGAAGGTAACCTGTGGACCTATCCGTGGGATATAAAGCAGGACGGCAAGACCGTATATTTCCGCGTGGTGAACGTGTTTACCGCGCCGGGCACGATCGAGTACCGCAAAGAGCTTTCCACCGACAAAACCCATTGGACCGTCATGGCAAAGGACCACGAAAAACAGTAAATGCGCAACGCCGTTTTTCAGGGCCTACAAAGATAACATTCACTTTGGTTAACTAAACCTACACTGGCCATCGGCAGCCTTGTCTTACTGCCAAAAGGTGGTGGACTGTAATCAGGTGACATGACCCATACTCAAACGCAATCTACTTTCCGCTGTACCGCCTGGATGCGGATGGCGTTGATTCTGTCTGCGCTGCCGGTGTTGTCCATCTCACAGCCTTGTAGCGCACAAACTTGCGGCCCACAGGTGCCGGGCACCTTTCTGGACTTGTGTAGCACGCTCAACTCAGATCTCGCAAACTTCAACACCACTTTGAATGGGCTGTGGAACGGCTCGTTGGCTCCCGTCGTGTACGCCGGACAACTTTCGAATGCCGACTCCAACACCGGGCCGCAGCTTGTCGGCCCGACGTACTTCACGGCCGTACAAGACCAATTGCAGGCTTTGAAGGCTATGGGGGTCCAGGCTGTCGTCGTCGAAGTGAGTTTCCCGATGTTGTACGAGCCGTTCTTCGCCAATTCGACTCAGTATCAGCAATACGTGTCCTTCTACACGCAGGTGGCGGCGGCAGTGCGA
>Ga0073928_10002297_pt1 | contig 33374 bp, 30 predicted proteins | sample PaiPotPPA55metaG_FD_76969 | JGI IMG/M metagenome (GOLD analysis project Ga0073928, IMG submission 76969) | Iron sulfur acid spring bacterial and archeal communities from Banff, Canada, to study Microbial Dark Matter (Phase II) - Paint Pots PPA... ...
GATTAAAGGCATTTATTGTCGACACATTCCGAAAATCGCCTAAATGATTCTGAAACTCCCCCGCTGCCGTTGGCTGCGCATCAACCCATCGACAGGTATCAGTGGGGCGCCGCGGCGTTCGAACGCGCCAAAGCCGATGACAAACCGATGCTGCTGGATATTGGCGCGGTGTGGTGCCATTGGTGCCATGTCATCGACCGTGAATCGTACGAGAATCCCACGATTGCCAAAATCATCAGCGAGAATTTTATCGCCGTGAAGGTGGATCGAGACGAACGGCCGGATGTCGATTCGCGTTATCAGTCGGCGATCAGTTCCATCTCGGGTCAGGGCGGTTGGCCGCTAACTGGGTTTTTGCTGCCCGATGGGCGTCCATTTTTTGGCGGCACCTATTTTCCGCCTGAGGATCAGATGGGCCGCCCGGGATTCCGGCGGGTTTTGCTTGCGGTGGCGGAATCGTATCGGAGCAAACGTGCGGAGTTGGAGCGAGCCGCGAGTTCGCTAGCGGACGCAGTGGCGCAAGCCGAAGTATTTACCGGTGCTCGCGCGACATTTGATCCGTCGGTAGTGGAAGCGCAAATAGCCTCGATCACGCAGCTCTTCGACATCAAGAATGGCGGCTTCGGCAGCGCGCCAAAATTTCCTCACGCTTCGGCCGTGGATTTGATTCTGGAGCGCTATCAGCAAAGCGGGGAAAAGCATTTGCGCGCCATGGCAGAAACTACGCTGGAAAAGATGGCACGCGGCGGCGTTTACGATCAGCTCGCGGCCGGCTTTCATCGTTACTCTGTGGACGAACGATGGCTGGTGCCGCACTTCGAAAAGATGAGCTATGACAATTCCGAGCTGCTGCGAAATTATCTGCATGGTTGGCAGGTTACACAGAATCCGTTTTTACGGCAGACCGCGGAAGGCATCATTGCATGGGTCAACCAAGTGTTATCTGACCAGGAAAATGGCGGGTTTTACGCCAGCCAGGACGCCGATTATTCGCTGGACGACGATGGCGATTACTTTACGTGGACGCTGGAGGAGCTGCGTGCGGTGTTAAGCCCCGAGGAAGCTCGAATCATGGAGCTGCATTGCGACGTCGAAGCGCACGGCGAGATGCACCACAATCCGGCGAAAAATGTTTTGTGGATTGCGCGCGATGCGGCGGATATCGCCGCGCAGCTAGGGTTGGAGGAGGCGGCCGTAGTCGCTACCATCGCCGAGGCGAAAGCAAAAATGCTTGCCGCGCGCATGCAACGCCCGACTCCTTACGTGGACCAGACCATATACGTTTCGTGGAACGCCATGTTTGTGTCCGCTTATCTGGAGGCGGCTCGCGTTTTGGACGGCGTGGTCGCGGAAAGCTGCCGGCGCTTTGCGCTGAAAACTCTGGAGCGCATGCTCAAGGAAGCGTGGAGCGAATCGCGCGGGTTTGCTCACCGCGTCGGCGGTCCGGCGCTGGATGGCTCACTGGACGATCAGATTTTTGGCGTGTTGGCCTTGCTGCAAGCGTACGAAACGACGCTGGAATCGCGGTATTTCGAGGTTGCGAAAAAAACCATGGATCTCGCCATGGCTCGCTACGGAGATCCCGATGGCGGCGGATTTTTTGATCGTGCCAGCGATGCCGCGCCCATGGGTGGCCTGGATGTGCGGCGAAAACCGTTTCAGGATTCGCCCACGCCCGGTACTAATTCCATGGCTGCCATCGCTCTGATTCGCCTCCACTCGTTCAGCGGCGACGAAATTTACCGCGTGACCGCGGAAAAAACGTTGGAGGCCTTTGCGGGTATCGCGCCGCGCTACGGTTTATTCGCTGCAACGTATGGGCTGGCAGCCACGCTTTTTGCGCATCACCCGCTGCAAATTGTCATCACCGGAGCCGCGGACGATTGGGTGGCGCAATCGCTCGAACTGGCCGCGCATCGCGTATTTCGCTTCGGCAAAGCGGTACTGCGCGTAACTCCAGGGACAAAACCCACGTTTCTCGCGGGCGCGTTGAAAGAAACTCTTCCGCACCTGCCTGCGGACAAACCGGTCGCGATTGTCTGCGCTGGACAAAGTTGTTTGCCGCCCGCGACGGACGCAGCGCAGTTGACAGATTTGTTGCAGAATGTGTTGCATGACGGAGCGGCTGGCGCTGCGGCGCCGGCGTAGCACAGCGCCTAAAAAAGAAAACCGGCCCGACACATCGCCGAGCCCGTCGCAATTTTGTTCAAATAGCTGCGCTACTTTTTTGGGATACGACTACTTCTTGGGGCGCGATTCCGGCGGGACCAATCCCGACAAGCGGTAATAAACGACCAATTGCCCGTAGTGCTCACCGGAATGCTCGATCAGACCGTAAGCCAAATCCGAAACGTGCATTTGCTGTTTGCTGTCGGGATCGGTGATCGAGTCGGCCATGCCCTTATCGCCTTTTGCTTTGATCGCGGCGGCGCCGTCCTCGACTTCTTTCTTCACAAACGCCACAACATCAGCCTTGGTCTTGTAGGTGGCGCGCGGCGGATTCTCACTGTCCTTGGCTGGCTGTTTTCCCTGCACTGGGCCGGTGAAGTACTCCATCGCACCTGATACGTGCAGCAATTGCTCGGCGAAACTGCGCATCGCCGGCGTAGGTTTGAAATCGTATTTGTCCTCGGGAAAATCCTCCGCCATGGCAACCAACTTTCGTCCGATCTCGTTCCACTGCGCTAAAACGATCTGCGAACTGCTGGGCATGGCCTTCGAGGCATCGGTTTTTTGCGGCGGCTGCTGCGCGGATGAAGGCCATCCACACAACCCCATAACCAACAACAGCAAAATCGTAGTCTTCATTACTTTTGTCATTCATATCCTCCGGTTTTCAGCAGAATACCTAGCCGGGACACCGGCCTTTGGCCCCACATCTTACTCCTGAAACAACCGTTCGTAGCATTACAAGTCGGATAAAACCAGCGTGCTACAATTGGATTTAGCAGCCGAGGAATTTCTTAGTGAACTGGGCGTTCTTTCTCATTCGTTTTGTCATCATTGCGGGCATTTTTTCCTTATTTTTCTTCTCACAGCGGTTCTGGCACCAGGCCATCTGGCGCTCCACGGCCAATTTTCGCAGCCAGTGGCTGCGCGTGGCGGCGCGCCTGTTGTGGCTTGGCATGATATTTCTGATTATCTCTGCGTTTATAGATGGCGTACGCATGGGCCATCGGCACCTTATACCGCGCGGAACGATCCTTCCCGGGGTGGTAGGGTTGTGGTTTTTCAGCGCGGTTTTCGGGTTCTTGGCGGTAAAACTTGTGCGCGGTGTGGATCTTTTGTGGTCGCGAATTCGCAAGGGCCGGCAACCGGAACCGGTCGCTGAGGCAGCGCAACCTGGTGTTAGCCTCGCGAGCGCCGCGAGTGTGGAGCAGTTGCGCGATCCGGGGCGGCGTTATTTTTTCCGTGCGGCTACCGCGGCTGCGGGAGCCGCGCCGTTTTTCGGCGCGATGTATGGTTACGCGGCCGAGCGCCTTAAGTACCAAGTCCGGCGCGAGGAAATTCCCATCTCCAATTTGAATCCCGCGCTCGATGGCTTATCCATCGTGCAGATCAGCGATATTCACCTGAGCGGCTACATGCCTCGCACGCAGGTACGGCGCGCGGTGGAAATGGCCAACGAACTTGGCGCGCACCTGGCGGTGGTGACGGGCGATTTCATCACCGGCGCGAGCGACCCGTTGCCAGATTGCATTGACGAAATTCGGCAACTGCGCGCGCCGCTCGGTACCTGGGGTTGCAATGGCAACCATGAAATTTACGCGCGCGTCGAAGACCTCGCGCAATCGCTATTTGCGCAGGCGGGGATGAAATTGTTGCGCGGGGAAAACGCGCAACTTACTTTTAACGGCGCGCAATTCAATTTAATCGGCGTCGATTACCAGCGGGAGCGCACCAGCGAAGGCCACAAAAAACAAACGCTCATGCATGGCGAGCAACTGGTTCGCCGGGATATGCCTAACATTTTGCTTTCGCACAATCCGAATTCTTTTCCGCGCGCGGCGGAGCTGGGCATTGAGCTTTCGCTGGCGGGCCACACTCACGGCGGGCAGATTCAGGTAGAAATTCTGGATCACCGGCTCAGCCCGGCGCGGTTTATCACCGATTACATAGCGGGGCTCTATCAAAGGCCGCTGTTCGCGCCATCACTCGACAGTCGTCGATATTCCGGCGTGGATGGCTACTCGGAGGCACCGAAGATTTCGCAGTTTCCTCCAGCCGTAAACCCTACCGGAATGGCTTCGCTTTACGTGAATCGTGGTCTAGGAACGGTGGGGGCTCCGGTGCGCATTGGCGTACCGCCGGAGATTACGCTTATCGTTCTGCGTCGCGCTTAAAGCAGAATTTCTTCGTGTGGAATTTTCCGCGCGCAAGAGGCCGTCGCGGGTTCATGGGCGCGCTTCAAAAATCAAATTAAAAGGCGTTTGCGTGGCACGACGGAAATGCGAAAAGCCTCCGTTGGTGACCACCTCGCGCAAACGTTTTTCACCGGCCTGGGCGCCGAGCGCCAGTCCTACTTCTTGCGAAAGCGAAGCAGGGGTGCAAAGCAGCGTGGACGCTCCGTAAAAGGCGCGGCCGATGGGATTCAAATTGTCTTCCAGCTTATCGCCGGCAAAAGGCTCGACGATCATCCAGGTGCCGTCTTTTTTGAGGGTGCTGCGGACGTGCGTCGAAGCGCCCACGGGATCGCCCATGTCGTGTAAGCAATCAAAAAAAGTCACGAAGTCATAATCCGTGCCGGGATATGACTTAGCATTGGCAACTTCGAAATTGATGCGCTCGGCAACGCGTGCGTCTTTGGCGCGCTGCTTCGCGATCTCGATGGATTTTTCGTGATAGTCGAATCCCACAAACTCAGAATTGGGATACGACTTGGCCATCAGAATCGTGGAGGCACCGAGACCACATCCGACGTCCGCTACCCGCGCGCCCTTCTGCAATTTTTCTTCTACACCTGCCAGGGATGGTATCCACGTGCTGATTAAATTCGCAGCGTAACCGGGGCGAAAAAATCGTTCGGTGCCCTCGAAAAGTTCGTGGTGATGTTCGTGCCAGCCCAGGCCTTTGCCGGTCTTGAATCGCTCGGTGATCTGCTCTTCCGCTTTTATGGCCGCGAGGGCGACTTGAAAAGCGCCGGGCAGGAATACCGGGCTGGATTCGTCGGCCATGGCAAATGCCTGCTCTTCGCTGAGATGAAAGGTTCCTTTGGCGGCATCGTAGGTGACGTATCCACCGGCAGCTTGTTCGCTGAGCCATTCGCGGATGTAACGCTCGGATGTGCCGGTGGACTTGGCGAGTTGGGCGGGCGTTTGCGGTCCGTTTTTTGCGAGCGCTTTATAGAGGCCTAGTTTGTCTCCGATGCGAATTAGTGCAGCGTTAAAAGTGGCGCCAAAATCAACGATGGCTTTGCCCAAAAAGTCATGCAATTTGTCTTGATTAATGCTCATAAATCCCTCCGTCGATAGAGTGACAGTGTGGGGGCTGATGACGTACCAATGCGCAATTATTACTCATAGCGGGGGCCGACGTAAGTCTTTTCACTTCCGATTAAGTTGTTTTAACAGTACCTACCGCCAGCCGGTATCTTAGCTACTTTCCGTCGCAAAAATAAACCATTGTAGCCAGTATTTATGGACTTTCGGAGCTAGTAATCTGGATCAACCAGAGTTGACACTTCGAAGATAGTCGCTGCCAGGAGGACATATGACTCGAGAAGCAAGATTGTTGTCCGGGATCATCCTCATCACAGTCCCCACGATTCAGTCCGGTGGGTATTTTCTCTTGACCTCACTGGTGAACAGAGCCAGTGGATATATGGACAATCCAATGCGCCAAAATTTCTTCCGCGCGGGTCACGCCCACGCAGGGGTCATCGTAATTCTTTCGTTGGTTTGCCAGGTACTGGCGGATGCTGCGTTTCTTCCCTCACCGCTGGTGTGGTTTGTTCGAGTGGGAGTGCCGCTTTCGGCGATTCTTATCTCTGCAGGGTTCTTCTTTTCTATGCTCCCGCCGACGGCTACTCAACCTAACGAAGCAATCTCTCTAATTTACGTCGGGGCCGTCATTCTTGCGGTGTCGGTACTCACTTTAGCTGTGGGCCTGATTAAGATTCCAGCTACCGCCTAGGACTGCTGCGGTAAGCAAGCGGTAAATAATCTGGCCTGTTAGCAGCAGCGGTTGGGGCGCGAGTAGCGGCGGTTCACTCGTTCGACGTAGAACTCGGTGGGCGTCAGGAGGCAGGATTTTTCAGGCTTTGTTCTTTGCGCTTGCACGTAACGTTCGTAGGCGCTGTCGCCGCACCATTCGCGAATTCCCAGCCATAGCTTAGCGGCCACAAGTTTGATCCGTAGCGCGAGAGCGAGAGCACGTGATTTTCGTGTGCAAGCTTGAACTTCACTTCCCAAGGACGGCATGCTCATCCTTCCACCGCAGGCGCTTCGGGTTCGGCGGCAGCCCCAACATACGACGCGCCCGAAAAGTCTTCGGTCCAACGTGTGGCAACGTAAGCGGTTTCATGTAAAACAGATTTAGGATCACTGCTCAGGATGCGGTACCATTGCATGAGCGCTTCGATGATAAGAACAATGATCATCGCGGCCAGCACAGCGGTGACGGCTGCATCCAACCGCTGGTTGAAAATTACACGTTGAGTATCCGCGATTTTTGCGGCGGGAATTTTGCCCGCGGCAATTTGCGCCGCAAGAGCGTTGGAGTAGGACAGAAATCCGAGACGCGGATTAGGGTCAAATATTTTCTGGTAGCTGGCGGTCATGGTGATGATGACCAGCCACGCCATGGGAATAAGCGTCAGCCAAATCCAGCGGATGCGTTTCATCTTTAAAAGAATTGTGGTGGCTACCACTAGCGCCACGGCGGCGAGCAACTGGTTTGAAATGCCAAATAGCGGCCACAGCGAATTGATTCCGCCGAGCGGATCGACTACGCCCTGATATAAGAAATATCCCCAGGCGCCGACGATCAATGCGCTGGAAATTAAAATCCCCGGCCACCATCCCGTTCTCGCGAACGGCTTCCACACCCGGCCGCCAAGTTCCTGCACCATAAAACGGCCGACGCGCGTTCCGGCGTCCAGCACAGTCAGAATAAAGAGCGCTTCGAACATGATTGCGAAGTGGTACCAGATGCTCAGGAGACGCGGGCCGCCTATGGTGCTCGAAAATATCTGCGCCATGCCTACTGCCAGTGAAGGCGCGCCACCCGCGCGGTTCAGCAGCGTTTGTTCGCCGACAGCGCGGGCCAGATCGGTCATGGTTTGCGCCTGCAGTGGATAACCCCAACTGCTGATGGTTGCCGAGGCGGCATCGGAGGTCGCGCCCACGATCGAAGCCGGGCTATTGATCGCGAAATATACGCCGGGGGTCATGGCGCAAGCGGCAATCATAGCCATAACGCCGACGAAAGACTCCATCAGCATGGCGCCGTAGCCGATGAATCTCGCGTGGCTTTCGCGAAGGATCATCTTCGGTGTAGTGCCGGAGGAAATCAGCGAATGAAAACCGCTGATCGCTCCGCAAGCGATGGTGATGAAACAAAATGGAAATATTTTTCCAGCGAAGACCGGACCGCTGCCATCAATGAAGCGCGTGAGCGGAGGCATCAGCACCTGCGGCCGCACCAGCAAGATTCCCGCAGCCAAAGAAAAAATTGCTCCGGCCTTAATGAACGCGCTTAAATAATCGCGCGGGGCGAGTAGCAGCCACACCGGAAGCGCGGAAGCGGCGAAACCGTAGGCGATTAAGGCAAACGCCAGCGTCACGCCACTCAGGGTGAAAACATGCGCCCAGGAAGGTGAATCGGCAACCCACTGGCCCGCGACGACTACAAACAAGACCAGCGCGACGCCGATAAACGATGCCTCCAGAACTCGGCCGGGGCGCAAGAATCGCAGATAAAGCCCGAGCAGCAAGGCGATGGGGATGGTTGCCGCGAGTGTAAAGGTGGCCCAGGGCGAAGACTTGAGCGCGTTGACGATAACCAATGCGACCACGCCGAGAAGAATGATCATGATGGCCAGGACGGCGAGTTGCGCGATGAATCCGCCGCGCTGGCTGATTTCTTCGCGGGCAATTTCGCCCAGCGTTTTTCCGTCGCGCCTGATGGAGCAGAAAAGAATAATGAAGTCTTGTACGCATCCGGCGAAGACGGCTCCAGCGATCAGCCAGAGCGTGCCGGGCAAGTATCCGAATTGTGCCGCAAGGGTGGGACCGACCAGCGGGCCGGGGCCGGCAATGGCGGCGAAATGATGGCCAAACAAAATCCATTTGTTGGTGGGCACGAAGTCGCGTCCATCGTCGTGACGCTCGGAAGGAGTTGCGCGATAGTCATCCAGCGTCAGCAGACGCGCGGCGATGAACGCGGAATAAAAGCGGTAAGCGACCAGGTAACAACAGGCCGCGGCCACTACAAACCAGGTGGCATTCAGCGGTTCGCCGCGATGAAAAGCAATGGTGCCGAGCGCGCCGGCTCCAACGAGTGCCACAACGATCCAAATGACAACGCTAATCGGGCGGTTCATTCCCTGGTAGAAAAAGTCCCCGGGCGGCATCGTATGTGAGGGCGTACAACGCGTCAATTGGTTCTATGTCAAATCTGGATTGGCTCTTGCCGCGGGGCATGCTCAGAGCTAGGCTTTGGCGATGAGCGAATTTACTGCTACGGACAGAACGAAAGTGAAGCGCTTTCCCGAGCGCGGCACTTACGATCGCGAAACTATTTACAGAATTCTCGACGAGGCGTTTGTTTGTCACGTGGGGTTTATCGTCGATGGCGCGCCATATGTGATGCCGACGAATTATGTTCGCGTGGGAGATAAACTTTTTCTGCACGGTTCCACGGCCAGCCGGCTGATGCGCACGCTCGGCAGCGGCGCGCCATTTTGCCTGAGCGTTACGCTGCTGGACGGCATCGTGCTTGCGCCGACGGCCACGGGCCACTCAGTTAATTACCGTTCCGTGGTGGTGATGGCAAAAGCCGAGCAGGTGGTTGATTCGCAAGAAAAGCTGGCAGCCATGCGCGATTTTGTGGAGTACGTCATTCGTGGACGTTGGGCTGAAGTGCATCCCCCGACCGAGCCGGAGCTGAAAGCCACGATGGTTCTAACTGTGCCGCTCGTGGAAGCGTCGGCAAAAGTTCGCACCGGATTCGCCATCGATAAGGGCGATGAATACGATGGGGCAGGATGGACGGGAGTGATTCCGTTCAAGTGGGCGGCGCAGACGCCGGTGCCCGACCCTCGCGGAAATGCGGCCCTTCCAATACCCGACAACCTGCTTAATTATTCACGTCCGCAATAGGAAAGAGCTCGCTGCGCATCAAGTATTCAGACTTTGAAAGAGGTAACTCCTGTCCGTTCGCTCAGCAATGATTTTTCTTGTTCTCTTTTCCTGCTGCTCTTACGCCGCGGGTCAGGAACGGATCGCGCCTGCCGGAGTGGTGAAAGAAGAGCCGCCATTTCGCAAAAAAATGTATACGGACAAAAAAGGCGAGAAGATGCCTTATCGCCTTTACGTGCCGCCCGGGTACAATTCGTCGAAAATATATCCGCTGATTTTCTGGTTCCACGGCGGGAGTGGGCGCGGCTCGAATAACGAGGCCCAGATTTCCGGTGAAAACGAAAAAGGTGCGCACGTTTGGACTACAGCGGACAATCAGGCCCAATTTCCGGCATTTGTACTGGCGCCGCAATGTCCCCAGAACGAAAATTGGGGAAATCCGGAATTGAACGATGTGGGCGGCCCCTTGCAGTCGGCGATGGAGATGTTCGCGCTGGTCCAAAAAGAATATTCCATCGATCCCGATCGTATTTATCTGGCCGGGCAATCAATGGGGGGATTCGGGGTATGGGCGCTGGTGCAAACCTATCCTGAGCTTTGGGCTGGGGCGATCGTGGTTTCGTCTTACGATAATTTCACCAATGTAGGAGCCATCAGGCGGGTTCCTCTTTGGATGTTTCAATCCGAAATGGACATGACTGTGCCGGTGGATCTGGTGCGGCAGATGGTGAGGCAAATCAAAAAAGCGGGCGGCTCGCCACGCTACACCGAGTATCACAAAGTTAAAAATGAAGTGTGGGATGAAGCTTTCGCCGAACCGCAACTGGTGCCGTGGCTGGCGTCACAAAAACGCGGGGGTTCCGCTGCAGCCGCCGCCAAATAAAATCAGGCGGATTTCTTTTTCTTACGCTTTGCGGCGCGCTCCAGCATGCGTTTCACGATTATGCGGATACGTTTTTCGCGGGTGTTGGCGTGCTTGGCTTGGTCCATATAGCGCACGATTTGCCTGCGAAATGCCGGGGTCAAAGAATTAAAGACCGCCAAAGCACGCGGAGCATCGGCAAGGCCGCCGGCCAGGTCATGCGGCAAGACCGGGCCGCGTGGTTCGCTATCCAGGAGCAACATAACTTCCACAGTGTCGCCGGCATCGATGCGCAATTTTCGCCAGATATTGCTGTGAATATGTAGCCGATACGAGCCGCCCCCGCGAGGGGAGAGTGTGCTTTTCAGCGCCAGGCCTTCCACTTGCCCAAGCACAGGAATGTGCTTATGGCCGTCGCCAGCCAGTTTACGCAGCGACTTTGAAACGTCGCGCGGCACATCCACGCAGCGCATGATCCATTGTTTGTAAATTTGCGCCGAGAAAATGTGCGCGTCGTCGAAGGAGTGAGGAGAGCGTGGCAAAGGCCAACCGAGGCAAAAAACAAAATTATATTGGGATCGAGGCTACGATTTTCTCGAATGTAAACTTATCGAGCGTCGATTTATGGAGTGTCAATGGCAACCGCAACCGCCGCCACAGCAAGATCCGTGGGAACGCGCCGGTGCAGATGATGCGGACGAAGCGCCATTTCCGTTTCCGTTTGGCGCACTGAATACGGAAAGTTGAATGGTATTTTTCTTTCCGGCGCACTTAGGGCAGGCAATTTCCTGATTCTTATTCAGGACAATTCGTTCGAAGGGCGTTTCGCAGTCGTCGCAAATGTATTCGTAAATGGGCATGCGCTATCGCAGTTCTAACTTGAACATTAATGCGGGCGGTCGGGACTTTCCATAGCTTCTGACAACGCCAGGAACGTTATGATTCCGGTTACTCCGATGGCAAACCATATAAAGCGGTTTCGCCCGGCTCTTCGGGGCCGACCACCGCGACGCCCGGAACCCATGCCTTGCGGATCTTGGTCCGTCGCATCAGCGGCAGCCAACTCCGCCTCGGTCGGATCCAGCACGATGCGGTAGGCCATGCCTTCGGGAATAACGCGCACATCATCATCCACGGCAACCGACACCGCCCCGCGGGTGCTGCGCACCACAAGCTGCTTGGGGCCAACTACGGTAACCTGGGCAACGGTGGGTTGATCAGTTTCGGGACGAATAACCATGCTGCCGACGTGCATTGCGAATGCTTTTGCGGTTGCGGTTGAAAAGACGGCGGTTCCGCGCGTCAGGCTGGCCTCGGGAGAAACTGCTTTGGCCAAAACTACGGCACTGTCGCCAGAGAGCAGCAGCCGGGCTGCGCCGGCGCGAAGCTGTACACTGCCGGAGCCGGTGGTGAATAGTCTGTCGCCGGCAAAGACGGTAGTTCCTGCGGACAAACTGCCGCCACCTACATTGGCACCATCAGCGGCTATGACAGTACCGAACGCAGGACCACTGGCACCCCAGCCAGGGGTGAGGCCCATCGCCAAGACCAAAACGGCTGCAACTACCGGACGGACATATTGCATATCGCCAACTCCAGCGGGCCAGACCAAGAGTACCCAGTCGGTTGTAAACAGTCAATCGGCAAACTTTAGCAAAAATTATTTTGTTTCGTGGCGGCTACAGTCTTCGGGGAAACTGCACGACCCACCCTAAAAATCGAGGGCGGGGCACCCTACACTTTTTTTTGGATTTGCGAGGGGGGGCGGCGGGGTGGGAGTTGCGGCGATGAACCCCAAGGCACCCGGTGAGTGTAAAGGATGTCTAGGGACAACCTGTAAAGATGTCATGGGAACGAACACCTCAACAGCGAACATGGGCACCCGGCCGAGCCGTCGTATACTGCAGCGCATGGCGGCTAAAATCCCCGTAAAGCCTTGATGAACAAACAAAACAGCTTGGGGGGTGCGGATGTGGCGCAGTTGGTCGCGGAGCAGCCGGTCGCAGGGCTGGCGCTGCCGGTCGCATGCATACTGGTGGTTAGCACGTTATTTACGGCGGGGCTGTGGCCCTTTAACCCATTCCCACGAAATCAAGTGGCGTGGATGGCGACTGGAAAGGGGCTGCAATTTGGGGAGCACGGGGTGGTTTTCAGTACGGAAGCAATTGAACGGACGCGGCCGGCACGCGAATCCTTCTGTACGCTTGCGGTTCGAGTGCAACCGTATGAGGCGCATCGGGGCGCATCGGGCACGCTGCTGGGGGTCTACACCCCTGAAAATAGATCTCAATTCAGGTTAATGCAGTGGCGCGATTTTCTGTTGATCAGAAAGGATTACCGCGGTGCGAAAAACCGCTTCAAAACCACGGAAGTCGACCTCGACCACGCCTTTCTGAACCGCGAACCGGTGTCGTTCACAATTACTGCAGGCCCGGATGGAAGCGTGGCATACCGCAATGGAATACGCGCGGTAGGCATAACTCGAATGAGGCTTTCTTGTGCGGATTTTGCCGGCCAATTGGTACTGGGGGATTCGGCGGTAATGGACAACGCGTGGCAAGGTAACATCCTGGACCTAGCTGTATACGATCGTGTTCTCACTGCCCAGGAAATTGCCGGCAGATATACCAACTGGGGCGGGAATCAAACGGTTCAGATCGCGGGCGTCGACCAGCATCTCGTGGCGCAATACACGTTTACTGAGGGCCATGGACAGAAGGTGCACAGCCAAACAGCTTCCGCGCCGGAATTATATATTCCCGAGATTTTCAAGGTGCCGCACAAAAAAATACTGATGTGGCCCTGGGAAGAGAGTTCTGACAAGCTCGAGCCTCGCGACTTAGCGATAAATATTTTGGGGTTTGTTCCGTTTGGTTTTGTTTTCGCAGTTTACTTAACGTGGAACCGAAAGGTGAGGCACGCTGTAATCATAACGATTCTGTGCGGCGCGGCTGTCAGTTTGATCATCGAAATCGTGCAGGAATACATTCCCGGAAGGGACTCCGGGATACTGGACCTCTTCACCAATACCGGGGGAACGGCTTTAGGCGTGCTGCTATTCCGGTGGGCCCCGATGCAACATTTAACCAGGAAACTGCTGGATTTTCTGCAAACCGGCGAACAAATGCCGGAAAATTAGTCGGGGCGTTCAGCGCGGCGCATTGTTGGCCGCCGAACCGTACCGCTGTTACAATGCAAGCACCTTTATGGCAGATTGGAAACAAATTACCGCGCGCATTCGACGCGCAAGAACTTCCAAAGATCCCGCGGGCCAGCTTTCGGCACTGTACGAGAAAACGCACGACGCCATGGTGGCGTTCGAATTAGCGAAATATTTCGAGACTGCGTCGAACAATGCCGATGCTGCAAAATGGTACAGCACTGCGGCGGAGCGCTTCCGTCGCGCCGACTGGAAAACAAAGGCGCAGGAAGCCGCACTGCGATTAGCAGGCGGACCGGGCAAAAACGCGGGAAGCGGGGAAGCTTCGGCGGTGCTACTGCCGGTGCCGATGCCGGAGCCAGGAATGCCGTTCGAGCAGAGCGCCGCGGCGTTTGAAGCCATCGTTGCTGAACCGGTTTCCAAGACGGTTTCCCAACAGGGCGCGCCGTTAAGTTCCTCTAGCACAGAAGTTGCGATCGACACAGAGGCATCTCCTACTGAGGAGATCTCGGAATCGAAGGGGCCGTCGACGGACGTCGATTCCGATGAGAAGCGTCGTCGCAGGCGCGGGCGGCGCGGAGGCCGCAACCGTCGCAAAGTTAGTTCTGCAGCTGATTCAACAGGGTCGTCACGTTTGCCGAGCACGCCAAATGCGCGGCGCGGCGCAGCATCGTCATCTTCAACACCGCCATCTTCAACCTCGGCAGCAGTAACGCCCGCAGAGCCGGAGCCGCCGACGCAAACGACGCGTCGCGGAATGCCAGCGCTGCCGGTTGAGCAACTGCCTGAGGGCGCTGGTGCCGGCCCCAAAGGGCGCTACGGCGATCCGGGCTTATCGTCGCGAATTTCGTTGCTGGAGATGCAGTTTCGGCGGTTACTTACTTGCGAAGCGGTGAAGCTCGAGGAAGCAAATCACGCGCCGGTGGGACCGGGAGTTTTTGTGCTCACGGATTCCGATTTGACGAGCTATTACTATGTGGAATCGTGCCAGACGCTGCGGATCGCGGTGGCAAATCTGCTACGCGGAAATGCGAGCCGTCGCGGCGCGGATTCGATTACCAAGCAGCTTGCGGAGCATTTGGGAATTACGGAAGCGCGCGTGCCCAAATATCTCGCTGAGCACTGCGTGGTGCGCTGGTTGCAACTGGATGAGGGCGCTTCGCATTTTGCGCACTTCGTAATCGCGGTGCTGCGCCCTATCCTGAACGAGTAGCCGGCTCGCGGCGTGGCGAACCGCCGTGCGGCTGGCCGTTTCTACGGATTTATTTGCGGCTACGCGCCGCTTTTCTCGCCGAGCGTCGCAAACCTGATGAACCCTTGGTGCGAACCGCTCTTCGCGCGGCCGCCTTTCGCGCGCCTGGCCCCCGCCTCCGCGCCGCAGTTTTAGCGTGCCGCGATAGGGCTGCAGGCGAAGCCGCCAAACGCGGTTCGCGTTTCAACGCCCTCAAAACCGCTCTCGAGCGCCGTTTCGACGGTGTTCGATTTCCCCGCCGACCCTTAGCACCGTCGCGTTGCGTTTGTTTGCGGGTGCGCGCCGAGGTATTGCGTCCACTCGGCTGCGATAATTCCACGCCTGCGCGGCGGGCTTTTGAAAGGCCGATGGCGATAGCCTGTTTCGTATTGGCTGCGCCATGCTTCCCTTCGCGGATGTGGTGCATCTCTTCGCGCACGAATTCGCCGGCCTGGGTGCTTGGGGATTTGCCTTCCTCTTTGTCTCGCGGGGCTCGATCAATCACTTCCTGCTCTGGCATGTGACGCTCCTGGATAAATTTGAAATGAGTTCGTGCTGGAATCTGTTAAGCGGTCTTTAGAAGGTTTTCAATGCGGACCGGCAATTCACGTACGCGCACGCCGGTAGCGTGATACACGGCGCTGGTTACCGCGGACGCGCAACCGGTCAGGCCAATCTCTCCAATTCCTCGCGCGCCGTATTCATTCAGCTTGGTGTCTGGGAAATCGAGAAAGATGCAATCCAGTTCGGGGATGTCGGCGTTCACGGCGACCAGATAGTCGGCGTAATTATTGTTAATGGGCTTGCCGTTACGATGGTCATAAATTGTTTCTTCAAAAATGGCCATGCCGATGCCCATGACGATGGAGCCGAGAATCTGATTTCGTGAGGTTTTGAGATTGATCATGCGGCCGCCGTCAATTACGGTGAGCCAGCGAGAAATGCGCAAGCGCGCAATTTCTGGATCGAAGGCCACCTCGCAAAAATGCGCTCCGAAGGAATGCATGGAGAATTGTTTCGCTTCCGGCGCTGCTTCTGTTTTTACCTGGCCGTCCAAACCAGAAAGCTTGCGCAATTTCAAAATATCCGGAAATGGTGTGCCGCTTTCCGCAGTGTCACCTTCTTTGTGGACGCGCCCATTGGTCATTTTCAATGATTTGGGATCGACCTTTTCGAAAGGCGAGCCGGAGGTCAGCGCGGCGACTCTTAACAGCGACTGGACAGCCTGATCAGTGGCTTTAGCAATGGCGGGAATTACCGTGGCGGACGCCGAAGAGCCGCCGGAGGTTGGGCCGGGTGGCATGGCGGTGTCCCCCAGGAGCACGCGGATTTTATCCAGCGGGATGCCGGTGCGATCAGAAATAATTTGCGCAAATAGCGTGTAGGTGCCGGTGCCGATATCCTGCGTGGCGCAAGAGGCGCGCACCGTTCCGTCGACGAGCAACGATACACGCACTTCGGCGTTATGGCGACCCGCCGGCCAGGTGCAGGTGGCCATACCCAAGCCCAGAATTTCTTTGCCCTTGGTCATGGAGCCAACTTTGGGGTTTCGCTGGCGCCATCCAAATTTCTCCGCGCCGGTCTGGTAGGCCTCGCGCAGATGTTTGCTGGACCACGGCTTTTTCGACCCTTCATCCATCTCCGCGTAGTTGCGCAGGCGGACCTCTATGGGATCGATGTTCAACTTCACGGCCAATTCATCCATCACTGATTCAATGGCGAAGAGCGACGGCGTTCGCCCCGGGCCACGCATCGGTGTTGGTGTTCCAATATTTTTGTGAATGAGGTGCTGCACGGCGCGGACGTTGGGGCAGCTGTAGAGCATGGATGTCACTTCAGCGCAGTTCTCAACATAGTCGTCCACCATGGACGTCGGCTGCAGAATCTCGTGATGGAAAGCGGCAAGCTTTCCATCTTGGTCGGCGCCCAACTGGATGCGCTGCCGCGTAAAGGGGCGGTGCCCAACGGCGGTGAACATCATGCTGCGGGGCACGGACACTTTTACTGGGCGGCCGAGTCTTTTCGAGGCCATCGCGGCCATCCAGGAATGAGGCCAGGGGAATAATTTGGATCCGAAGCCGGAGCCGATGAAGCGCGATATGACTTGCACCGATTCACGCTGCAGATTGAGCACCTCGGCGGCGACGTTGCGATGATTCACGACACCTTGGGAAGTCTCGTACAGCGTCAATTTATCTTTGCTCCACGTGGCGATGGTGGCGTGCATTTCCATCGGGTTGTGCGTTTCCACCGGAGTTTCGTAGGTTACGTCGAGCTTCACGGGTGCGCTGGACAGCGCGCTTTCCACGTCGCCGCGTTCGTTTTTAATTGCCGGCGGATCCTTGGGCGTTAATTCCGCGGTGGAAATATCGGGAGTTCGAGCGTCGTACTTCACCACTACACGACCGGCGGCTGCCTGTGCGCGTTCGAAGGTGTCCGCGACCACTAGCGCCACGAATTGGCCGTAGTAATAAACCTGATCATCTTCAAAGGGCGGGCGCGATTCTCCCGGACGGCTGCTTTCTTCAAAGCTATTGGCGGGACGGAATAATTTTTCGGTGTTGCCGTGGTGCAGAACCGCCAGAACGCCTGGCATTTTTTCCGCTTCGCTGCTATCGATGCGCGCAATTTTTCCGGAGCCAATGGTGCTGCCGACTCCCACACCCCAAGCCATATTTTCCAGGGGGTACTCAACACCGTAGGGCGCGGCGCCGGTGACCTTCAGGATGCCGTCAACGCGCGTAATATCTTTGCCAATGACTGTGCTTTGTTCCGCCACGCGAACTCCTCTAAGCCTGTGTAACCGTCTGCAATGCTCTGACTAAGGTGCGTTTTGCCAATTCAATCTTGAAAGTATTGTCTTGGCGGCCCTTAGCGCCGCGAAGCGCTTCTTCCGCTGCACGGCGAAAATTTCGGTCAGTGGCTTGCGCGCCAGCCAATTCCTGTTCGGCTTCAGGCGCGCGCCAGGGGATGGTCCCCACGCCACCCATGGCCACCTGAGCTTTGCGAATTTTTCGGCCGTCGAGTTCCACAATTACGGCCGCGGACGCCAAGGCAAATTCATAGGAAGCGCGGTCTCTGCGTTTCAAGTAATGCGACTTGGCGTTTTGCGCGGGAGGAGGCAGGGTGACGTGTGTGATGATTTCGCCCGCACCCAGAACATTTTCGTGTTCCGGAGTTGTTCCAGGCAGCAAATAGAATTTCGTAATGGGGATACTGCGATTTCCTTTTGGACCGGTGACAAAGATTGTGGCGCCCAAAGCCATCATGGCGACGGCCATGTCGGAAGGATGCGTGGCGATGCAGTGTTGGGAGGTGCCGAGCACAGCGTGGATGCGGTTGTAGCCGTTCATCGCGGAGCATCCCGAGCCAGGATTTCTTTTATTGCAGGCATAATTTACGTCGCGGAAGTAGTAGCAACGGGTGCGCTGGAGGAGATTGCCGCCGGTGGTAGCCATATTGCGGAGTTGCGGAGAAGCGCCGGAAAGAAGCGCCTGGGACAGCACGGGGTACCGCCGCTGCACCTGCTCGTCATGTGCGAGGTCGCTGTTGCGAACCATCGCGCCAATTTTCAATCCGCCATCGCCTTCCGGTTCAACGCGGTCGAGCGGCAGCCCGTTAATATCGACGAGCATCTTGGGACGCTCGACGTCCAGCTTCATCAGGTCGACCAGCGTCGTTCCGCCAGCGACGAATTTAGCGCCGGTGGGGGCGACGCTGGACACTGCCTGGCTTACATCGTTAGCTTTCGTATATTGAAAGTCGTACACGCTGAACCTCTTCCAGTTACAGCAACTTTTTGCTAAAGCCGCTTAAGCTCCGCCGCGGACGCTGCGCACCGCGGCAACGATATTGGTGTAGGCGCCGCACCGGCAGATATTGCCGCTCATACATTCGCGTATCGCGTCGTCGTCCTTGCCGCAGGGCTCTTTGAGCAGCGCCACCGCGGACATAATCTGGCCGGACGTGCAATAGCCGCATTGAAATGCGTCGTGCTCCAGGAAAGCCGCTTGCACGGGGTGCAGTTCGCCATTTTTTGCCAGGCCTTCGACGGTGGTTATTTCATCGCCCTGATGCATGATCGCGAAGGTGAGGCACGAATTGACGCGCCGTCCATTGACGTGAACGGTGCAAGCACCGCATTGCCCGTGGTCGCAGCCTTTTTTCGTTCCAAAAAGGCCGAGATTTTCGCGCAGAGCATCCAGCAGGGTGACGCGCGGTTCGATTTGTAAATTTTTTGTCTGTCCGTTGATTTTCAGCGAAACCGGCGCGGTGCCAGCGGATGTGGGCGCCTCGGCAACATCGGTCGTCGGTTGATGCACCTGTTGTGCGTCCAGTTCCCCAACCTGGAGAAGTGGGGCAGCGGTGGTGGCCATACCGACGGTGGCGATATTTCCGAGGAAGGTGCGCCTGGATAGCTGCGAGGGAGGCTTAGTGCTTGAATCGATTTTTCCGGTTTTCGCCGGCTCGTCTGGGGAATTTTCTTTCAATGTACCCTCAGTGAGAAATAGAGTTCTGCGGAACCCATTTGCAAGGTTATTTATGTGCGCAGGAGGCATAGCAGCGCAATGCAGCAAAAACCTTAGAGCGGCGGGTATCAAAAAAAAGAAAGCGAATCGCTTCGAACCCGCTGGATCGCCCAATCGCCGTTTTGACCGGAACAAGCCAACAAAACGGGCACCCATTTACTGGCGGGGTTGACCATTTAACCCTAAATTCCGACCATTCACCGCAACCCGCTGGTACTCGTAGGTGTTACCAGTCAAACTATAGGAGGTCAAAGACTTAGTGGTTTGCAGCTTTAGACCCTAGCGTTGTAGGTAGTACTTTTTGAGCCCGGGGGCAATCGGTCGTAGCTGTTCGAACGATTGAATGGGCTTAATCCCTAATAGCAATTGCGAAAGTGGAGGGTAGAAGTTTATGCCGAATCGAGTAGCAACGCAGATTTTCAGATCGATGGATTGGGTCCTGTGCAAAACTGCCGGGATCACCTTCAACACGATCCAACATTTCAACAAGCGCAATCCGAACCCATCCGTAACTCCTCAATGGTCGGATAAGCCGCTGCTCAAATCCTGGGAGAAGACCAAGCCCACGCTTGGGTTCCCACGGCAGACCGATTCGCTCTGTCCCGCTTGCGTGAAGGAAGCGCGCGAAGCCATCATCGCGGGTAAAAAGGATTGGCGCGATTTGATGAGCGAGAAGGTCGGCGAGATCAAGGCGCAGATCATCGAGCGCGATGGCCAGGTTTGGATGGTAAAAGACTGCCCGCAGCACGGCCATTACGAAGACATGATGGCCATCGGTTCCAAATGGCTGAACTGGATCGAGAAGCAATATCCCGGCCGCGATATTCCCGCGCACAATGACGAGGACCTGCACAAGCACGGCTCCAGCACGGTGCGTTACGGCCGCGGCTCGGTGCTCACCGTGGACCTCACCAATCGCTGCAACATGATGTGCGACCCGTGCTTCATGGACGCCAACCAGGTCGGTTACGTGCATGAGTTGGGCTGGGACGAAATTCAGGAAATTCTCGACAATGCGTTGAAAATCAAGCCGCGCCGGCAGATGTCGGTGCAGTTCAGCGGCGGCGAACCGACCATGAGCCCGTACTTTTTGGAGGCGGTGTCTTACGCGCGCAAGATTGGCTACAACAGCGTGCAGGCGGCCACCAACGGGATCGAATTCGCCAAGAGCAAGGAGTTCTGCAAGAAAGCTTTTGATGCGGGCATGCGTTACGCGTACCTGCAATTCGACGGCATCGGCAACGACGCCAACGGCCATCGCCAGATCGGCAACCTGTTTGACGTGAAGCTGCGCGCCATTGAGAACATGCACGAAGCCGGCATCGAAATCGTTCTGGTGGTGACCATCGTCAACAACGTGAACAACGATCAGGTTGGCACGGTGGTGAAGTTCGCGATGGAAAATCCCAAGAAAATCGCGTTCGTCAGCTTCCAGCCGGTTTCGTTCACTGGCCGCGATGAAGACATTACGCCGGAACGCCGCTTGCGCCAGCGCTACACGCTCTCGCACTTGGCTAAGGATGTCAGCGCGCAAGTGGGCAAGGTTGAGCCGACGCGCGACTGGTTCCCTATTTCCTTCATCAGCACCTTCGCGGGATTCTCCGACATGGTGAAAGGCCAGGATTCGCAGTGGGGCTCGCTCTCCTGCGGCTGCCACCCGAATTGCGGGGTGGGCACTGCGCTGATGATCAACAAGGCAACCAAGGAATGGGCGCCCGTTCCGCGTTTCCTGGATGCCGTGCAGCTGACCAAGGACGTTACCGACATTACCGACGCGGCGCGCGGCAAGAACTTCTCCAACTTCATGATGGCCATGGCGCTGTTGAAGAATTACAAACCGTTCCAGGGGCCCAAAGGTTTGAAACTTTATGATTTGTTCAAGAAATTTGACAAGACCTGGGCGCTGACGAAGGGCTCAGAAAAGAAATACGGCCGCACTTCACCTGAGCGTACTTATGAAGACGCCATGAAGCGGCGGCAGACCGATCCGTGGAACTTCCTGTTCATCGCGGGAATGTGGTTCCAGGATTTGTTCAACTATGATTTCCGCCGCACCGAAATGTGCATCATTCCCTACGCCACGCAGCAAGGTGAGATTTCCTTCTGCGCTTACAACACCGGCGTGGGCTGGCGGCAGATCATCGAAAACATGCACAAGAACGCGACCGTGGCCCAGTGGTACAAGGAACACGGCAAGCACGAGATTTACGCCAAGGGCAAGGCCGTCAACCTGAACTCGTTCGAACACTCGTTGATCATTGACGCCGATGACGCCGCGCGCGTTCGCCACCTGGAACACGACATCCCCTTGACCGCCTCGGAAGAGGATCGCATTCGCCGCAAGAAGGCTATTCAGGAACAAGCTAAAGTGCGCGCGATTTACGAAGAACTGGTGCTCAAGAAGCCGCAACCGACGGTGGTACAGATTGGCAGCGTGTCGGATATCGCTAAGGCAGTGCCTGCAAACTTCAAGCCCGTTACTATTGCTCCTGCGAGTGGCAATGGCAATGGGCACTCTGCTCCTGCAGCGCAGGTGAAGGAAACACCGGCGGAGGCAGTTGCGGGCGACTAAACAACCACTTCAAATTAATTTTTCGCGCTGCCCCGGGTTTTTTCCGGGGCGGTTTTTTTTGGGGATACGTCGATACGCGGGTGGAGTAGCGAGGTTGACTTCGGCTTGTTTAAACCGCGGCGATCACTTCAATTTCGACTAGCGCATCTTTCGGGAGGCGCGCCACCTGTACGGCGGAGCGCGCGGGCGGCGCAGCGCTGAAGTAGCGCGCGTAAACTTCGTTCATGGCCGCGAAGTCGTTCATGTCTTTCAGGAAAACCGTGGTCTTCACCACGTGATGAAAATTCGAGCCGCCGGCTTCCAAAATAGCTTTCACATTTTCCAGGACTCGCTGGGTCTGCTGGGCCGCGTCGGTGCCAGTGATTTCCGAGGTGGCGGGGTCAAAGGCCACCTGGCCGGAGATAAATAAAAATCCGTTGGCGCGCACTCCTTGTGAATAGGGCCCAATGGGTTTCGGCCCTCGCTCGGTAAGAACTATATCTTTCATGGCGTACTCTCCTTCAAAGTTGTGTTTTTCTGCGCGGAGGTATTTTCATATTTCGCGCGAAAATCTGCCGGGACTCCGGGATGCTTCATCCACAGGCGCACGAACGCAGCGGTGTTTGCATGGGCTTCCTGGTCAAAAGCGGCGATCAAATCGTCAAGATTGAAGCCGCTGTTGCGCCGGGCGTCCAACATATGGCGCACGGCCTTGCGAAATGTTTCCGGGCCGTAACGGTCCTGGAGCGCATAGAAGAACAGGAAACTTTTCGCGTACAAACCAGCGGCATCCTCTTTCACTGACGGCGAAGTGTTTTTTGGGACGAGCGCCAGGGCGCGGCGAATGGTTTCCATGCGCGCAGTCGCGCCATTCAGCGCCTCGTCACCGACGGCTGCGGCGAAAGCCGGAAAAGCGGACAGCGGCGGATCTTGTTCGTAAAATCCCGGATTTTGGCCATAACCTAACCAACTGGCCGCCAAGGCGGGCGCCGTTGCCAACGCCATTTTCTTCAGGCCGGGACCGGGATCGATCATGGCGCTATCGAGCGAGATCATTTCGCCGCTGCGGACTTCGTCTTTCGCGCCAAGCACTTGGACGTTCAGAGGATTTCGCTCGGTGAAGCAGCCCGGTGTCACCGGACACTCCGCGAGCCACAGCGGTGGACCATTCTTACCTTGCGAATGGTGCCTTCCCAAAAAACCTGTTGGCGGTTCGGGGGCGGAGCGCGCTCCAAAAACCGAGTTGTAATTCGCCAGAGTTTTTACCAGCGAATCGCTGACTGCGCGAATATCGCCGGGGTCTTGCTGTTTGTGAGTCCATAGATAAATCTTTTGCCTGTCGGAGCCGATTTGCTTGGTGACATAGCGGCCGGCAATCACGTAAGGATAAAGGTCCACGATGCGCTGCCGGGCTTGAATGGTGGTTTCTTCCCCGTGCTTGGAAGTTTTTATTTTGTCGCCGCTGGTATGAACGACAAAATCTTTGGGCACCTGTACGGTGAGATTCCATTTGTCGGGCGGCGCACCGCCAGTGGCGAAAACTCCTCGGGCGGGCAAAAGTTCCGGGGCCCAGCCTTGGGCGGGTAGGAAGAAGGCATCGGGGGTGAAGCCCAGGTGAGACTCGCCTGGCCCGGGTGTCTCCAAATTTATCGCAATATGCAAGCCGTGCCGAGCGGAGACTGGCCATGGCTGCGGTAATTTTACAAGGGTGTTGCGCGGGTAGTTGGGGGATGGCTCGGAGTCGAGCGCTTGCCCGTCCCAGGTCAACTCGACGTTTGAGGTTTTGAACCGGCGTTTTCCGGGCAACCGTAACTCCAATGCGGATAGTGGCTGTGTCCCGTTATTGGTGAGTTCGTAGCTAGACTTTATCGCGATGTGCGGAGGCGGGCCGGGCTCAAAATGCACATCGATGTCTTGTTTGTTGATGATGTATCCGGGACCGAAAGATGAGGTGCATCCGGCGACAAAACTCAAGCTGGTAACTAAAAGAAGAAATGGCAGTGCGCGAAGGTTAGAGGGGAGGTTCAACGCTTCGATTGTAGCGAGGATTCAAGTCCCGCAAAAGGCGGTTCGCGTGCGTGATTATGTGAGCCGCGCCATTTTGGCGTCAACGTAAAACTGATCAGCGTCTGCGGCCACGGATACGAACAAACCCGGTGCCGTAATGATTTCGCGCCGTCTCGCGTGCGCGCACTTCTTTCTCCGCCTGGTCGTCGTCCATTCCGCGGTCGATGCGTTGAAGAATCTCGTTCTCGGTGAGGTCGGTATTTTTTAAGCGGGCAATTTCCGGGGTGGAAAGCGTCGGCTGGTCGCGGAGGCGGCGTTGCAACACCGTTTGCACCATGGAATCCGACAAGCCAATCAGGCGCAGCGTAACGGCATCGCCGCTAATGGTGTCAAGCTTTTCGAGGCGTGCGATTTGCAGAATCTGGGGCTCGCCGAAACCCGCGCCAGCGAGGCTGGTAACCGGGTCAACGCTTGTAAAAGGATGTTGATGCTGGTGAGCGTTGCTCACCAGCGTGATGCAGGTGTAATCCGTGATTCCCGCCTGCTTGGCAGTCACGAGCTGCAGAATTTCAGAATCGGAGATATCCAATTTCTTCAATTGCTCGATACTGTTTGAAGACATTCCGGCGTTCACCAGCGGCCGATAATCGTTTAAGAGGTGTTGGTTGCAGCCGCTTGAAAACAGCAACGTGCAGGCCATGACTATCGCGAGGAGCGACAAGGTATTCGGCAAGGTTCGAATGTGCGCGCGCCACAAGGGCGAATTGCGATGAGTAGTCATGATTCGATTGTATCGGGCGCATCAGTACGAATTGGGAGGTGTGTAGTGGGCGATACCCGTCTAAAGGACAGGTAGGTGTGCAGGGCTTGACCAAGCATAAAATTAGAAGATTTCAGGTGGTTTGATAAACGCGCTCAACGCCGTAAACCGCGGCAATCTTGCGAATATTTACGAGGATGGTTTCCAGTTGGCGGCGGTCCACGATTTCCAGGCTGGCATCAATGCGCGCATTTACGCCATCGGGGCGGCTGACCAGGTTGCGGATGTTCGAACCGGCTCCGCTGATCACCGTGGTAATGTCGGCAAGCAATCCAGCGCGATCGCGCGCACGAATCTGCAGCTCCACAGGGAAGGTTGCGGCATTCTCGCCACCCCATTCGACCGCGATGCGACGCTCCGTTTGGTAAAGCAGATTCTGCACGTTGGGGCATGTGCGTGTATGCACCGCGACACCGCGGCCGCGCGTGATGTATCCGACGATTTCATCACCAGGAATGGGGTTGCAGCACTTTGCGCGATAGACCAACAAATCGTCGTGCCCTTTGACGATGAGCGGCGCCTCACCAAAACCCAGCATGCGTTTGACGGTTTTAACCAGCGTGGGCTTGGCATCGGGGGCTTCAATTTGGGCGGCCTTGGCCGGCTCGCCAAGCACGCGGGTCAGAATCTGGCGCGCAGAATATTTTCCAAAGCCCACCGCGGCGTACAAATCGTCAATTTTTGAGAGGCCGTGATCGGTAGCCACCTTCAACATGTCGGCTTCCGGAATTTTCTTCAGGCTGCGATCGAAGTGGCGCGCTTCATTTTCAAGAAGCTTGCGCCCCATCTCCGTGGCTTCCTCGCGCTCTTCGAGGTTGATCCAATGGCGAATTTTGCTTTTGGCGTGCGTGCTTTTTACGAAGCTCAGCCAATCGCGATTGGGGTGGTGGCCTTTTTGGGTGAGTATTTCAACGACGTCGCCGCTGGTGATTTCGTGACGCAGCGAGACCATCTGGCCGTTTACTTTGGCTCCGGTACATTGATGGCCAACTTCAGTGTGCACGGCGTAGGCGAAATCCACCGGGGTGGCGCCGCGCGGCAGCTCCAGCACGCGGCCCTTGGGAGTGAAGGCATAAACTTCCACCGGGGCGAAATCGACTTTCAAAGTTGATAAGAAATCGCCGGGCTCTTCCAGCTCCTGCGACCACTCGATCAACTGCCGCATCCAGGTGAGGCGCTGGTTCTCTTCCTCCGAGCCGGGCTTTCCGCCTTTATATTTCCAATGGGCGGCCACGCCTTCTTCCGCGATGCGATGCATTTCCTGCGTTCGAATCTGCACTTCCAGCGGCTGGCCGCCATGCAGCACGGTGGTGTGCAACGATTGATAAAGATTGGGGCGCGCCATGGCGATGTAATCCTTGAATCGGCCAGGCACGGGATGCCAGATGTGATGCACTACTCCGAGAGCCGCATAGCAATTGCGCTCGCTGTCGGTGATGACGCGTACGGCCAGCAAGTCATATACCTGTTCCAGTTCCCGTTCGTGACGCACCAGTTTGCGGTGCAGCGAATAAAGTCCTTTCGCGCGCGCTTCCAGCTCCGCGGGGATGCCGCTCTCGACTAATTTTGTCTGGATGGTCTGCTGCACTTCTTCCAGGAATTTACGATGGATATCAGCCTTGTCAGCTACTTCCTTCTGCAGCCTCAAGAAAGATTCCGGCTCCAGGTAGCGGAAGGATAGATCCTCGAGTTCGTTGCGGACGTTGCCCATCCCCAGGCGATGAGCAATGGGAGCGTAAATATCCAAAGTTTCACGGGAGATGCGCTCCTGCTTGGCATTTTCAAGATATTCAAGCGTGCGCATGTTGTGCAGGCGGTCAGCCAGCTTCACCAGTACGACACGCACGTCGTTCACCATGGCCAGCAACATTTTGCGGATGTTTTCGACCTGGCGAGTTTCGGGCGCCATCATGTTCAGCCGGCTGATCTTGGTCACGCCTTCCACCAGGCGCGCGACTTCCGGCCCGAAGCGCTCTTCGATGCGCGACAGCGGGAATTCCGTGTCTTCAACTACGTCATGGAGCAGCGCGGCGGTTAAAGTTGTAGCATCCAGCCGCATATCGGCGAGGATGTGGGCAACTTCAAGAAGGTGAGTTAAATAGGGGTCGCCGGAACTGCGTAACTGGTCGCGGTGGCGTTCGGCGGCAATTTCGTAGGCGCGCCGCACTACCCAGGGATCTTCGGAGGGGCGATTCTTGCGCAGCTTGGCCAGCAGTTCCTCGAGGCGCGCGTCGAGCTGCCGCTCGGTACGGTCGCGGTGGAAGTGTAGCGGCAGATTGTTCGACGACGACGGCATAACCTGTTAGATGACCTCTGGGATCGTTCAGTTACAATATCGTTCTTTTACGCTATTGTAGCGCAGGACGGCCCGGTACGACGAGCGCCCGGAATCCCGAAATTCTTTTCGGCCGTAGTACCGTTGTAGGGTGTGCTTGATGAACGGAGAAAACCCGCACCCTTTGAAAATCACAAAGGCATGCGGCGCCCGCTCGTACGTGGGTAAGTGATTACGCGGTGATATACTCCGCCGGTCCCTGCTTTCAAAACCAATTCAAAAAAATCCCGAAGGATACGCCACCCGCCTTCTCGGTTAGCTACGATCTATAAATCGGGCAGTTTGTCCGCAAGTTCGCTTGCCAATTTACTGACGTCGGTTGCATCGCTGAAATTTTTCAGTTCGTGAGCCGTCGATCCCGCCTCGATGCCTAAGCGCTGACAAATCTTGTGCTGCATTTGCAGCATGGCGGTCAATTCCTGCTCCGCCAGCATTCCCACTTGGAGATCCAGATGGGAGCGTCTGTCTGCTTGCCTGGTCATACGATTTTGGCTGATGAGCACGAAGATGGTCAGCAGCACGCTTTCTGAAGAGATCACCAGAGCTAATATCCCAAAAGGAAAAGGGTCGAAAGGTTTCACTCCCGGAATTACCTTCAAGTTGATGGCGCTCCAGGTCAGGACCAGGAGGACCTGGAGCATCAGGAATGAAACGCTGCCGATAAATTTGGCAACCGCGTCGCCCACGCGTTCCGCGGTGGTGCGGCGATGCAGCGCTTCATGCTCAAGCTTTACGATGGCATCGATGTTTAACTGCGTGGGATGCGCAGCTTTGCTACTGCTTGGAGTTTTGATGACCATGGAATACCTCAGGCGGCTACCACAATTAAAAGTTTACCGAAAACGGCTTGCCGAATGAAAAAAGAGCAGTGGTGAGAATGCCCTTCGGAGATTTTCCAGCCAATACCGCCAGCATTCCTCTGGTATTCTTTGCGGCATGTAATTTAAGGAGAGTGTGATGACGCACCAACTTGAAACCGATGTGAACGGCCAACTCACCGAAACAGATCAAGACTCGATGGGTCGCCGCGAATTCCTGCGAACTTCGTCACTGGCCGCTGTAGCTAGCGCTGCGACGTTCGCCTGGCCACACCGCTCCTCCGCAGCGGCGGCTGACCTTGACGCTATCAACGCCGAAATCACCAAGCGTCACGACGAAAGCGTGAAGCGCCTGCAGACCTGGATTCGCCAACCGTCCATCGCCGCGGAAAATCGTGGCATGAACGAAGGTTGCGAACTCACCATGAACATGCTGCGGGAAGCCGGTTTCGGTCAGGTAAGCAAAGTATCGACGGATGGGCAACCCGGCATTTTCGCGACGCTCGATGCAGGCGCGCCGCGAACTGTGGGCCTGTATTTCATGTACGACGTAAAACAGGCAGACCCCGCGGAGTGGTCTTCTCCGCCGTTCGATGCCGCTTTGGTGGACAAACCGGGCTTGGGCAAAGTTATTGTTGGCCGCGGAGCAGTGAATCAGAAAGGCCCGGAAGCCACGTTCCTCGCGGCTTTGGACGCGATTCGCGGCGCCGGCAAAAAGCTGCCCGTCAATTTTGTTTTTGTCGCGGAAGGCGAAGAAGAGATCGGGTCGCCACATTTTCCGCAAATTGTTGGGCGTCCCGAGGTGCAAGCCGCCTTGCGCAAATGCACTGGGATATTCATGCCATTCGCGGCGCAGGGGCTCGCTGGCGACGTCACCATGTACCTGGGCGCAAAAGGTGTGGTTGAACTCGAATTAACTTCCAGCGGCGAGAAATGGGGACGCGGCCCGCGTAAAGACATCCACTCCAGCAATAAAGCCAGGGTGGACAGTCCGGCGTGGCATCTGGTCGAGGCTCTGGCCACGCTGGTATCACCCGACGGAAACGATCCATTGATTGAAGGCTTCGCTGCCAAAGCTCGCCCACTTTCCGCTGCGGACAAGCAAATGGTCGCGGAAGCGGCAAAACGCTTGAGCGAGGCGGAGGCCAAGAAACTTCTGGGAGTTGAGCGGTGGGTTCACGATGTCGATTGGCAAGAAGCTCTGGAGTTACTCACTTCTCGCCCGACTGTAAATATCGAAGGGCTGGTCGGTGGGTACACCGGCCCGGGCGGGAAGACGATTTTGCCTGGCAAAGCTATCGCCAAGATGGATCTGCGGCTGGTGCCAGACATGACTGCCGCAGAAGCGCTGGCCTCGCTGAAGGCGCACCTCGCCAAGCACGGCTTCGCAGATATCGACGTGCACATGAGCGGAGGTTACGATCCCACGACTACTGCGGGAGATGCGCAGATTATCCGTGCCTCCGCCGCGGTATACCGCAAAAATGGAATCGATCCGGTGCTGTTACCCAGGCTGGCGGGTTCGTGGCCCGGGTACGTGTTTACAGGCAATCCGCTTCGCCTGCCAGCCGGGCATTTTGGACTTGGCCACGGAAGTGGCGCTCACGCGCCCGACGAATATTATGTGATCGAATCGACCAACCCAAAATTACAAGGCATGGATGGAGCCGCGAAATCGCACGTGGAGTTTCTATACGAATTGGCGTCCATCGCCTAGCCTTGCAGAGAATAAAAAAGGGGCATTCGTGAGAACGCCCCTTTTGGAAATTTTCCTGGCGACGCCGCCAGTATTTTTTGTACTAGCTATAGCTAGGAAGTCTGCTGCGGTTGCTCCGCACGCTTCTGCTTGATTTCTTTCACCTTTTCTACCAGGTCGTCAGCTTGTTTCTGGTAGCTGGCGCGCTCGTCGGCGCTTGCCGCCATGTCGGCCTTGCGGCGATAAAGCAAATTCAAATAAGCCATGGCGTCATCGTAATCCGGGCGGAGTTGAATGGCCTTCTGCAGCGACGCGATTCCCTCGTCTACCAGTTGCCCATACTTGTCCACGAACTGGGTACGGACGGTGGCCGGCAAGGCATCGGTTTCTTTGATCTGCTTATTAATATGGTCTTTGTTGTACTCCGTGCGCATCTCTGCGTTTCCGCGAAATGCCAGCGTCCAATCAATTACGCCGATCCAGTAATAGGGCTCGGGATCGGTAGGCTTCAGATCGATATGCTTCTGATGGTAAGTCTTGGACTCCTGAAACTTTTGCGGATTGAAAGGCTGGCCGCTCATCTGAAACAGAATGGAGCCGATGCCGTCGATGGCGCTCAAATTGTTGGGATCTTTTTCCAGCACGCCTTTGAATTCGTTGATGGCGGCATTGCCGCGCTGGACGTTTTCTTCCGACGGCGCGCCGGGAATGTATTGGCTGGCGTACGCGGTCGCGAGATACAAACGGGCGTTCAGCAGCGAGGGATCGAGGTCTTTAGCTTGCTTGAAGTCCTCGACGGCGACATCGTACTGGCCATTTTTGAAGCTGGCGACACCTTTGTTGAGCAGGTCGCGAGCCCTGAGTTTGTTGCACCCCGAACCCGCCGCTACCACTACCGCCAGCATCGCTAGCGACAAACCACGGCGAGCGATGCGAACCGATGAAGCATAAGTCATCGAATCATCCATCCCTGTAAGGCGCGAACTAAAAGGTTCGCGCTAGGATTCACGTCCGCCCTGCGAGGGGCATTTTCTGCTTGGTAATTTACTGACCGGCTTCCAGCTTGGCCGTAATCAATCCAACTTTGTCGATGCCGGATCCGCGCATGATGTCGATGGCCCGCGCGACGTCCATGAACAGTACATCGTTCTCGCCTTTGACGAAAGCTACTTTCTCGGCGCGGTCCTTAAATATCTGTTCCATGCGGGGACCCAGCCCGTCCCAGGTAACATCCTCACTATTGATTTTCAGCTTGCCGTTCTGCGCAACCTGCACCACCACGGTTTTGTCATTCAGTTCCTGATTTTGGTCCTTGTTGGGGTTGGGTTGCGGAACGAGCGCATCCAGTCCCTTCGGCGTTAAAGGCGTGATGACCATGAAAATGATTAACAGCACCAGCAAAATATCGATCAGCGGAACGACGTTCATTTCCGCCATCGCACCACCCTTACTTTCACCAACGCTCATGCCCATTGCAGATCTCCTGTTTGTTTCCGAAACGACCTGAACCTTCATCTCGAAGGTTCAGGAGCGTCAAATACTCTAGATTAAACCGACGGCTTCCCGCTTGGAGGAGGCGGCGGAGTTTCGCGGTTCTGCCTTCTCTCCGTTAGCAAGCCGAGCTGATCCACGCCAGCGGATCGAATCTCGTCCACCACTGCGACGACATCTCCGTACTTAGCGCGGGCGTCACTTCGAACGTAAACGGTCTTGTCGAGCCGGTTCGCGAGACGATCCTTTACCTGGCCGGTGATGTCTTCCTTACTGATGGCCGTGTTTCCCAGGTAAATCTTGCCGTCGCGAGTTACCGCCACGATGACCGCGTCATCTTTGTCCGCATCTTGCATGTCTCGCGGGGTGTTGGCGGTGACCATATCCACGGAGACGCCCTTGGTTAACATGGGCGTGACCACCATGAAGATGATCAGCAACACCAACATGATGTCCGCCATGGGAATTACGTTTGGCGAGGACATCTGCGCCCCGACTGTGGGTTTATAAGCCATGGACGGTTACTTCCTGGCGCCGCGGCGCAAAATGAAGTAGTTGATCAACTCCATCGAGGAGTTGTCCATTTCGACGTCGAAAGCTTCGACTTTATTGGTGAAGTAGTTGTAGGCCCACACCGCGGGCACGGCAACCAGCAAACCGAATGCAGTGGTGACCAATGCTTCAGCGATACCGCCGGCTACCGCCGACAGACCGGTGGCCTTGCTGCTCTCGATGCCTTTGAAGGCGTTCAAAATTCCGACCACCGTGCCGAACAGTCCCACGAATGGAGCCGTGGAACCGATGGTGGCCAGCGCCGAGAGGCCGCGCTTCATTTCGGCGTGCACGATAGCGATGGAGCGCTCGAGGCCGCGCTTGGCAGCTTCCACCACGTCAGCGTCGGATACTTGCTGCGAAGCGGATTGAAACTCGGAGAGGCCGGTGGCCACAACCTTGGCGATGTGGCTCTTCTTGTTGCGTTCCGCGATGGCGATAGCTTCATCCAGTTTGCCTTCCTTCAAGGCTCCGGCAACTTGCTGAACGAAGACACGCGACTGCTTGCGTGCCGCGCTATACATCAACGCGCGATCGATCATCACACCGAAAGAATAAACGGACAGAACAAACAAAATCCCTACTACAACCCTGGGCAGGGTGCTCATCGTGGACCACATGCTCTGCAAGCTCCACGTGCTCGTGGTGGCGGATTGCAGGAATATGGCCGCGTTTACAAACAAAGTGGCTACCATTCGTATGCTCCTTAAGAGTGTTTGCTAAAAACCTTTCTACTCGGCCCGAAACGCCTGCCCCATGACGGGCGCCGCGCACCGCACCGCACCGTACGGATCTGGAACCTTACAAACCTGTTACTGGTTGAGAGAGAAAATCACATCGATGGTGGTATCCACTTCGACGGCCTCACCGTTCAAAGTGGTTGCTTGATACTTCCATTGCCGCACGGCGTCCAGCGCTGCCTGCACCAAAAGCGGGTGACCGGAAATTACTTCCAACTGCTCGACCGTACCGTTTTTGGCGATGATGGCGTGCAGCCTTACCGTGCCGGAAATACGTGTCTGGCGCGCGAGTGGCGGATACAGCGGCTGAACTTTGTTCATCAATTTGGCCGCCTGTACCTGGCCGCCTTGGCGGATACGCTGCTGAGCCGGCTTCGGTGGAGGAGGCGCTGCGCCTACGCCGCCAATGACGCCGCCGATAACGCCGCCCATCTGGCCGCCAGCAACGCCGCCAACTACTCCGCCCTGCATGCCGGACATATCCGGGGCGTCTTCCTTAATAATCTTGATGTCCTTCGGGATGACCTTCGGAGTGACCAGTTTCCCGGCATCCATCAAGTGCACTTGCGGCTTAACGTGCACGACTTGCGCGATGGGAGGCGGCGGGGGAGGCGGTGGCGGAGGAGGCGCGACCAGCAAGGTTGCCATCATGGTCTTAGGCAATGCCTCCGTATAAATTAGCGGTATCAAGATTAAGACCGCCAGAAAAGCCACCTGGAAAATCATGGACAGTACGACTGTCCAGGGCTTATTCGTTTTACTTGGATTTGGACTTGAGACGACCATCTCGTCAAACATGGGTTCCTACCTCCTCCCGGCAGGCGCGAGACGCCCTGGGGCGCCCGTACTTGCGCGGGTTTTACTGCCGGCTGCAGATCCGGTACTTGTTGCAAGACGACCTTGACCTCGCCAGCGATTCCACGCGACCACCATAGGTGCGGCGATGCCAAAACTGGAGTACGTTCCTACCACAATCCCGACCACTAAGGCAAAGGAGAAAGCGCGCAGCACTTGCCCGCCCATCAGAAATAAAACCAGCACGGTGAGAAACGTCAATCCGCTGGTCAAAAGGGTTCGTGACAGTGTCTGGTTGATGGACTTGTTCACCACGTCAGCAAATGATTCGCGCCGCAACAAACGGTTGTTCTCGCGGATGCGATCGAAAATCACAATGGTGTCATTCATCGAATATCCAACCAGAGTCAGCATGGCCGCGATAACCGTCAGGGAAATTTCAAAATGCAGCAGCGACAAAAACCCAATCGTGATTAAGACGTCGTGAA
>Ga0073928_10002299_pt1 | contig 33366 bp, 34 predicted proteins | sample PaiPotPPA55metaG_FD_76969 | JGI IMG/M metagenome (GOLD analysis project Ga0073928, IMG submission 76969) | Iron sulfur acid spring bacterial and archeal communities from Banff, Canada, to study Microbial Dark Matter (Phase II) - Paint Pots PPA... ...
TAATGGCAGCGGCTCTTATCGATAGGCGGTCACGCAAGGGAGCTTGCCGCCGGGCTTGTCGCTGGGAGGCGCGAACGGGACCATATCAGGTACCGCTTCAGGCGGGGGAACCTACGCGTTCGTGGTCACGGTGACGGACTTAAAAAGCCAGCAAGGGGGTTCGGCTGGCTTCACGATCGGAATTCTGAACATATCGAACTCCTCGCCGCTGCCGAGCGGAAGCACGTCGAGTCCTTATTCGGTGAGTTTCAACGCCTCCGACGGGCCTCCCGGCACTGCTACCTGGTCCATTGATATGCCGCCGGGCGGTCTGACGCTCAGTGGGAATGTGTTGAGCGGCAATCCAAGCGCGACCGGGACATTCACCTTTAATATCGCTGTGACGGTCGGCGGGCTTTCCGTAACCAAGGGTTTCACTCTTACGATTGGCTCCAGCCTAACGATTACTGACCCGCCTGTGCTCCCCCCGGGAGACGTGAACGTACAGTATGGATACAGTTTCAACGTGGTGGGCGGCCCGTCTCCATTCAGTTGGAGCCTCGCTGGAGGAGCGGCGCCACCTGGAATGATGGCCTTTGATCTGTCGGACCCAAGCGTCCGGACCGTGAGCGGAACGCCGACCAGTACGGGAACCTTCACCTTCACCGCGCAGGTGCAGGATAAGATGCAGAACACGGCCATGAAGCAATTTAGCCTGACGATTAACCCGGCACTCGCGATCTCCAACACGTCGTTGCCCGGTGGTACGACAGGAGCCAGCTATGCCCAAGTCGTCACTGCAACGAGCGGAACGCCACCCTATACGTTTTCGATTGCCAATGCGCCGCCGGGGCTTTCGATCGACTCGAAAACAGGGTTGCTGACCGGAACTCCCAGCACGGCCGGCCCATTCTCACCGGTCGTCACGGTGAAGGATTTCGCAAGTCAGGGGATTTACCCTGGTACGGCGAGCAAGACTTTCTCGCTCACGATCGCGAGTTCTACGCCTGAGGTTACCGCGACACCTGGGAGTCTTTCGTTTTCCGGGGCTGCGGGTGGCGACTCGCCGCCGGCAGAGGTGATTGTGGCGCTGCCGGCTGGAGTATCAACTGCCGGCTTCCAGGTAGTGATCGATAACGGACAGGATGGCTCAGCGCCTCCAGCGTGGCTCACCGTCACGCCGACTAGCGGCAACACACCGGCGAGATTAGTGGTCCGGGTAGATCAGGGCTCGATGCCGGCGGGGAACTATTCCGGCCGCATTCGTGTGATCGACAGTTCAAATAATCCGACAGATGTGCCGGTGACGCTCACGCTCACAAGCGCCTCGCAGCAGTTGAACGCGGCGCCTCAGGTTATGCATTTCGCCGCGCGTATTCAAGCGCCCGGGACGCTGGACCAGATCATTGTAGTTCGCAACAGCGGAGGGGGCGGGCCTCTGAGCTTTAATGCGACTGTCCTCGGCGCGAGTCCGTGGATCTCGAGTGTGACGCCGAACGCGGGCCAGACCCAGCACAATGCGCCGGTATTTCTGCACGTGCGTGTTAACACGCTAGGCCTCCAGGTGGGCAGCTATCATGATGTGATCCGGCTGTCGTCGACGGCTGGCATCGTCGATGTTTCCGTAGCGCTGTTCGTGGCCAGCAGCGGGTCGATCCTTGGAGTCGATATCACGGGAGTGACGTTCCACGGACAGCAAAGCAGCGGATATTCACACGCACAAACGATCAAGGTGCTGAATCTCGGCGATCCCGGGACGACGGTGAATTGGACTGCGGATGTTCCCTACGGCGACACGTTGGTATCTCCAAGTCCGGCCAGCGGGACAGCAACGCCCGCCACACCGGGGACGCTGGCTTTAACGCCAAGTGCGAATGCGGTATCCATGGCCGCAGGCGGCTATTACGCATTGGTTCGCATTTCGGATGGGCAGTCGCTGAATTCGCCGCAATACGTGGTGGTAGTGCTGGATCAGCAGAGCAGTTCCGCGACGGCATCGCCCGATCCATCGCCAGGAGGACTGTTCTTCAATGCAGCAGCCGGAGGAAGCGCGCCGGCTCAACAGGTGAACATAAATGCCAGCGCTACATCGCCGTTCCAAGCGGCGACATCAACCACCGACGGGGACAACTGGCTGAACGCAAGTCCCACGGGGGGCGCAGCCGGGCCGATTGCGGTTTCAGTGAACACAGCCGGTCTCGCACCCGGAATCTACACCGGTGAAGTTGACATTTCGATGTCGGGTGAAGTGGTGTCCGTGGATGTCACCCTGGTGGTGCGGCCGGCCGGGACAATCGCGGCGCTAGACGCGACTTCGGCGTTAGTAGATGTCCAGGCGGCGGGTTGTACACCGAGCAAGCTCGCGCTCACCCAAACGGGTCTGGTAAACAACTTCTCGGTCCCAGCCCAATGGCCCGCGGCGTTGATTGTTCAGCTCAATGACGATTGCGGCGCCGCCGTGACAAACGGATCGGTAGTGGCGAGTTTCTCCAATGGCGATCCACCGTTGTCATTGCGCGGCGATGGGCAAAACGGAACATACTCGACCACCTGGCAGGCGGGTGTGATGACGCCTCAGATGGTGGTGACGCTTCAAGCGGCGGCCGGAACATTGCAATCCGCAACCGCGCAGCTCACGGGCGGCATTTCGCAGAATCAAGCGCCGGTGTTAGCGAAAAATGGAACGCTGCACAATTTGAATCCGGTGGTAGGAGGGCCTTTGGCGCCTGGAACAATTTCCCAGGTCTACGGTAGCGGGTTGGCAGCTACGACTGTCTCGCCCGGAGTCTTGCCTTTGCCCACAACGTTCAACGGCACGTTCATGCTGATCGGGGGGATCTCGGCGCCTCTCTATTACCTGAGTAACGGCCAACTCGATGTCCAGATCCCGAGCGAGCTGGCGCCCAACCAGCAATACGCCACCATCGTCAGCGCCAACGGAGCGCTCACGTTGCCCGACCAGATTGATGTCGTTCCCGCCGTGCCCGGCGTAGTGGCCTCCGGCGACGGGCAGGTCGTGGCGCAACACGGACTGGATTATTCGCTAGTGAATGCCGGTCATCCTGCTAAACCGGGCGAGTACCTTATCATTTACCTGGCCGGGATGGGCGCGACCAAGCCCGGCGTTGCTTCCGGAGCCGTCTCGCCACTGGCTCCAGCAACTCTACAACCTACAATCACGGTGGACGGCCAGACGGCGGCCGTTATTTACGCCGGCCTCACGCCTGGGTCAGTCGGGCTCTATCAAATCAACTTCCAAGTTCCAGCCAGTGCTCAAACCGGCGACCTGAGCGTCGTGGTCACGCAAAATGGAATGGCGGCCAATGCTGCTAAGCTGCAGGTTTCGCAATAAGCAGGTGTCTCAGTAAGAGACTAAGCAAAGCGCGCGGGGCGGTAGGGCGCTAGCTGAGGCTGTTGAACACCATCCTAAATCTCAATAGCGGCAAGCTCCCCGATTACCGGCGCGAGCGTGACACCGCTGTGCGTCGCGGCCACGTAAAGGTTGGGACACTCTTCGGTGAACCCGAGGATCGGATATTCGTCTACGGGCATGACGCGATATCCGTGTGTCACTTGCTCGATCGCTCCGGCGAAGTCCAAGAATGCGGCGAGTCTGGCAAAGATCTCCAGTTCATCGGCCTCGGGCGTTTGCGCGGTACCTGCACCGCCGACAATCTGGCCGCCCGCCACGATTCGTCCGTCGAGCTTCTGCCTGAAATGAACGCCTGGGGCTTGCACTACCGGGTCGAGAAGCGGGCGCTGAGGCGCGATGTGGACCAGGATGCCGGGAGCGTCTTTGAGCGGCACGTTCACGCCGGCGAGTTCGGCGAGTTGCGGCGAGCCTACGCCGCAAGCCAGCACGACGGCGTCGGTATCGATCAAGCCTTGGCTGGTGTGGGCCGCTCGCACGCAGCCCGCGGCCAGGTCGAAGCCTGTCACCTGGCATGGATAACGAACGTCGGCTCCTGCATGTTGACGCGCCTTCTCAAGAAGCACAGAGACCGCGTGGATTGGATCCACCGCGCCTTCTGGCTTCGAGTGGCAGGCCACACCGATCGGACCTGGTGCAACATGGGGCAGTAATTGACGGACTTCGGCCTCCTCTAAAAGGCGCACGGCATAGCCCCATTGCCGATGCTGCAGGACATCGCGCCGCAGTTGCCCGGCTTCGGGGCCAGGTGGAAACCAGGCCACACTGCCACCCCATTGAACGTGCAGTTCGCCCGCCAGCTCCTGTTCGAGATGGTGCCAGCCGTCGATGCCGGCCATGCTGAAGTCGAAGTAGGAGCGCGGGCGCTTGGAAAAGGTCGCGTTCAGCCATCCGAAGGATTTGCCGGTGGCTCCCGCGGCAGGATGTTCGGCGTCGACGATGGTGACGCGGGCTCCACGTTTGGCGAGATGGTAGGCTACAGATGCACCGAGGATCCCGGCGCCGATGATTACGATATTGTCGGAGGTGTGATGCGCCAATTTAGAAGAGTATACTAATAAGTAGACATTCGGAAACAGGGCGTCTCCTCATGAAAGCAACCATTCTTGATCTTCGATATCGGACCAAAGACGTGCTGAACGCGGTTGAGCGTGGGGAGACAGTGACCGTCTTACATCGCGGCAAAGAGAAAGCCCGTATCATGCCGGTTCGTCCTCCGCGCGTCCGTGCCAACGTTCTCGCGAACGAGGCGTTCGGTATGTGGAAAGACCGGAAAGATTTAACCAACGTGCCGAAGTTCTTGAAAACGCTGAGGCAGAGCCGTTTCCATGATCTTTGATACTGACGTCCTGATCTGGTTCTTTCGCGGCAATCGTCCGGCCGCAGAATTAATGGAACGGCAAACGGATCGGGCTGTTTCCATCGTATCGGTAATGGAGCTTTATCAAGGGGCCCGTTCCCAAAAGGAAGTCAAAACAATTCGCAGGTTCTTTCTGGAGAGCAGCTTTCGTATGATTCCCTTGAACGAAGCCATGAGTCACCTCGCGCTCACGCTGGTAGAGGAGCACGCGCGGAAAGATGGTCTCCAGATGGCCGATGCTCTGATAGCGGCCACCGCTCGCCAAACGGCCACCATACTTGCAACGGGCAACATTCGCCATTTCCGCTCTGTTCCAACTTTACAATTGAAAACTTTTCGCGCGGGCCGATGACGCCAGGCACGTCTGTCTTGGATGCTAAAATGAGTTCGGGCCAATGGAGCGCGCTGGCAAATCCCTCGTAAAATTGAAGCTTCCCGACGCCATCTCTCAAGATGACTTGGCGCGCGCGGCTTGGACGGCGGCTGTCGGAAAACGCATTGCCGTGCACGCGGCGGCGAAATCGCTGGTGCGGGGATCGCTGATCGTCGAAGTGGAAGACGGCATCTGGCAGAAGCAGCTCTTCTATCTTCGATTTCAAATCCTGGCCAAGCTGCAAGAAGTGCTGGGCGCGGGAGTCATCACGGACGTCGAGTTTCGCATCGCAACACCGCGGCGTCCGCCACAACCGGCGCTAAGCCTTCACGATTCGAAGCCGCTTGACGAGGCCGACGGAATCGCCGATCCGGGCATGCGCATGGTATACAAACAGGCGAGGAAAAAGGCGTCGGCGTGAAGATCACTGAACAGGAAGTTCGTTACGTGGCCGACCTCGCAAATCTCAAATTGACCGACCAGGAGATCGGCCGGCTGTCGAAAGATCTGGACGAGATCCTGACTCACATCGACACTTTGAACGAACTCGACACTTCCCAAGTTGAGCCCATGGCACAAGTGCTGTACGACGCCGAAGAGACCGCCACGCTGCGCGAGGATCAGGAACGCCCGTGTCTTGGCAACGAAGCCGCCCTCGCCAATGCTCCGCTGGCCGGCTCAGGATATTACAAGGTTCCGAAAGTGATCGAGCGATGAGTGCGAAAACTGCGAGCGTCGCGACACTCACCATCGAGCAGGTTCGCAACGGGCTCGCCGCCCACGAGTTCAGTGCTGTCGAACTGGCGCAATCCGCGCTCGAATTTGCGAAGGCGGAGAATCCGAAAACCAACGCGTACTTGCACTTTTGTCCGGAGCGCGCGCTGGCCGCCGCGGAGCGTGTGGACAAGAAGCTGGCCGCGGGCGAAGATCCGGGACCACTGGCCGGTGTTCCAGTCGCCGTAAAGGACGTCATCATAACGAAGGGCGTGCGCACGACCTGCGGGTCGCGGCTGCTGGAGCGCTACATCCCACCCTACGACGCAACGGCCGTGGTGCGATTGGAGCGAGCCGGAGGCGTCATGATCGGCAAAACGAACTGCGACGAGTTCGCCATGGGATCTTCCAACGAAAATTCTGCGTTTGGACCGGTAAAGAATCCAGCCGCGCTCGATCGCGTCCCGGGCGGCTCCAGCGGCGGCTCGGCGGCGGCGATGGCACAAGGAACAGCGGTGCTCGCGTTAGGGTCGGACACCGGCGGATCAGTTCGGCAGCCGGCGTCGTTCTGCGGTGTGGTTGGTGTTACGCCGACCTATGGCCGGGTTTCGCGCTACGGTCTGGTGGCTTTCGCCAGCTCGCTCGATCATATTGGACCGTTCGGGCGCACGGTGCGCGACGCCGCGTTGCTACTTCAGACCATCGCCGGGCACGACGAATGCGATTCGACGTCCGCCTTCGCTCCCGTACCCGACTACGTTGCCGAGCTCGACGGCCAAGTGAAGGGCAAGCGAATCGGATTGCCACGGGAATATTTCGAGGGCCTGGGAAGCGAGTCTGGCGATCTGATCGCCAAGGGCATTGATCTGCTGAAGAAGCTCGGCTGCGAAGTCCGTGATATCAGTCTGCCGACGACCAAATACGCGGTGCCCTGCTATTACATCATCGCCACGGCCGAAGCCAGTTCGAACCTGGCTCGCTACGATGGCGTGCGATACACCGTGCGCAGTGAAGCGGCGACGTTGAGTGATATGTACCGGGCCACGCGCGGAGCCGGCTTCGGAGCGGAGTGCAAGCGGCGCATAATGCTGGGAACGTACGTGCTGAGCCACGGCTACTACGACGCGTATTATTTGAAGGCGCAGCGAGTGCGGGCGCTAATCGCTGAGGATTTTCGAAAAGCTTTCGCCGAAGTGGACGCGATTGTCGCTCCAGTATCGCCGTTCCCGGCGTTCAAGATCGGAGAGAAGATCGACGATCCGCTGGAGATGTACCTGTCCGACATTTACACCATCACTGGCGATCTGGCAGGTATACCCTGCATGAGCGTACCGTGCGGAAAGACTGCCGCGGGTTTACCGGTCGGCATGCAGATTATGACACGACATTTCGACGAGGCGAGCATGTTTCGTCTCGCGGATGCATTTGAAAAAGCCGGTGGCACGGCCGGTTAAGAAACCAACACACTAAAGAGGAGGATTATGGCATTCAATGTTCCCCCGCTTCCGTACGCGTTTGACGCGTTGGAGCCTTACATCGACAAACAGACCATGGAAATACATCATGACAAACACCATGGGGCGTACGTCACGAATTTAAACAAGGCGCTCGAGTCGGCGCCAGATCTGCAAAGCAAGACAGTCGAGGAGTTGCTAGCTAACAACTGCGCGATCGTACCGGAAAATATCCGGACTGCGGTGCGCAACAACGGAGGCGGTCACATCAACCACAGCATGTTCTGGCAGATCATGGCGCCTAAAGCTGGCGGAAATCCGTCGGGCAACGTGGCCCAGGCGATCAACAGCACTTTCGGAAGTTTCGATCAGTTCAAGGAAAAATTAAACGCTGCGGGCGTCGGCCGGTTCGGATCCGGTTGGGCCTGGCTTGTGAAGTCGGGCGGCAAGGTCGATATCATCTCCACCGCGAATCAGGACAGTCCGGTTATGGAGGGCAAATTTCCGGTGATGGGCGTGGACGTGTGGGAGCACGCGTATTATTTGAAGTATCAGAACCGCCGGCCGGAATATCTCGCGGCTTGGTGGAACGTTGTAAACTGGCCGGAGATCGAGAAGCGATTCAATTCGGCGAAGTGATTTTGGACACGATCCACGGTCGCAGCTAGGAGGCGGATGTACTACTTCGAGCAGTTTTATCTGACCTGCTTGTCGCACGCCTCCTATATGCTGGGCTCGGAAGGAATCGCAGCCGTGGTCGATCCGCAGCGCGACGTCGAGATATATCTCGAAGAGGCCGCCAAACACGGATTCTCCATCGAGTATGTCATCGAGACCCATTTACACGCCGACTTCGTATCGGGGCACCAGGAACTTGCGGCGCGCACTGGGGCGAAAATTTACTTAGGCGCGAAAGCCGGCGCGACGTTTTCACACGTCCCGATTCACGACGGTGATCAGCTCACCTTCGGCAAATGTCACTTGAAGTTTCTGGAGACCCCTGGACATACCATCGAAAGCGTCTCAGTGGTGGTGACCGATATCGAGAGGCCGGATCATCCACGGGCCGTGCTCACCGGCGATACTTTATTCATCGGCGATGTGGGGCGACCGGATCTTTCCGGCGACCTGACGCCTCAGCAACTGGCCGGCATGCTCTATGACAGCCTGCATCACAAACTCCTCAAGCTTCCGGATGATGTTCTAGTCTTTCCCGCGCACGGCGCCGGATCGTTATGCGGGCGTCAAATGAGCTCCGAGAGAAGCTCTACTATCGGAAACGAGAAGGCGACAAACTACGCACTGCGTCCCAGCAGCCGCGCTGAATTCGTGAAATTGCTCACGGCCGAGCTTCCGGAACGCCCCGGTTATTTCGCGTTGGATGTCGAGATCAATCGATCCGGCGCGGCGCCACTGCTGGAGCTGCCGTTGCTTCCCGCGCTGTCATCGAACGAGGTTTTGTCGCGGCGGGATGGAGGGGCGACCATTCTAGATACGCGCTCGCCAGCAGAATTTGGCGCGGCTCACGTTCCAGGATCGATTCAGATTGGGCTGGTTGGCCAATACGCTTCTTGGGCCGCGATCGTGCTGGGCCTGGACAAGGAGATTGTGTTGGTTTCCGACGATCGCCAGAAGGTCGCCGAATCGCGGCTCCGGCTGAGTCGAGTGGGCATTGAAAAAGTGACTGGTTATCTGGATGACGGGATCGCCGGCTGGTCGCGTGCCGGATTGCCAATCGAGCAGACCTCGCAAATTTCGGTTGAGCAGCTTCACGATCTCATGCTGGGAGATCGAAACGAAATTGACGTGATCGATGTTCGACGATCCGCGGAATGGCAGGTTGGGCACGTGGCGCACGCGCTGCATCGGCCTCTTGATCACCTTCCGTCGACGGTCAAAGACATCGACAAGTCGAAGCCCGTCGCGGTCTACTGCAAAGGCGGCTATCGTAGCGCGATCGCAGCCAGCTTGCTACAGCGGGCCGGGTTCGAGCAAGTGATGAATGTTATTGGCGGCTTCGATGCCTGGAGCGCTTGTCATTTGCCCATCGTCACCGATGAGCCCGTGGTAGCTTCGACCTGACTTGCAAATGCTGACTGGCAAATGAACGCTGTTCTGGAACTTCGGGAAGTCTCGAAGCACTATCCCACCCATCGCGCTGTCAACGGCATCTCGCTGAGCATCCAGACAGGCGAGTTTTTTGCGCTGCTCGGCCCGTCCGGATGCGGCAAGACCACGACTTTGCGATTGATCGCCGGTTTCGAAGAGCCAAGCGGCGGCGAGATCCGCTTGAGTGGCGCCAACATTCATCACCTGAAGCCTTATCAGCGCAACGTCAGCACGGTGTTCCAGAACTACGCGCTTTTTCCGCATCTGACCGTGCAACAAAACGTAGAGTTCGGATTGCACCGCAGGGCCGAGAATCATATCGGGAAGCGGGTCCGCGAGGTGCTGGAGCTAGTGCAGTTGGCGGGCAAAGAATCGCGATATCCTTCCGAGATTTCCGGTGGCGAGCGGCAGAGGGTGGCGTTGGCGCGATCGCTGGTGCTGGCTCCGGATGTCTTGTTGCTCGACGAGCCGCTTTCCGCGCTTGATCCGAATTTGCGGAAACAAGTACGGGCCGAGCTGAAGGACTTACAGCGGCGCGTTGGCATCACATTCCTGTTCGTCACGCACGATCAAGAAGAGGCGCTGTCGATGGCGGATCGACTGGGCGTCATGAACGCCGGCGAACTGCTGCAGGTCGGCACGCCGGAAGAAGTTTACTTGCGCCCGCAAACCCGGTTCGTGGCCTCGTTTCTGGGCGCGATCAATTGGATCGGCGACATCGGCGTGCGGCCGGAGGCGATGCGCATCGCCAAGCGACCGGCAGAGCAGCAAACGCATCTAAGGCAGGCGACGGTGGCGAAATCGACTTTCTTAGGAAACTGCGTCCACATTGAAGCGTGTCTGGCTGACGGCCAGATAGTGGTGGCCGAAGTTTCGCGGCTCGCGGAACCGTTCGCCGCGGGCGACTCCGTTTACATCTCGTGGGACCCTGGCGACGAGCTGGCATTCGAATGAATCGCCTGCGCGCCTGGTTTCTCGCTCCGTCCTGGGCTGTGATGTTGTCGCTGTTTTTGGCGCCGCTCGCGATCATCCTGGCTTATAGCTTTCTGACTCGCGGAACCTATGGCGGTATTTCCCTGCCCTGGACTCGGGAGAGCTATCAGCGCCTCGTGGATCCAATCTATCTGGCGATTCTGTGGCGCTCGTTCTGGATCGCCGGCGTGTCCACCGTCATCTGCCTTCTACTCGGGTTTCCGCTGGCCCTCTTCATTTCCCGATCGGGCAAACGGAAGGATCTTTATCTCAGCCTGGTGATGCTTCCCTTCTGGACCAGCTTCCTGGTGCGGACCTATGCCTGGATGTTTCTTCTGCGCGACACCGGGCTCATCAACACGCTGCTCGAAAAGCTGGGACTGATTCACGGTCCGTTGCCGCTGCTATACAACGATGGCGCGGTCATCCTCGGACTGGTCTACGGTTATCTGCCATTCATGGTGCTGCCGCTTTATGCGACGCTCGAACGGCTGGACCGCAACCTGCTTGAGGCGTCGGCCGATCTCGGTGCGCCTCCATGGGCCACGCTCACGCACGTCATGGTTCCTCTGTGCGCGCCTGGTATCCGCGCCGGCGCGATCCTGGTTTTCATTCCCGGCTTGGGCGCGTATCTGACGCCCGATCTGCTGGGCGGCGGAAAATCGGTCATGATCGGAAATTTGATCCAGAACCAGTTCACCACTGCGCGCGACTGGCCATTCGGTTCTGCGGTCTCGCTGGCGTTGATGGCGGTAGTGATGTTGCTGCTCGCTGTGTTCGTACGCCGCGGCGAAGAAGGTCTCCTGTGAAACGTCCGGGAGTTACGCTGTCGATCTATGCTCTGGCAGCGGTCCTGTTTCTTCATTTGCCCCTGCTGATACTGGCCGCATTCAGTTTCAACGCATCACGGTTTACGGTCTGGGAAGGCTTTTCGCTGCGCTGGTACACCGGCGCGTTGCAGGATTTTCAGTTGATCGATGCATCCTGGAACAGCCTGATCATTGCGATTTTCGCCACCGTAGTTTCTACGATTATCGGAACGCTGTGCGCTTATGGATTGTGGAAACGAAGCTCGCCGGTGCTCACGGGCTCGCTTTATCTATCGCTGGTGACGCCGGAGATTGTGACCGGCATTTCGCTGCTGGCCTTCTATCAGTGGATCTTTCGTTTTCTGCACGTGCAGTTAGGGATGCACACCGTTATTCTGGCTCACATCTCGTTTTCGATCGCCTACGTGGTAATCGTCGTGATGGCGAGATTACGAACTGTGGATGCGCAACTCGAAGAGGCCGCGCTCGATCTGGGCGCCAACGAATGGCAAGCCTTTCGTTACGTTACGTTGCCGGCGATTCTTCCGGGCGTGATCGCGGCGGCTCTGCTGGCCTTTACAGTGTCTTTCGACGATTATGTCATCACCAGCCTGGTGGCCGGCGTCGATTCCGAGACGCTGCCGATGGTGATTTACGCCATCGCACGGCGCGGCGTCAATCCGGTGGTGAACGCGATCTCGGCGATGATCGTGGTTGGTTTCGGCGCGTTGATCCTGATTTCCGAGAGGCTGCGGACCACGTGAAGCGCCGGCATTTTCTGATGGCGATGGCGGGGCAGGCTGGGTGCAACCGCGATAGCAGGCCGCGGTTGAATGTATTCAACTGGTCGGCGTATATCGATCCCGAAACCGTGCCGAAGTTCGAAGCGGCGGTTGGTGCTCGCGTGCTCTACGGGATCTATGAAAGCAATGAAGAGATGTTGGCGCGCGTCATGGGCGGGAACTCCGGCTGGGACATTGTGTTTCCGACCGACTACCTGGTGAAGCCGATGATCGCGAATCGGCTGCTGGCGCCAGTTCGTCGTGAGGTTTTACCAAATCTCGCACAGCTCGAGCCGGCGTTCCAAACGCCGGAGTGGGATCCGGAGCTGAAGTGGTCCGTGCCGTACATGGTGACAGCGGCCGGTATCGCCTATAACCGCAAGCTCAACCCCCCGCCCAAAGCGTGGGCGGATATGTGGGACGAGCGGCTGCACGGCCGCATGACGATGCTGGACGATCCGTTCGATACCATCGGCGCTTGTTTAAAAAAGCTGGGGCTGTCGGTGAACACGAGCGCCACCGGCGACCTTCAGCGCGCATCAGCCGAAGCTATCCGGCAGAAGCCTCTGCTGCGAGCCTATTTGAATGCCGAGGTTCGCGATCAGTTGGTGAGCGGCGATGTGATGGCGGCGCACATGTGGAACACCACCGCGCAGCAGGCCATGGATTCGTCGAGCAACGTTGCCTTTGTATATCCGGCGGAAGGCTACGCGGTTTATCCGGACTGTTCGGTGATCCTGCGCGAGAGCAAGCGGCAGGAGCTAGCGCACCAGTTCATCAACTTTCTGCTGCGGCCGGACATCGCAGCCGCCAACGCGCTGGCGGCGCGGACCACGACCACCAATGCCGGAGCGCGAAAGATATTACCACCGGTATTTCGCGATAATCCGACGTTGTATCCGAGCGCGGATGTGGTAGCGCGCGGCGAATGGGCTCGGACTGTCGATCCTTCGAGTCAGCGGCTACGCGACCGCTTGTGGACTGAGATCAAGTCAGCATAACGTCGGCATAAACAATGCTGTGCCACAATGTGGCTTGCGCATTCGACCCAAAGCTATCGTCTTCGATTACGGAAATGTTTTGTGCCAGCCGCAGCATTCGGCGGAGGTGGAGGCAATGGCTGCGATCCTGCATCTGGCGCGCGACCGGTTCGAAGAGATCTACTGGCGCTATCGGCTGTCATACGACGAAGGCAAACTCGACCCCGTCGAATACTGGACCCATTTTGGTCAAGTCACGCCCGCGCAGATCGAACAGCTCAACCGGCTGGACGGCCGAAGCTGGACGTATCCCGATCCCGTGATGCCGGATTGGGCGGGGCAACTTAGAGAAGCCAAGTTCAAAATCGCACTGCTTTCCAATATGCCGTTCACAGTACGCGACGCGGTGCTCGGCTGCGAATGGCTGCCGGAATTTGATCAACGGACGTTCTCGTGTGAGCTGCACATCTCCAAGCCGGCCCCTAAAATTTATGAGCATTGCTTGCGCGGCCTGGGCGTCGCCGCCGATGACGCGCTGTTCCTGGACGACCGTCCAGACAACGTCGAAGGAGCCGAAGCCGTCGGTATCCATGGTGTTTTGTTCACGTCCGCCGGCGACCTCGCGATCCAACTGGCAGGACGGTTCGACATCCCGCCGCCAGGCATTGCTACATTGGAAGAGGACGATGAAAAAGACGACTAACGTAGCAGAATTGCAAGCGATCGCCAAGCAAATCCGGCGGGAGATCGTGGAGATGATCACGCATGCCAAGTCGGGACATCCCGGCGGATCGCTATCAGCAGTCGAGATCCTGGTCACGCTGTTTTTTGACGTGATGCGGCACGACCCGCAGAATCCCAAATGGCCAGATCGCGACCGCTTCATCCTGTCGAAGGGCCACGCCGCGCCGGTGCTGTATAGCGTGATGGCCGAATGCGGCTATACGCCTAAGGACCAACTGAATACGCTGAGGAAGCTCGGCTCCATCTATCAAGGCCATCCGGATGTGCGGTTCATCCCGGCGCTCGAAGCCTCCACCGGTTCGCTGGGCGAAGGCCTCTCAATCGGGATCGGCATGGCGCTTGCGGCCAAGCTGGATGGACGTCCTTCGCGAAGCTACGTCGTTCTCGGCGACGGTGAGAGCCAGGAAGGACAAATCTGGGAGGCCGCCATGTTCGGCGGCGACAAAAGTGTCGACAACCTGGTGGCGATCGTCGATTACAATCGCATCCAGCTCGACGGCTTCGTGGATGACATCATGCCGCTAGATCCGCTACCGGAAAAATGGCGCGCTTACAAATGGCACACCATCGAGTTGGATGGCCACAGCATACTGGCGCTACAGGCTGCGTTTCGAGAGGCGGCCGCGACGAAAGGCAAGCCGACCGCGATCATCGCCCACACGATCAAGGGCAAAGGCGTCTCGTTCATGGAAAACAATCCGAAGTTCCACGGCACGGCGCCAACCGAACAAGAGATGGAAAAGGCTTTGATGGAGCTGGCGTAGATGGACACTAAAACAAAATTCGAGTTGAAGCTTGGCGTGGCGACGCGCGAGGCTTTCGGGCAGGCGCTGGTGGAGGCCGGCCGCCAGAATAAGAATGTCATGGCGCTGGATGCGGACTTGTCGAAATCCACCTACACGCATTTCTTCGCCAAGGAGTTTCCGGACCGCTTCGTGGAATGCGGCATCGCCGAAGCCGATATGATTGCCATTGCCGCGGGCTTGGCATCCAGCGGAAAAATCCCGTTTGCCGCGAGTTTTTCCTGCTTCGCCATGAACAAGGGCTTCGAGCAAATGCGAGTTACAATCGCGTTTCCGAACGTGAACGTGAAAGTGGTGGGCACGCATAGCGGCATTTCGATCGGCGAAGACGGTCCGTCGCAGATGAGCATTGAGGATCTCGGCTTGGCCTGCTCGCTGCCTGGTTTCACCGTGCTGTCGCCGGCTGACGAAGTAGCGATGCGGGCACTGGTACACGCTTCGGTGGCGCACGTCGGTCCGGTATTCATTCGGGCCGGCCGTCCAAAGGCCGCTATCGTTCACGCAGCGGATCAGCAGTTCCAGATCGGCAAATCCATCCAGTTGACCGACGGCAAGGATCTCACGATCATGGCTCACGGGCTGCTGGTGGCCGAGGCCATTCGCGCGCAGGAGAGTCTGGAGGCGGAAGGTATCTCTGCCCGGGTGATCGACATGTACTCCATCAAGCCGCTGGACCGGGATGCCATTGAACGGGCAGCGGCGGATACACGGGCTATCGTCGTGGCCGAAGAGCACCTGGTGGCTACTGGCCTCGGCGTGCGTGTGGCGCAGGTGGTCGCCGAGACCCGGCCCTGTGCTATGGAGTTCGTGGGCATCCAGGATACTTACGCGGAATCGGGCTCCCCCGAAGAACTAATGAAGAAATACGGCCTTATTGCGAATAACATTGTTACGGCCGCCAAGCGCGTCCTGGGCCGCAAATAGGCCCTTTTGGCCGCATACGCGGCCAAACCTCCATAGGCGCCTGCCACGGCAGCACATCCGCCCGCCCAGCTAGAAAAACAATTCCGTACTTTTTTGTTGCGTTACGACGCAAAATCATGCATCATGAGCGATAAGCCTCGTATGAAAGGCAAAGGGGTGGTACCCCAACAGCCTGCGCTTGCCCAGATGTTGTTCGCTGCAATCAACGAACACGAAGCTGCGCTGGGGAGGGTTTCAAGGCTGTTACATGATGACGTGAGCCAGGTGTTGAGCGCCGTTGGACTTCAGCTTGACGCTATGCGGATGGACTTCCGTGCGGAGGCGCCCGGCATTGAGGAGCGTGCTGCCGAGATTCAGAACATGCTCGAGCAGGTGATTGAACAGCTGCGCGATATCAGCAACGAATTGAACCCGTCGGTAGTCGAACGCGCCGGGTTGCAATTCGCCCTGGACCGTTTGGCCGGCAAGGTCCGCAAGAATTTTTCCGGCACAGTCCGGTTGCATTTTGATCCAGCCACGCACGTGCCCACCGCGATGGCGAAGACTTTTTACAAGATCGCCGAGTGCGCCGTGGATAACGCACTGGCCCGCCCGAGATGCACAATGATTGAAATTCAAGTCAAGAGAGCGCGGGGGGAATGCGTTCTCGAAGTGCACGATAATGGATACCTGGATCCGACCGACACGATGACAGTATCGTTGGGGCAGATGCTCATGGACTATTACGCTACTAAGAGCGAGGTGTCTTTGAAGGTGAAGGGATCTCAAGAGGAAGGCACTGTGGTACGCGCGAGCTGTCCTCTGTCCGACACTCTATCCGGGAGCGCCAGTTAGCGAATATGCCGTTTCAGGTCCTTCTCGTCGACGATCACAAGATCATGAGAGATGGAATCAAGGCCATTCTCCGGCACAGCGAGGAGTTCCAGGTCATTGGCGAAGCCGAGAGCGGGACCGAAGCGGTACAGATTTGCAAGAAGAAGCGCCCCGACATCATTCTGATGGACATCGGGCTGCCTGGCCTGAACGGAATCGAAACCACCACCGAGATTCTCCGCCACAATCCCGAATCCAAGATCATCATTCTTTCGATGTACGACGATGAGCATTCGGTGGTGAGCGCGATTCGCTCCGGCGCGCGGGCGTTTGTTCTGAAAAAAGCCTCCGACGACGATCTGGTGGACGCGCTGCGCACGGTTGCCAAGGGTGGTTCCTATCTGAGTCCGCAGGTGTCTGACCGTCTGCTGCAGCGCATCCAACGCGGCGATCTGGACTCCAAGCCCACGGCTTCGGCGCTGTCTGATCTTTCGCCTCGTGAGTTGCAGGTGCTGCGATTGGTGGCGGAAGGAAAAACCAGCAAAGAGATCGCGGTGATGCTCGATCTTGGGCTTCAAACTGTGCGCAGCTATCGCAAGACCATGATGAAGAAGCTGAACGTCAATAACGTCGCTGGGCTCACTCAGGTTGCGCTCGCCGCAGGCATCACGCGTTTTCCAGTGCCGGTACCGGACGAGCAAGGCAAGTAATGGAGACGCCCTGGGGCGCTCTAGCCGTATCGGATGCACACGTCCACTTCTTTTCGCATCGATTTTTCACCGCTCTGGCCGAGCAGAAAAAAGCGCCAGTAGACTCGCTCGCTCCCTTGCTCGGCTGGCAATTGCCCGTCGAGGATCCCGAACATCTGGCCGCGGCCTGGGTTCAGGAGCTGGATCGTCAAGGCGTCAGCAGAGCATGCTTGATCGCGAGCGTGCCGGGCGATCAGGAATCGGTCATCGCCGCGGTGCGCGCGTTTCCGCAGAGATTTTACGGATACATGATGGTGAATCCGGTGGCGCCTTCTCCGGCCGCTGACGTCGAGCGTGCCCTCGGGAGCGGGCATATCCACGGCTTGTGTTTCTTTCCGGCAATGCATCGCTACTCGATCCAGGATGACCGGGTCGCGGCGTTGCTGGATCTTCTGGCGACTAGCCCGCGCACGATCGCCTTCGTACATTGCGGAGTCCTGAGCGTCGGCATTCGAAAGAAGCTCGGTTTGCCGTCGCCTTTTGACATGCGCTTTTCCAATCCAATCGACGTTCACGAGGTGGCGCTTCGATATCCGCAGGTTCGATTCGTAATCCCTCATTTTGGCGCAGGATATCTCCGGGAGGCGCTCATGCTCTGCGATCTATGCCCCAACGTATACCTCGACACCTCGAGCAGCAATCGGTGGATGCGTTACGAAGAGGCTCACGGCGATTTGCGTGCGGTGTTCCGGCGGGCACTCGACGTTGCGGGGCCGAAACGTCTGTTTTTCGGCACTGATTCTTCTTATTTTCCGCGCGGTTGGAACCAGGAGGTCTTCGAGGCACAGACCAAGGCGTTGTATGAGATCGGCATCACCGAGGAAACGGCTCGGCTGATCTTCCACGAGAATTTATTCCAGTTGTTTTCCTGAGACGATCAGAATTCCAGCGGCACTTCATAGGCGGAAACCGCCATGATTGTACGTATCCAGTTGAAACGCCGCAAAAACGGCGCTCGATTCATTCACCCGATGGACCCCATGCCTCGCACCGCCATTCTGGCGCCTGGCTTTCAAGAGACCAAACTTTCGCGCGTCTTTCCATCCGGGTGGAATGAGGCCGCCGATCGTTTTCAACCGACCTCGATCGCCGGACCGCCCGACCAGTTGCGCCGCCTCGTTCGCGTAGGCGTTCAACCGCAGCACTCGGTCGTGGCCTTCAGCTACGACGGGCAAGAAGGACTTACCTCCGCGGATCGCGAACTGTTCTGGAATATATTCGGTGTTCCTGTGTTCGAGCAGCTTCTCAGCTCTGGCAATGAACTGATCGCGATGGAGTGCGATGCCCACGATGGACTGCATCTGGTGGGCGACTTCCAAGATTTGAAGGCCGGCATAAGCACGTGCCCGTGCGGGAATCCGGCTCCGCGGATGGCGCGGCCGCGCCGGATCGAAGAATTGGCGGAGCTGCTGGCGTAAAGGCGTTCCTCTGTATCCTAGGTCTAAATTGCTATCCTAAGTCTGAAGCGAGTCCTGCGCGCGAACGTGGCGGAACTGGCAGACGCACCAGACTTAGGATCTGGCGGCCGAAAGGCCATGGGAGTTCGACCCTCCCCGTTCGCACCAATAAATACATAACTTGACTTCATCCGAATTGATACCATTAATCCTCTGTGGCACAATGCGGTCACGTACGCAACACGTAGTAAGACTTTATGGGCAAAATTCAGAATAACGCGCGCCGAACGGTGAACCCAATGCTTCGGCCGGGCGTCGTATTGGCTGCTTACGTCCTATGCGCCGCCTCAGCTTCGGCACAGCAGCTTACCTTGGAGATCAAGGATTATGCGACCCTGCCCATAACAGGTTCCGCTGAGAAGTTCAACGATAACGTCGCCAGCCTGCTAGCCCGCATCAATTACTTGCGCGATGAACCGGGCGGCGGGAAGCGATTTTTCGTAAACGATTTGAATGGTCCGTTGTACATCCTGGACAAGGAAACCAAGAAGGTCACTACCTATCTGAACTTCAACGGCCGCGAAGGCCACGGCGGTCTCTTCCACAAGTTCCGGTTTGAAAACGGCCAGGCGAATGGGTTTGTCAACTTCCTCTTCGATCCCGACTACGCACATAACGGGAAGTTCTATACGATTCACCTTGAGGATCCGTCGCTGCCCGGCTCGATTATGCCGGACAACACCAATTTTCCTGGCCTCAAATTGGACGGTTATACAACCACGCCGGCCATCGTCACGCCACCGTCCCATCGCAGTGAAGGAGTGATCATCGAATGGACGGATACGAACATCTCCAATTCGACGTTTGAGGGCACTGCTCGTGAAGTGCTACGGTTGCAGCTCAACACCTACAGCCACCCGCTGGGCGAAATTACCTTCAATCCCGCGGCGCGGCCCGGCGATCCCGACTGGCGTGTGATGTATGTGGGTTGCGGCGACAGCCGCACCGGCGAAGAGCACGACCCTATATTGCGGCTCGGTCCGCAGCGGCTCGATCTGTTAATCGGCAAAATCTGGCGGATTATCCCCGATCCGAACGAACACACCAGTTCCAGCACGATCAGCGACAACGGCCGCTACCGCATCCCCAATGACAATCCATTTGTAAAACTGGAAGGCGCCCGGAAAGAAATCTGGGCGTACGGGCTGCGCAACCCCAACCGCCTGACCTGGTACGTTGACCCCGCCGATCACAATAAGGTCACGTTGATTGCTCACGTAGTGGGACTGCAAACCTGGGAGACGGTGGACATCATACACAAGGGTGCCAATTATGGCTACTCTCTGCGCGAGGGCAACGAATTATTGAAGCCCGACAACCACACCGGCCCGTTGCCGGCCGACGATCACATCCCGATGCAGATTAGCGACACCAAGACCAATGGGATGGTTCTTCCTACCTATCCGGTGATCCAATATGGTCATGTCCCAGGAGGAGGCGATGCCATGTCGAGCGGGTACGTTTACCAGGGCAAAGCGCTGCCCGTGCTACGCGGCAAGTACATTTTCGCCGACATCACGACTGGCAATATCTGGTACACGGATTTCAAAGACATGCTGGCCGCCGATGACGGCGATCCCAAGACCATGGCCCCGCTACACCCTGTAAAAATTCGTTGGGACACACACGACGGTAGCAAGGAACTCTACGGCTCGATGGCGCCGATAACGGCAGTCGCGTATCACGCCCGCGGGGGGAAGGCGGAGACGCTGCCGGGCCGTGCTCGGATCTCGGGGGGCCGCTCCGATATTCATTTCCTCATTGACAACGCCGGCGAGCTTTACATCATGAGCAAGAGCGATGGCGTGATCCGGGCAGTGGTCGCTGCCACCCTGAATTAGACTATTTCAACCCGAGCAAATAAGCCGGGTTCCTCCGCGCCATGAGATCGATCTCGTCTTGAGTCATGCCTTCCTTGAGAAGCGCCTGAATATAACTCCTCATGCCGGCCGTATGCACTGGATTGACAGCGTTGCCAAGATCGGAGGACATGATGACATGTGCAGGTCCGATAGCCTTCATGTTCTGCGCATAAAAAGCCATCGTCTTTTGGTTGGCCCCGGAGAAAGGCAGCGTTCCCACGTAGCAATACTCCAGGAACGCTCCCATCTTGGCGGCTTCCTTTTGCTGCTCGATGCTCATATCAAGGCCTTGCGTTGGATGAGTCACGATGATACGAGTGATGCCCATTCCGCGGGCTTCACGGATCAGCATCAGACTCTCTTCTGGCGAGATATGACCCGTCGCGAGAGCTATATCTTCACGCGCAATGATCGCGAGCACCTGCTTGGTTTCAGGAAGGAGCTTGCCGGTCTTAGCGATTGGTACGAACGGACGGTTCGGACTTGAGGAGCGCCGGACGCCGAACTCGGAGTCCATCGTCGGCATCCAGACGACACGCCCGAATCGTCCGGGCAACTGAACCATCTGCTCGACGGCCGCCGGATTCATGCCTCCTACTGCCCGATTGAGTGCAATTCCACCGAACACTTCGATGCCGGGCACAACTCTGTGGACCAGGAAGGCAATCCCCGTAGTAGGGAAAAAGTGATTCTTGAAGACCACAGCTCGCATACCTTCCTGCTGGGCCAACCGGGCTAACGTGATTGCATCAATTGAGCGCGGTATCGTTTCGGGATCCACATGGGCGTGAACATCAATAACGCCCTGCAATGATTGCGCGAATGAGAGACTGGCACAGAGCAAAAGTAACCCAAGCGGCCGCATAACGCTCCTGATTCTATCGCTTATCGGGTCTACTGATCGGGCAAGTCCCTCTCGGTTACCACGGTTCGAGTTCGCACATCCAGTCCTTCGGGTGTCATATAATCACTTTCGGTCTTAATAGGAGGCAGCGAATGTCTATTATCGGATTCATCGGCCTTGGAATTATGGGCCGGCCTATGGCGAAGAACTTGCTCAAAGCTGGACACCAGCTGATCGTTCACGATGTTGTGCGCGGTTCGGTCGACGAGGTCGTAGCCAATGGCGCCGCGCGCGGCGAATCAAGCTCGGATGTAGCCTCGAAATCGGAAATCGTGATCACGATGTTACCGGATGGTCCCGATGTCGAAGCCGCCGTGTTCGGCCCGGCCGGCATCTTGGAAGGAGCGCGCAAGGGATGCATTTTGGTGGATATGAGTTCCATCAGTCCCATGGTTTCGCAAAAAATTGGAGCAGCGTGCGCCGCCAAGGGAGTCGAGTTCTTGGATGCGCCGGTCAGCGGCGGAGAGCCCAAAGCCATCGACGGCACCCTGGCGATCATGGTCGGCGGCGAAGCCAAAGCGTTCGAAACCGTCAAACCTGTCCTTCAAAAGATGGGCTCGAGCGTACTGTTGACAGGCCCGGTAGGCGCAGGCAACGTTACGAAACTCGCCAACCAGATCATGGTGGCATGCAACATCGCCGCGATGGGCGAGGCCCTGGTCTTAGCCACTCGGGCCGGCCTCGATCCCGAAGTGGTTTTCAACGCCGTCAAGGGAGGTTTAGCAGGCAGCACGGTCCTCAATGCCAAAGCCCCGATGGTAATTGGAAGGAATTTCAAGCCTGGATTCCGGATCCGGCTGCACCAGAAGGACCTGCGCAATGCATTGCTGGCCGGTGAATCAATGAAAGTGCCTTTGCCGCTGACCAGCCTGGTGCAACAGATGTTGATCACGCTTATGAATGAGGGAAAAGGCGATCTTGATCACTCCGCCATCGTGAACTATATTGAACAGGGCGCGGGCATCGAGGTAGAAAGACCGCGGACCGTGAGCGCGTGACGCGGATCTACACCAAAACCGTGCCGGTCTGAACGCTGCTCTTGGGCATGGAGATCACCTGGTCGCGAATGGCGCGATTCAGGGCGCTAGTGATGGCGTTTAACGACGCCGTCAGAATGTTTCGATGCATGCCGACACCGGTCACGGGATCACTCTCCCCGGCCCGCAGTTCCACGAATGAAACCGCCGTTGCATCCGCGCCGCTTCCCACCGCGTGCTCGCCGTAATCCAGAATTCGGACCGCGAGGCCAAACTCCTTGTTCAAAGCTTGGACAAAGGCGTCGATCGGGCCGTTGCCGTCGCCGAAAATAACGCGTTCAGTCGAGCCGTCACTAACGGTCGCCGTCAATTGGCCGCTCTCGCCGGCGGAATGTTCCGAGTGAGCGCGAATCGAAAACGGCGCCTGCCGCTCGATGTATTCGGCCTGAAAGGCGCGCCAGATCTCCGCCGACGTGACTTCGCGGCCGGTCGTGTCCGTGATCTGCTGGATGACCCGGCTGAATTCGATTTGCAGTTTCCGCGGCATTTTGATGCCGTAATCCCGCTCCAGCAGGAATGAGACGCCGCCTTTGCCGGATTGGCTGTTCACTCGAATGATGGGCTCGTAGCTGCGTCCCAGGTCCTTAGGGTCGATCGGCAAATAGGGGACCTCCCAGAGAGCGCCCTCCTGCTGTGCCCCGAAGCCCTTCTTAATAGCGTCTTGATGCGAACCGGAGAATGCTGTAAACACCAGGTCGCCGGCGTAGGGATGGCGAGGATGCACAGGCAACTGGTTGCAGAATTCCACGCATTCTATTACGTCGTTGATGCGTGAAATATCCAGCCCGGGATGCAGGCCCTGAGAATATATGTTCAACGCCAGGGTGACCAAATCGACATTCCCGGTGCGCTCTCCATTGCCGAATAAGGTTCCCTCCACTCGCTCGGCCCCGGCCAGCATCGCCAGCTCCGCCGCTGCTACCGCTGTACCCCGGTCATTATGCGGATGCACGCTCAAAACCATGGAGTCTCGATTCTTCACATGACGGCCGAACCATTCGATCTGATCGGCGTAGATGTTCGGAGTGGCCAGTTCGACGGTCGCGGGCAGGTTGATGATCACCTTGTTTTGCGCGGGCTGCCAGACCTCCATGACCGCTTCAGAGACCTCCAGCGCGTAGTCCAGTTCCGTAGCCGTGAAGCTTTCGGGAGAATACTGAAATACCCATTCGGTCTCCGGGAACTGTTCCGCGCATTGACGCACGGCGCGAGCGCCGGTTAGGGCGATCTCTTTCACGCCGCTTCGATCCAACCCGAAAACCACGCGGCGTTGCACTGTCGACGTGGAGTTATAGAGGTGCACAATAGCGCGGCGCACTCCTCGTACGGCCTCGAACGTGCGCTCGATGAACGACTCTCGGGCCTGCACCAATACCTGGACCGTGACGTCGTCAGGGATCAGGCAGCGTTCGATCAGTTCGCGGCAGAAATCAAAGTCAGTTTGAGATGCCGAAGGAAATCCAATCTCGATCTCCTTGAATCCGATCTCAACCAGCTTAAGAAACAGGCGGGTTTTGCGAACCGAATCCATCGGCTCAATCAACGCTTGATTCCCGTCCCGCAGGTCCACGCTGCACCACAGGGGCGGCTTCTCAATGACGCGGGATGGCCATTGACGATCGGCCAGTTCAATCTGAGGAAAGGGCCTGTATTTCTTCGAGGGATCGCTCAACATAAGTCTTCACTATTTCCCAACCAGGTGCACAATGTCTTTCTCGTTTTCCACGCAATAGTAATCTAGAAATTCGGTGTTGAGAACGATGGTCTGGGTCAGCTTCACGGTCCACGGCGCTGTGTAGGCCTTGGGATCGTCCAGGGTCAATTCGATTTCGAGCTTCCCGTAATTCGGTCGCCGGAACTTTTCGGTGATCTTGGTGGCGTCGGTCATCGGGCTACCGCTACGGTCCAGCCACATCCCGTCGCGGAAACCGTTCGATTCCACCACCAAAGTGTCCCCCACCCACTTGCCGGTCGAGTATCCATTCCAGGTCGGGTCCGGATCAACCGGAAGCGGCCGCCCATCCGTGAAGATTTGCCGGAAGTTCATGTTGCGCTCGTTCAGGATCACCAGCAAACCGGGCGTTTGGATGATCTTTTTCAGCAGAGCGGCGGTGTGCAGCTTCACGATACCCGTCGGCAGGCAGTGTGAGCCTGGATCGTCCTTCCCGTTCTCGGCCATCCGGGCCTTCCTGAGATCCGCCGCCCACTTTTGATAAGGCAGACCACCTTTGATTCCCCAGCCAATGTTCGTGAACTCCTGCGGCGTCTGAAAGTCCGCGCAACCTTCCGGCGGGCATGGCTTGTTCTTCAGCGGCTCCCACATTCCGGAGAAATCCGGCTTGCCGTCGGTGGTCTTAGGCGCGGGCCCAGTCAAATCGGGCTGGCCTCTGGAATTCTTGGGGACGCCGGCCGTGGGATAGTTCAACCACTGCGCCACTACGGGTATTGAGATCACGAACAGGACGGCAGCCACTCGCATGCTTACCTCCAGACTATTTTTCTCTAGACTTGGCCTAGATTATCTCAAAACGTCGCCAGCGCGTTGAAGGAAGTGGCCGTCCCGCCGGGAATGCGCGTGAATTGGACGGTTGTCAGAAACTCCCAGCGCTTGCGATTGGCCGCTTCCTTCGCGGCATCTTCGAAATAGCCGTTGTCCACCAGCGGCACGCCCATTATGGCAATCGTCAGAGTATGAACCGGGCGACCGGCAGCTTCACCGGTTCCAACCACGCCCGAAGGCTGCACATCATTCACACCATCGCCACCCAGCAGCGAAATGTCCCGTTGTTTGATCCACGGCATCGTCGATGCGTGCAGGCCCGCCGCTTCGCGACCTACATTCCACGCTCCCATCTTGGCCCGGCGCGCCCACCGCCCGGTGCGGATGAACAACGCATCGCCGCTGCCGATCTTGACGTGCGCGTACTTTTCCCAGGCCTCGAGATCGGAAACGTAAATCGGCGTGCCCGGCTCAAGGTACTCGACGCTCTTCATTAGCGGGATGTCCACCAGGATGCCGCGAGTGAAGATACCCGGCCCCATGCGATCCATGCCGTCGGCTTTGCATCCCTTCGCGTCCAGCTCCTGGGGATGACCGTTGAACACTTCCCACTCGCCGTTGCGCATCACGCGATAGTGACACAGCGCGTCCAAGTGAGAATTCGTCCCGTCGTGAATCCCGAACGTGATGATATCCAGCGCAAAGCGCGGCACGCCTGTCTTCGGATCCAGGCCATACATCTCGTGCTTCGTCTCCCCGAAGTTGAAGTTGTCCGCGGCTTTCTCCAGGCTCGCGAAATGTGCGAGGGAAACCGTGATGCCGTCCTTCACCAGACGAGCCGCCTGCACTTCCTTTTGCGGCGTGACAAGATTCAGCGCCCCGCGCTCGTCATCCTTGCCCCAACGCCCCCAGTTGGAGAGGTCGGTCTCCCACTGATTGACTTGTTCGATAGTGACCGTCGGATGTTGATTGGAATCGGGCTTGGCTTGCGCTCGCGCTCTAACGGACCAGACTCCGGCCAGGCCTAGCGCAACAGTTGCCGCTCGCAGCGTAAATGCAACATGAAAGCGTCTCATCTATTTTCCTCCTCACGGTGTAGAAGGCGGTAGTGCGCGCCGTTTCGTGGCCCGCTCAAATGCATACGCGAGTTCGATCAGTTTAGGTTCGCTGCATGCCATGCCCGTGAAGCTGACACCGAACGGTTGAGGTTTCGCATCGAAGCCCACCGGAAACGGAGGTGTCGGCGCATTCGGCACCATTCCGAATGGCACGATCACAGTCGGATAACCGGGCTTGGCGGCAATGGCGGCGCCGTTCGCACCCGGAAACAGCAGCGCATCCAGATTGTTGGCCTTCATCGCTTCATCGATGCCATGCGTGCCCGCCAGCTCGATGTCTTTGGCGCGATCCGCATCGTAACGCGCGCGGTCCGCATCGACGTCCATTTCGTCCGAGACATCCAGGTTCGACTGGCCGTACCGAATCGAGCCAGCCTGAGTATGCGTGATGTTCCATTCCCGCAATTCGGTGAGCGACTTCACGGGCGCGGTGGGCCCCAGCGTAGCTAGAAATTTATTGAAGTCGCGCTTCATGCCGTACTTCAGCACTACCGAGCAGTTAGCGTCCTTGCCCTTCGCGCCGGTATTGCCGCCGCATTGACCCCACGACAGGAGGTTCTTGTCCGAGTCTTTCGTAATGACGCTTGGGATGTCGGCCGGATCCACAATGATCGCTCCCTGTTGCTTGAGAATCGCGATGGCTTCAGTCATCACGCTGGCCTGCTCCGGATTTAGACCACCGCCGCCACCTCCGGGTCCGCCCCGGCCTCCACCACCTCCTCGGCCTCCCCGCCCTTCCGGCTGCGGTCCAGGCGGAGTGATCTTGTCGTAATAAAACGCGCGCGGAATCCCGATGCGTGCGCCCTTCAAGCCGTCGGCATTCAAGAATCTCGTATAGTCTCGACCCGGCGGAGGCATGCACTTTTGCGTGGCGGATCGTTCGGATCGGGCTGCGGGCTTTCGAGCGCGCCGAACATGATCGCGACATCGGCGACGAACTTGGCCATCGGACCGGCGGTGTCCTGGTCAGCGGTGATCGGAATCACGCCATAGCGGCTGATGCGGCCGACGGTCGGCTTAATACCCGCGAGCATATTCTGGTTGGACGGGCTCAATATAGAACCCGATGTCTCGCTGCCGATATTCCCCGCCCAGAAATTGGCCGCTGTGCCTACGCCCGAGCTTGCCCCGCCAGTCTGCAGCGCGGGCCGCCCGTCATTGGTTCCTTCGCGCGGATCGCGCCGGGGATCGTAGGGATTGAAGCCGAATCCGCGCACCGCATTGTAATTGCCCGGCATCGGCGTCGGCGCGCCGGCCACCCAATTAGCCAGCTCCGAAAGTCCGGTCTTGGCGATGATCACGGCGCCGGCGTTGCGGAGGTTGATCACCAGAGTTGCGTCGTAAGGCGGCATAAATCCGTCGAAAGCAAGCGCACCGCCGGTGGTCACTATGTCATGCGTGAGAACGTTGTCCTTCAGCGCGATCGGGATGCCGTGCAGCGGACCACGTACCCTGCCCTGTGCGCGCTCACGATCCCGCTCGTCGGCTTCCTGAAGCGCGTGCGGATTCGCCGTAATAATGCAATGGAGCTTGTCTTCATACAATCCGACCCGGCTCAGATATTGCACCACCAGATCGTGCGACGTCACGCGTCCTTGCTCCATAGCGGTCCGCATGTCCGAGATGCTGGCTTCCACCACCGTAAACGATCGCTCTGCGCCTGCGGCCGCGGCAGCACCCAACAGAAGCGAAAGAATCAGTCGTCTCATTGAACCCTCATCCCAGTCAGAGCGACTGGCTCGGCCGGGGCCTTCTCCCAGGTGTACGCGCGCTTCATGGCTTGTGACTCGAACCAATCCAGCTCGGCATTCATCTTAAAAAGCACGTGCCGCAGCTCTTGCCAACCGTGAGGTTCGCGCGGCGCCACATAGAGGTGCGTGGGAACTCCGTTGCTCTTAAGTGCGCGATACATTTCGATTGATTGCGGCTCCGGTACGCGCTGATCGTTCTGGCCCACCAGAAAAATGGTCGGTGTGGTGACATTGGCGACATCCTTGAGCGGCGAGTTGTTCCAATACACGCTGATGGGCGCGTCTTTCTGCCAGGGAGTTCCGCCGAACCAGGGAGTCCTGAATGCGCGCGTATCGCTCTGCGCGTACATCGAAACCCAATCTGCCGCGCCCGCGCCGGAAGATGCAGCCTTAAAGCGATTGGTAAACGTAATGAGCTTGTTGGTCATGTGCCCGCCGCCGCTCCAACCCATCTTGATCATATGATCCGGATCGGCGATGCCCGCCTTGATCAGATAGTCCACGCCAGCCATGACATCCAGATGCGCGTTCTGAAAATAATGTCCAACCATGTCGCGCAGAAACGCGTCGCCGTAGCCGGTGCTGCCGCGATAATTCGGCTGCAGGACCACGTAGCCCTTGGCCGCCAGTACCGGCACGTAATTCTGAGTGCCTCCGAAGCCGAACTTGTCGGACGCTTGTGGACCTCCGTGCGTCTGAACCACCAGCGGGTAACGCTGCCCCTGCACATAATCGAGAGGATAGTAGACCAAACCTTCCACCGTGGTTCCGTCCGCGCCCTTCCATTCCACGCGCTCCTGGCGGGGAAGGCGGAAGTCGCGAATCAGGTATTCAAACACCGAGGTGACTTTGCGCGACGACGATTCAGCGGCGTCGAGGATCCACACTTCGCCCGGACTCGTCATCTCATGCGACGCGAAGACGTGTTGACTCGTGCCTTCGGCCAGGCTCCAATCGGTGATGGCATGTTTCCCGTTGGTAAGCTGTCGCGGTTTGCCACCCCCGGCGCTCACTTCAAATAACTCGGCGTGCACGCCCATATTCGCCAGGAAGAAAATCGACTTCCCATCTTTGGACCACGCTGCTCGCTCTACTTCGTACGGTAAATCGGGCATTAGGGCCCGCGCTTCACCCCCGCTCACCGGCGCGATGAAAAGCTTGCTATTGAAATAGGTCTCGAACTTCTGGTCCGCCTGGGCAGTGAAAAGAATCTGGGAGCCGTCCGGAGAAATCGCCGCGCCGCCTTCCGACACTTTGTTGTGGGTGATCTGCCGCGCGCCTCCGCCATCCGAATCCATCACCCATATTTCGCTCTGGTCCATATCCTCCAGCAATGGCGTGGGAGCGCGATGAAATGCGATCTTACCCCCATCGCGTGATAACTGATAGCTCATCACTGAATAATTGCCGTCCGTGATCCGATGTTCAGCCTTGCTTGAAACCGAAATGTGCCACAGGTGCTGCTGCTGATAGTCTTCGTCAAAAAGGAACACGTCGTCTTTCAACCTCTCGCGCGCCTTCTGTTGCTCGGTCTTCGGATCTGGTGCTCTGAAATAAATGAGCGAGCCGTCCGGCGACCATGTGATGTTGGAGACGGCTGCGGCGTGGTTGGTGAGCGCTCGCGCCTCCCCGCCGGCATTCGAGAGCAGATAGATCTGATTGAATTCTGTATCCGCGCGCTTCGCGACAAAAGCGATGGTCTTGCCGTCGGGCGACCAGCGTGGGTCGGTTTCGCCATCGGGGCCTGTGGTCAGCTCGATCAACCCGGAGCCATCGGCGTTGATTTTCCAGATATGGCTGACGCGCTTGTTCGCCTTCCAGTTCGATTCAGCCAGCAACATACAGAATTTGCCGGCCGTCCGGAGAGAGCTGGGGATCCCTCACCTGGGGAACATTCAAAACATCGACCAGCGTCATGGGCCGTGGGCCTTGGGCTAGCGAGACACTTACGGTAAAAACGCATGCAATCAATTGCGACGATTTCAGCATGGCGGCTCCTAAATAGTTCTGGGAAGACTCTATCAGTGAATTTATCATGACTTCTGGCTGAGCCGCGACTTCTAACCGAGCGCGACCGGAGGGAGTGGTACTTGTGCTACGCTCCATCAAGGAGAATCGATATGAAGAGGCAACCTGTCTATGCAGCTTTGGCTCTGTCCATGCTCAGCTCGTCCCTGGCGCTCGCGCAGCAGCCAAAAGGACCACCACCCCCGATGTCATTCTTTGTGACCAGCACCGGTTCCGGCAAAGGAGCCGATCTGGGTGGCCTCGCCGGCGCCGATGCGATCTGCCAGCGGCTGGCGCAAGCAGCCGGCGCGGGTAACCGGACCTGGCATGCTTATCTCAGCACTGGCGGGCCGAACGCCGTGAACGCCCGCGATCGAATCGGCCAAGGACCCTGGTACAACGCCAAGGGCGGCCGTGTAGCTCAAAATCTTTCAGATCTGCACGGCGACACGCTCGATCAGGCTCGCGTCGGCAACACGCTTACGAAAGCCACCGCGCTCACCGAAAAGGGCGACACGGTGAAAGGCTTCGGCGACACACCAAATCAGCACGACATGCTCACGGGCTCGCAGCCGGACGGCCGCGCCTATACGGATGGTGCCGATCATACCTGCCAGAACTGGACCAGCAGCGGCGACGGCACGGCCCAGCTCGGCCATTTTGATCGAACGGGCGGCCCCAACACGTCGTGGAACTCGGCGCACCCCAGCCGAGGCTGCAGCCAGGAAAATCTGGTCAGCACCGGCGGCGCAGGATTGTTTTATTGCTTCGTGGTGCAGTAAACGCGGACCGCTTACTGCGTTTTCTTTTGCTCTGCTGCCGCCTTCTCTTTGGCGCGCGCGCCCGCAAGAATATCCTGCAGCGCGTAATTGCCCTCATGGCAGGCGTACTCATAAATAGGACCGTCGGTTCTCTCCATCGGGACTGACGCGGTCCATGGCCGAGTATATGTCGACGGATCGTCTACCGTGTACGTGTAGTCGATCGTGTTCGCATCTACGCGCCTGAACCGTTCCGTCACGTGCAGGCTCGAACCGGACCCCGGACAGCAGTTGAAATTGTTGGAAATGATCTTGTCGTTGAAGTTGGTCGTATCCACCACCAGCGTGTCGCCTTCCCAATGGCCACGCGAGTCACCCAGCCACAGGCGGATGTTCTGGTCGACATGCGGTCGGCCATCCAGAGGGATTATGCGGGCCTCGTGAATCATTTCTTGCATAATCATCACGTATCCGGGGCTCTGCACAATTTGAAAATTGTTGTTGTAGCCGCCGGGCAGTTTGGGAGCGCCGCGCGTGAGGCAGCGCTCGGCCAGATTACGATCGAGCCACGAGTCGGCCGGGTCGGGACCACGACGTCGCCGGTCTTCCGCACGTGCCGCCGCTTTTTTTTGGCCTTCCGGCGTCTTGGGAGGGAGTCGGCCATCCGGCGGGTCGATAATCAGCGACGTTCGCTGCAGCACTTTTCCACGCTCACGCCACAGCTCGTTGTAAGACCGGCCGACGTCAGCTTCGGCGCCTCCATCCCGGCGATCGGTGCTCAATTCTTCGAGCAGGCGCTTCTCTCGGGCCGCAGCTTCTTGCTCTGTCAGAAATTCCTTGCCGGCCAGATCGCGTGGCCGTTCCAGGGGCGTCAAAGTGGCATTCGTCCAGATCCCCTCCAGGTCTGGCTGGCCATCCGCGGTGCGCGGTGCGGTCCAGATTTTCGCCGCAGGTGCGCCCTTCGCTTTGGCTGCGACTGTGGGTGCCTGGGCGGCGGCAGGTAGCGACAGAATAACCAGAAGCCCGATCAAACGCATGGAACCTCCCCGTCATCCGCCAAGGTACATTCGAATCACGCCGATGTCAAGGCGTTATGGCGACCTCGATTGTCACCGAGGCCTGAATGACCACCATTCCGGTCTGTATAGGAGTGCTCGCGCCGCCTGCGATCGGTGTAAGCGCCGTTGGATTCGCCGTGTTTACGCCCTCACTAGCCCGCAGCACCGAACCGGTGTGAACGTTGAGACCGGAAGCGATTGCGGCGGCTTGCGAGAGCGCGCGAGAGGCGGCCGTTTTCAACGCCTGTCCGACGGGCACGGTATTGTCCTGGAGGCCGAACGAGACGCCTTGTACGCGATTGGCCCCGCTCTGAATCGCCGTGTCGATCACCTTGCCGACCAGGGTCAGATCCGTCAGCGTCACCTCCACGATATTGGTGACCACATATCCAATAATGGTGGCGTTCTGTCCCGATGGCGGGTTGTTGTACACCGGAGAGACTGAGTAACTGATGGTCTTGATACTTGCAGTCGTGCCGAGCAAGGCCTGCAAAGCGCTGATGATAGTGCCTGCTTGAGCCGCGTTTTGCTGGCTAGCGTCCTGCGCTGTCGCCGCCTGAGTGGAAACGCCCACGTCCACCAGAGCCATATCGGGAGTGACGGAGACGCTGGCCTGCCCCACCGCCGTGATAGAGGCGACCCGCATAGGTGTCTGTGCGCAAAGTACTGATATAAACGCAAAGCCGCTCAGTAGCCTTCCGATTTTCATAATGGCCCTCTCCTCGCCTGTTCCGGTCCGTTTCCCGGACCGTCTAATTGACTCTATAACAGGACGAGGTCTTACGCGGACGGGCTGGAGCTAGGTTGAAGAGCGTTGAGCAAGTTTCCATGTCCACCGCCATGGTGACCGCCGTGATGATGAGGCCCGGTGAGACCCGCCTGTTGGAGCTGTTGCGCCGTGGGCAGTTGTCCGCTCGTAGCCGCATTTTGAAACGATGTCGCGAGCTGACTCAACTGTGTAGCCTGCTGGGTGTTTCCGCTGTTGGAGGCAGTTTGAGCAGCCTCGTTGAGCCGGTTAGTAATTTGCGTGAGGACCTGGCTGAATTGAGCTGGATTCTGCTTCTGCAGCTCAGAAAGCTGGTTCAAAAGAAGAGCTGCCGGTGAAACAGCAGAAGTGTCAGTGGCCGGGTTTGTAATGCTCGCATTTGTAATCGGCGACGACTTCGAAATCGGATCGGAAGATTGAAAGGAACCGATCAAGTGGAGAGGGGCATTAATGTTCATGACACACTCATAGCAATTCAGCGGCCACGGGAATGCCTCGTGAAAGCAACAGCTTGAACACGCACCCTGGCGTCATCTTTTTGGCGTTTTTGTCGGAATTATGACGCCCCGGCCTCAGCGCTACGGCGCAGGGGAACCGCTCGAAACCATCCTGAGGAAAAGAACCTGCTCTTCCGCCGCTGCGCTTGGGATTCGATGCTGCCGCCACTACAAAACTCCGCAATTTTCACACACTCCGCGAGAGTCCGGCGCTTGGCGGCGTTCGGATTGAATTCGGACATATCCGACAGATTTTCATCCACCGGAATGTCCGCGATCCGGCCGGCCTCAATTTCACCACAGGCGCCGCGCGGCATTGTCTGGCCGTCCAACTTGCGATTCAGGACATATCTCACGTTCGGCGCGCCTACGCCGCGCTTCTCCAGGTCGTGACGTCTGCGGGCCGCAAGAAGCAGCGAGGGCAGCGCAGGCGTTGTGACCACTAGAACCGCCTTGGCAGCGCGCACCACCACTTCGGTAGCGTCGTTCACCACTTCCGGCAAATCGCAAATAATCAGATCGTAGCGGCTGCTGTTGTTAGTTTTTCAATCTGTCCGGTTTTATTAGCAAGTGATCTGTCCGGTTTGTATTGCAAAGTTTCATGTTGAGCCAACTGCTCGTATGGGGTCCGGGGCGGAGCCCCGTCCATTCGA
>Ga0073928_10002304_pt1 | contig 33304 bp, 30 predicted proteins | sample PaiPotPPA55metaG_FD_76969 | JGI IMG/M metagenome (GOLD analysis project Ga0073928, IMG submission 76969) | Iron sulfur acid spring bacterial and archeal communities from Banff, Canada, to study Microbial Dark Matter (Phase II) - Paint Pots PPA... ...
GAAGGCGGAAGCAGCCACACTTGGTCCACATTCCAAGGTCGAAAGGTCTTGCTCATGCAGCATAGCGAATCACGATCTCGCGACGCCGTCGAGCAAAACCCGATTACTCAGACAGGCTCCTAGGCCGCGGAAAGGTGAAAGCCATGATCAGCGAATCCATGCTCAAGTCCGTTGCCCGGCCCGCCCAGTTCAGCCCCGATGAGTGGAAGGCGCGGGTCGAGCTCGCCGCCTGCTATCGCATCTTCGCCCATCTCGGCTGGGTCGAGCTCATCTACAACCACATCACATTGCGCCTGCCTGGGCCGGAGAAGCATTTCCTCATTAACCCGTTCGGCCTGATGTATTCGGAAGTCCGCGCGTCCAACCTGGTGAAGATCGATCTCGCGGGGAACGTCGTTGGCGCGTCCGACTGGCCGGTAAACCCCGCGGGCTTCACCGTGCATGCGGCCATCCATGACGGCATCCCCGGCGCGCATTGCGTGATGCACACGCACACGACGGCCGGCCTTGCCGTGGCGTGCTCGAAGCAGGGCCTGTCGCCAAGCAATTTCTATTCGGCACAGCTCTACGGCAAGCTCGCCTATCACGATTTCGAGGGCATCACCGTGCATGCCGACGAGGGCCCGCGCCTCGTGCGCAACATCGGCGACAAGCCGGCGGTGATCCTGCGCAACCACGGTCTCCTCGCCTGGGGCGACACGGTGGCACGCACCTTCGTCTTCCTGTGGACCTTGAACCGCGCCTGCGAGGTCCAGGTGGCGTCGGCGGCCATGGGCCCGGTCATCGACATTCCCGAGGACATCCAGGCGAAATGCACGCGCGATTCGCTGCAATACCGCGCGCAGTTCGGCGCCGGTCAGGACGTCTTCGACGCGCTCACGCGCGTCGTCGACCGCATCGATCCGTCCTATCGCAGCTAACGGCAGCGGCGCAATGAAGGTCTGCATCTACGGAGCCGGCGCGATCGGCGGCTTCATCGGCACCCGGCTGGCGCGTGCGGGCAACGCCGTTTCTGCGGTCGCGCGCGGGGTCACCGCGACGGCCTTGCGCGAGCGAGGCTGGCGCCTGGAGATGAGCGGCGAGCTCCTGACCGCGCCGGCGCGCGTCGCCGAGGAGCCGCGCGATCTTGGTCCGCAGGACCTCGTCGTCATCGCCGTGAAGGCGCCGGCGCTGGCCGATGTTGCCGCGCGGATAGCGCCGCTGCTGGTGCGCGACACCGTCGTGCTCACCGCCATGAACGGCGTGCCCTGGTGGTTCTTCGATGGGCCTGGCGGGCGCTATGGGGGGCTTAGGCTTGCATCGATCGATCCGCAGGGCCGCATCGCCGCGGCGATCCCGACGCGGCACGTTGTCGGCTGCGTCGTCCACGCCACCTGCTCGGTGCCCGAGCCGGGCCTGGTACGGCACGGCTTCGGCAACCGCCTCATCATCGGCGAGCCCTCGGGCGGGGTGAGCGAGCGTGTGGCCGCGCTGGCCGAGCTATTGCAGCGCGCCGGGTTCGACGCGCCGACGTCGCCGCGCGTCCAAATGGATATCTGGTACAAGCTCTGGGGCAACATGACCATGAACCCCATCTCGGCGCTGACCGGCGCGACCTCGGACAAAATCCTCGACGATCCCCTGATCACCACGTTCTGCCTGGCGGCGATGCGCGAGGCGGCCGCGATTGGCACGCGGATCGGCTGCTCCATCGCGCAGAGCGGGGAGGAGCGCATGGCGGTGGCGCGGCAGCTTGGCCCGTTCAAGACGTCGATGCTGCAGGATCTGGAAGCCGGCAAGCCGCTCGAGATCGACGCACTGCTCACCGCGGTGCACGAGATCGGCACGACCGTCGGCGAACCGACGCCGCAGATTGACGCGCTGCTCGGCCTCGTCCGGCTCCAGGCGCGCATGCGCCGGCTTTATCCCTGACATGGACAGACCAGGGGAGGCGCGGTCGACGACCGGCGAGAGCGCGGGTGAGCTGCTCGCCGCGTTGCGCCGCCGCCTGGCCGAAGGCAGCGTCGAACTGCGCGTCGAGCCACAGCGGCTCAACCACATCGACAGCCCCGCAACGGTCGAGGCCGACGGCAATATCTGGGCTTATGCCGCGCTCTTCATTGCCGCCTTGCTGTGGTGGCGCTGGGGTATGGCATCGGGCCTCGCGGCGCTGGCGCTCGGCGTCGTGGTCTATCTGACGCTCGGCCGCGCCTATATGCATCGCCGCATCGAGCGCCGCGTGCGCCGCGATGCGCTCGGCGATCTCGAGAAGTGGCGCAAGCTGTGGCGCTTTGGTGGGTTGACCCTGGTGGCGAAGGATCGGCGCGACCTTGGGCCCTGCGCCTCCCCCGACGGCAACTGGATGGCCTTCACCCGCGCTCTGTCGGCAATGCCGGGCGCCGAACCCCGATCACCTTAGCAGATCGAGCGGGCTGCGCTCCTTGACGTCCGCATCGCTCGGCAGTTGGGTCGCCGTCCAGCCGCCGCCCAGCGCCTGGATGAGCGCGACGCTCGCAGCAAGGCGGTTCTGCAGGATGGTGAGGTCGGTTTGCTCATTGTTGAGCGCCTGGGTCTGCGCGGTAATGACGGCGGTATAGGCGACCGTGCCGGCCTTGTACTGGTTGAGCGTCAGGCGCTCGGCCTCGCGCGCCAGCCGCACCGCGTTCGCCTCGACCTCGGCCTGCTGCGCCAGTATGCGCAGCGCCGCCAGCTGGTCCTCGACCTGCTGGAAGCCGGTGAGCACGGTCTCGCGGTAGGTCGCGACGTTCTGGTCGTAGACGGCGCGCGCCTGATCCACCTGCGCACCGCGTAGGCCGCCATTAAAGACAGTCTGCGTCAGCTGCGGCGCAACCGACCAGAAGGCGTTGGATGCGCGCAGCAGCGTGTCGAGCGATGTGCTGGTGAAGCCGTAGGAGGCCGACAAGGTGAGGTCGGGATAATAGGCCGCCTCGGCCGCGCCGATCTGTGCATTGGCCGCTGCCATGAGCCGTTCCGCCGCGGCGATGTCCGGCCGGCGCTCGAGCAGCGTCGACGGCACGTTGGTTGGGGCGACAGGGATATTGTTCGGCATCGGCGTCGCCGCGATCGATAATTCGGCAGGCGGCTTGCCGATCAGCACGGCGATCGCATGCTCGAATTGGGCGCGCTGCACGCCGACGGCGACCGACTGCGCGCGCGTCGTCTCGAGCTGGGTCTCGGCGGTGACGACGTCGGCCTGTCCGGCGACGCCCACCGCATATTGATTGCGCGTGATCTGCAAGGACTGGGTGAAGGCGACGACGGCGGCGTCGAGCAGCCGCTTCAGCTCGTCATTGGCGCGCAGGTCGAAATAGTCGATCGCCAGCGTCGCCTGCGCCGAAAGCCGCGCCGAGGCGAGATCGGCGGCGCTCGCCTGTGCGTTCGCGACGTCGCCCTCCACGGTGCGGCGGATCCTGCCCCAGATGTCGAGGCTCCAGGTTGCATCGGCCGTCAAGTCGTATTGCGTCTGGACGCCGCGACCGAAGCGGGTGACGCCGCTGGTGCTGGTAAGCGCGCTCGTCGTGCTGCCGCGGCCCTGGCCTGAGCGCGTCGCGGAAGCGGCCACCGAGATGGTCGGGAAATAGCCGGAGCGGGCCTGCGCGACGACCGCGCGCGCTTGCCGGTATGCCGCTTCCGCGGCTTTCAGGTTCTGGTTGGAGATGTCGACCTGCCGCTCGAGATCGTCGAGCACCGGGTCGCCGTAGATCGCCCACCATGCGCCGCGGTCGGCCATGTCCTGCGGCTCGCCCGTCTTCCAGCCTTCCTTGTAGCTCGCCGGCACCGGCGCGGCCGGGCGCCGGTAATCCGGCCCAACCGAGCAGGCCGCGAGGGCCGCCGCGGCTGCCGCCGACAGCGCCTTGAGCGATCCCCGGCGCTCGCTCACTCCCCCGCCTCCGGCACTTCGCCTGCGTCTGCTTCGGGATAGCGCTGACGCCAGTGGCCGAGGCTCCACAGGCGGAAGCGGTCGAGATAGAGGTAGATTACCGGCGTGGTGTAGAGCGTCAGCATCTGGCTCACGATCATGCCGCCGATGATGGAGATGCCGAGCGGCTGGCGCACCTCGGCGCCGTTGCTGCTGCCGAGCGCGAGCGGCAGCGCGCCGAGCAGCGCCGTGATCGTCGTCATCATGATCGGGCGGAAGCGCATGAGGCACGCCTGGTAGATCGCCTGCCGCGAGGTCAGGTGCTGGCTGCGCTCGGCGTCGAGCGCGAAATCGATCATCATGATCGCATTTTTCTTGACGATGCCGATGAGCAGGATGACGCCGATCATCGCCATGATGCTGAACTCGATGTCGCAGGCGAGCAGCGCCAGCACGGCGCCGAGACCGGCCGAGGGCAGCGTCGAGAGGATCGTGATGGGATGGATGTAGCTCTCATAGAGCACGCCCAGCACGATATAGATGGCCACCAGCGCGGCGAGGATCAGGATCGGCTCGTTGGCCAGCGATTGCTGGAAGACGCGCGCGGTTCCCTGGAAGCTGCCATGGATGGAGGTAGGCACGCCGATGCTGTTCATCGCCGCATTGACCGCGCTCGTCGCATCGCTCAGCGACTTGCCCGGCGCCAGGTTGAACGAGATGGTGGAGGCGACGAAAAGGCCCTGATGATTGACCGCGAGCGGCGTCTTCCCTGCCTCGTAATGGGAGAAGGCGGCGAGCGGCACCATGGTTTCGCCATGCGTGCTGACGGCCGCACCGGTCGAGGCGCTGCCGCGCCCGGTATTGGCGATCTGGTTCGAGCTGAGATTGCGCGCCGTGTCGCCGGCGATCTGCGCCGCGGTCGATGAGGCGGCGGCGCTCTTTGCGCCCGTCGTCGTGCCGATCACCGCATTGGTGCCCTGTGTGCCGCCGACCGCGCCGCCGGCGGTGCTGACATAGAGCTCGTTGAGCATGTCCGGGCTTTGCCAGTATTGCGGCGCGACCTCCATGATCACGTGATACTGGTTGAGAGCGTTATAGATCGTCGACACCTGACGCTGGCCAAAGGCGTCGTAGAGTGTGTCGTCGATCTGGCTCGCGGTGAGGCCGAGCCGCGCGGCGCTCGGGCGGTCGATCACCAGATCCGTCTCGAGCCCGTTCTGCTGCTGATCGGAATTAACGTCCGTGAGGTCCGGGATGTGCTGCAGCGCCTCGGTGACCTTGGGCGCCCAGGCGTAGAGCTCGGTCAGGTCGTCGCCTTGCAGCGTATACTGGTATTGCGCGTTGCCCTGCCGGCCGCCGACACGGATATCCTGCGTGGATTGCAGGAACAGCGTCGCGCCGGCCACTTGCGACATCTCGCGCCGCAGCCGGCCGATGATTCGGTCGGCAGACAGCTTGCGCTCGGACAGCGGCTTGAGCGAGACGAAGACGAAGCCGGAATTTGTCTGGCCGCCGCCAATAAAGCCGACGACGTTCTCGACGGCCGGATCCTGGCGCAGGATCGTTATGAACTGCGTCAGCTTTTGCCGCATCGACTGGAAGGAGACGCTCTGGTCGGCCTGTATGCTGCCGATGAGCCGTCCGGTATCCTGCTGCGGGAAGAAGCCCTTGGGGACGATGTAGAAGAGATAGACGTTGAGGCACAGCGTCGCCAGCAGGATGAGCATCATGGTCCGGCCATGGGCGAGCGCCCAGGTGAGGGAGCGGTCGTAGCGGCCGAGCACTGCGTTGAAGGTGCGCTCGACGGCGCGCGAGAGCCGTCCCGCCTCGCGCTCGGGCCGATGGCGGATGATGTACGCGCACATCATGGGCGTCGTCGTCAGCGACACGGCCAGCGATATGGTGATGGCGATCGACAGCGTCATGGCGAATTCGCGGAACAGCCGCCCGACGATGCCGCCCATGAGCAGGATTGGGATGAACACCGCGACGAGAGAGAGGCTCATCGACAGCACGGTAAAGCTCACTTCGCGCGCGCCCTGCAGCGCCGCCTGCATGCGCGGCATGCCCTCTTCGAGGTGGCGGGTGATGTTCTCCAAAACGACGATCGCATCGTCGACCACGAACCCGGTGGCGATGGTGAGCGCCATCAGCGACAGTGCGTCGAGGCTGTAGCCGAGCAGGTACATGACGCCGAACGTGCCGATGAGCGACACCGGCACGGCGACGCTCGGGATCAAGGCCGAGCGCGCGTCGCGCAGGAACAGGAACACCACCATGATGACCAGCGCGACCGAGATCACCAGCGTGCGTTCGACATCATGCAGCGAGGCGCGGATGTCGGTGGTGCGGTCGGCGGCCACGGTGAGGTCGATGTCGCGGGGGATCGACGCTTCGAGCTGCGGGAGGAGCGTCATGACGCGGTCGACGGTGTCGATGATGTTGGCGCCCGGCTGGCGGTAGAGGATCAGCAGCACCGAGGGCTTGCCGTTGGCGAGGCCCTGATTGCGCAAATCCTCCACCGAATTCGCGACCTCGGCAAGGTCGGACAGCCGCACGGCCGAGCCGTTGCGATAGGCCACCACGAGCGAGCGGTACTGCCCGGCCTCGCGCGCCTGGTCGTTGGTGTAGAGCTGGTACCGTTTGCCGCCGAACTCCATGTCCCCCTTGGGGGCGTTCGCGTTGGCGGAAGCGAGCGCGGCGCGCACGTCCTCGAGGCCGATGCCGTACTTGAAGAGGGCGTTCGGGTTGATCTCGACGCGCACCGCCGGCAGCGAGCTGCCGCCGATCGTCACTTGGCCGATGCCCTGGACTTGTGAGAGTTTCTGCTGCAGCACCGTCGCGGCCGAATCATAGAGCTGACCCTGGCTCAACGTATCCGAGGTGAGCGCCAGGATCAGCACCGGCGCGTCGGCGGGGTTGACCTTGCGATAGGTGGGATTGCTCTTGAGGCTCGCCGGTAAATCGGCGCGCGCCGCGTTGATCGCGGCCTGCACGTCCCGGGCGGCGCCGTCGATGTTGCGGTCGAGGCCGAATTGGAGGGTGATCCGCGCCTGCCCGACCGAGCTCGACGAGGTGATCTCGCTGACGTCGGCGATCTGGCCGAGATGGCGCTCGAGCGGTGTCGCGACGCTGGTGGCGACGGTCTCGGGGCTGGCGCCCGGGAGTTGCGCCTGGACCGAGATGGTCGGGAAATCGACCTGCGGCAGCGGTGACACCGGCAGCAGGAAGAAGGCGACCGCACCGGTGAGCGCCACGCCCAATGTCAAGAGCGTGGTCGCGACCGGCCGCGCGATGAAGAGGGCCGAGACGTTCATTCTGCCGCGCTCTCCGCCGTTTTCGGGCCGGTAAAGCGCCGCGCGAGGCGATCGAAGGCGAGATAGATCACCGGCGTGGTGAAAAGGGTCAGCGCTTGGCTGACGATGAGGCCGCCGACGATGGTGATACCGAGCGGATGGCGCAGCTCCGAGCCGGTGCCGGTGCCGAGCATCAGAGGCAGCGCGGCAAACAGCGCGGCCAGGGTCGTCATCATGATCGGGCGGAAGCGCAACAGCGAGGCCTGGAAGATCGCCTCGCGCGGTGGCTTGCCGTGCTCGCGCTCGGCGTCGAGCGCGAAGTCGATCATCATGATGGCGTTCTTCTTGACGATGCCGATGAGCAGGACGATGCCGATGATGCCGATGATGCCGAGGTCGCTGCCATCGATGATCAGCGCCAAAAGCGCACCGATGCCGGCCGAAGGCAGCGTCGACAGGATGGTGATGGGGTGGATGTAGCTCTCATAGAGCACGCCCAGCACGATATAGACGGTGACGATCGCCGCCAGGATCAGCAGCAGCTCGTTGGAGAGCGAGGCCTGGAAGGCGAGGGTCGCGCCCTGGAAGCTGGTGAAGACGCTCTCGGGCATGCCGATCTCCTGCTCGGCCTGCTTGATGGCGTTCACGGCGGCGCCGAGCGAGGAGCCCGGCGCCAGGTTGAACGAGATCGTCGCCGCTGGGAACTGCCCGAGATGGCTGATCTGCAAGGGCGCTTCCTGCTCGACCATCCGCGCGATCGCGGTCAGCGGCACCTGGCCGGTGGCCGAGATCGACGATGGGAGATAGATCGAGCTGAGCGACTCGAGCGAGTGCTGCAGCGTCGGATCGGCCTCGAGGATGACGCGATACTGGTTCGACTGCGTGAAGATGGTCGAGACGATGCGCTGACCGAAGGCGTCGTAGAGCGCGTTGTCTACCGTCGCCGGCGTGATGCCGAACCGCCCGGCCGTGTCGCGGTCGATGATGATATAGGCCGAGAGCCCGTGCGCCTGCACATCGCTGGCCACGTCCTCGATCGCCGGAAGTTGATCGAGCTTGTCGACCAGTTTCGGGACCCAGGAGGCGAGCTCGTCGGGGTTGGCGTCCTCGACGACGAACTGATACTGCGTGCGGCTGATGCTGGTGTCGATCGTCAGATCCTGCACCGGCTGCATGTAGAGGGAGATGCCGGAAACGCCGGCTGTCTCGTCGCGCAGCCGACGGATGACGTCGCTGGCCGTGGCGCGGCGCTCGTCGCGCGGCTTCAGGTTGATCAGGAAGCGCCCGGCATTGAGCGTCGTGTTGCTGCCGTCGACGCCGATGAAGGAGGACAGGCTGTCGACGTCGGGGTCCTTGAGAATGGCGGCGGCAAGCGCCTGCTGGCGCTCCGCCATGGCGGCGTAGGACACCGATTGCGACGCTTCCGAGATTCCCTGGATGAGCCCCGTGTCCTGCACCGGGAAGAATCCCTTGGGAACGATGATATAGAGGAGGACGGTGAGGATGAGGGTGCCGATGGCCACGGCCAGAGTTAGCGGCTGGCGGTCGAGCACCCAGGTAAGGGCGCGGCCGTAATGCTCGATCGCCGTGTCGAACCATTCCTGCGAGCGGCGGAAGAAAGCCGACTCCTCCGACGGGTGGCGCAGCAGCTTGGCGCAGAGCATCGGCACCAGCGTCAGCGACACCATCGCCGAAATCAGAATGGTGACGGCCAGCGTGATGGCGAATTCGCGGAACAGGCGGCCGACCACGTCGCCCATGAACAGCAGCGGAATCAGCACGGCGATCAGCGACACCGTCAGCGAGATGATGGTGAAGCCGATCTGCGCCGACCCCTTCAGCGCCGCCTGGAGGCGCGAATGCCCCTCCTCGACGTAGCGCGAGATATTCTCGATCATGACGATGGCGTCGTCGACGACGAAGCCGGTTGCGACGGTGAGCGCCATGAGCGAGAGGTTGTTGAGGCTGAAGCCCAACAAGTACATCGCTGCGAAAGTGCCGACCAGCGACAAGGGCACCGCGAGGCTCGGCACGATTGTCGCCGGAATGTTCCTGAGGAAGAGGAAGATCACCAGAACGACCAGCAGTACCGCGAGGGCCAACTCGAACTCGACGTCGCGCACGGAAGCGCGGATGGTGCTGGTGCGGTCGGTGAGCACGCCGACGTCGACGGCGGCGGGGAGGGCATCCTGCAAATCGGGAAGCAGCGCCTTGATGCCGTCGACCACCTGGATGACGTTGGCGCCCGGCTGCCGCTGGACATTGAGGATCACCGCCGGGACGGTGTTCATCCAGGCGCCGAGCTTGGTGTTCTGCGCCCCTTGCTCGATCTCCGCCACGTCGGACAGCAATACCGGCGCGCCGTCCTTGTAGGCGATCACCAGGTTCTTGTAATCGTCGGCGGTCTTGAGCTGGTCGTTGGCGTTGATTGTGTAGGCGCGCGACGGTCCGTCGAAATTGCCCTTGGGCGTGTTGACATTGGAATTGGCGATGGTCGTGCGAAGATCGTCGATGTTGAGGCCGCGCGCGGCGAGCTTGCGCGTGTCGGCCTGGACGCGCACCGCCGGGCGCTGGCCGCCGCTGATGCTGACCAGGCCGACGCCGGGGAGCTGCGAGATCTTCTGCGCGAGCCGCGTGTCGGCGAGATCCTCGACCTGCGGCAGCGGCAAGGTCTTCGACGTGATGGCGAGCGTCAGGATCGGCGCATCGGCCGGATTGACCTTGGCGTAGATCGGCGGCGCCGGCAGATCGGAAGGCAGGAGGTTGCCGGCGGCGTTGATCGCCGCTTGCACCTCCTGCTCGGCGACATCGAGGCTGAGATCGAGGCCGAATTGCAGGGTGATGACCGAGGCGCCCGCCGAACTCGTCGAGGACATCTGGTTGAGCCCGGGCATTTGGCCGAGCTGGCGCTCGAGCGGCGCGGTGATCGACGAGGTCATCACCTCCGGGCTGGCGCCCGGATAGAAAGTCTGGATCTGGATCGTCGGGTAGTCGACCTGCGGCAGCGCCGAGAGCGGCAGGAATTGGAAGGCGACGATGCCGACCACCAGGATCGCCACCATCAGCAGCGATGTCGCCACCGGCCGCAGGATGAACAGGCGCGAGGGGTTCATTCGAGGCTGTTCCCGAGCGCCGCGCCGTCACGGCTACTCATTTGCCGGCGCCGCGGTTGCCCTGCCCGCCGCGCTGTGCGTTCGCCGGCGGTGCCGCGTCGCCGGTGCCCGGCCGCGTCACCTTGGCGCCTTCGCGCAGCTTGTCGGCACCGTCGACGACCACGGTATTGCCCGGGGCGAGCCCGTTCGCGACGGTGACGCGCTGACCATCGTCCGGCCCGAGTTTCACCGCCTGCACGCTGACGGTGTCGTCGGGCTTCACCAGATAGACGAAAGTGCCGGGCGCGCCCCGCTGGATGGCCGAGCTCGGCACCAGGGTCGCGCCTTGCAGCGTATCGACGAGAAGCTGCACGTTGACGAATTGGTTCGGAAACAGCATCTCGTCGTTGTTGTCGAATTGCGCCCGGAGCTTCACGGTGCCCGTCGTCGGGTCGATCTGGTTGTCGACGGTGACGAGCGTGCCCGTCGCGAGCTTGTTGACGCCGCTGCGGTCGAAGGCGATGACCTGCAGCGTCGCGCCGACATTCATCCGCTTCATGATCGCTTGCAGGTTGTCCTCGGGAAGGCTGAAGATCGCCGAGATCGGCTTCACCTGCGTGATGACGACGAGCCCGTTGGGGTCGGAGACCTGCACGTAGTTCCCGGCATCGACTTGGCGCAGGCCGACACGGCCGCTCACCGGCGCGACGATGCGGCAATAGGCGAGGTTGAGCTTGGCGTTGTCGACCACGCCTTGGTCGGTCGCGACGGTGCCTTCGAGCTGATGCACCAGCGCCTCTTGCGTGTCGCGCTGCTGCTGCGCGATCGAGTTCTCTGCGACGAGCCGGTTGAAGCGGGCAAGGTCGCGGCGGGCATTGGCGAGTTGCGCCTGATCGCGCAGCAACTGGCCTTGCGCCTGGTCGAGTGCCGCCTGGTAGGGGCGCGGGTCGATCTGCGCGAGGAAGTCGCCCTTGTTGACCTCCTGGCCTTCCTGGAAGCCGATCTGGACGAGTTGGCCGCTGATCTGCGTCCGCACAGTGACCATCGCCAGCGGCGTCACCGTGCCGAGCCCGTTGATCGTCACGGGCATGTCCCCCTGTTGCGCCTCGGCCGTGACCACCGGCATCGGCGTGTTGGCGCGCGACGCACGGACCGGCTGTGTGTGCGGCCGGAAAATGATCCAGGATAGTGCGGCAAGAAGGACCAATCCCGCCACGATCCAGAGGACGCGCTGGCGCGACGGCCGCTGCAGCGGCCGCGGCCGAAACCGCTCTCTCAGCGAGGGGGAGGCGGGCGGTCTGACATCGCCGGGCCGGTCGTCCATCGGGGCACCGTCGCTTTGACGCCGGGCGGTGGCGCCTTTCGTCGCGGCGTAGTCTAGCCTTTCGCTCCGTTGCGGCCACGGTCCCTTTTTAGCCTTATCCGCCACTACCATTCTCCTGTTCTTCCGTCGCCCTCGACGCCGGCCCTTTGCCAAGCAGGCGCCCCGTTCGGCCCGACTCCTCGCCCAGTTGTTGCGGTGCAACAGGCTGACGCTGCCCGGTGGAGGCCCAGGGGTGCGGTGTTCACAGACCCAGGCCGGCGGCGCTATCCCGGACGCGCCATTCCTCGGTTCTTAGGCGCGTGGCAGTGCCGCCATCCCCGGCGCTCCGCCGCGACGCGACCATCGCCATCGACAAGAGTAAGGTCAAGGTTCGCCATGCTGCTATTGTGGAGGTCAAGCTTTCTCTAGTAACAGTGACGCGCATCGTAGAATTAGCAAAAAATTCGATCATCTGTGTCCTAAGTGTGTTCGCTACGCGTCAGTATTTACTTCAGGCGTGCCTTTTGACTAAAGTTCGGGGCCACCAACGAGGCTTCTCAGCCCACCAAGTTGGAGGAATATCATGGACTTTAAAGCTAAATTGTTGGCCGCGGTAAGCGCAACGCTGATTTTTGGCGCGACCAGTGCCGCCAAGGCTGACGACATGCCAGGCGCCGACGGACCCGGTTCGCAGGGCCTGACCAGCGTCGACAAGAATCTCACGCGCGATCCGGACAACCGCGGGCTGACGAATGCGCAGCAGCGGATCGAGGACAACATCCAGGATCGCAAAGATCGCAAGGCCGGCAAAGCCGATCGCGACGACAACACGGGCGCGGAGGACGACAACACGGGCGCGGAGAAGGCCGAGCGTCCGGAGAAGGCGGATCGACCCGACCGGCCCGACCACCCAGAGCGCGCGGGGCGCTCTTAGCACGTGATCTAGAGCAGCAGAGGTGAGCAACGGCGGGCCGCGGGCGCGGTCCCGCCGTCTTCCTCCCAGCGTCGTCGGCGCGGTGCGCGAGCGCTGGAGGGACCTGCGCGTCAACCTGCACCTCCCCGACACGCGGGGCCTGGGCCTCGCCAACGCCTATGCCGGCCTCGAGATGGGCATCGCCATCGGCATCGATGTCGAGAAACTGATCGCCGCGGCGCGGCTCGCCGAGGACATCGTCGGCCGTCCGCTGCCCGGCTCGGTGATGCGCGGCGGAACGCTGGCGAAATACCGCCAGCACCGAGAGTCAGGGCGACGCGGCTACCACCACGCCCTGCTCCTCGAGCGCGGCGATCTCGCCGTCGCTCAAGCCGGCAGCGGCGAGGATCTCGCGCGTGTGCTCGCCCATGCGTGGCGGCTGCCGATAGAGGCCGGGCCGCTTGCCGCCGAGCTCGATCGGCAATTTCGGCAGCTTGGTCTTGATGCCGCGCGGCAAGGTCACCGGCACGAGCCCGCCGCTGGCGGCGAGATGCGGGTCCTCGAACAGGTCGGCGGTCTTGGCCACCGGCGCGTAGGGGATGTTGGCCTCCACGCAGCGCGCCATGATCTCGGCCTTGGTGAGGCGTCCCATGATCTCCGCGACGACCGGGAGCAGCCATGGCCGCGCGGCGACGCGGTCCTCGTTGCTGGCGAGGCGCGGGTCGGCGAGGAGGTCGCCCCGGTCGAAGACCTGGCAGAAGCGCGTCCAGTGGTTGTTGCTGGTGACGCCGACGAATACCTGGTCGGCATCGGCGGTGTGAAAAGTCTGGTAGATGCCCCAGCCGCCGCGCCGCACCGGCATCGGCGGCACTGGCTCGCCGGTGATGCCCTCGCCGGCCATGTGCTGGCCCATCATGAACACGGTGGATTCGAAGAGTGCGCTCCGCACCAGCTGGCCCCGGCCGGTGCGGTCGCGCTCGCGCAGCGCCGTGAGGATGGCGACCGCGGCGAAGGTGCCGCCCATGATGTCGACGACCGATGTCCCCGCGCGCAGCGGCTGTCCCGCCGGCCCCGTCATGTAGGCGAGCCCGCCCATGAATTGCGCGACTTCGTCGAGCGCGGGCCGGTGCTCGTAGGGGCCGGAGAGAAAGCCCTTGAGTGCGCAATAGACGAGGCGCGGATTGAGCGCCGACAGCGCGGCATAGCCGCAGCCCAGCCGGTCCATGGTGCCGGACGCGTAGTTCTCGATGACCACATCGGCCTGCGCGGCCAGCTTGTGCACCAGCGCGCGTCCGGCCGGGTGCTTGAGGTCGACGGCAATGCTGCGCTTGTTGCGGTTGAAATAGCCGAAGAACCCGGCGGCAAAGCCCGAAAGCTGGCGCGTACTGTCGCCCGCCGGTGCCGGCTCGACCTTGATCACGTCGGCGCCGAGATCGGCGAGGATGAGCCCGGCGCTCGGCCCCATGATGTTCTGGGTGAATTCAAGCACGCGGATGTCGGCGAGAGGGAGCGACGCGGCGTTGGCTTCGGTCATGGCGGCTCGACTGCGATTGACGATCCAGTCTACAAGACCCGGGGCGGCCCGGCAGCCGTTCGAGACGCTGCCCCGACCGGAGGTTGCGCCACCGGCGCTCGGCGCGTGCAACGCAGTGGGCGAGCTGTTAGCTTTGCGGAAACGGCAGTGGAAACCGGGCTGCGCATGAGCCTTTATTACATGCAGAAGCTGCTCTACCAGCTCAATCGCGATCCCGAGCTGCGGCGGCACTTTGCCGGCGATGCCGAGCAAGTCCTCGCGGCCTATGAGCTGACCGATGAGGAGCGCGCCGCCATCCGGTGCGCCGATATCGGTTTGCTCTACGTGCTCGGCGTCAACGGTCAACTGTTGATGCATTACGCGGCACTCAGCGGCTTCGAATGGGGCGCCTATCTGGACGCGATGCGCGAGGGCGTGCGGCGACACGGTCAGGTGCGCGCCGGCGTCTACGCCATGGTGCAGGACTAGCCGCGCCGTGCCGCTGGTCTTCGCTGGCGCCTGCAGCCACGCACCCGGCATCACCGGCCGCGCCGACCGCGCGGACCCTGCGGCGCGCAACGCTCTCGACGCCGCATTCGACCGCTTGCGCCAGGCGCTCGAGGAGACGCGGCCCGATGCTCTCATCGTCGTCGCGGCCGAGCATTTCGCCAATTTCTTCATGAACAACATGCCGGCTTTCGCCATCGGCATGGCCGAACATTACGAGGGGCCGATCGAGGACGAGGCGTGGCTCGGCATACGCCGGCGGCGCATTCCCGGTTTCCGCGATCTGTCGGAGCGGTTGATCGCGCAAGTGATGCACACGGTCGATGTTGCCTATGCCGAGGAATGGCTGTTCGACCACGGCATCATGGTGCCCTTGCATTTCCTGACGCCGCGCTTCGATCTGCCGGTCATCCCCGCCAACATCAATTGCCAGGGCCCGCCGCTCACGCCGCTGCACCGCGCTTATGATTTCGGTCGCGCGTTGCGCCGCGCGTGCGATAGTGTGGCGGAGCGTGTGGCCCTGGTCGGCACCGGCGGATTGTCGCATTGGCCGGCGACGCCCAATTCGGGCAAGATCAACGAGGCGTGGGACCGCGACTTTCTTGCGCGCTGGGCCGCCAACCGGCGGGACGATCTATTGTCCTACAGCGACGAGGACACCTACCGCGAGGCCGGTCAGGGCGGCTTCGAGATCCGCACGTTCATCGCCGTCGCCGGCGCCGCGGAGGGCGCGACCGGCGAAATACTGTTCTATCGGCCGATACCGGTCTTCGCCGTCGGCTGCACCACGGCGATGATGAACCTTGCGGGCAGCTGAACAGCGCAAGCAAAAAGGGGGAAACACATGCCGCACGTCATCATCGAATGCTCGGCCAATCTCGACGACCTTGTCGAGATCGACGAGGTCGTCCGACAATTGCATGACTCGGCGCTGTCGACCGGCGTCTTCCCGCTGGGCGGCATCCGCACGCGCGTCCATGTCGTCGAGCATTACCGCATTGCCGACGGCAACCCGGCCAACGCCTTCGTGCACGTGGAGATCGCGATCGGTCAGGGCCGCGACCTGCCGACGCGGCGGCGCGCCGCCGAGACGGTGTTCCACGCGCTGTGCGCCGCCATGGACCGCACCGCGGTGGGACACCCGCTCGCGCTGTCGCTCGAACTGCGCGAGCTCGAGCGCGAGACCAGCTTCCGCCGCAACAACATCCACGACCGCCTGGCGCCGGCCGCCGGCCGAGGGTGATTTGGCGGAGTTGCCGCTTGGACGCATGGCTGCCGCACCTCCTCACCCTCCGGTGAGGGGGAGCGCCGCGCCCGCTACCCCTTCCGCCCTTGCTCCACCATGTCGCGAAATTTCTTCACGTTGACTTCGCCGGCATAATCGGCGATGCGCCTTGTAGGCCGGGTCCATGCGCGCGCGGAACGGTGCGAGGTCGGGGCGCGTGATCTGCATGCCCGCCGCCTCGAGCTTCTTCAACTGGTCCGCCTCGCCCTCGGTCATCAGCTTGCGCATGAGGTCGCCGGCGCTGGCGCTTTCTTCGCGGAAGATCGCCTGCTGGTCGGGCGAGAGCTTCTTCCAGGTGACGACGCCGACGGTATGGATCATGTTGTTGTAGATGTGCCGGGTGATGGCGAGGTGCTTCTGCACTTCGTAGAACTTGTTGAAGTAGATCACGGGTATCGGGTTCTCCTCGCCGTCGACCACCTTCTGCGACAGGGCGAGGTAGAGCTCGGGGAAGGCGATCGCCTGCACCACGGCGCCGAGCGCCTCCATCGAGGCCTGGATCTGCAATTCGGGCGGCGTCCGGAGCTTCAGGCCCTTCACGTCGTCGGGCGCATTGATCGGGTGCTGGCTGTTGGTGACGTTGCGGAAGCCGTAATCCCAGTTGCGCAGCAGGATGAAGCCCTGCTTCTCCGCGAGCGGCGCCAGCCATGCCATCGCCGGGCCGTCCATCACGCGATAGACATGCGCCGGGCCGTCGAACACGAAGGGCAGCATCACCGCGGCGAAGGCGATGTCGTATTTGTCGAGCTGCCCTTGCGTCGGCAGTCCCATGTCGATGGTGCCGAGCTTGATCTGCTGCGCCTGCTCGGGCGGCCCGCCCAGGACATTGTTGGGGAAGATGTTGATCTTGATGGCGCCGCCCGTGCGCTCCTCGACCCGCGCGGCGAATTGCTTGGCGGCGATGTTCGCCGGGTGGTCCTCCTGCGCGAAATGCGCCCAGCGCAGCGTCACCGGGGCCGCCCCGCGCGCGATATAAGGCGCGGCCAAGGTCAATCCGGCAGCGCCGACGCTGGTCTTCAAGAATGCTCTGCGATCCATGGCTTCCCTCCCTGTTGGACGCCTCTTATCCACGAAAGCCGAAATAGTTCGGCAGGAACAGCGCGAACCACGGCACGAACGCGACGAAAAGCAGGCCGACGAGCACGACGACGAGGTAGGGGATCATGGCGCGCGAGGCCGCCTCGACGTCGCAGCGCATGATGGCGCAGCAGACATAGAAGCCGACGCCCGCCAGCGGCATGAAGCCGCCGACGCCCATGGCGATGATCAGCACCAGCGCATAATGCAGCCCGCTCAAGCCGAGCTTGACGGCGATCGGCAGCAGCAGCGGCGCCAGCACGTTGAGCGAGGGCAACCCCTCCAGCAGCACGCCGGCGAGGATAAGCAGCACGATCGAGGCGATCATGAAGATCTCGGTGCTGTTGCCGGCCGAGTGCAGCAGCGCGACCAGCCGCTGCGGCAGGTAGGCCACCGTCAACGTCCAGGAGAAACCCGAGGCCGCCGCGAAGATGAAGAGCAGCACGCCCGTCAGCGCCGCGGTATCCGTCACAATGCGCAGGAAGGCACGCAGATCCATCTCGCGATAGACGAGGACGGCGAGGACGAGCCCGTAGAGCGCGGCGAAGGCGGCGACCTCGGTCGGCGTGGCGATGCCGAAGAGGATGCCCGCCAGCAGCATGCCCGGCATCAGCAGCGGCAGCACGGCGCCGAGCCCGGCGCGGGCGATCTGCGGCAGCGGCGCGCGCGGCATGGGCGGCGCGCCGCCGCGGCGGGCGCGCACGTAGATCATGATCATCAGGCAGAGCGCCATCACCGCGGCGGGCGCGAGGCCGCCGATGAACATCGCCGCCACCGACACGTTGGTGATCGACCCGACGATGAGCATGGCGATGCTGGGCGGCACCGTCTCGCCCATGACCGCGGCGGCCGCGAGCACGGCGGCGCCCTCGGCGGCGCCGTGGCGCTCCCGCAGCTGATCACGCATCACCGTGCCGACCGCGGCGACGTCGGCGGGCTTCGACCCCGATAATCCTGAGACGATGTACATACTGACGACAGTGACCTGCAGTAGCCCGCCGCGCAGATGGCCGACGAGGGCGTGGATGAAGCGCACCAGCCGCACGCTGATGCCGCCGCGCTCCATGATGAGCCCGGCGAGGATGAAGAACGGCACCGCGAGCAGGATGAAATTGCCGGTGCCGTTCACCATGCTCTGCGGCAGCACGACCATGGCGGCGGCGCCGGTCGCCCAGAGATAGGTCGCCGTCGCCAGCAGCAGGACGAAGCCGACCGGCACGCCCGCGAAGATGGCGATGAAGAAGAGGGCGAGGGCGGCGATGATGGCGTTGTCGCCGGCGAGCCAGGGCAGCCATTGCTCGCGCGTCGCCGCGGCCGCCGCAATCGCCGCGGCAAACGCGCCGCCGATGCCCCAGGCTATCCGGCCGTGCTCGCGGCGCAGGCGGGCGATGGCATAGAGCGCGAGCAGCGCCAGCCCGGCCGGGAGCGGCAACGCTATCAGCGCCGCCGGCAGCTGCAGGATGGGGGTGCGCTCGTTCCAGCTCGAAGCGATGAAGTCGACCGACGCCACCGCCGTCACGCCCGCGACGAACAGCACGATGATGTCGGCGAGCGCGAGGCAGCCGCGCTCGCCGCGCCGCGGCATGAGATTGAGGCAGACGCGGACGAAGGCGTGATCGCCGCGGCGGTAAGCGACGGCGCCGCCGATGAAGGCGAGGATCGACAGCGTCAAGCGCGCCACCTCGTCGGCCCAGAGAAACGACTGGTGAAGGTAGGCGCGGGCGAAGACGTTGGCGAGGACGATGCCGAGCTCGCCGAGCAGCGCCGCCGCCACCACGCCCTCGGCCAGCCGGTCGACGACGCGCAACACGACTCCGTCCTGCACCGCGCGCGGCGCCGCAGCGGATTCTGCCGCCGCTTCCGTCACGAGGTCTCGGCCGCGGCGGCGAAGCGCTGGTAGCGCCGCCGGCTGCGCATGAGATGTGCGCGCATGGCGCGCCGCGCCGCCGTGCCGTCGCCGGTGCGGATGGCGTCGTAGATGCGGCGATGCTCGTCCTGGATGCGCTCGAGATACGCCTTGAGGTCGCGCGGCTGTTGCAGGCCGACGCGGACGCTGTGCCGGGGGATGAGGAAGCGGCCGAGGAATTCGAGAAAGCGCGTGAATTGCGGGTTGCGCGCCGCCGCGGCGATCGCCTGGTGGAAGGCGAAATCCTCGTCCACCGCCGCCTCGCCGCGATGGAGCGCTGCGTCGACCGCAGCGAGGGCGCGCTTGATCCGGTTGCGGCTCGCGGTGGTGATCCGCTCGGCGGCGAGGCCGGCGGTCTCGACCTCGACGCCGGTGCGCAGCTCCATGACGTGCAGCACGTCGGCGAGCGAGCGCAGCTCGGCGGGATCGATGCGGAACGGGCGGCGCTGCACGTCGCGGCTGACGAAGGCGCCGACGCCCTGGCGCGTCTCGACCAGCCCCTCCGAGCGCAACGCCGCCACGGCCTCGCGCACAACGGTGCGGCTGACGCCGAACCCCGCCATCATCTCCTGCTCGGTCGGGAGGCGCGCGCCCGGCGCGATCCGCCGGCTGATGATCTCGCCCGCCAGTCGGTCGACGAGGCTGCTGGCGCGGCTCTGCGCCGGTGGCAGCCGTCCCAGGAGCGTCGGCCTTGTCTGGTCATCGTATGACACGACTGTTAGTGTTTCATCTGGCGGCGTGCGCGTCAATCTATCGTGGTTACTGCGGGAGGCGGCCGCGCGCAGAGAAGGAGAGGCGATGACCGATTATCGCAAGCTGTTCGATCTGACCGGGCGCAAGGCGCTGGTGCTGGGCGCCGGCTCCGGCATCGGCAAGGCGTCGGCCGAGGCGCTGGCCGCGCTCGGCGCCGAGACGCACTGCGCCGACCTCGACCTCGCTCATGCCGAGGTGACCGCCGCAGCGATCCGCGGCGCCGGCGGCAAGGCGGCCGCGTCGCGTGCCGATGCGAGCAGCGGTGCCGAGATCGCCGCGCTGGTGGCGCGCGCCAAGGCCGCGCTCGGCCGCATCGACATCGCCGTGACGACGCCGGGCATCAACATTCGCAAGCTGGTGTTGAATTACAGCGAAGACGAGTTCGACCGCATCGTCGACCTCAACCTCAAAGGGACATTCTTCTTCTTCCGCGAGGTGGGCCGCCTCATGGTCCTGCAGAAAGGCGGCAGCATCATCGCCTCCTCCTCGGTGCGCGCCACCACCATCGAGCCCGGCCTCGCCGTCTACGGCGCCACCAAGGCGGCGATCTCGCTGCTGGTCAAGGGCTTCGCTGCCGAAGTCGGCGCTGCCGGCGTGCGCGTCAACGCCATCGCGCCGGGCATCATCGAGACGCCCTTGTTTGTGCTCGCCCGCAACGGAGCGGCGCTCGATGCGGAAAGCAAGCTCGATGCAGAGATCGCACGATGCTTGGCGGGCTTTGAACGAGGAGGTACGAGCCAAGCACGTCACAGCTACTTCGAGCGCCTCGTCTGGTACGAGAAGATGCGCCAGGAGATTCATGGTATCCCGGCCCCGCATCGGAGATCCCGCCGTTAGGTCCGCTTGTTACAATTCAAACCGAGGCGACCGGCTTACCTCGCCGGGGGCTTCGTTGCCAGAAACGGCGCCGCCGTCGTAGATTGGTCGGTGTTGTAGATTGGTCGGTGTTAACGAAGAAGAACGAGGTTTCGAGGGAGGGTGCGGATGACGCGCGGCGCCTGGATGCGCCTCGCCGTGCTCGCGGTATGGTCGGAGCCGGCTCGCACCGCGGCGCGCGAGCGGCGGCGGAGCCGCTGATGCTGCGGGCGAGCAGCCTGCTGGCGCCGGCGGAGATCCGGCGGTTCGGCGCCCGCTCCGATGCGGTCGGCGTGGCGCTGGTGCTGCACGCCTGGATGGTGATATCAGCGGCGATGGCGCTGTTCGTACTGTGGCCGAACCCGCTCACCCTCGTTGTCGCGATCATGCTCATCGGCGGGCGCCAGCTCGGCCTCGCCATCCTCATGCACGACGCAGCCCATGGCCTGCTGTTCCGGCGCAAAGCGGTGAACGATCTTGTGGCGCAGTGGCTGTGCGCTTATCCCGTGGTGACCGACCTGCACCTCTATCGGCCCTATCACCTCAAGCATCATCGCCTCACGCAGCAGCCGGACGACCCCGATCTGGTGCTGTCGGCGCGGTTTCCGATCACGCGGGCGAGCCTTCGGCGCAAGATTCTGCGCGACCTGACCGGCCGCACCGGCTATCAGCGGCGCAAGGCGCAATTGCGCGACGCGCTGGGATCGCCCGGCATGCCGTGGCGTGAGCGCGCGACGCGGCTCAGCCGGTATCTCGGCGGTGCGGCGCTGGTCAACCTCGCGCTGTTCGCCGGCCTGGCGCTCGCCGGCTATTGGTGGCTCTATCCGGTCTTATGGCTGCTGCCGCTGCTGACCTGGTATCAGCTGGTGAGCCGCATCCGCAACATCGCCGAGCACGCCGTGGTGCCCGACAATGACGATCCCTGGCGCAACACGCGCACCACGCTCGCGGGACCGCTGACGCGGCTCGTGCTGGCGCCCTATCGCGTCAATTACCACCTCGAGCATCACCTCTTTCCCTTCGCGCCGTGCTGGCGCCTGCCGCGCCTGCACCGCCATCTCCTGGCGCAGGGCCATGGGCCGCGCATGGAGGTGCGCCGCAGCTATCGCGAGGTCCTGGCCCGCGCGACCGCGTCACGCGCCGACCCGCGGCCCGACGGCGCGCCCCGCCCCGGCGCGGCGCAGCATATCTAGCCGAAGCGGCCCGGCGCGGCGCCGGCAAGGGAGCAAGCCCATGATCGTCGACATCTTCACCCATGTGCTGCCGCGCGACTTCACCGCGGCGCTGGAGCGCGGCGGCTCGCGCTTCGGGCTGCTCAAGCGGCTCATGGAAGTGCGCGAGCTGCACGATCTCGACCGGCGCTTCCGCACCATGGACGCGCTCGACGACTACCGGCAGGTCGTCGCATTGCCCAACCCGCCGATCGAGGATTTCGCCGAGCCACGGCACGGCGCCGAGCTCGCGCGCATCGGCAATGACGGCATGGCCGAGCTGGTCGGACGCCATCCCGACCGGTTCGCGGGATTCATCGCCGCGCTGTCGATGACCGACATGGATGCCTGCCTGCAGGAGATCGACCGCGCCATCACGACGCTGGGCGCGGTCGGCGTGCAGACCTTCACCAACGTCAAGGGCAAGGCGCTCGACGCGCCGGAATTCGCGCCGCTCTTCGCCGCGATGGCGCGGCACGACCGGCCGATCTGGCTCCATCCCGCGCGCAGCGCGGAGACCACGGACTACGCCGCCGAGCCGCGCTCCCGCTTCGAGCTGTGGTGGTGCTTCGGCTGGCCCTACGACACGTCGGTGGCGATGGCGCGGCTGGTCTTCTCCGGCCTCTTCGACCGCCATCCCACGCTCGACATCATCACCCATCACCTGGGCGGCATGATCCCCTATTTCGACAAGCGCATCGAGAACGGCCTCGCCGTGCTCGGCAGCCGCACCAGGGACGAGGATTACTCGGGCGTGCTCACATCGCTGAAGCGGCCGCATCTCGATTATTTCAAGATGTTCCACGCCGACACCGCCCTCTTCGGCGCGTCGCGCGGGCTCGATTGCGGCATCGGCTTCTTCGGCGCCGGCAATGTCGTCTTTGCCAGCGATGCGCCGTTCGGCCCGATCGCCGAGACGCGCGATGCCATCGAGGCGGAAGGCCTCGATGCCGCAAACCGAGCCGCGATCTTCTGCAGCAACGCCGAGCGGCTGCTGCGGCGCAAGCTCGCCTGAGCCTGCTCTACGCCGTGGCGCTGCGCTGCGGCGCGTAGGCGGACTGGCCGGTCGCCGCCTGGCGCCGGCGCTCGGCGCGGCCGAGCGCGACGGTCGCCGCCGCCGTGCATAGGGTGGGCATGGCCGCAAACATGAATATCGTGGGGATCGGCAGGTGCAGCGCCAGGAGGGCGCCGCCGACGGACGAGCCCACGATGGTGCCGATGCGGCCGATGCCGAGCGCCCAGCCAACGCCGGTCGAGCGGATATAAGTCGGATAGATGATGGAGGCGAGCGCGTTCATCGCGTTCTGGCCGCCGACGATGCAGAATCCGGCGGCAAAGGCGGTGGCGATGATCAGCGCCACTTCGGTGCCGGAGATGCCGATCAGGGCGATGAAGATCGAAGCGGCCACGTAGTTGACGGACAGCACGGCAAAAGCGCCGAAGCGGTCGATCAGCGGGCCGAAGCACAGCGTGCCGAGGCAGCCGCCGATCTGCAGCAGCGCCGTGGCGATCGCGGCGATCTCGAGCGACAGGCCCTTGCCGGTGATCACCGTCGGCAGCCAGCTCGCCAGGAAGAACAGGCAGAGCAGATTCATGAAGAACATGATCCACAGCAGCACGGTCGATACTGCGCGCTGCTCGCGGAAGAGGTGGCGCACCGGGAACCCCTCCGCCTTCTCCTCACGGATGACGAACCGCATCGCCGCGGTGAAGCGGCGCGACGGATCGATGCGCGAGAGCAGCGCGGCGATGCGCGCCTGGGCATTGCCCCGGAGCGCCAGCACGCGGATCGATTCCGGCAGGAGCGCCGCCAGCGCCGGCGCGAACAGGATCGGCAGCGCGGCGCCGGTATAGAACACCGCCGGCCAGCCGAAATGCTGTACGAGCCCCACGGTCACGAAGCCGGCGACCGCCGCTCCCAGCGAGAAGCCGAAGAACATCATCATCACCACCGTGGCGCGGCTGCGCTGCGGCGAATATTCGGCGGTGAGGGCGATGGCGTTGGGCATGGCGCCGCCGAGCCCGAGCCCGGTGAGGAACCGCCAGGCCATCAAGCCCTGCACGGACGACGCCGTCGGCGTCAGCAGCATGAACGCGCCAAAGATGATGAGGCAGAAGATGATGACCGATTTGCGCCCGACGCGGTCGGCGACGATGCCGAAGACCAGCGCCCCCGTCATCAGCCCGACGAGCCCGCTCACCACCACCCGGGCGAGCGCCGCGGGAGCGATCTGCAGGGACTTGGCAATGGCGGGCAGGACATAACCCACCATCTGGGTGTCGAAGCCATCCATGAAGACGGCGAGCGCGCAGAGCACCGCGACCAGGATCTGGAACGCGCCGATCCGGCGCTCGTCGATCAGCTGCGCGACATCGACGACATTGTCCTCGGCCATCGGGGCTCCTCCCTGAGCGTGTCGGCAGCGCTTCCCGCGCGCATGCCGCTTTTGCCGCAAGCTTAAGCGAGACGGCGGCCGTTGGCGACAGCGATCGCGCGGTTAACCATGCCGTGCCGCGGGACCATTTTTCTTTGCCGGGACACGGGCCGAGGTGGGACAATCGGCCATGTACGCGGCGACACTCGGCGGGACCCGCTACGCCTTTGCGGATTTGCGCAGCCTGCTGGCGCGGGCGTCGCCGGCGCGCTCGGGCGACGCGCTGGCGGGCATCGCCGCCGGCAGCGCCGAGGAGCGGGTGGCGGCGCAGATGGCGGTGGCCGATCTGCCGCTCAAGGCTTTCCTCGCCGACGCCGTCGTGCCTTACGAGGATGACGAAGTCACGCGGCTCATCCTCGACACGCATGATGCAGCCGCCTTCGCGTCCGTGGCGCATTTGACTGTGGGCGGCTTGCGCGACTGGCTGCTGTCGGACGCGGCGACGAGCGAGACGCTGGCCGCGCTGGCGCCGGGGCTGACGCCCGAGATGGTGGCCGCGGCGTCCAAGATCTGCCGGCTGCAGGATCTCGTCGCCATTGCCGCGAAATGCCGGGTGGTCACGCGCTTCCGCAACACGATCGGCCTGCCCGGGAGGCTCTCGGCGCGGCTCCAGCCCAACCATCCGACGGACGATCCCAAAGGCGTGCTCGCCAGCATCATCGACGGGCTGCTGCTCGGCTGCGGCGACGCGGTGATCGGCATCAATCCCGCGAGCGACAGCCCCGGCCGCTGCCGCGACCTGCTGCATCTCCTCGACGATCTGCGCCAGCGCTTGGACATCCCGACGCAGGCCTGCGTGCTGACCCACGTCACCACCACGCTGGGCCTCATCCAGGACGGGGCGCCGGTCGACCTCGTCTTCCAGTCGGTCGGCGGTACCGAGGCGGTGAACCGCAGCTTCGGCGTCGACCTCGCGCTGCTGCGCGAGGCGCGCATGGCGGCACTCGCGCTCAAGCGCGGCAGCATCGGCGACAATGTCATGTATTTCGAGACCGGACAGGGGAGCGCGCTCTCGGCGGGCGCGCATCATGGCTGCGACCAGCAGACGCTCGAGGCGCGTGCCTACGCCGTGGCGCGCGAGCTTAAGCCGCTGCTGGTCAACAGCGTCGTGGGCTTCATCGGTCCCGAATATCTCTTCGACGGCAAGCAGATCATCCGCGCTGGGCTCGAGGATCATTTCTGCGGCAAGCTCTTGGGCCTGCCGATGGGCTGCGACGTCTGCTACACCAACCACGCCGAGGCCGACCAGGACGACATGGACACGCTGCTGACGCTCTTGGGCAATGCTGGCGTCACCTTCGTCATGGGCGTGCCCGGCGCCGACGACATCATGCTCAATTATCAGAGCACCTCCTTCCATGACGTGCTCGCCGTGCGCCAGCTCCTGGGATTGCGGCCGGCGCCGGAGTTCGAGGCGTGGCTCGGCGCGATGGGACTTCTGACCGAGGATGGGCGGGTGCGCCCGGCCAGCCTGCCGGCGCGCTTCGCGCCGCTCCTGGCGGGAGAGTGACACAATGGCGCCGCCGCTCGACCCGATCGATCCGGCTTGGGCGCGGCTGCGCCGCCACACGTCCGCGCGCATCGGCCTGGTGCGCGCCGGCTCCGGTCTCGCCACGCGCGAGCATCTGGCGTTTCAGCTCGCCCATGCCCGCGCCCGCGACGCCGTGCACGAGGCGCTCGATGCGGCGCCGCTGCTCGACGGTTTGCGTGCGCGCGGGCTCGATGCGCTGCACCTCGCCAGCGCCGCCGGCGGGCGCCGCGCCTATCTCGTCCGCCCCGACCTCGGCCGCCGGCTCGACGAGCGCTCGCGCGACCGGCTCGACGGGTGCGCACGCGGCCATGATCTCGTCCTCGTGCTGGCCGATGGCTTGTCGGCGCGCGCGGTGCAGCGGCACGCGCTGCCGCTGCTTGACGCTGCGCTGCCCGAGCTGTGGCGCCAGGGGTGGCGGCTCGGCCCGGCCATCGTGGCGGAGCAGGGGCGCATCGCCATCGGCGACGAGATCGGGGCCGCGCTCGATGCGGCGATCGTCGCGGTGCTGATCGGCGAGCGGCCGGGTCTCACCTCACCCGATAGCCTCGGCGTCTATCTCACCTGGGCACCCGCCATCGGCCGCCAGGATGCCGAGCGCAACTGCCTCTCCAACATCCGCCCGGAAGGCCTGGGCTATGCCGAGGCGGCGGCCAAGCTTGTCTATCTCCTCGCCGAGGCGCGCCGCCGGCGCCTCACCGGCGTCGGGTTGAAGGACGAGGCCGAGTCGTCGCGGCGCGGCCTCGCCGACGATCGCGCCGGCGGCGCCTTGCCCGCGGGCGACGGCGAATCGCCGCCATGAGCGGCGGGCGAGCCTGCGGCGGCCTCCTCGGACTCGCCGCCGAACACGATTTGAACGCTGATCTCAAAGTGCTTCTGCAGGCCGAGGGTTATATCGACCTCTCCGCCGCCCCATCCGTGCGGGACGGCTTCGGCGCTCGCAACAGCTATCTGGGTTTCGCGAGCAAGACCTGGGGCGCGCTCAAGGGGGGCAAGAACGACACGCCTTACAAGACATCGACGAGCGTCTTCGACCCCTTCGCCAACACCATCGGCGACTACAACTCGATCATGGGCAACACCGGCGGCGACGGCCGCGCCGAGTTCGACCAGCGCGCCAACCATGCGATCTGGTACGAGTCGCCGAATATTGGTCCGTTCCAGTTCAACTTCATGTGGTCGCGCCCGGGCAGAACCCGGCCGGCGACAGCAGCGACTTCCCGCTCGGCGACAATACCTGCTCTGGCTCGACATTCGGCGGCAATGGCAGCGGCGATCCCGGCGTCCAGAACACCTTTGGCGGGCCCGCCGGGTCCGGCCGGTTGGTGACGGGCGGCAATACCGTCGGCACGGGCTTCAGCGAATGTACCGACGGCGCCTTCGGCGATCTCTACAGCACCAGCGCCATCTTTAAATTGGGCGGGTTCCTTGGAATCGCCGCGGCCGAACTACACCATGCCGTGAACCGCCAATCCGACGGCGTTCCGAACGGCAGCACGGTTACGGACCAGTTTGGCACCACGGGCGTGGTCGAAACGGGCACGGAATGGGCTGGCAAGATCGGCGCCGGCTACAATTTTGGGCCGGTCAAGGTCTATGCCATCGGCGAATACATGAAGCGCACGAACACGCCGAGCGGGTTCAACGAGCGCACCCGCTATGGCGCTTATGGAAGCGCGACCTGGCGTTTCCTACCCAATGACGAGGTCGCCGTTGCTTACAGCCATGCCTTCAACACACAAGGCAACCCCGCCGTGAACTCGCTCAACCCTGGGGAATGTCCCGGCGGCGATTCCACTGTTGATAACCAGGCCGATCTCTACGACTTGGGCCTGCGCCACTACTTCACGCCGGCGGTCACGATCTACGTCGTGGCGTCGCTGGTCCACAACCACCAGTGCGCCCATTACGGCCTCGGCCCGAGCGGCCACGGCATCGTCTATCTGCAGCGCAACCAGTTCAACGAGATGTTCGCGGGCAAGGATCTCGCCGGATTTTCGATCGGCGCCACCTTCAAGTTCTGAGCCGCCGAACACCCCACAGCGCGTGGCAATGGCGGCCCCTTGCGGGGCCGCCATTTTTGCCGGCGCGGCTAGCCTAGCGGCCGCCGCCGGGCTGCGGGCCGGTGTAGACGCCGGTCTGGCCCTGACTCGCCGGTGATTGCGCCGGGTTGGCGTAGCTGCCTTGCTGCGAATCGGTATTCCGGGCAGGGCCATTGTTTGAGGGGTGCGAGCTCATGCACGCTCCGAGCGCGGCGAGCAATGCGGTGGCCAAGAACAATCGCTTCATGGTGAACTCCAGCTTGTTGGGGACTATCCGTCCAACACGAGCCGGCTGGCCCCGTCCCGGAACGCGCGGCGCGCGCACGCGAATCTCCGCCAACGCAACCGGCAATCGACCGCGGCTCAGGACGGGCAGATGTAGCCGGCGCCGCTGGGGTTCTTGAAGCAGCCGACCGATTCCGGGAAGGCGTGCTTCGGCAGCCACAGCACGAGATCGGGGAAGAAGATGCAGGCGGCGATGGTGATGAGAAACACGACATAGATCGAGAGCGAGGCCCTGAGCGCCAGCGAGAAGCGCACGCCCACGAATTTCGACGCCATCAGCAGCGCGAGTCCATAAGGCGGCGTGATCAGGCCGAAGGCGAGCGTGACGATGAGCACCACGCCCATATGGACCGCGTTGATGCCGCCGGCCTCGGCGAGCGTGGCGACGATGGGCATGAAGATGACGATGCAGGGGATCGGCTCGATGAAATCGCCGACGATGGTGAACAGCGCGACCAGCAGGAACATGATGCGGTAGGGGTCATTGCCGGCGAGGCCCGAGATCCACCCGGAGACGACGATCGGCCCGCGCAGATAGGCCAGCATCCAGCCGAAGGCGGAAGCCGCGCCGATGGTGATGAGCGGCAGCGAGTAGATGAGGCCGGCCTGGCAGAAATCGCGCGGCAGGGCGCGCAGATGGGCGACGTTGAGCAGCGGGATGACGACGACGAGGATGTAAGTGATGGCGACGACGCCCGCCTCGGTCGGCGTGAACCACCCGGTCAATATGCCGCCGAGCAGGATGACCGGGATCATCAGCGGCAGCAGCGCCTCCTGCGTCGCGCGCGACAATTGCCCGAGCGAGGAGCGCGGGCGGCGCAGGCCGGTCGGGCCGAAGAAATAGCAGTAGATCATCAGGCCGATGCCGATCATGAGGCCGGGCGCGACGCCGCCGAGGAACAGCCCGGCGATCGAGACATTGCCGATCGCGCCATAGACCACGGCCATGATGCTCGGCGGCACCAGCGCGGCGATGGTCGCCGCCGCCGCGATCAGCGCGGCGACGAAGGCCGCGTCGTAGCCTTCCTGCGCCATCGGCCTCGCCATGGTGCGGCTCAACACGGCGACATCGGCCGAAGTCGAGCCGGACATGCCCGAGAAGAACATGCTGAAGACGGTGACGACTTGCGCCAGGCCGCCGCGCACGTGCCCGACCAGCGCCTGCGACAGGTTGGCGATGCGGATGACGACGTTGGCCGAGGTCATGAGCTCGCCGACCAGCAGGAAGAACGGCACGGCCATCAGCGCCTCGGTGTCGATGCCGTTGAAGAGCTGGGCGATGATCGAGGGCAGGCTCACCGGCGTGAACATCGTGCCGATCACGACGCCGGCGATGAGCGCGAAGGCGACGGGCACGCCGAGATAGCCGAACACCAGGAAGAGTGCTGCCATGAGGCAGACGATGAGCCCGTTGCTCGTCATAGGGGCGCGCGCACTTTGGCCGCGGGATCGCCGGTGCCGTCGGCGAAGCCGTGGCGCCAGCCATTGACGATCTGCTCGACGGCGAAGAGCGCGACCAGCGCGCCTGAGAGCGGGATCGCCGCGTAGAGCGACGCCAGCGGCGTCATCGAGGGCATGCGGAAATTGCCGAAGCCCTGGCGGAAATTGATGTAGCCGAACACCGCCATGCACAGCGCCGCGCCGAGGATGACGAGGCGGTTGAAGGTCTCGAAGAAGAGGCGCGTGCGCCCGCTCATCGCCTCGGTGACGGCGGAGAGGTAGAGGTGGTCGTTGCGCCGGGTCGCGACCGCCGTGCCGATGAACACGCCATAGACGAAGAAAGTCGTCGTCACCTCCTGCAGCCACAGCCAGGGATGGCCGAGGATGCGGGTGACGACGTCGAAGAACACCGTCGTGGTGAAGCCGGCGAGCGCCACGCCGCAGAGGACCATCAGACCCTGCTCCAGCGCGTCGAGCCGCCGCCATTTGAGGTGGCGTTGGCTCTCGAGCACCAGCGAGTGGCGGCCGCTCATGCGGGCGGCTTTTACCGGCGGCTATTTCACGTTGCGCACGAGCTCGAGGACTTTGACCGCGTTGGGGCCGAGCTGCTGCGCGAGCTGGTCCTGGATCGGCTGGGCGATCTTGACGAAGCCTGATTTGTCGACGTCCTTGACGAATTTGACGCCGATCTTCTCGAGCTTCGCCATCGATTCATGCTCGAGCGCGAACGCCCTCTCGGGCTGCGTCCTCGCCACCTCGTCGGCGGCCGCCTGCACCCATTGCTGCTGCTCTGCGTTGAGACTGTTCCATACCTTGTCGCTCACCCAGATGAGGCTGTTGTTGGCCTCGTGCTCGGTCATCGACATGATCGGCGCGACTTCGTAGTGCTTGTTCGAGAGGTAGACGTTCACGCCGTTCTCGGCCATGTCGACGACGCCGGTCTGGAGCGAGGTGTAGACGTCGCCGAACGGCATGTGCACGGTCTGCGCGCCATAGGCCGGGAACATCGTATCCTCGGTCGCGGTCGCCTGGACGCGCACCTTGACGTTCTTCAGGTCCTCGACGCCGTGCACCTCGCGCTTGCCGTAGAGGTCGCGCAAGCCCAGCGTCGCCAGCGCCAGCACATGCGCGCCCTGGACCTTGGCGTTCATCATTTCCTTGAACGCGGCCGACACGCCGGGATCGGCCAGACACTTCTTCAGGTGGTCCTCCGAGCGGAAGATGAAGTGAATCGAGAACACGCCCGATTCCGGCTGCACCGTCGCCGCGTTCGCCGTCGATGTGATGATGAAATCGATGTCGCCGGTGCGGATCTTCTGCAGCGCCTGCGGCTCCTGGCCGAGCTGCGCGCCCGGGAACTGGTCGATCGCCATGGTGCCATGGCTCAGCTCCTGCAGCTTCTTATCGAAGGTGTCGCCGGCCACGCCGTAGCCGGTGGTGTGCGGCTGGTCATAGGCGAAGCTGAAATGCCGCGCCTCCGCTGCGGTGCCGCTTTGCGGCACGAGCGCCGCCAGCGCGGCCGCGCAAATGGCCGACGCTCCCAACATCCGTGTCATGATCGCCCTCCCGCTTTCGGCGCGCCGATTGTTCGAGTATTTCCCGGCGCTTGACCGAAGCTTAGCCGAGGCGCCCGGCAAGCGTCCATTGAAGCATGACTTGAGCAGCAGCACGCTGTCGCCGCGCCCCAAGACCTGACCGGGCGATGTGCTATGGTCCGCAGGCAGAGGGGGCGGGCACCATGATCGGCTACAAGACGCTGGGCGGCGGCGAGCACAACGTGCTCATGCTGCATGGCTGGTTCGGCGACGAGACGAGCTTCGCGCCGATGCAGGACGCGTTGAGCCTCGGCGAGTTCACCTATGCCGCCATGGCCTATCGCGGCTATGGCGCGTCGCGCCAGCAGCGCGGCGAGTATTCGATGGCCGAGATCGCCGCCGACGCGCTCGATCTTGTCGACGCGCTCGAATGGGACAGCTTCAGCTTGGTCGGCCATTCGATGGGCGGCATGGCGGCGCAGCGCGTGCTGGCCGACGCGCCGCGGCGCGTGCGCAAGATTGTCGCCATCGCGCCGGTCCCGGCCTCGGGCGTCCCGTTCGACCCCGACACCTGGATGCTGTTCGACGGCGCCGCCAAGAGCCTCGACAACCGCCGCGCCATCATCGATTTCTCGACCGGCGGCAGGCTGTCGCGGAGCTGGATCGACCGCATCGCCCGCCACTCGGCCGAGGGCGCCACGATCGAGGCGTTCGCGGCCTATCTGCAGAGCTGGGCCAAGACCGATTTCAGCGCGGCCATCAAGGGCAACTCGGTGCCGATCAAGGTCATCGTCGGCGAGCACGATCGGGCGCTCACTGCCGAGATCATGCGCGCGACGTATCTCGCCTCCTATCCCAACGCCGAGCTCGAGGTGATGGCCAATGCCGGCCATTACCCCATGAACGAGACGCCGGTGGCGCTCGCCACCAGCATCGAGGCCTTCCTGCGCCGGTGATGGCCGGCCGCGATCGGTTTACGACACCGCGTCGCCCGGCCTGACACAGCGGGCGTGGCGCTGCGGCACGTAGTCGATGACGATTTCGGCGGGCGCATCCGCCACGGCGAAGAGGCGCTCGACGCGGGGGAGGGGCTTGGCCTTGGCCGATTTGAGCGCGTCGAGGATCTCGCCCTGCACGCTCTCGCCGGCGTCCTCGAGCGCCACCGGCTTCTGCAGGAAGAGCTGCACGCGCAGGTGCGGATGCGGGCGGTCGAGATCGAGGCCGGCGGAGCAGTGCTGGCCGTAGCGTGCGACGAAGAGACGCACAGCATCGGACGTGCTCACCCCGGCGGCATGGGCTTCCGCCAGCGTCGCCTCGGGCAGCACGAGCAGGACGGCGGACCCGCCCAGGGTGATCGCGGGCGTTCCGGTCCTGCCGACCGCCTCGTCGGTCCACGCCTGCTCCAGCCAATCGGCGGCGTGGGCGGGCGCGGCGAGAAGCGCGGCGGCGGCGAAGAGATACTTGACGAGGCCGGGCATGTCGGATTCCCGATGCGGTTCGCTCTCTCTCGCTTTTAACGTCCCAGCGGGGCTTCTGGTCCTGGGCGGTCTCGTGGGCACTCGCCCGGGTGCAGCACGGAATTTTACGACCCTGGCGCCGCACCCTGCACCGCAGGCGCCCGAACCCTTTTTTGACACACCTAGGCGAGAACGATTTTCGGAACGAGAAACCGCTGGTTGATGTTTCACTATAGGGGAAGCTAGGATTTCGGGCAGCCCGGCGCCTCGGAGACAATCCCGCCATGAAGCACAGCGCGAAGATCGAGATCGGCCAGAGATTCCGGTCGATCGGCGTCACCGGCAAGCCGACCGGCGCCTATGAGGTCCAGGCCCTTTTTCGCAGCCGGGTCGACCTGCTCGATTATGCGCGGATCGTCGATCTCAGCGACAGCAGCCATACCAAGGTGTACGCCATCGCGGCCCTGACGAACCCGCGGCATTTCCTGCCGATGCCGCCGGCGAATGTCGAGTGAGCCAAAAGCGCCGCGCCGCCCTTGCGACGGCGCCGCGATACGCTAGAGTTCATCGCATGCCCCTCTCGGATCTCGACGTTCAGCATCAAGCGCATACCTGGATTCAGCGCCACGGCGACGGGGCGATGGCGAAGGCGCGCGAGATGGTGGAGGAGATGCGCCGCAAGGGCGATCACGATGGCGCGGACGTTTGGCTGCGGGTCATCGTGGCGCTCGGAATTCTGCGCGAGCCGCAAGGGCGCGGCATTAGACGAGCGCATTCGCGGCCGGCCGATCCGCTGCGGCCCACATCCCTCCTTCCGCCCATGACGGGGCGCCGGCGTCCGGCGCCATTCGCGGTCGCCGCTCCGGACAGTGTTCGCGCCACGCGGGTTCCAGTCGGCCAGAGGGCGCTCGAATTCGCGACGCAAATACTCGCTATCGGTCATTGTCGCCGCGTATTGGGTAATTGTTGTATTCATGCGCGGTTTGGCCGGTTGTAAAAAAATATTTCTTGC
>Ga0073928_10002305_pt1 | contig 33299 bp, 25 predicted proteins | sample PaiPotPPA55metaG_FD_76969 | JGI IMG/M metagenome (GOLD analysis project Ga0073928, IMG submission 76969) | Iron sulfur acid spring bacterial and archeal communities from Banff, Canada, to study Microbial Dark Matter (Phase II) - Paint Pots PPA... ...
GCCGTGCGCGCGCCAGTAGTCCGTGTTGAAGGTGCCGTCCATGAAGTAATGCGAGTGGCTCGCTAGAACGTAAACGTGTTTGTGCGCGTCGTTCTGTGCCTTGAGGAGATCCGTATAGACGCGCAATCCGCTTTCGACTCCCACGGGCGATTGATTCATGCTGTGGCCTTCGGAAAGGCTATACGGCAGTGCTTCGTGCATGCCCACGACGAGGGCGCGAATCTGAGGATTCGATGAATCGGCAGCCAGAACTTTCTCGAACCAAGTCACCTGAGCCGCAGAGAATTGGTCGGGTGAGGCGCTGTCGAGATTGATGAAGTCGATGCCGCCTTCGATCCAGTGATAGTACGTTTTCAGCTTGCGGTCGTAGGCGTCATCGCTCAAGCGCTGCTTCCGCAGGACGGGAGAATCGAGCCAATCCGCAAACTGAATGATAAAGCCATCGCGTGTCATGGGAGGAATGGTGTCGTGATTGCCGATGCCGAGAAAAACCGGGAGCGTGCCGAACGGCATCAGCTGATTCTGAATGAAATCGCTCCAGGCGGTGGTCATGTAGTCGCTAATAGTCATGGGTATTGCTGCATGTTCGGGCTCGTGCTGCATATCCTCGTCGAAAGTGTAGATGGCTCGGAGATCACCGAGGTGCCAGTAAAATGATGCGCCGCTATGCCTCACACCTGCCGCAATCGCCGGCATCACGACGTCGCCGCAATTGCGAGAATCGCCGGAGACGGCGAAGGACCAACTGCTATTGTCATGTGAGTCAGACTGTATAGGCCCAGGAGCACCACTCTGCGCGCACGTAGCGCGATCGAGCGGGCCGGACAAGGCCAAGACTGCTAGCGCCATCCAAACCAGAGTTCGCTTGGCCATTCAGACTCCTTACATTCTGACCGGCCGCATTTTCTCGCGACATCGTCTGGAATAGCAATCTACAAGATGTGGAATTCGCTTGGGGAAGGCCTTGGATTCGCATACATTTCTCCCGGCGCTTGCATTCGTATTCGCGATGCCTAAGTACGCTGCGCGCTGACCAAGTTCAAAGACGAGGTTCATCTGATGCAATTGCAGCCCTTCGAACTCGAACGATGGCAGTCAATTTGGGAAAACAAGGTAGAGCTAAACATTTCGGAGAGCGGAGTGCATCCGTTGACGACGGCGGAGCTAGTGGGCGATCCGGAAGTTCTACGGAAAATTATGGAGGTGCCGCTGGGATATCCGCAGACAAACGGCAGCGAGGAATTGCGCTCCCGAATTGCGGAAATGTATCCGGGCGCGCGCGCAGAAAACGTGTTGGTCACGTGCGGAGGGTCGGAGGCCAACTTTGTATCGACTTGCGCGTTAATCGAGGCGGGCGACGAAATTGTGTTCATGCTGCCGAACTACATGCAAGTGAGAGGAATCGCAGAGGCACTGCGCGCAACTGTGAAGCCGCTATGGCTGCGAGAAAACCTGAAATGGGGGATCGATCTGGAAGAATTGCCGCTCCTGGTGACTGCAAAAACCAAGATGATCGCAATTTGCAATCCGAATAATCCGACTGGCGCGGTATTGCGCAAGGAAGAACGCGAGGTAATCACGTCGGCGGCGGCGAAAGTGGGAGCTTGGATTTTGGCTGACGAAGTATATCGGGGCGCGGAATTCGACGGACGTATGACGCAGAGTTTCTGGGGAGGTTACGAGCGCGTGTTGTGCACCGCCGGCTTGTCGAAAGCGTTCAGCCTGCCTGGACTGCGGATGGGGTGGGTGGTGGGCCCGCCTGACATCATCGAACGGCTATGGGGATATCACGATTACACGAGTATCGCACCGGCGATGCTGACGGATCGCCTGGCGTCAGTGGCGCTCGAACCGAAACGCCGCGAATGGATATTGAATCGGACGCGGCAAAAGATTCAAGAGAACTATCCCGTAGTTCGTACGTGGTTGACGGCGCACGGGGGTTTCTTTTCGCACATTCCTCCACGCGCGGGAGCTATCGCGTGGGCGGGCTTGCGGGACGGCAGTAACACCGCGCAAATGGCGGAAGACTTGCGCACACAGAAAGGGGTCCTGTTGGTGCCCGGGGAGCAGCTGGGGATGAATTCCTATTTGCGCTTGGGATTCGGAGGCGATGCAGAAAGATTGCAGAAGGCGCTGGGACGAATTGCCGAGTGGGTGGAAGAAAAGCAGATGCAGTAGGAGCATGTACGGCAAGCCCTGAGGCAACGCCCGCGCGTGTTAAATGTCCTATCGAAGAAACTTCGAGAATGCACGCTTTCGTTGACTTGTTTGGCACGGCAGCAATAAGATTGCGCGCGCAGTACGGTTCAACCCTCTCGACATGAAAGCGCCACTACCCGAAAACGAAGCGGCGCGACTCGAAACTCTCCAGCGCTACGGCGTCCTCGATACACTTCCGGAACAAGAGTTTGACGATCTATCCCGATTGGCGTCGATGATATGCGGCACGCCGATCGCGCTTGTCAGCTTGGTTGACGCAAATAGACAGTGGTTCAAAGCGCGGATCGGCATGGAAGAGCCGGAAACGCCGCGCGATATCGCCTTTTGCGCGCACGCAATCCTGCAGCCGGATGTAATGGTTGTCCCCGACGCGCTCGCCGATGAGCGCTTCCGAACGAACCCACTCGTGATCGGTGATCCAAGCGTGCGCTTCTACGCCGGGGCACCCCTAATGACGGCGGAGGGCCACGCATTGGGAACCCTGTGCGTGATGGATCACGAACCGCGGGATATGTCTCCTGAGCAGCGACACGCGCTGAAGTCTTTGAGCCGTCTGGTGGTGACGCAACTCGAGCTTCGCCGCAGCGTCGGAAATCTTTCGCGCGCGATGATCGAGCGGCGCTTCGCCGAAGATGAACTGGACCAACTGTTCACACTTTCACTCGACATGCTTGGAATCGCGGGGTTCGATGGGTACTTCAAGCGAATCAACCCGGCGTGGGAAAGAACGCTTGGCATTACGACAGCGGAACTTCTATCTCGTCCGTATCTTGAATTCGTGCATCCCGACGATCGGGAAGCCTCGATTGCCGAGGCGAAAAAGCTGGGCGAAGGAATTCAGACAGTTTCCTTCGAGAACCGCTACAAATGCAGCGACGGGTCGTACGTCTGGATGTTGTGGAACGCGACTCCGAGCAGCCAGCACAAACTCATTTTTGCCGTGGCACGCGACATCACGTTGCGAAAACGGGCCGAGAGGAGACTTGCGGCGGGCTATGCGGTGACGCGGGTGCTAGCGGATGCTGATACGCTCGAGGCTGCGTCGCCGTTAATCCTAATGTCGATCTGCGAAGGACTTGGGTGGGAACTGGGCGCCATCTGGCGGCTCGATGACACCGGCGAAGCCATGAAGTGCACCGAGATTTGGCACCCGCCGCAACTTGAATTCCCCAACTTTGTCGAGGATACGCGGCAAATGTCGTTCCGGCGCGGCATGGGACTACCGGGGCGTGTCTGGGTGACGGGGCAGCCGGCGTGGATTCCGGATGTGCCGAATGACGGAAATTTCCCGCGCGCGCAGGTGGCGAAGCGTGATGGGTTGCACTCGGCATTCGGATTTCCCATTCGCATCGGGCTGAACGTAATGGGAGTGATTGAGTTTTATAGCCGCGAGATTCGTAAACCGGAAGACGAACTGCTCGAAATGTTTGATTCGATCGGCAGCCAGATCGGTCAATTCATCGAGCGGCGGCACGCGGAAAACGAGTTAAAACATTACGCGGATTATCTCGAGGCCGCGCGGCATGCGCAGGAGGAAGACGCGCGGAGACTGGCGCAACTTGTGAAAGAGTTGGAAATTGCTAAGCATCGGGCGGAAGAAGCCACCCGGGCCAAAAGCGAATTTCTGGCGAACATGAGCCACGAGATCCGGACACCTATGAACGCGATCGTGGGAATGACCGAACTTGCGCTCGAAACAAAACTGACTCCGGAACAGCGAGAATATCTACGCACGGTGAAAGGTTCGGCTGCTTCGCTGCTGAGTTTGATTAACGACATTCTGGATTTCTCAAAAGTGGAGGCTGGCAAGCTGGAGTTGGATCGAACGGAGTTCACGTTGCGCGATACGCTGGAAGACACGCTGAAAGTGCTCGCGGTTCGCGCGCAGCAGAAGGGAATCGAACTCGCCTGCCAAATTCGGCCGGAAGTACCTGACGCACTATTCGGAGATCCCGACCGTTTGCGAAGAATCCTCGTGAATTTGGCGGGGAATGCCATCAAGTTCACGGAACACGGAGAAGTAATATTGCGCGCGGGTCTGGAAGCACAATCTGGCACAGACGTGACGTTACATTTTACCGTGACGGATACGGGCATCGGTATGTCAACCGAGACGCAAGCACGAATTTTCGAAGCATTCGCACAAGCGGACAGCTCGACGACACGTAAGTACGGCGGTACGGGGCTCGGCCTTGCGATTTCATTGCAACTCACGGAATTAATGGGCGGGCGCATGTGGGTTGCGAGCGAAGAAGGAAGGGGGAGCACGTTCCACTTCACCGCGCACTTCGGGATGCGAGAGGCAAAAGCTGCGCCCGAGCCTACCCCGGTGAAAACGCGTAACCTCCCAGTGCTGATCGTTGATGACAACGAAACAAACCGGCAAATCCTGGAAGAGATGATCTTAAACTGGAAAATGAAGCCGGTAGCGACAAAAAACGGGCGCGACGCGCTGGCGGCACTGGAGCGCGCGAAGGCGGAGGGGAATCCGTTTCGTTTGGTGCTGCTCGATGCGCACATGCCGGAAGTAGACGGCTTCGAAGTAGCTGCACGGATCAAGCAAAGCCGGGAATTGCAAGATTCAATCGTGATTCTGCTCACCTCGGCGGTGCAACGCGAGGATTTGATGCGGGCGAAGACCGCGGGAGCGGCGGCTGCGCTGGCCAAACCAATTAAACAATCGGAGCTCTGGGATGCGATTGTGACGGTGTTGCATCTCCCGCGGCAGCTCAAGACCGAGCTCGCGAGCGCGAAGCGGCCTTCGCGAGCCGCGCGGCGTCCGATGAGGATTCTGGTGGCCGAAGATAATCCCGTAAATCAGGAACTAGCGCTGCATCTTCTCGAGCGGCGCGGCCACTCGGTGATCCTCGCGGAAAACGGAAGGCAGGCGCTTGCGGCGGTCGAGAAACATAGCTTCGACCTTGTGCTCATGGATGTGCAGATGCCTGAATTGGGTGGGCTGGAAGCAACTCAGGCAATTCGGGAAAAGGAGAAAGCAAGCGGCACGCATGTGCCGATCATCGCCATGACGGCGCATGCGATGCAGGGCGACCGGGAACGGTGCCTTGCTGCCGGAATGGATGGCTACATCGCGAAGCCGCTCGACCCGAAGAAATTTCTACAGACCGTAGAGTCGGCTGGTGCAGACGGAACGGCAGCCAGGGCGGCTGCCGATGACGGAAAGGAATCGGAGGGTTCTCTGGAAAGTGAGGCCTTGTTGGAGCGATTCAGCGGTAACAAAAACCTTTTACGATCGCTCGTTAAAACGTTCAGCAAAGACTGTCCCAGCATGATGGCTCGAATCCGGAGTTCGCTGGCGTCGCGCGATACAGTGGCTCTTGCCGACGCTTCTCATGCACTGAAAGGATCGGTAGGGAACTTTGGGCCGTCGGCCTCGCTTGAAACGGCGCGACGGATTGAAAAGGAAGCGCGACAGGGTAAACTCGACGGCGCCTGGGAGATGTATGCAACCTTGGAAGATAATATCGCGCGGCTCCTTCCAGCGCTGCAACTCATCGGAGGATCGCACAGCACAGCTGGGCCGAATCAGCGCTCGCATCAGACAGGGCGGAGGAAACGATGACCCGCATTCTTGTGGCAGACGATGACCGCACCACTCGGCTTTTGCTCACGGAAACGCTTCGCGCCGAGAAATATACGGTAGTCACCGTCGCAGACGGCAGTGCGGCACTCGTAAAATTAAAGACGGAAAAATTCGATTTGGCCTTGCTCGATGTATGGATGCCGAAAATGAACGGGCTCGAGGTGCTGGCGAAGCTCCGCAAAAAGACGAACCGCACGAAAGTAATCGTTATGACGTCGGACGACACGCCTGAAACGCTGATTGGTGCGATCCGCGAACAGGCGTATCAGTACGTTTCCAAGCCGATCGAACCCAAGGCGCTCGCGACGCTGATTCGAGAGTCGCTCGCGAAAAAGACGGACATGTTACCAATTGAAGTAATTTCCGCGCGGCCGGAATGGGTGGAGCTGTCCCTTCCTTGCTCCTTGGAAGCCGCTGAGCGCATCGAGAGTTTCATGGCGCATTTGAAGGGTGGATTGTCGGAGGACGTGCTGCGGTCGGTTGGACAGGCATTCCACGAACTGCTTCTGAATGCCGTGGAGTGGGGCGGGAAACTCGATCCCAACCGCAAGGTTCGCATTTCCTACCTGAGAACGAAACGTATGGTGATGTACCGGATCGCTGACCCCGGACCCGGGTTTAAGTTCTCCGAGCTCGACCACGCCGCGATTTCGCACATGCCGGACGAACCCACGGTGCATGACGATATTCGCCGGCAAAAGGGTTTGCGGCCGGGCGGTTTCGGACTGTTGCTCACGCAGGCGAATGTAGATGAATTGCTTTACAACGAGAAGCACAACGAAGTCGTATTCGTGAAATATCTCGAAGGGTAGTTTTCGATCGGTGGGCTGCGCTGCGGCAGCGTTCATTGACGAGTCGTCGACACGGCGTGTACCATGGCGATGGAATCAACTTAAATAGGGGGAAGCGAATGGCCAAAAAGACGAAGCTTAACCGAGCTGCGGAAAGAATCGGAGCCATGGCGGGACAGGCGGATCGCACGGCCCACAAAGTGGTGAAAGCCGGAAAGGTTGCGAAAGAAGAGCTCGTTGAGTTAAAAAAGCAAGTCGAAGCCCTCGGGCGGCAGCTGCAGAAGACGAGCAAGCGCCTACAGCGCGCGTTGAAGTAGCACGGTTCGAACCCTCAACAAGGCCATTTCGAAACATACGAGTTCGGTCACATCTCTGGCTCGCCGGCGGTTTTGCCTGTGCGAGTTCCAGCGGACAACTGGCTGGCAGGTTGTTCCTTGAAGCTCCTTCAAAATTACATCAACGGACGATTTGTGCGCGGGGCGCGGGAATTCGCCGACGTCAACCCAGCGGACGGTACGACAATCGCACAGGTGTCGGAAGCAGATTGGAAGCTGGTAGACGAGGCAACCTCGGCAGCTCGGCAAGCACTGCGCGGTGAATGGGGCAAGTTGCCGCTCCCAACTCGCACGGCGATGCTGCACAAAATTGCGGACGGCATCGAGGCGCGCTTTCAAGATTTCCTTCAGGCTGAAGTTGCAGATACCGGTAAGCCTGCGTCGCTGGCCGCGAAGATTGATGTGCCTCGCGGAGCGGCCAATTTTCGCGCCTTCGCGGATCTGATCAAGTCTGCGAGCCTGGAATCCTTTCGAACGGAAACTCCTGACGGGGTTACGGCCTTGAACTATGCCGTGCGCAAACCTCTCGGCGTGGTTGGGGTCATTACTCCGTGGAATTTACCGCTGTTACTCACATCGTGGAAGGTCGCACCAGCGCTGGCGTGCGGTAATTGCGTGGTGGTAAAGCCCTCGGAAGAAACTCCAGCGAGTGCGACGCTTCTGGCGGAGGTTATGCATTCGGCCGGAGTTCCCGCGGGTGTGTTCAACCTGATCCACGGTTTTGGCCCCGATTCGGCAGGGGAATTTCTTGCTGCGCATCCGGAAGTTGACGCGGTGACTTTTACGGGGGAGTCACGCACTGGTGCTGCAATCATGAGGTCTGTAGCATCGACGGTAAAACCGGTCTCCTTTGAACTGGGCGGCAAGAATGCCGCGATTGTTTTTGCAGACTGCGAGTTCGAGGAAGCAGTGAACGGAATCGCGGACGCTGTGTTTCTCAACACCGGGCAGGTATGCCTTTGCACCGAGCGCGTGTACGTCGAGCGTGCAATCTTCGATCGGTTTGTCGCCGCCTTAAAAAAGAAAGCGGAAGCATTGCTGCTGGGTTGGCCTGCCGCCGAAAATACGACGACGGGGCCGCTGATTTCGAAGAACCATCGCGACAAGGTTCTCTCATACTATCAACTGGCCCGAGAAGAGGGAGCCGCGACTGTGACGGGCGGCAGCGTGCCGAAGTTCGGTGATGGGCGAGACAATGGGTTTTACGTCGAGCCGACGATTTTTGCGGGTCTGCCGGAATCCGCTCGGTGTGTGAAAGAAGAAATCTTCGGGCCCGTCTGTCACATTGCACCGTTCGATAGCGAAGAGGAAGCGATCGCGAAAGCGAACGATACGAAGTATGGATTGGCTGCGTCGGTGTGGACCAGCAATTTGAAGCGCGGACATCGAGCAGCGGAGAAATTGAGGGCAGGGATTACTTGGGTGAACTGCTGGTTTTTGCGCGATCTGCGAACACCATTTGGGGGCATGGGACTTTCGGGCATCGGGCGCGAGGGCGGAGTGCATTCGCTGAACTTTTACTCGGAGCTGAACAACATCTGCGTTAAGTTGTAAACGATGGATACGGAAAGCAAAATCGTCGAAGGGAAGGCGCCGCCGCGCGGACGGTTCCCACACGTAAAACGTGCAGGCGACTATCTGTTTGTCTCGGGAACGAGCTCACGGAGAGCGGATAATACGATTGCAGGAGCCGACACAGATTCATCCGGCAGGACGCGGCTCGATATTCGGGCGCAAACGCGTGCGGTGATTGAAAACATCCGCGACATTCTCGGAAGTGTAGGCGCCGACCTAAAGGACGTGGTTGAGATCTCGGCATTTCTAGTCGATATGAATGATTTCAGCGGATATAACGAGATCTACGGGCAATATTTCAATGAACAGGGCCCTGCGCGCACAACTGTTGCGGTACACCAATTGCCGCACGCGCAGCTTCTGATCGAGATGAAGGCGGTCGCGTATCGGCCTCGAACACCGGCGGACAAGGGGGAATAATGCCGTCCATTAACACTATGAAGCCGTTCAATTTTCAAGCATGGATCGACGCGAATCGAGACAAACTGAAGCCTCCGGTGGGAAACGCGCAGGTGTGGGAAGACGGTGACATGATGGTAACGGTGGTCGGCGGGCCGAATCAACGCTCGGATTACCACGATGACCCGATAGAGGAATTCTTCTACCAATTGAAGGGGGACATTGTTCTGCGTGTGATGGAAGCGCCAGGCAGGATGCCTATCGACATACAGATCAAGGAAGGCGAGATTTTTCTGTTACCGAAACACGTGCGCCATTCGCCGCAGCGGACCGCGGGAAGCATCGGCTTGGTGATCGAATCCCCGCGACCCGAGGGAGCCGTGGACGGAATCGAGTGGTACTGCCCAAAATGCAATCATCTGGTGCATCGTGCGGAATTGGATCTTGAAAGCATCGTGCGCGACCTTCCCCCGGTGTTCGAGCGGTTTTACCAAAATCAGGAATTGCGAAAGTGCCGCAATTGCGGAGAAATGCATCCGGGAAAGCAACAGTCGAAATAGATTTGCGGGAACGCAATGCAGACGATAGACATTCACACCCATTTTTTTCCAGAGAACTGGCCGAATCTTGCCGCTCGTTTTGGCACGCCGGACTGGCCGTCGATCCGGCACACAGAGCCGGGCAAAGCGGTGATCATGTTGGGCGATCGCGTGTTCCGGCACATCAATTCAGCTTGTTGGGACGTGAATGTCCGACTTGAACAAATGGACCGCGCCGGAATTGACGTTCAAGTGATTTCGGCCACTCCGGTGCTGTTTGCATATAACCGTGAAGCCAAGCATGCGTTGGATTGCTCGAGGCTTTTTAATGACGCAGCGCTTGAAATGTGCAACCGCGGCAAGGGACGGCTGAAAGCGCTTTGTCAGGTCCCACTGCAGGATATCGATGCCGCATGCGCGGAACTCACGCGAAGCATGCGCGCTGGTCACCTCGGCGTACAGGTTGGCAATCATGTGGGCGACAATAATCTCGATGATCCAGGCATCATCACGTTTCTGAATCACTGCGCCAGTGAAGGCGCGGCCGTGTTCGTCCATCCTTGGGACATGATGGCCGGGCCGCGCATGCCGAAATATATGATGGCGTGGACGGTCGGGATGCCGGCGGAAACCCAATTGTCCATCGTGGCAATGATGCTGGGTGGCGGGTTCGATCGGCTACCGGAGAGTCTGCGAATTTGTTTCGCGCACGGCGGCGGAAGCTTCGCATTCTTGCTGGGGCGTCTTGAAAATGCGTGGCAGCAGCAACCGCTAGTCCGCGGTGTTTCACAATTTCCGCCGAGCCAGTATTTGAATAGGTTTTGCGTGGATTCAGCAGTGTTTGAAGAGAGGACGCTTCAGTTTCTGGTCGAAATTATGGGCCCCGAGCGAGTGCTCCTTGGTTCGGACTATCCGTTTCCGTTGGGCGAAGAACGCGCCGGCGCGCTTGTTCGAAAGAGCCGGCTGTCGCCGGAATCGAAAGCGAGGTTGCTTGGAGGGAACGCGGCTCAGTTCTTAGGCCTGCAACGGCCAGATGAAGTGACAGGCGTAACGGGCGCGGCAGGTGGCGATGAGGCCACGACATTGGGAGGATGCCCGGCTTACGGCGGCGGATCCGTGACGCGAACGAAGAACCCCGCTGCCGGGATACAAGAGCAGTTGACATACAGCTCCTACCTTAAAATTCCTGAGCTGCTCGGACTTCAACATCCGCAATCTTCGCCCGTGCATCACGACGAATTGCTGTTCATCGTCGTCCATCAGACGTACGAACTGTGGTTCAAGGAATTGCTGCACGATTTGGACGCGGTCGTGGCGAATCTGCGGACGGCGGGTGCGAATCCCAGTTCACGAGATGGAGTGTACGAAGCGGCTCGTCTGCTTCGCCGGTGCACGGAGATTATGCGCGTGCTAGTGGAACAATTCACGATTTTGGAGACCATGCTCCCAACGCACTTCCTAGCGTTTCGCGGAAAGCTGCAACCCGCCAGCGGCTTCCAATCGGAACAATTTCGCGAGATCGAGTTCTTATGCGGTTTGAAAGACGAAAAGATGCTGCGGCACCACGATTTGACTGACGAGACGCGCGCGATTTTGGAACGCCGTCTGCGGGAAGAATCGTTGCGAGATGTTTTCTTTGCGGCTTTGACGTCGCTCGGGAAACTTACTACTTTCAGAGCCGGTGCGACTGAAACTGAAAAGTTTGATGCGCGATCGCGGGCGATTCATGCGCTCTATCTCGACGAGCGAAACCATCGCGACTGGCTGGACGTTTGCGAGCGGCTTACGGAATTCGACGAACTGGTGGTGAGCTGGCGGCTGCGCCACATTCAGATGGTCGAACGCACGATCGGCGCGCGCATCGGCACGGGCGGAAGTGCCGGAAGCTCGTACCTGAAATTAACGCTCGAGAAGAAGTTTTTCCCGGAGCTGTGGGAAGCGCGATCGATACTGGAAGAATGATCTTTCGCGGTGAACCGGCGGGCTCCCGCTGATCCAGCACATGCCGAACCAATCCGACACAATCACGCTCGTTGGTTCGGGCCTTGCGGGCCCGCTTCTGGCAATTTCCCTGGTGAAACGAAGCTTTTCTGTCGAGATTTATGAGCGGCGCCCGGATATGCGGCGTGTGCGCGTCAGCGCTGGGCGATCGATCAATCTGGCGGTATCTACGCGCGGAATCCACGCGCTGCAAGAGGCCGGCCTCTGGGAATCGATGGAAAGCATCATCGTGCCGATGCGCGGACGAATGATGCACGCGCTCGCCGGAGAACTCACATTCCAGCGCTACGGCAAAGACGAGACTGAGGTGATCAACTCGATCTCGCGCGCGGAACTGAACGTGTCGTTGATGAATGCAGCCGAAGCGCACGGCGTGAAGATTCATTTCAACGAGCGCTGTACTGGATTTGACTTGAAGACTGGCGCAGTTCAATTGCGAAACGAGGAGACCGGCGCGGAAACGGCGGTTGAGGGCACGACGGTGATCGGAACGGACGGCGCAGCGTCGGCGATTCGGCATGAGATGCAGAAGCTCGACCAGTTCCATTTGTCCCAAGAGCAACTCGACTACGGCTACAAAGAGTTGACGATTGCGGGAGGAGCAAACGGAACGCATCTACTCGAACCGCATGCGCTGCACATCTGGCCGCGCGGAGCTTACATGCTGATAGCGTTGCCGAACATTGACGGAACGTTCGCCTGCATTTTGTTCTTGCCGTTCGAAGGTGAAATAAGCTTTGCAAGTTTTGACACGGAAGATAAGTTTCTTAAGTTCTTTGAGGCACGTTTCCGGGACGCGGTGCCTCTAATGCCCAACCTCGCGGAAAGCTATCGTTCGAACCCCACGGGCTCGATGGTGACGGTCAAGTGTTCGCCCTGGCACGTAGCGGGGAAAGTGCTGTTGCTAGGCGATGCCGCGCACGCGATCGTTCCTTTCTTCGGACAAGGCCTGAATTGCGCGTTCGAGGATTGCACGTGCTTGCTTGAGCTTCTCGATCATCACGGCGCGGACTGGACGCGGGTATTCAGGGAATTCGAGCAGGCGCGCAAAGTGAACGCGGATGCCATCGCGGATCTAGCACTCGAAAATTTCGTCGAAATGAGGGACCGGGTGGCAGATCCGAAGTTTCTATTTCGCAAGAAAGTGGAGCTTGCACTCGAGTCCAAGTATCCAGGAATATTCGTGCCAAAGTATGCGATGGTGACTTTTCACCGCGTGCCATATTCCGTGGCTCTTTCGCGAGGACGCACGCAGGACCGAATGCTGGGAGAGTTGTGCGATTCCATCGAACGCATCGAGGATCTCGACTGGAAGAAAGCGGAAGCGATGATCGATCGTGAGTTGACTCCCTTGGAGAATGCGTAAGTGGCGCGCAACGGGTATCAGGCTACCAGGGATTTCGCTGCCGCAATGACTGCGGGCGATCCGCTCGCAAAATACCGCGAGCATTTTCATTTCCCGCAACTGCCAGACGGCAATAACTGCGTCTATCTCTGCGGCCACTCGCTCGGTCTGCAGCCCCAATTGGTAAGCGCATATGTGCAGCAGGAGTTGGAGGATTGGAAGCGCTTGGCGGTAGACGCTCATTTCCAGGCACGGAATCCTTGGATGCCGTACCACGAAACTTTAACCGATCCGACCGCAAGGCTTGTTGGCGCGCTGCCGATTGAAGTGGTGGTGATGAACTCGCTCACCGTGAACCTGCACCTGATGCTGGTTTCGTTTTACCGGCCCACGCGCGAGCGAAATAAAATCCTGATTGAAGCGAATGCGTTTCCATCCGATCAGTACGCGGTGAAATCGCAAATCCGGTATCACGGCTACGATCCTGCTAATTCGCTAATTGAAATCGCGCCGCGCGCGGGTGAGACTGCGACTCGCACGGAGAACATAGAAAAGCTTATTGAGACGAAGGGTGATGAGATCGCCCTTGTGATGATCGCGGGAGTGAACTATTCGACCGGTGAGGCTTTCGACTGTTCGCGCATCGCAGCAGCCGCGCGAGCGAGAGGTTGCACGGTCGGATTCGACATGGCGCATGCCGCTGGAAATCTGCATTTGAAACTTCACGACTGGAATGCGGATTTCGCCGTCTGGTGCAGTTACAAATACCTCAACGCCGGACCTGGAGCGATCGCCGGCTGCTTCGTCCACGAACGACACGCACGCAATGGGAAGCTGCCGCGTTTCACGGGCTGGTGGGGACACGACAAAGCCACTCGCTTTCAAATGGGCCCGAATTTTCAGGGCATCGCTGGAGCGGAGGGTTGGCAGGTGAGCAATCCCTCGATACTGTCGATGGCAGCCCTGCGCGCTTCGATGGAAATTTTCGATAAAGCAGGGATCGAGAATCTCCGCGCAAAGAGTGTCACTCTGACGGGCTATTTGGAGTTTTTGCTGGAGCAACAGAACTCAGATGAGTTTTCAATAATTACCCCGCGCGATCCCGCGCACCGAGGTGCCATGCTTTCTCTACGGATCAAGAAAGGTGGTCGCACGATTTGCGACAAGCTGGCCGAGCAAGGTGTGATTTGCGACTGGCGCGAGCCCGACATTCTCCGAGCTTCGCTGGCGCCACTTTACAATTCATTCCTCGATGCGTACGCGTTTGCGGAGAAATTCATTTCTGCCCTGCAAGCGTAGCGACGGTTCGGAAGTTCGAACTACTTTGGGTGCATTCCTGCGATTAATTCCAACGTCGCGCGGCCAAGTGTGGTTGTGCGGTCCGCGAGGCCGAAGACGATATTGAAATGATTGACGCCTGCCGCTTCAAACGCTGAAACCGGAAACCCTTGGGCCCGCAGTTTTTCGGCATAGACGCGGCTCTGTCGCTTGAATTCTCCAGTCTCGAACTCCCCCCAGGAGACGATGGTAGGCACCGCCTGTCCATGCGGCAAGCGAATGGGACTGAGCGCGGCAACATCGGCGGAACAGAACTGCAAGGGCGCATCGATGTAGGTGCCAACCAGAGGTGCAAGATCGTAGATGCCGCTAAGCAGGACTGCCCCTGAGATGGCATCCGCGCGAACGCCGTAAATTTCGTGCCAGCCGTCAACGAGCAGCATTGCGGCAAGGTGCGCGCCAGCGGAACTGCCTGCGATGTAGAGCCGATGGCAATCGAATCCCAGCGTAGCCGCTTGTCGTTGAAGCGACGCTACTGCGCGACGGCACTGATCGACGATCGTCGCAATGCTCGCGCGAGGTGCAAGCGTGTATTCGATCGCTGCGTAGGCAATGCCGTTGGCGACGCAATCCGGCGCTCCGAAAAGGGAATCGTCTTTCGACAGGTCTTGCCAGTAGCCGCCGTGAATGAATAGCAGCAACGGCGCATCCCGGGATGCGGCAGGGAAGAAGTCGAACGTTTCGCTAGACCCATGTCCCCAGCTCAAATTCTTTTGACACGGGTGATTCCGCTCGGCTTCCCGGCTGCGCGAGGTGTACTCAGCCAGGATTGGCGCCGATGACGACGCGCAGCTGCTCGGGGAGTATTCGCGCTCGCGCTGTGCCAGAGGCCAAGAGCGCCAAGCTTCGCTGTCGCCGCTCATTTTAGTCCGGAATGTTGATGAAGCGAGTTGTGCTAATTCAGTATTTCAACCGAAGTTTAGTGAGATTGCTGTGGTATGCAGTGTCGAGCGCCGAGCATTACCTACTTGCCTATCATGTGAGCAAGATTTTTGCAGCCCGACTTGTCGCCGGCATCGCACGAGCGCTTGTAAAGATCGGCAGCTTTCTTATCGTCGCGCGCAACTCCTTGGCCGTTCGCGTACTGGATCGCCAGATTGTTGCACGAGGCTGCATTGCCTCCATCGCACGCACGCTTGTAGAGATCAGCAGCGCGCTTCAGATCGGTGGGCACTCCTCGAGCGTTCCCGTACATTAGGCCTAGGTTGTAGCAAGCGGTCGCGTAGTTTTGGTCGCAGGCACTCTTGTAGAGGTCGACCGCACGCTTAGCATTCTTGGTCACTCCCTTTCCGTCCTCGTACATCACGCCGACGGCAAAGCAGCCTTTCGATTCGCCAGCATCGCAAGCTTGTTGCCAGGATTTGGCAGCCGCGGGGAAATCCTGCTTCTTGTACGACGAGATGCCCTCGTTGTAGAGTTTTGCGCCGTTCGGCGCCGCGGAGTTCGGGTTGCTCACGGCATTAGCCTCGCCGCTCGATGTTTTTACGGGTTGTGAACCATCAGGGCTACTCGCATTGTTTGCAGGCGGTGTTGATGTCGAGCCGGGCGTTGTCGTCGCGACGGGTGGCGAGGTTGAATGCAATCTCGGGCGCACGAGGAACCAAAGGCCTAACGCAACGACCAGAAGTGCCATTACGGCGAGGGCCAAATAAAGCCCAACGGTACTCGCCGCCGGCCCCGCGGCGCGCGGAGGAACCGATGGCGCGGGACCTTGCTGCGCCGCCGCACCAGTTGGTGCGGGCGCGACGGGCGGTGGGAGCGGGGCAACAGGAATCGCCTCAACCGGCGGGGCACCCCGCGAAAGCAATGTCTTGACGTTTTCTGCGAGCCTCTTGACGTGTCCATCCAGTGGCGGCGTAAATGCGTCAAGCCAGTGAACGCTGCCAATGAAGTAATCGAGCGACTTTCCAGGCGACACAGCTTCGATTCGAAACGGAAGAACCGCTACACCTCGGCTAGCAGCGCGTTCGATCTCCTTCGGGATGTGTGTAGAAGCATTTGCTTTGGAGGAAAAGATCAACACCATGATGCGCGAGCCATGAATGGCGTCGATAATCGCCTCGCCGTAAGCGACGCCAGGCAGCACATCACGCGGTGCGATCCAACAGCGCACTCCCTGGGACTCGATCATCGCGCAAACCGCGTCGGCAACAGTCTTGTCCTCGGACGCGTAACTAATGAATACGTCGTGAGCCATATCGGGCTGATGTCCTTCCGTTATCCCTTCCAGTTGACGAGTATACAGGCAGGAGCAATGCGAATTTAATTAGGTGCACCTATGTTGTCAAGGCTGATATATCGCCCGGAGAAGTTACGAAAGGGACCACGACTAAATGACGTCGCCGCCGAGACTTTCGATTATCATTGCCATGACATCGGATGACATCGCTTATGACATCGTATGTTCGTGGAACTGAACTCTACCGGATGGGCGGGCAGGACTGATGCCTTATAAGCCAAGACCACTAGATACGTCGCGCGTCCGGCTCGACCCTTCACTGGTTGAGCTCACGGAGCGTCTGTCCGAAAACACGCACGAAATCTGGGCACAGCAGCGCATTTCTGAAGGCTGGCACTACGGTCCACATCGCAACGACGACACGAAGGAACATCCTTGCCTGGTGCCGTACGACGAGCTACCGGAAATCGAGCGTGAATACGACCGCAGAACCGCACTTGAGGCGATCAAGATGTTGCTCGTCCTGGGCTATCGGATTGAATTGCCGGGCTCGGCAGTCGTCACAGATTCGGGAACTTCCGATCTGGAAACTGGCGAACGAGAGCGCGTCAGCGCCCTGTTGGCCAAGGGTCCGCAGCTTCAGGAAGTCATCGCGATTTGGGATGGACGCAATCAAGAACTGTGGTCGCATTCCGCGGAACAATTCCGTCTGTTGGCGGAAAGGATCGTGAAGATCGGCGAGCCTCTACTAGCGTACGACGTGGTAAGCGAAGGACTCAAGCATTTCAGCTCCGACGTGGCGCTGCGTCAGCTTCTAGGGCTCACGCTGGCTCGAAGCGGTGCCAGCGCAGCTGCAAACGCGATTTTCTTGCGTCTTTATCGGGAAGGGCTGCAAGACGAAGAGACACTGGGCCTGCTGGCGCGAACGCACAAGGATCTAGCCGAAACAGCAGCGTCCCCCGACCAAAAGCAATCGCATCTCCGCCAAGCGCAAGAATTCTACGCGAAGGCTTACGAACTCACGGCGGGTTATTGGAGCGGGATTAACTACGCAACGCTCGCGCTGCGACTAGGCGACTTGCCCCTCGCATCGAAATTGGCGGGAGAAGTTCGCACTTTGGGTCTGGCGGACCTCAAGCGTCTGGTTGAAGCAAAGAAGGACTCCTACTGGATTCTGGCCACGCTCGGCGAAGCGGCGCTAATTCTCGGAGAGTGGTCCGAGGCAGAGGATTGGTATTCGCGCGCGGCGGAAGTAGGCCGAAAGCGCTACGGAGACTTGAATTCTTCGCGAAGGAATGCGCGGCTGATTATATCTCAGGTGAAAGCGCCTCGTGATCGCCTGGATCGCTGTTTCCATATTCCATCGGTGGTTCTATTTTCCGGCCACATGGTCGACCGGCCGGACCGCCTGACGCCGCGTTTTCCGGCTGAGTTGGAACCGGTGGTCGGCGCAAGCATCCGCGAGCAGTTGAGCAAGTTCGATGCTGGATTCGGATACGCATCGGGCGCGTGCGGGGCAGACGTTCTTTTTTTGGAGGCAATGCTCGATCGGGGCGGTGAAATCCACATGATCCTTCCATACGAACAGGCTCAGTTTGTCGAGCACAGTGTGGACCGGGCTCCCGGTTGGAAAGAAAGATTTGAACGACTCGCGCAGCGCGCCGCGAGCGTCGTGGTTACTTCAGGGCAGGTCGCCGAAGCCGGCGGCATCCTGCTTGACTACGCCAACCGCATCGCCTATGGACTCGCATCGGGGAGAGCCGAGCAGTTGGAAACAGAACTGAGGCCCCTCGCGGTTTGGAACCGCGAACCCGGCGACGGGCCGGGAGGAACCGCCAGCGCAGTGGACCTATGGCGAAATGCTGGAAGCGAGGTCGAGGTCATCGACCTGGAGGCGATCTTGCAGCGAGAGCTTCCTGCAGAAGCTCGTCGCCCGAATCCCGTGGGAACTGCAACTGTCTATCCGCACGCAAGCCCCGAATTCTCGCCCGAGATTCGCGCACTATTGTTTGCGGATGCCGTCGGTTTCAGCAAGCTGAACGAAAACGAAGTTCCGCTGTTTGTAAGACACTTTCTTGGTTTGGTCGGAAACTTGGCCCACGAACTCACGCCGCCTCCTCTGATGAAAAACACATGGGGTGACGGCTTGTTCTTCGTTTTCTCTGATGTTGGAACCGCGGGCCGGTTTGCGTTGGAGTTGCGGGATCGCGTGAAGGCAACGCGGTGGAAAGCGCGGGGATTGCCGGAATTGGACCTTCGAATCGGATTACATGCTGGTCCTGTATACGGATGTATCGATCCGGTTACGGAGCGCCGAAATTACATTGGCTCGCATGTCAGCCGAGCCGCGCGAATTGAGCCCGTTACGCCACCTGGAAACGTGTACGCCAGTCAACCTTTTGCAGCGCTTGCTTCGGCAGAGAAAGGCCTTGAATTCCGGTGTGATTACGTGGGCCAGACGGCCATGGCCAAAAAGTACGGAACATTCCCAACCTACGTGGTTAGATATCGGCGGACATAGGGAAAATTGAGCGGCAAGAGCTAAACTAAGCCTAAGCAGGTTTCAACATCCACTCAACCGTTACTTCGAGCTCTTCAATCGAATTAATAATGTCGTCTAACAGGACTCGCTGAGCAAAGCCACTCGAATGTTTCGCAACGCGCAACTTCCACAGGAGAGCCTCCTGCTTTCGACACAGAGCGCTTGCGGTTTCGCGAACCTGATTGCCCGTACCAGACCATACCGTCCACGAGGCATCGCGAAAATCTTCAACCGAACTTTTAAGAATCTCCAGACGTTTTTCTACATCCCGAAAATCCTCGGTGTCGAGCCCCCGTTTCCACGACTCATGTCGCGTTCCTGAAGGGAATATGAATTTACTTAGCATGTCGTCTTCTCCCGTCGATACGGAGTGCAACAACACCTCCAAATCACATTCATTTCCTGAAGCTGGTGGATACAGGAGCTTTAGACCGCGAAAGCACTCAAATCTAGTGGTCCGGATTCACGGCACCACCCTCGCGTGGTACCCGGTTTTGCACTGATGGGGGACGATTTTTCAAATTGCACGGTTTCCGCAGTACAGCTATTCCTCTAGTGGTCTACAGGTTTCCGCCCATTTCGTCTTATGTCTCCACACCCTATATTTCCTCCAGTTTAGGCTCTGCTTATTTTTAGTAGACCGCTGTTGAGCGAGCGCGAAACCGTAAACGCGCGTTGTAGAGAATGCTGGTACGGATTTCATTCCGCTGGTGGCGCGAGAAAAGGAGAAACATGAGCACCATTAGATTGTTCGTCGCGTTGCCCACGCTTCTGGCCGTGAGCGCGCTGGCAGCATGTTCGCAGACGGCCAAGTCCCCTGATGTGACCGACAGCGTTCGCAGATCGCTCGACCAGGCTGGTTACAAGAACGTCTCGATCAGCCAGGATCGAGACAAGGGAGTCGTTACTCTCACCGGAAGTGTCGCGTCGGAAGGCGACAAATCTCAGGCGGAATCCATAACCAGGTCCGTCGCGACTGGACAGGTAGTGTCTGACCAAATCGCTGTGCTGCCTCCGGGTGGCGAAAGCGATGCCAAGGCCGTGAATTCGGACCTCGATAAAGGCATCGAGAAGAATCTCGACGCTGCCCTCATCCAGAACAAAATGAATAAGGCCGTGAAATATGATGTAAAAAGCGGCGTCGTCACTTTGAAAGGAGAGGTTGATTCGCAAGCAAGACGCGCGCGAGCGGAGAAAGTTGCGGCAGGTGTTCCCAACGTGCAGCAGGTTGTGAATGAGCTACAAGTGAAGGATCAAAAAGCGAGCTCTTCGCGATGACGGCGGAGGAGTCTGGTAGATCCGGTCGACGAAGCTGCGACGGCAGTACCGCACGGAGTGGGTTGAAGGATGGTGGGCCCGCTAGGATTCGAACCTAGGACCAACGGATTATGAGTCCGCTGCTCTAACCAGCTGAGCTACGGGCCCCCGGCTACCGCAACATCTTACACTGAAGAGAGGCGGCGTTTTCGGGTCGAACTGAATTACGTACAACGGCTCTGGGGTTCAAATACAAAAGGAGATCTTCGATGCTACTACTGATTATCATTCTGGTGCTTTTGTTCGGCGGCGGCGGTGGATATTACGGCTATTCGCGATGGGGAGCGGGTGGCGGCCTGGGAATTCTCGGTACCGTTCTGCTCATCGTTTTGGTTCTTTATCTTCTTGGCGCCGTACATATGTGATTCGTTGTCGGTTTAATTGCAAAAGTGAGAGGGCGTGCCCGCGCCCTCTCCTTGTTGCATGTCGGAAAGTGTGGGCCACCAGGCTCGCCCCGCGCTTCACGGGGTCCGGGCTCACTGTCCAAGCTCGTCGGCTCGACGAGACTCCACTCGCACTTTGAAACTAAACCGCGGAAAGTAGTATTCTAATCCTGCGCCGGTACATTCGGCATCCAGCCACTTCCCAGACCGACGCTCAGCGCTGACGCTTCCCATGACTTCCGCGAGTTCAAAGCTATCTCCGCCCGGTCCCCTCGATTGGGCCCACCCGATTGTTCGCGAATGGTTCGAGCGGCGACTTGGGACACCGACGGAACCTCAAGAGCAGGGCTGGCCGCACATATTGGCGCGAAAGACCACCTTGATTTCAGCGCCCACCGGTTCCGGAAAAACTCTGGCCGCATTTCTCTCTTGTATCGACCGATTGGTGCGCAAGGCGCTTGCCGGAGATTTGACCGACAGAACGGAAATTCTCTACGTTTCGCCGTTGAAGGCCCTCTCCAACGATATCCAGAAAAACCTCGAAATTCCGCTAGGCGAAATTTTGCAGCTAGCCGCGGAGCGCGGCTTGCTTATGCCTCCGATTCGCACGGCCGTGCGCACCGGCGACACGTTGATGCACCAGCGTCGCGCCATGCTGCTAAGGCCGCCGCATATCCTGGTCACGACGCCCGAATCGCTTTACATTCTCCTTACGGCCGAAAAAAGTCGCGAGATTTTGAAGTCGGTCGAAACTGTAATCATCGACGAAATTCATGCCGTTGCCGACGACAAGCGAGGCTCGCATCTCGCGCTTTCGCTCGAACGATTGGAAGCGCTCGCCGAACGCCCGCTTGTGCGCATCGGCCTTTCCGCGACGCAGAAGCCGATTGAAGTGATCGCTAATTTCCTCACGGGCGGAGGGCGGCCAGATCCCGTAATCGTTCATATCGGACATCGCCGCGAGCTCGATATTGCCGTCGAGATACCCGCGAGCGAATTGTCCCCGGTTACCTCGCACGAAGTTTGGGATGAAATTTACGACCGCCTCGCGGAGCTCGTGCGCAAGCATCGATCGACGCTGGTGTTTGTAAACACCCGCCGGTTGGCCGAACGCGTGGCCCACAATCTTGAGGAACGTTTGGGCAAAGACGCCGTCGCGACGCACCACGGCAGCCTCTCGAGGAAGCTGCGGCTCGCCGCGGAAAATAAGCTGAAGGCGGGAGAAATTCAAGCGCTCGTCGCGACCGCATCGCTCGAACTCGGAATTGATATCGGCGCGGTGGACCTGGTTTGCCAGATTGGCTCCACGCGCGCGATTGCCGTCGCTTTGCAGCGCGTGGGGCGTGCGGGTCACTGGCGAGGTGCCATCCCGAAGGGACGTATCTTCGCCACCACGCGCGATGAGCTCCTAGAATGCGCGGCTCTCGTACGTTCGATCCGGCAGGGTGGATTGGATTGTATTGCGATTCCCGAAGCGCCTCTCGATATTCTGGCGCAACAGATTGTCGCGCTGTGTTCGGCGCAAGATTGGCAAGAAGACGATCTCTTCGCGCTCGTGCGGCGCGCTTATTCATATCGAAATTTGCTGCGAGCCGACTTCGATACAATCATCGAAATGCTTTCGGAGGGCATTGCGGCGCGTCGGGGTCGTTACGGCACCTATCTCCACCGCGATCGGGTCAATGGGCGCGTGCGCGGACGAAGGGGCAGTCGCTTGGCCGCCATCACCAGCGGCGGCGCGATTCCCGATAACTCGCTCTATACCGTCATAGCCGAACCCGAAGGCACCGTGATCGGTACGGTCGATGAAGACTTCGCCGTTGAGAGCCTCCGCGGTGACGTGATTCTTCTTGGAAATACGTCGTGGAAAATTCGCCGCGTGCAGGCTGGGCAAGTGCTCGTAGAGGATGCACACGGCGCCGCGCCCAACGTGCCGTTCTGGCTTGGTGAAGCGCCCGCGCGATCGGCGGAGCTTTCGCAGCAAGTGTCGGATCTGCGCGAGCAAGTAGACAAAATGGTTCACGAAATCGCGCCGGGATATTCCGCGCGCGACTCGCAGCCCGTGCAGCACGCAATCGCCTGGCTCGAAAAAGAATGCGGCGTCGATCGTGCCGGAGCCGAGCAGATTGTCGAATACATCGTCGCCGGACGCGCCGTCCTGGGTGTAGTTCCCACGCAGAAAACAATCGTCGCCGAGCGCTTCTTCGATGAAGGCGGGGGCATGCAGCTCATAATCCACGCTCCTTTCGGCGGCCGTATCAACAAAGCCTGGGGACTCGCGCTGCGCAAGCGCTTCTGCCGCTCGTTCAATTTCGAACTTCAAGCCGCCGCTACCGACGACGGCCTCAACATCTCTCTCGCCGAGCAGCACAGTTTCCCGCTGGAAGATGTTTTCCGCTTTCTGCATCCCGCGTCCGTCCAGCAAATACTCGAACAAGCCGTACTCGCGTCTCCTATCTTCACCGCACGCTGGCGATGGAATGCCTCGCGCGCTCTTATGCTTCTCCGCTTTCAGGGCGGCAAGAAGGTCCCACCACACATTCAGCGCATGCGCGCCGAAGATTTGCTCGCGTCCGTGTTTCCCGATGCCGCAGCCTGCCAGGAAAACATCGCGGGTGAGATGCGGATTCCCGAACATCCGCTAGTTCGCGAGGTAATGAAAGACGCGCTCACTGAGGCCATGGACGTCGACGGCTTGAAAGATCTCCTCGCAAAAATACTGGACGGCCGAATCCGCTGCGTCGCGGTGGATACTCCCGTGCCCTCGCAATTTTCACACGAAATCCTAAACGCTAACCCATATGCCTATCTCGACGATGCGCCGTTGGAAGAGCGCCGCGCTCGCGCCGTCGAGATGCGCCGTGTTCTGCCGGAGGCGATCCTGTCCGAAGTGGGACGACTCGATCCCGCGGCGATTGCCGAGGTGCGCGAAGAAGCGTGGCTTGATGTTCGCGATGCGGACGAACTGCATGACGGCCTGCTCACGCTGATCGCTTTGCCCGAGCCGCAAGAATCGCATCATGACTCGTCTGCAAATTGGCACAATTTTTTTAACGGACTCGTTTCGCAGGGCCGTGCCGCACGCGCCGCCAAGCAAGGACGCACGTATTGGGTAGCAGCGGAAAAGGCGCGAACGTTCACGCAAATTTTCCCAGCGGCGGTTTTCGAATCGGCCGTTGCCAACGTCGAGACCTCGACGCCCACAAAAGAAGACGCGCTACACGCCATGATCGCGGGATGGATGCAACATTCGGGACCAGTGACAGCAGGCGCTCTCGCCAATTTGCTCGGACTGCCAGAATCCGATGTTGACAATGCCTTTTTGCGGCTGGAGGGCAGCGGCGCGATTCTACGCGGCCGTTTCACGGATCCTGTTTCAACCGTCGCTGAGTGGTGCGATCGTCGCCTGCTGGCGCGCATCCACCGGCTCACGATTGGAAAACTTCGCAAGGAGATTCAACCGGTCACAGCCGCGCAATTTATGCGCTGGCTCCTGCGTTGGCAGCACCTCGCGCCGAGCACGCAGCTTCTGGGCGAGCGCGGCACTCTCGAAGCGTTGCGCCAGCTACAGGGTTACGAAGCCCCCGCGAATGCGTGGGAGAGGCAAATTCTCACGAAACGCATCGCCGACTACAACCCCGCCGTTCTCGATCATCTCTGCCTCACGGGCGCCGTCGGATGGGGCCGCCTTTCGCCGCACCCCGCATTCCTCGATGATTCCGCCGCGGGCACTCGCCGCGTAGTACCGAGCAGCGTTGCGCCGATCACGTTCTTCGTGCGCGATGACGCCGATTGGATGATCGCGCGCCACAATAAATCCTCCATGGGCGATCCCGCGAACGTTCTGAGCCCTGGTGCGCGCGAAGTGCTGCAATTTCTGAAGCATCGCGGCGCTTCGTTCTTCGCGGATATCGTCCGAGGTACGGGCAAGCTGAAATCGGAAATCGAGTCGGCGCTCTGGGAAATGGTCGCCGCCGGAATTATCACGGCCGATGGTTTCGACAACCTGCGGGCCTTGATTGATCCCAAGCGCCGCTCTGGCCACGGCCACGGGCGGAGTTCGCGCCCGCGGCACAGTTCTGGCCGCTGGTCTTTGCTCGATCCCGATCCTTCCGCTGCCGAGGCGGACAACCGCGGCCCTGCTCTCGAAGCAGTTTGCCGCATGCTCCTCAATCGCTACGGCGTTGTGTTCCGCGAAGTCCTGGCGCGTGAATCCATTCTGCCTCGCTGGCGCGAGGTGCTGATGGCCCTCAGAAGGCTCGAAGACCGCGGCGAAGTGCGCGGCGGAAGATTCGTAAGCGGCTTTCTTGGTGAACAGTTCGCATTGCCGGTGGCCGTGGAATCGCTGCGTGCAACGCGCTCGCAGGAAGCGACTGGTCAGACGATTACAATCTCAGCGGCCGATCCGTTGAACCTGGTGGGAATTATCGTGCCCGGTGAGCGCGTTCCGGCCGTATCAGGACGCTTCGTCGGATTTCGCGATGGCGTGGCGGCGGAACCCATCGAGCGGTCCACGAGCGTGCAGACCCTCGCGCACGCGGGATGACGCCATCGGTGCGATGCTCTCTTGCTCGCAGCGGCGTTTCAATTCACAGGCCGTACCGCTTCCATGAGCCCGAAGAAGCCCTCCGCAAGTGTCGGATGGATGTAGACCGCTTCTTTGAGCACTGTGTACGGCGCGCCCGCGAGCATAAGCATGCCAAGAATTTGAACGGTCTCACCGCCCTCTGCTCCTAGAATTGCCGCGCCCAGAATCCGGTCGTCGCCGGCGTCCACGATGATCTTCATAATCCCAGCCGTTTCGTCGCGCTCGATTGCGCGGGCTACGTTCGCCATGGGGTACGTTCCGATTTTCAGTTTTCGTCCGGATGCGCGAGCTTCGGTTTCTGTCATACCCACACGGCCGAGCTGCGGGTCAGTAAACAAGGCGTACGGCACGTAGCGATTCTCAACCGTCAAATTCTTGCCCTCGATTAAATTCCCCCACACGATCTGATAGTCGTTGTAGGAAATGTGTGTGAACGCGGGACCGCCTTTCACATCTCCCAGCGCCCAGATTCCCGGCACGCTCGTTTCGAGCCGTCCGTTCACTTTGATAAAGCCGTGCGCGTCGCTCTCCACGCCCGATTTTTCGAGGCCGAGGTCGTCAGTGTTTGGCCGGCGCCCCGTGGCTATCAGAAGATGAGACCCGGCAATAGTCGTCGAACCCTGTTTCGTTTCGATCGTCACGGAGATTTCGCCGCGCGCGCTGGCTACTCGCGTTGTGCGCGCGCCACATTGAAACGCAATCCCTTCGGCCTCGAGCGCCTTCTGCAGTTCCGCCGAGAGGTCGGGATCTTCGCTTGCGAGAACCGTTAGGCTTCTGTGAATCAGCGTCACGCGACTGCCAAATCGGCGGAACATTTGTCCGAATTCAAGCCCTACGTAGCCGCCGCCGATTACGATCAAATGTTTCGGAAGTTCCTGAATCTGCATCAAGCTCGCGTTGGTGAGATACGGCACTGAATCAAGCCCAGGGATTGGCGGAATTGTCGGTCGCGTGCCGGTGTCGATGAAAATTTGTTCGCTTTCGAGAACGTCGCCTCCCACCTGAACCTCGTGCGGCGAAACGAACTTTCCATGCCCTCTGAAGAGAGTCAGATTGGGGCGTTTTGCAACACTGCGCTCGTGGCCAGCGCGAAAGCCCTCGACTACTTTGTTCTTCCGCGCCAAAATCGCGGCCAGATCGACAGTCACTTCTTTAGCCAGCACGCCCCAGCGCGAAGCGTTGCGCGCATAATGCGCCACCTGCGCCGATGCCACCATCGTCTTCGTAGGTGTGCAGCCGGTATTCACGCAGGTTCCGCCGAGCTGATTCCGTTCCACCAATGCGACTTTCCATCCCTTATCCGCAAGTCCGTACGACAGCGGGTTGCCGCCTTGACCTGAACCGATAACAATCGCATCGAATTTCATGTTCGCTCCTACCTGGACGCGCCACAAAGTGTACCGGAACGGCCCTTTTCAGCATGAATCGTTTCTTTTCTAGAAATTATTCAAGAATCACGCCCCGAAAGCACGATGACACTGTATGATTTTGGTTATGGCCAGAGGATGGGAAAGTAAGGCGGTTGAAGGACAAGTTCAAGATTTAGAAGATAACGGCAAGAAAGGGCCTAACACGCAGTTGACCCCAGCCCAGGTGGAATCTCATCGGCGAAGGCAAGTGCTTCTTCTGTCCCGCTCGCGCGTTCAGAAAGACTTACAGGCGAGCACCGATCCGAGATACCGCGAACAGCTCAATCGCGCACTAGCCGACCTCGACGCGCAAATCGTCAAACTCAATGACGGCCTCTAGCTCTGCCATGGTTTGAGTCACTGGCGGAGGGAGAAACAGCTTTCTCAACAACCGCGACTCCGATCGTGTCATGAATCGAGCGGCGCTAATCGTGTGGGGTGCCTAACTCGGTTTCTTCGATGAAGACGACGCCGACGCCGTTCAAATGTTTTTCTCGTCCGGGAGAGCAGTGAACCACGGTGGCGCGGAGGCTCAGTGAGCTCGAGTGCGCCGGGTCGCCGGCGGCCTCGATCACGACGCGCAATTCCGATTGCAGCCGCGGTAGATGGTTCAAAGCAAGATACGCTCCCTGCAGGCTGATGTCGCGAACCGTCGCCTTCTCTTCGAACGATGTACCATCGACAGCCTGGCCGGTCACCGTTGCTCCGAACCGCAGCCGTCGGCGCTGTCCCGCGCGCGATTCGCGCAACTCCACCGCAACGCCGCGATCGCTCAGCGTGATGTTCATCCCTTCAGTTGCGGCCCACGTAGCGGGAAATTCTTGCCTGGCTGCCGACAAGAATCCGTCCACCGTCTTGTCCTTGGAGTCAGGATCGTGGTGGAAGAGAACGAGATTTCCGATTTTTGCATCGCGCGCAATTTTCACTCCCTCGAGCCAGCTGGAATGCCCCCACCCTTTGCGGGTCGAAGCAAGTTGCTCGGGGGAATATTGCGCGTCGTAAATCAAAACATCCGCCCCCTGAGCTACCTTCCTCAGGTTGCAATCAAATTCCGGAACGCCCGCTTCGTTATCCGTGGCGTAAACGATTGAACCGGCGGTCGTATCGAGACGATAGCTCAGGCAGCCCTGCGGATGATTCAGCGAGCATGCCGTGATCCGCGTGCCATGAATTTCCCATTGCTCGCCGCCCGTCACCTCGCGGAAAGTGCGCGCGGCACTCATGATGCTTGCGTCCACTGGAAAATAAGGGCTGGCGAGCTGAGCTTCGAATACTTTTCGAAGGCTGTTCGGGCCCAGGAATTTCGACTCAAAGCTGTAGAAGTGAAATTTGTTTTGCGCCTCGAAAAACGGATAAAAGAACGGGATGCCTTGAATGTGATCCCAGTGATAATGAGTAACGAGAACGTGAGCTTCGATCTGGTGATCGGGATGCGCTTGCGTCCAGTGATTGCCCAGCATCCTCAAACCCGTGCCGCAATCAAGGATGAATTTCGTTCCGCTTGGCGCCGTTAGTTCAAGGCAAGGCGTGTTTCCGCCGTAGCGCCAGGTCTCGCGATCGAGCGTAGGGGTCGAACCCCGCACTCCCCAGAAGGTCAATTTAGCAGTGTTATGCGTCATCGCTGGGCGAATCGCGAGGCGTCGCCCAAACGCCCTTTTTGAGCGCCAAGACTGAAACCGTTGTCATGGTAGGCAGGTGCAGCGAGCGAAGTCAATTGGGTTTCGTCCGCCGCGTTCATTCCCATTAGACTGATGCCGCTTCCAACAAGTTTCAACGCTCGATGCTGTGTCCCTGGCCCCACTGCGGTAGAATTTGAGCGATGCACTTTCATGCACATGACGCCGGTGGGCACGCCGATCACCCGCATTCCCTCTCTCATGGCGCTGGCCAGCAGATGACTGCAATCCTTGGGACGGCGGTTGTCGCGACCTTTGCGCTAGTCGCAGTTGAGCTTTTCGCCGGTTATGCGGGGCACTCCATCGCGCTTGTCAGTGACGGCATCCACAATCTCACGGACGTTCCAACGCTGGTCATTTCGTGGCTCGCCACTCGCTGGGCTAGGCGCCCTCCGACGGAAGAAAAGACCTACGGCTACCATAGAGCGGGAATATTGGCCGCTTTTGTCAATTCGATGCTGCTTGCATTGGTCGCAGTCTTTCTCATTTACGAATCGATCGAACGCCTTCGGACGCCTGTCGAAGTCCGGACGGGAATCATGCTTTGGGTTTCACTAGCGGCTCTGGTGGTCAACGGCGGAATCACGTTCGCTGTGCATGGCGGCCGTCGCGATTTGAACTTGCGCGCAGTATGGCTTCACAACCTGTTCGACTCTCTCTCGAACGTCGCCATTATGGCGGGTGCGTTAGCGATCCGGTGGACCGGAGCAAGTTGGGCGGATCCGGTAATCGGCATCGCAATCGGAGCCATGGTATTGTGGTCGGGCAGAGGAATTCTTCTGGAAAGCAGCCACATCCTTCTCGAAGGTTTGCCGCGGAGCATCCGCCTCGAAGAAGTAGCGAAAGCCATGCTACGCGTCGAAGGCGTCCAGGAAGTGCACGACATTCACATTTGGACTCTCGGCACTGAGCTCAACGCGCTCTCCTGCCACATCCGCATTCCCGACATGCATATGGAAGACAGCGAGAAAATTCTCGGCGGCGTCAAGGATGTTCTCGCGCACGACTTCCACATCACCCACACCACGGTGCAATTCGAGCGCGCCGGTCTTCCTGCCGATGCCGTCCTTTACATGCCCGAACCTGTTCGCCGCACCAGCGCGTAGCTCTGAAGGCACGCTTCGCCTCACGCGAATTTGTGTTCGACTAAAATCGTCTAGAGGGAAAGCTGCAGTGGGGTGCCGTTTTCTTGATTCGTGCGCTCGGTAGAATCGGCGTCGAGCTCTGAAATCGCCAATGTATGGCGTCCGCCGGAAGGCGTGATGTAAATGATTTTGTCGCCTTTACGCGTGAACGCTACCGCCTGAATTTGAGAGCCATTTCGTAAAATAAGAGTGAATTCGCCCACGTCGGGCAGTGGTGCTGACTCGGGCGCTTCCAAAGCGGCGGCCGCTTCCTCGCCCTCCTGCTGCGGCGCGGGCATCTGCACGACAATTACTTGGGGCTGCTGCGGCGGGCTCGGCGCCTGGTCAGTAGCGTCAGAAACAGATGGCACGCCGTATGCTCCTCCGCCATCTAGTAGAAAAAATCCGGAAGATCCAAAGCCTGACGATCTTCGAAGCCGTTCTGCTAGTGCCAGACGCTCCTCGGTTATCGGATCGATCAGCGCTTTAATCGCGAGGTCACGGTCGATTGCATTGAGATGTTCGAAGTCGAAGCCAAATCCCGGAAAGGGATCAAGCAGTTGCTGGATTGTAAGCGGATCGCCAAAGGCGGCAGCAGAACTTGCGGCCTTGGCTCGCGCCGCTTTTCGGCCGGCGGCAGCGTGGGCTGTTCCTCCACGAACGGCTCCGGACCGCGTACGCGCCGCACTTCCTGGGCTGCTCACGCGTACAGTCCGCTGTGCGCGAGCGAGAGAGGGAACTGCGAGAAGAAGCGCTGCAACTAACGCGAATTGAAACGTCCTATTCACGGCCACCTCCCCGTTCTTCCGTCACAGTATCAGACGCAGGACTCGCTTGCCCGGTTGCCATTAGGCTTTCTAGTCTATTCTACTGCGCCTAGCCCACAATTTACGCCTGTCAGAAACGGGCACCGGGACCAATCCCTCGGTGTCTAAGAACGAGGCTCGAACCTCCCTGCATGAATCGCCTGAATTGTCGCCAAGACACTTTCCGCGGTTCACGATTGCTTTTCCCCATGCTGGGAGTGTGCTATAAACATTTGTCCGAGGGACGTCCAGGGATGGCACAGCCCGAACCGTCTTCACTACCGGCCCACGCATCGGAGTCGAACGGCGCTACTCGAGAAACTGAAGCAAAGCACGCGGAGTTCGCTTCCGAGTATTGTCCGCGCTGCTCCAGCCGTCTGGTGCCGCAGCGCTGCAAGTTGATTTGCTCGTCTTGCGGTTACTATATGTCCTGTTCGGATTATATTTAGGGAGCGGACGCGTCGCGCGTCGGCAGCGAACGCGGTTTCTACAAGCAACATTTAAACAAACGATCTTTTGAGCTTTTTGAGGAGGCGAGAACGTGGCACTGAGAATGACGGACCGGGATGTGAATGGCGTCACCGTTATCGAGATTGAGGGGCGCATCGTACTGGGCGAAGAAAGCAACGCGTTTCGCGAAAAAGTAAAGAGCTTGCTCGCCGCTGGAAAAAAGAAAATCGTTCTCAATCTGTCGACGGTAAGCTACATCGACAGCGCGGGGCTTGGCACGCTCGTGGCTACCTTCCACAGCGCGCGTTCGCAGGGCGCCACGCTCAAGCTCGCAAACCTGGGCACCAAGTTCAAGGAAGTCCTGCAGGTAACGAAGTTGATGACCGTTTTCGACACCTACGATAACGAAGCCCTCGCGGTTGCCAGCTTCAAGTAGCAAGTTCTTTCGAACATTTCTTCGAAGCGCGGCCTGCTTGCAAGAGGGGGCCGCGCTTCTTTCCTTCCACTATCCTTCCAACGCGCCTTCCAGGCGATACACAGTCAATCCGCTCAGCAGCTTCGGATAAAAGTCCGTGGATTTCTGTGGCATCACGTCGCCGCTCAGCGCAATATCGGCCATCTGCTTCACGCGCACCGCATTCAACAAGAACGCCACCTGCGCTCCCCCGCTGTCAACGTCCGCGATCGCCGCATCCATCTCTCGTTCGTAGCTGACGTTTTTTTCCGCCGTCACCGCTTCGGCCGTAATCCCCAGCCCCTTTTCGAGGATCAGCCGGTGCAGCAGCACCACATCCAGACCGCGTTGCGCTTCGGAAATACTCGGCAGCAAACTTTCGAGATCAACATCGCGCCGCAACAAGAACAAATAGAACGCGCCGCTCCCGGGGTAAACCCCGATGCCGCGGCGCCCGTGGTTCACGCTTTCGAAATCCTTGCGGAATTCCGCGAACTCAGCCGTCTGTTCCTCCGCATCCGCGAAAGGATACGAATACCAGTCGAAATACGGCCCCATCGCTTCTCGGAACCGCTCGAAATCGAAGTTCGCGACATTCCGGATTACGCGATGCGTGGGAAGGATCGTCAACCCTTTCGAATGCGTGTTGATAAACGTCATCATCGCGAATTCGGGCGCCGCCATCCGGTCGCGCGGCGAGCCGTCTTTTTCCGCTCGCTCCCGGCATTCGTTGCGGTAATTTAGCGCGGTTTCATAGCGATGATGCCCGTCCGCGATCAGCAGTTTCTTCTCCGCCATTTCCTTCTGTATGCGCTTAATAAGAACCGGATCGGACACCGTCCACAGCTTATGCGTAACGTCGAATTCATCGCGTAATTCCAGCGGCTTCGCCAGTCGGGCCGCTTCCTCAAGCATGGCGTCGATTTTCTTCGACGCATCGTCGTACAACAGGAAGAGCTGCCCGGTCTGCGCGCGCGTGTGGCGCAAGAGTTCAATGCGGTCGGCCTTCGGAGCCGAAAGCGTCTTCTCGTGCCGGTACACTACCTCCGCTTCGTAGTCTTCCACGCGCCCAGCCGCGATGAACCCGATTCGCGTGCGCCGGCTTTGCGTTCCGGGCACGAAATATTCCTGTGAATAGACGTAAATCATCGGCGCCGCATCCTGCACCAGGATCTTTTCCGCGATCCATTCCTCGATCTTCTTTCCCGCCCGCGTATACACATTGTTTTGCACGGTATCGTCCGGAAACGCTTTTCCTTTTTCGATGGCGATCAGGTTGTATGGGCTGGCCGCGTAATAGCGCTCCTGCATCGCCGGCGTGATTTTGTCGTAAGGCTGCGTAAGCACCTGTTCGAGCGAAACGCGGTTTGTATTGTAGCGCAAGGCGCGGAAAGGATGGATTTCAGCCATGTGGGCCTCGGACGTAAGCAGAAGCGGCTGCGAAAACGTTTATTGTAACAGCGCGTTCGGATGGCTCCAAACACGCCGGTGACAAACGCCGCCGCTCAATCTAAAATTAAAAGTTCACCGATCGGCTCCGAGGCACATGCCAGGCAACCACAAATTCAGCGCCGTGCGAGTTCTGATCTTCGATCTCGACGGCACGCTCATCGATTCCAAGCTCGATCTCGCGCTTTCGATCAACGCCATGCTCGAGCACATGGGCCGCCGCCCCCTCGCACACGAAACGATTTACCGTTTTGTAGGCAATGGTGCGTCGGTTCTGGTTCGCCGCTCGCTGGGCGAGGGCGTAACCGACGTGGAAGCCAACGCTGGACACGCATATTTTCTTTCCTACTACCGCACTCACATGCTCGACAACACGGTTCCCTATCCCGGCGTGCGCGAAGGCCTCGCGCTACTCGAAAAGCGTCCTATGGCCGTGCTCACTAACAAGCCCGTAAATTTCAGCCGCTCGATTCTCGACGGCTTGGGGTTCTCGCGCTATTTTCGCTACGTCTACGGTGGGAATAGTTTCGAAAAGAAAAAGCCCGACCCGATGGGCGCCCACACACTATTGCGCGACTTCAAAGCCGCACCTCAAGAAGCCATGATCGTGGGCGATTCCGATGTGGACATCAAAACGGCGCGCAATGCCGGCATCTGGTCTTGCGGCGTCAGCTACGGTTTGGGCGCCGAGGGTCTGCGCGACCATCCGCCCGATCTGATGCTCGACAGCCTCATCGAGCTCCCCGCGTACCTCAATGGCGGGAGTTCCTGA
>Ga0073928_10002307_pt1 | contig 33282 bp, 24 predicted proteins | sample PaiPotPPA55metaG_FD_76969 | JGI IMG/M metagenome (GOLD analysis project Ga0073928, IMG submission 76969) | Iron sulfur acid spring bacterial and archeal communities from Banff, Canada, to study Microbial Dark Matter (Phase II) - Paint Pots PPA... ...
CCTTCAGCGCTCCGGTCATGGCCGTAAGAGGCTGGCGGATTTCGTGGGCGATCGCAGCCGAAAGCCGGCCCAGTGCAGCCATTCGCTCTTTCGTCAGAACTTCCTTCTCAAGGCGTTTCAGCTCGGTCAGATCCTGGAAATTGAACACGTAGCCGCTCGTTTGATTTTGCGCGCTGCGGAGCGGCGAGACCGATAGTCCAAGAAAGCGCGTTGCGCCGGATACGGTCTGAAACTCGAGCTCTTTCCGCGACGCCGTCGGATTGCCCTTCGCGTCGGCTTCAATCGGCCAGAACCCGGGAAACGCTTTTTGGACGTTTTCCCCGCGCAGCAGCTCAAAGCTCTGGCCTGTGATTTCCGCTCCGGCGCGATTCAGCAGCAATATGCCGCCGTTGAGATCCGTGGTGAGCAAGCCGCCCCGCATCGATTCGATGATGTCCTGGTTAAACGCGCGGAGATCCTTCAGCTCTTCGCTTTTTTCTTCGAGCTCGACGCCCTTCTTGCGAAGGCTCTGCGAGAGCAAGCTTCCAAGATATGCCACGGCCATGAAGGCAAAGAGATTGCTGCCCAGCCAAGACTCCAGGGCGCGGTCGCTGGGCATTGAAGCAGCGGTGCGCGGAATCACGCTGTAGAACATCAGCTCGACCACACAACCGAGCAGCGCGAAGCTCGCGCCCGCGATCGCGAACACCGCCCGCCGCGAAAACAGGATGCCGCCCATGAGGATGATCAGCAGATACAGCGAGACGAAGTAGCTGTCTTGGGCGCCCGTCGCATACACGACGCCGGTGACGATGAGAATGTCGCCGGCCACTTGTACGGGCGCGTGCCAGCCTGCCTTGGGAATCCATCGCTGAAGAATGATGTAGGAGGTCGCCAGGGTGTACCAAAGGACGATCAGCGGTAAGAGCATCCTTACAGGGAGTGGGATGGCTGTGAGTTGTCCGACCGCGACAACGCCGAGAAGAAACGTGACGATCAGAAAGCGGACACGTCCCAACCACGGGAGCCATTCACTAACACTGGGCTTCGATACCATTTGGCAGCTTTTTCAGTCCCTCGGTGTCCGCCGAACCTACCTGACGTGCGGCGGCGGCCATCGCAGAACGCGTCCCCAGCAGATGGCCGCTGCGAAGCCGGCCACCCGCTTCACAAGGTCCCGACGCTACTTCGCGCCGGAAAGCTTTCCGATCAGCGAGAACAGCGGCAAGTACATGGAAATGACGACACCGCCGACGACGATTCCGAGGAACACGATCATGATCGGTTCGAGGGCCGTCAGCAGGTCTTTCACGGCCGCGTCCACTTCGTCCTCGTAGAAGTCAGCAATCTTCTGAAGCATGGCGTCCATCGCGCCGGTCTGTTCGCCGACGCCAATCATCTGCGTCACCATGCCCGGGAAGACTTCGGTTTCCTTCAGCGGATCCACCAGAGAGCGCCCTGCTTCGACGGCTTTCCGCGTCTCCGAAATCGCCTTTTCCACTACGGCGTTACCCGAAGTGCGGGCCGTGATGTCGAGGCCTTCGAGAATCGGAACGCCGCTCGAAATCAACGTGCCCAGCGTGCGAGTGAACCGCGCCACAGCAATCTTGCGCAGCACGAGTCCGAGGATCGGCACCTTCAACAGCACGGTGTCGATCGCCATGCGCCCCGCCGGAGTTCCATACCAGAACTTCAGCGCGACGATGGTCCCGGCTATCACGACGAGAAGGATCAGCCCGTAAATGCTTCCGACGAAATTGCTGAGCACGATTACGACGCGCGTGGGAACCGGAAGGTCGACGCTCAATCCGTTGAACAATTCGACGAACATAGGGACGACCTTCCACAGCAGCAGAATGATCACGGCCGCAGCGATGCTCATGACGGCGACCGGGTAGATCATGGCCGACTTCACAGCGCGCTTCAGCTTGACGTTCTTCTCGATGTACATCGAGAGCCGCTGCAGAATCGTGTCAAGAATACCGCCCGTCTCGCCCGCTTCGACCATGTTGTAGTAGAGAGGGTCGAAGACCTTCTCATACTGCTTCATCGAAGCAGAAAGCGTCGCGCCGCCCTCCACCGAGGCCCGCACGCCGTTCAGGATTTTCTGGAATATCTTATTCTCCTGCTGCCCGGCCAGAATCTCCAGGCACTGAACGAGCGGCAATCCGGCGTCGATCATTACCGAGAATTGGCGAGTGAAAACCGCCAGTTCTTTCGAATCGACGCCACCTCCGAAAGTGGGGATGCTGAACTCTTTCCCCTTCTCCGAAAGCTTGCTGACGTTGATGTTCTCCCGGCGCAGCGAGGACGCGACTTCGCTCTTGCTGGCCGCGGTCCGCTCACCGGAGACGGAGCTACCCGCCTTGTTCTTACCCTTATATGTGTAGACTGGCATGCTGTGTTACCTCCTCCTCTTCTCTACCGCCGGACAGGGGCCCGGCCACCAGCAGGCGGAGAGGTCACCCCGCGATTAATCAAGTCCTGAAGTTCATCCTGATTGGAAGAGCGCGCGAGCGCCGTTTCCAAAGTGATGGACTTCTGGAAATAGGCATTCGAGAGGCTCTGATTGAACGTTTGCATTCCCGTTTGCCCGGTTCCGGTTTGCATGGCCGAATAAATCTGGTGAATTTTGTCTTCACGGATCAGGTTGCGAATGGCCGCGTTCGGAATCAGGATTTCCATCACCATCGCACGGCCGCGCCCGTCAATCCGTGGCAGAAGCGCCTGGCAAAGAATCCCCTCAAGCACCATCGAAAGCTGCGCGCGCACTTGCGGCTGTTGGTGCGCCGGGAAAACGTCGACGATACGGTTGATCGTGGAAATGGCCGAATTCGTGTGAAGCGTGGCAAACGTCAAGTGGCCGGTCTCGGCGATGCGCAAGGCGGACTCGATCGTTTCCAGGTCGCGCATTTCGCCGATCAGCACAACGTCTGGATCTTCACGAAGAGCGGCGCGCAGTGAATTCGCGAAAGAGTGCGTGTCCGAGTGAACCTCGCGCTGGTTCACGAGGCACTTCTTGTGATTGTGCAAGAACTCGATCGGGTCCTCGATCGTGATCATGTGTTCTTCGCGCTCGTTATTGATTTTGTCGAGCATCGCCGCGAGCGTCGTCGATTTCCCCGAGCCCGTCGGGCCCGTCACCAGCACCAGTCCGCGGGGTTTGTCGCACAGGTTCTTCACGATGGCCGGGAGCCCCAGCGCATCGAAACCCTTGATCTCCCATGGAATCGTGCGGAACACCGCCGCCACGGCTCCGCGCTGGTGGAAAATGTTTCCGCGGAAACGGGCCAGACTCTTCAATCCGAACGAAAAGTCGAGCTCAAGGTTCTCTTCCAGGCGATGCTTCTGAACGTCCGTCAGCACGCTGTACGCCAGCGCTTTGGTGTCGGCCGCCGTCAGCGGAGGCATGTCCAGCGGGCGCAGCTTCCCGTGAACACGGATGCGCGGAGCGCTGTTGGTGGAGAGATGCAAGTCGCTGCCGCCCATCTCGATCATCTTCTTGAGCAGTTCGCTTAACGTGATGCCAGCCATCGTTCCCTCTTTCCTCGCTAGAGCACGGTCTCGCGCAGAACTTCTTCCATCGTCGTTTGCCCCAGCGCCACTTTCGTCAAGCCGCTGCGGCGTAGAGTGATCATTCCGGTTTCAAGAGCTTTCTTTTTGAGCTCGAGCGCTGAGGCGCCCACCAGAATCAGCTCTCGCAGGTCGTCGTTGATCTCCATCACCTCATAAAGACCGACGCGGCCCTTGTAGCCGGTGTTGTTGCACGTAGCGCAGCCGCGTCCGTGCTGCACTTCCACCTTGTTCGCTTCGTCCACACTGTAGCCAGCGTCAATCAGCGCCTGGGGCTGAATCTGCAGCGGTTCTTTGCAGCCGGAGCAAATGCGCCGAACCAGCCGCTGCGCGCAGATCAGGTTCACCGACGTGGCGACGAGGAACGGCTCGATACCCATGTTCATCAAACGGCTGATGGTGGAGGGCGCGTCGTTCGTGTGCAGCGTCGAAAGCACCAGGTGGCCCGTGAGCGCGGCCTTCACGGCGATTTCCGCCGTCTCGAAGTCTCGAATTTCGCCGACGAGAATGATGTTCGGGTCCTGCCGCAAAAACGCGCGCAGCGCCGAAGCAAAGTTCAACCCGATCTGCTCCTTCATCTGCACCTGGTTGATTCCCGGCAGTTGGAACTCGACCGGATCTTCGGCAGTCATGATGTTCGTTTCCGCCGTGTTCAACCGCGCGACAGATGAGTAGAGGGTGTTTGTCTTGCCCGATCCGGTGGGCCCTGTGACGAGCACCATTCCGTATGGCTTTAGGATTTGCCGCTCGAACTTGGTCAGCGACTCCTGCTCAAAACCAAGCTTTGTCATGTCGAGCCGCAGATTTTCCTTGTCGAGCAAGCGCATCACGATCTTTTCGCCGAAAAGTGTCGGCACGGTGGAAACGCGGAAGTCCAGTTCCTTCTTTTTCCCGTCGCGGATGTACTTGATCATGATGCGGCCGTCTTGCGGCAGCCGCTTTTCGCTGATGTCCAGCTTGGACATGATCTTGATGCGGCTGGTCATCGCGTCTCTCAATTTCATCGGCGGAGCCATCACATTTTGCAAAATGCCGTCGATGCGAAATCGGACGCGGTACTCCTTCTCGTACGGCTCCACGTGAATGTCGCTCGCGCCACGCTTTACAGCGTCGGTCAGGATCAAGTTGCAAAGCTTGATGATGGGAGCTTCCTCGGCCGCTCTTTCGAGCGTCGCGAGGTCCATCATTTCCGCTTCCTCGCCCGCCAATTCGAGCGCGGTGTCGTCGGCGGTGAGGTCTTTCATCACCTTGTCGAGTTCTTCCACGCTCTCGACGTCGCCGTAGAATTTGTGAATCGCCTCGCTGATGGCCGTTTCGGAAGCGACCACGGGCTCCACGTTGAAGCCGGTCATGAACTTAATGTCGTCCATCGCGAAGACGTTCGTCGGATCGGTCATCGCGATCGTCAGCGTTGACCCAACCCGCGACAGCGGGACGATCTGGTAGCGAATTGCGGTTTCTTGTGGGACCAGCTTGATGACTGAGGGGTCGACCTCGTAGAACTTCAGGTTGATTGAAGGGACCCCGTACTGGCGGGAGAGGACCGCCGTGATGTCGTCGTCACTGACCAGACCAAGTTTTACGAGGCACGTGCCGAGGCGTCCCCCGTTCTTCTTCTGATAGTCGAGTGCCTGCTTCAACTGATCTGCGGAGATCAGGCTGTCCTTAACCAGGATTTCGCCGAGTCGTGAAGACATGCGTATACGCCCGCGGTACTAGAACCCGCTGGAAAGGTCAGCCTAGCATGCCGGTCAGGTTGGCGAGTGACACGAAAGGTCAGTCGTGGTGAATCTGCTAACATCCGATACGCCCCGCCAAAACCTGACCCTTCGTACAGGCGAATTTTTGACCCTGTACGAAGGTACAGGTGCCTCATATTCAAAGGGTTAGCCGGTATTTTGACTGTGCCGCTAGCACCGGTTTTTACGTGGATTTCAGGCCGGATAACGAAGCGACTACATCACTGCCCTTTTTTGTCCTGATGGGCCCGAGTTGACGCCTAAATCATCTTCCTATAGGATGGGTTGGCTTAGCGGGCGGTTAGCTCAGCGGTTAGAGCATCCGGTTTACACCCGGAAGGTCCAGCGTTCAAATCGCTGACCGCCCACCATCCGTCGTTCATAGCGTGGGGACGTAGTTCAGTTGGTTAGAACGCTGCCCTGTCACGGCAGAGGTCGCGAGTTCGAGTCTCGTCGTCCCCGCCATTCTTCTGCGGAGTTGCCGGACGTGACACCGGAAACTCCAATCCACAGCTCAATCCACAGTTCGTGTGACGGAAATTCGATTAGTTGGCGCTTTGTTGAGTATTGACCGACTCCAAGGGCGGAGCGCCTGGCAAGCGGAGAGGCCGAACATCCCGCAAGGGTGGCTGGCCGAAGAAGCGGCTGTATTCGCGATTAAATTGGCTGGCACTTTCGTAGCCGACCTCAAAGGCCGCACTCGCGGCGTCCAGACCATCCATGAGCATGCGTTCCCTCGCAGCATGCAATCGAAGTTGCTTTTGATACTGAAGAGGACTCATGGCGGTGAGCGCCCGGAAATGGTGGTGCAGCGTGGAGACGCCCATCCCCGCGATTCTCGCGAGATCCTCCACTCGTAGCGGCTTCGCGTAGTTCGTCCTGACCCACGCGATCGCCTTTGCCGTTCGGTGGCTCTGATCTCCGAGAGTTGCAATCGCTCGGAGGCGTGCCCCTTCCGGCCCCCGAAGAATTCGGTAGATGATCTCGCGTTGAATGAGTCCACCCAGAAAGGGAATGTCCCGCGGAGTATTCAGCAGGTCGACGAGGCGGCAGCATGCAGCTAGCAACTCGACGGTGGTCTCGCCGGTGGCCATGGCCGGATCGTCAGACGGCACATCGGGCGCCTGAATCTCCTCTCGGCTCAAAAGCTCTCGGACTACCGGCATTTCGAGCTTGAGCACGAAACAGAGGTACGGCACGTCCTCGCTGGCCTCGATGACGTTACAGATGACTGGCAAATCCAGCGACGTCAGCAGGTATCGCGACTCGTCGAAGATGAACGTGGTTCCGGCGAGGATTGCTCGCTTCCGTCCTTGCACGACAACGGCCAGGCTCGGCTCGTACGTCGCTGAGGTGGGAGCTGTGGGGGCGGTGCGCCGGGTAAGCAGCAAGCCGGGAACGTCGGTTATCAATTTCTCTTTGAACCCAATAAAGGAGGCAATTTTATGAGCTAGTTCCTTCCGCAATTCGCGCGCTCGATCTGGTGATGAAGTCACGTTTTTGCGATGTTTTTTCATCGTGGCGGCTTCCTTGTCCCCTGCCCAAGATAGCCGCTCGGCCCTGAACGGAGCAAGGATTCTTTCACTTACAAGAGGATTAGGCAATAAATAGGAAGGATCAGGCTACCGCTTCGACGGCGTTTGAACCTAATCTCGGAATGCGAGAACGATTGGGAAGGATACACCATGCAAAAACGCAAACTCGGAAATCTGGAAGTCTCGGCTCTTGGATTCGGCTGCATGAGCATCAGCGCCAACTACGGACCCGCCGCCGACAAGAATCAGGGCATTGAGGTCATCCGCGCCGCCCACGAAAAGGGCGTCACGTTCTTCGATACGGCCGAAGTTTACGGCCCCTATACGAACGAAGAGCTCGTCGGGGAAGCGCTCGCGCCTTTCCGAGACGAGGTCGTTATCGCTACGAAGTTTGGTTTCGACAACGAGAATGGCGGCGCTCTTAACAGTCAACGAAAGCACATCCAGAAGGTGGTTGAGGAATCACTGAAGCGCCTCAGAACCGACCGTATTGATCTCTACCACCAGCACCGAGTCGATCCGAATGTGCCCATTGAGGATGTGGCACATACCGTCAGGGAGCTGATTGAGGAAGGAAAGGTCTTGCACTTCGGTCTATCCGAGGCGAGTGCCAAGACAATCCGCCGGGCGCATGCTGTCCAACCTGTGACGGCGATCCAGACGGAATATTCGGTGATGCAAAGAGACCCGGAAAAGAACGGCGTGCTCGCAACGTGTGAAGAGATGGGAATAGGCTTCGTACCCTGGGGCCCGGTCGGGCAGGGGTATCTCACGCGGAAGATCGACACTGGGACGAAGTTCGACCCCCAAAAGGACATGCGATCCGGGTTTCCCCGTTTTTCGCCTGAAAACATCGCGGCGAACGCGCCGATTGTTGATTTGCTCGGGCGGATTGCGGAGAAGAAGAAGGCAACGGCGGCTCAAATTTCCCTGGCCTGGTTGCTTGCGCAAAACCCGTGGCTTGTTCCCATCCCTGGCACGCGCAATATCGATCACCTGAACGAGAACTTAGGAGCAATCCACATTCAGCTGACGCCCGCCGATCTTCGAGAAATTGAATCTGCTCTCTCCACAATCACCGTGCACGGTGGCCGGATGAATGAGCAGCAGATGAAGGTGGTGGACCAGACGACGTAACATGTTTCGGGCAGGGGTCTAGAGTCCGGCACGTGAGCGTCAGAGACACGCCGCCGCCCGGACAGAGCGGGGCAAATAGTTGAATTTTCCACCCCCAAGCCACACGCCGTGGCTTCTGCGGGTTGAGCGATAGTTCGAAGGAGAAACAAATGCAAAAGCGCAAACTCGGAAAAAGCGATCTTGAAGTCTCAACTCTGGGGCTCGGCTGCATGGGCATGAGCTTTTCCTACGGTCCGCCCAAGGACAAGAAGGAGATGACTGACGTTCTCCATGCGGCCGTGGAACGCGGCATCACGTTCTTCGACACTGCAGAAGTCTACGGCCCGTTTACGAACGAAGAACTCGTGGGCGAGGCGCTGGCTCCCTATCGCGACAAAGTGGTGATCGCCACCAAGTTCGGGTTTGATCTGAGTGGCAGCGATAATCGGCCAGGAGCGGCAGGTCTGAATAGCCGACCTGAGCACATCAAACAGGCCGTCGAAGGATCGCTCAAGCGGTTGAAGGTGGATGTGATCGATCTGTTGTATCAGCATCGGGTTGACCCGAACGTGGCCATAGAAGATGTTGCCGGGGCGGTGAAGGAACTGATCCAGGCCGGTAAGGTTAAGCACTTCGGGCTTTCAGAAGCGGGAGTCCAGACCATCCGTCGCGCGCACGCCATTCAGCCCGTGACCGCGCTCCAAAACGAATACTCGCTGTGGTGGAGGAAGCCGGATGCGGAAGTGCTGCCCACTCTTGAGGAACTTGGAATTGGTTTGGTTGCGTACAGTCCTCTGGGAAAAGGATTCCTCACCGGAAAGATGGACAAAAATACGAAGTTCGAGAGCTCCGATTTCCGCAGCACTCTCCCTCGCTTCACGCCGGAGGCTCTGAAGGCGAACCAGGGTGTGGTCGATCTGCTCGGCAGTATCGCCAAGCAGAAAGGAGCGACCCCTGCTCAGATTGCGCTCGCTTGGCTGCTGGCGCAGAAGCCGTGGATTGTTCCAATTCCCGGCACTACGAAGCTAAACCGTCTGGAAGAGAACATCGGAGCGGTGTCGATCAAACTGACGCCCGAAGACCTGCGGGACATCGATGCCGCCGCGTCGAAGATCCAGGTGGAAGGAGCTCGGTACCCAGAACGCTTGGAGAAGATGACCGGCCTGTGATCAGCCAGAAATTAGTGAAAGCCCGGTAGGGAGCGTACCCTTCCGATGGAGATGTCGCCGCTCGAGGTAAGAAGCAATGGAGATCAAGAGAATTGGCTCGCAACCTTCCGTCAAGGGTCCGCCAGAGTGGTTCACGGGCGCGGTACGGATCGATCCATTATCTCAGGCGCCCGATCCGGCATTTGTTCAAGGTGCCAGCGTGACCTTCGAGCCAGGCGCGCGGACTGCGTGGCATACGCACCCGCTCGGTCAGACTCTCATCGTAACGGCCGGTTGTGGCTGGGCACAGCGTTGGGGCGGACCTGTGGAGGAAATCCACCCGGGCGATGTGGTCTGGTTCCCGCCCGCCGAGAAGCACTGGCATGGGGCTACGCCGACCACGGCTATGACGCACTTTGCCATTCAGGAAAAGTTCGAAGGTAAAGTTGTCGACTGGATGGAACACGTCAGCGACGAGCGATATCGGCGCGTGGCGTAAGAAGCGCCGCCAAGGGCCCGGAGTTTCCCGTTCGGCTACTATTGAAGCTTGCTGCCGTCCCTGAGGCAGAAGAGCGCAACGGTCTGGTGCTGAATTCTTGAGGAGGAGCAGATGGCCGCTTACGTCGTAGTTACGCGGGAAAAGACCCGCAACGCAGCCCAGCTGGACGAATACAAGAAAATAGCTGCGGTCAGTTTTCAGAGGCACGCAGCCAAAATTCTCGCCATTCATGGCCGTCAAGAAGTCCTGCCTCAAAATGAGGAGCTCATCATCCTCGAGTTCCCGACCTACGAAGACGCGCAGGCTTGGTATCACAGCCCCGAATATCAGGCCGCAAGCGAGCGTCGCCATCAGGGAGGAGATTATCGTTTCATCCTCACCGAAGGCGCGTCAGTCAAGTGAACGACGATTTGGTTCCGGCCCGTCTCGCTTCTATGCGGTGAGGATATCAAAGATTGACATAGCCACGTGTTCCGCGTAAGTTTTGGCTACAGAGAGTTTGGGAACGGAGAAGCTATCCATGGACCAAATGAACGTCTCGATTACCGACCGCCTCGCGGGCTATGTTCGCAAGAAGGTCAAAAGCGGCCGTTATAACAATGCCAGCGAGGTCGTCCGCGATGCGTTGCGCCGCATGGAAGACGAGGACGAGCGCGCGTTGCGGCTAGCCAGGCCCACCGCCGACGACATCCTCACCGACCTTACAGCGGAGCAGCTAGCGGCCATCCGCCAGCGCGTGCGCGTCGACATCGAAAACATCGAGGGGAGGAAATTCGTCCGATACGAAGGGCGCGAAGGGCTAAGGAAGCTCGCGGACGGGGTGAAGGCGAGGGGGCGTAGGCTCCTTGCTCAGCAGGACTCTGACAAGTAATGCGCTACCGTGTCTCAAACGACGCGGAGCGAGATCTAGATGAGATATTCCTCTATTGGGCGAAGCGGGCCAGCCTGGAAGTAGCGGACCGCGTAATTGACTCGATCACTGAACGTTTCTGGCTGCTTGGAGAGCATCCGGATGCCGGCAAACCCGTAATCGATGTCGCTCCCCGTGTGAAGTGCTTCCCCGCAGGAAAGTACTTAATCTACTACCGCAAAATGCGCCGCGGCACGGACATCCTCCATATATTTCACGGCGCTCGGGATCAAAGACGCGCGTTTAAGACCGCACGCAAGAACGGATAACCTTTCAACTGTCGAACTAGTGGGAACCGGAGACGAGAGGTGAGGCGGGCTTATCCGGGTACAACCGCTCGAACTCGGGGTCGCCGTGAAGGAGAGCAATGTCGGGGTCTCGCCGCGCCCACACAGAATCCTGGAAGCCGGCTTCCCACGCTTTGCGCAAGGCATCGAGCGCTTCTGTCTTTCTCTTCAGGCCGCAGTACACGCAAGCCGCGTTGTAGAGAATGGAGGCTTCGTTAGCTCGCAAAGTGATCGCAAGATTCAGTTCGCGCAACGCGTCATCCACCTGTCCCCATTCCGCGTAGTAATAGCCCAGCAAGACGCGGGCCCGCGCATCCTCGGGCACATGTTTCAAGTGGCTCTCGAGCGCCGCGGTGAATCGTTGGCTCATGTTGCGCTTGGCTTCGTCTTTGCCCATGGAACCGAGAGAGTTCAGGATGGGCACGTAAACATTGTAATCCTCGCCGCTTGCTTCGATGGCGGATTCCGCCACGTCCACAACTTCCTGGTAGCGCCCTGCGGCAAACAGCGCACGGCAGAGCATGTAATAGGCGCCCTCGCAGTCGCGTTTGCGCTCGATCGCTTTTTTGACCATGCGTACAGCTTCGTTGTGCAGTTCCGCAGCGTAGAGTACCCACGCTTGGCTCACTTGCACTTCGGGCAAATCCCAGCGCAAGGCCACGGCCTTGCCGGAGGCTTCGCGCGCGCGTTCCACCCATAATTGATCGCGACTGTAGTTGCAGTAAAACATGGCGCAAGCGTTGGCGCAGGCGGCATACGCCAGGGCGAAGCTCGGGTCCATAGCCACTGCGTTCTCGAACATCTGCAGAGCAAACTCGAGATCCTGCCGTGTCTGACGCCTCGCGTAACGCTTGCCGCGCAAAAAGAGGTCGTAAGCCTGCAAATTTTCCGTGGGCTTGACGGCGAGCGCTTCGAGTTCCTGCGGAGAAAGCGTCACGCGCAGGGCTTCGGCGATCTTCCGGGCCATCTCGTCCTGTATTTCGAAAACGTCCTTCATCTCGCGGTCGAAGCGCTCGGACCACAGCGGGAAATCGGTACGCGTGTCGACAAGTTGCGCATTGATGCGCAGGCGGGCTCCAGCGCGACGCAAGGTGCCGGTGAGAACATAGGCCGCGCCGAGCTGCTGGCCGATCTGCGCGGGCGTCACCTGCTTATCCCGGAAGGCCAGAACCGTCGGGCGCGAAAAAGTGTTCAGCCCGCGGATCTTCGAGAGCTCCGTAATCACGTCCTCGGTGATTCCGTCGCGCAGGTATTCGTCTTCCTTATTGCCGCTCAGATTCTCGAAATACAGGACGGCCACGGATTTCCCGGCCTGCTTCTGAACAGCGGGATCCGAATCGCTCTTCTCCTTCGCGCGCTTCTTACCTGACTCTACGTCACGCTTTAGCCGGCTGAGGTCCGTTTTCAGTTCGGTGGCCGTTTGGCAGCGCAGATTGCGATCCTTTTCGAGAGCCTTCTCCAGGATGCGCACAAAATCAGCGGGAAGAGCGGAATTCAGGTCGGCAGCCGGTCGGGCGTCGCGGTTCAGGATCGCATCGAAGACGACCGCAGTTGTTTCGCCGGGAAATGGGAGACTTCCCGTCGCCACCTGATAGAGAACCGTGCCCGTGGAGAAGATATCCGTCCGGGCGTCCACAAGCTGACCCCTTGCCTGTTCCGGCGACATGTAAGAAACCGTTCCGATGGCTGTGCCCGGCGAAGTGAGTTCGTTGCCGGCAATCATCGTCTCCCCTTGACCTGCCGAAGCTCCCTGCGCAGCCCAGACGCCCTGCGCCATCTCGCCGCGGCTCATCTTGGCTAGACCGAAGTCCAGAATCTTTACCTGCCCACGTGCGGTGAGAAAGAGATTCGCCGGCTTGATATCGCGGTGTACGATCCCCTTGGCGTGAGCCGATTCGAGGGCATCGGCGATCTGAATCGCCAGTGGCAGCAGTTTCTCCATTTCCATCGGCTGCTGAGTCATTGTCTGCGCCAGGGTTTGCCCTTCCAGAAGTTCCATTACGATGAAGTGCCTGAGGTCGTGCTGTTCGATCGAGTGGATCGTGCAAATGTTGGGATGGTTCAGCGACGAAGCGGCGCGCGCCTCTCGTTGAAAACGCTCGAGCAACTGGCTATCGTTGGCCATTTCGGGCGGAAGAAACTTCAGCGCCACGCGGCGATCGAGGTGCGAATCCTGGGCTTCATATACCACGCCCATGCCGCCCTCGCCCAGCTTCCGAATAATTTTGTAGTGCAGGAGTGATTGGCCTATCAGCGGATCTTGGCTCATATTGGCCGGGTGATAGTATGCGGCTCAAACGCCGCCGTCAAGACGGCCCACTCCCGGCTACTTGTCGTTTTCCACTATTCTTTTCTTTCAATTTAGCTAAACCCTTCGGGCCGCGGCGCGAATCTAACCTCTTCGGGAACCGGCAAACTCTCGAGCACGCGAACAAGGAGGCACTTCGATGGCGACGATCACCACCAAGGACGGGACGCACATTTATTACAAAGATTGGGGCAAGGGACAGCCGATCGTTTTCTCGCATGGCTGGCCGCTGAGCGCGGACGATTGGGACGGGCAAATGTTGTACTTTAGCCAGCTAGGCTATCGCGTGATTGCGCACGATCGCCGCGGCCATGGGCGCTCCGACCAGACGTGGGACGGCAACGATATGGACACGTATGCCGACGATCTGGCCACGCTATTCGAAAAGCTCGATCTGAAGGACGCGATCATGGTGGGGCACTCGACCGGTGGTGGTGAAGTCGCGCGCTACCTAGGTCGGCACGGTACGAAGCGTGTCGCGAAGGCTGCACTCATCAGCGCTATCACGCCCCTCATGCTGAAGACGCCCAACAACCCGCTCGGCTCGCCCGTCGAAGTCTTCGACGGCCTCCGGGCAGCGCTCGCGGCCAATCGGCCGCAGTTCTACATCGACATTACGCTCCCGTTCTACGGGTACAACCGACCGGGCGCAAAGATTTCCGAAGGCATCCGGGAGCACTGGTGGCTACAGGGCATGCTGGGAAGCGTCAAAGCCCACTACGACTGCATTCGAGTGTTCTCGGAGACGGATACCACCGAGGACCTCAAGAAGATCGACATTCCCGTGCTGGTAATACATAGCAAGGACGATCAGATTGTGCCGATTGCCGCCGCGGGTCCAGCGGCCGCGAAACTGCTCAAGCATGCAACGCTCAAGGTCTATGACGACCTTCCGCATGGCATGCCCGCAACCCACGCAGATCTGGTCAACGCCGACCTGCTCGCGTTTTTCAAGGGCGCAGCAACCACAGCCTCGGCATAACGACCGGCTAGCCCGGCCTTTCGCCTTCGGCGCGAAGGCCGGGCAGTTTGGTCATCGCGATCGACTCGCCGCAGTCGCGCGACGGCTGCGAAACGGAATCCAGGCAGACCGTTGACGTCGTCATTTCCAGGAATTAGACTGGTGACGTTCTCGGAATAGGGAAGGCCGGCCCATGCGTGGTTGTGTTGTCGTGGCTTTATGTTTTGCCAGTCTGCTTGCGGGCTCAGCTCGCGGACAAAAAACTACCCTGCAGCCAATTCACGTGGCCGCGGGGACGGTTCTAGTATTTCACATCCAGACCCGCCTCCACGCGAGCCGTGCAGGCGAGGTGGATGCCCTACCAAAGGGCACAGTTATCCTCGTGAAACTGCTCGCTCCGATCGACTCGGGTCTGGATCACGACGGCGCCGAATTTCGCGGCTACGTTGTGTCTCCTATCACTTCAGGAAATGAGGTTGTGGTCCATGCCCAATCGGAAGTTCGCGGCATACTTGCATTGCTCCGAAGCCGAGCCCATCCGGAAGGATTCCGCTACGACCTTCTCATTACGAGCGTCACAGATCAGGGTAAGTCCTACGATCTGAGTGCTTCGCTGAATTCCTCTTTTCTCGACAGTCCCATTCAAACTGCTCCCGTCTCGAGTAAGTGAATACAGGGCCCGAGGGGAAGCGCACTGTCTCCTCTGGCACAAATCACTAGGAAACAGCAGATCGACAACTTCCTTGCCTTCTCGGAGACACCCCGTATTAACTTATGAAGTGTCTCCGAGAAGGTCGCGCCGCGTTTTCACGCCTCGCATCTGAGAGTCGCGCCGAGCGTCTCTGAGCAACCTCTCGGAGCCGGCCCCAGCCTAGCGACTGCTGTTACATTACTTCCACGGACTCTGCCCGCCAGACCAAGCCTGGAGTTAGGGAGTCACGTGAACGCTGACCGCCAGATTCGTTCCGTTGTCGTTGCGGTAGGTGACGTCAGCACTCGAACCAACTTGCAGTTTGCCGTCTATGGTCGTGTTCTTGTCCGTCGTAAAGGTCATAGTGGTTGGGGTGGTTTGCTGGAACTGCTGACTGCCACTCGCCTGGACCGTCAACGTGAAAGAGTTCTTGTCGACGGAAGCAATTTTCCCCGAAACGGACTGTGTTTGCGGTGCGGTCTGCTCGCTTTGCGCCGCAACGTTGTGAGCCACCGGGCGCGCCCAAAAAACTGGTATGAGGACCAAACTTGCCAGGGTGGTAATTCCGATCCGAATTCCCTTTTTCATTTTTGCAAGCCTCCTTAGGTTTGGGCTGGCACCGATGACTGTGCAATATAGGAGCCATTCATAATTCCAAAACCGCGAATTCTGCATCGCCTTTTGAATATTGAACTTGCGAGGACGGCGCGAGTCTATCGAGAAGTTGCGATTTTAGTACTGGAACTAGCGGTTTCTTCACGGCGGATTCAAAATGTTCCTACAGAATTTCCGTTAGAAAATCTCACCCAGCTTTTCTTCGTGGCCTGCTCGATCAATTGAATTTGACGGGTCCGAGTTCATCGACCCAAACAGCCGCGCAAGCGCTTCGACTTCCGCAACTTGCTTCCTGTGCAAGGCTCCAACAACTCCGCGAGTTGCGCACGCCGAAAATGATATAGTTCGCCGTCATCCCGAAGGCGGATGATTCCGGCAGTGGTTTCAATCTAAGATCGATTCGTGAGGACAGTCGAATGTCTGAACTTACCCGCCGCGATTTGCTTCGCACTGGAATTGCGCTCTCGGCCTCATCGCTCGTTGCGAACTCGGCTCTGGCCCGCGCCAACGCCCTTCTGGCGCGGTATCCGGACGTCACCTCCGCGGAAGCTGACGCTGCAGTGCCTCCGCGCGAGCATCTGCTGTTTGATTTTGGCTGGAAGTTTTTCCAGGGCCACGGCAGCGACCCGAGTCGCGACCTTGGTTTCGGCAAGGATCAGGGAGATTTCGCCAAGTCCGGCGAATTTGAATTTGCCCGTGAAAAATTCGACGACTCGAAGTGGCGCCCGCTGAATTTGCCCCACGACTGGGCCGTCGAACTTCCTTTTGTGAACGACGATTTGCTGCAGGGGCACGGCTACAAACCCCTCGGCCGCCGCTATCCCGAAACGAGCGTGGGCTGGTATCGCCGCGTCTTCGAAATTCCACAAAGCGATCTCGGCCGTCGCGTCGTGCTGGAGTTCGACGGCGCATTCCGTAGCGCCCTGGTGTTTCTGAACGGCTACTCTCTGGGCCGCAACGACAACGGCTACGCGCCCTTCCGCTTCGATCTCACCGACTTTCTCAACTATGGCGCAAAAAACTATCTCGTCGTGCGTATGGATGCGAGTTTTGGTGACGGCTGGTTTTACGAGGGCGCCGGCATCTACCGTCATGTATGGCTCACGAAAACCGACGCGCTTCATATCGGCAAGTGGGACAGCTACGTCCGCGCCGACGTTAAAAGCAACGAAGCCATCCTTAATCTCGGGACGGTTGTGCGCAACGAAGGGAAGCAGGCCGAAAGTTGCCGCGTGCGCTGGCAAATTCTCGATGCAGCCGGAAAAGCTGTTGCGTCCGCCGAATCTGCTCCGCAATCGGTTGCCGCCGACTCTTCCGAAACCTTCACATCAACTGCCAAGTTCCCCAATCCCGCGCTCTGGTCGCCCGAAACGCCGAATCTCTACGCGGCGATCGTGACCGTTGAATCTGGCGGCAAGCCGCGCGACGCGGAGCGCGTGAGCTTTGGCGTCCGAGCCCTGCTCTTCGACGCCGACAAAGGTTTCTTTTTGAACGGCAAGTCCGTGAAGGTCAAAGGCACTTGCAATCATCACGATCACGCCGGGGTTGGCGCCGCCCTGCCAGACCAATTGCAGTTCTATCGGGTGGCCGTTCTCAAGGAAATGGGCTCGAACGCGGTCCGTACTTCGCACAATATGCCCACGCCTGAATGGGTGGAGGCGTGTGACCGTCTCGGCATGATGATGATGTGCGAGACCCGCATGATGAGTTCCACACCTGAAGGCATGGCACAACTCGAATTGATGGTGAAGCGCTACAGGAATTCCCCTTCGATCATTCTCTGGTCGATGGGCAACGAGGAGTGGCAACTGCAGAATTCCGATCAGGGGAAACGGGTCATGGCAGACATGGTCGCGCGGACGCACGAACTCGATCCCACGCGTTTGTGTACGTGCGCGGTCAACGGCTCCTTTGACAAAACCCTCCCTGAGGCGTTGGACGTCATGGGATTTAATTACAACCTCAACGCTCCCGATGCCTATCACAAGGCGCACCCAAAACAGCCCTCAATCGGCTCGGAAACAGCAAGCACCGTCTCCACGCGCGGAATCTACTCCACAGATAAGCTGCGCAACTGGGTGAGCGCGTACGACCTGAACCATCCGCAATGGGCCGAACTAGCCGAGGAGTGGTGGAAATTCTATGCCGCGCGCGACTGGCTCGCGGGCGGATTTGCCTGGACTGGCTTCGACTACCGCGGAGAACCCACGCCGTATGGCTGGCCTTCGATCAACTCCCAGTTTGGCATCGTGGACATGTGCGGCTTTCCCAAGGACAACTTCTACTACTACAAAGCGTGGTGGGGCCAGGAACCGGTCCTGCATCTATTCCCGCACTGGAACTGGGACCAGCGCGAAGGCGAACCCATTTCCGTTTGGGTGCATTCGAACCTCGACGAAGTTGAGCTGTTCCTGAACGGGCAGAGCCAGGGCAGCCAGAAAGTGCAGCCCTTAACTCATCTCGAGTGGAAGGTGAAGTACGCCCCGGGTACGATTGAGGCGCGTGGCAAAAAGGATGGGAAAGTTGTCCTCACCGAGAAACGCGAAACCACAGGCGAGCCAAAAGCTATCAAACTCACCGCAGATCGCAGCGAGATCAAGGCCAACGGTGAGGACATCGCGGTTCTCCGCGTCGAAGTGCTCGACGAGGCCGGCCGTCCCATCCCAACAGCTGGCAATATGATCAGCTTCAAAGTAACCGGTGACGGCGCCTTGATCGGCGTTGGCAATGGCGATCCCAACTGTCAGGAGTCAGACAAGGAACCCAACCGCAGCCTGTTCAACGGACTTGCTCAAGCAATTGTCCAGGCCTCCAAGACTCCCGGTACAATCACGGTCGAGGCTTACACTGAGAACTGGCCTCCGCCCATGCTAACCCCGGCCAAGCTCACTATCACCACGCGAAAAGCCGAGCTGCGCCCCTCAATGCCTTAGGAATTTGCTGGAAAACGAGCATTACGGCAGCGCGTTTGGCTTTGATTCAGGGACGCGCGGTAAGCGCCTTCTCAGGCACGCGTGAAAGTTCGTCGAATTCATCGTCCGTCAGTCGCAGACCCGCCGCCGCAACATTCTCCTCGAGGTGCCGCACCGAAGAAGTCCCCGGAATCGGCAGCATCATTGGCGACCTCTTCAGCAGCCACGCAATCGCCACTTGCCTGGGCGTAGCGTCGTGGCCTTTCGCGATTCTTTCCAGCACGTCGCCCGCGTCCTTCGCCGCCCTCAGCGGAGCCCACGGAATGAATGCGATCCCGTTCTCCTCGCAATAATCAACAACGTAGTCCCATTCCCGGTCGGCAAAGCTGTAGCGGTTCTGGACGGACGCAATCGGCGTGATCTTTCGGGCGCGCTCAATATGCTCCTGCGTGACATTCGATAAGCCGATCAAGCGAATCGCTCCTTGCTCGCGCAATTTCGCCAGCGTTTCCATCGATTGCTCGAACGGCACCGTCGGATCGGGAATGTGCAATTGGTAAAGATCGATCTGTTTCAGCCGCAGCCTTTTCAAGCTGCCGTTCACGGCCTCTCGCAGATGCTCGGGGCTCGCGTCGTGAGTCCACTGCCCCGGCCCGGGGCGTCTCCAACCGCCCTTGGTCGCCACTACCACACCTTTCGGATACGGCGCCAGCGCTTCGGCGACCAATTCTTCGCTCACATCAGGGCCGTATGAGTCTGCGGTGTCGATGAAATTCACGCCCAGTTCCACCGCGCGGCGCAGTACACGAACCGCCTCACTCGGATCCTTCGGAGCACCCCACACGCCGTCACCTGTGATTCGCATCGCGCCGAATCCCAGGCGGTGAACGGTCAATTCCTTGCCCAGAGCAACCGTGCCGCTAAGACTGGCCGACAATTCACGACCTTGCATATCGATGTCCTCCACATTTTTCGATGCCTGTGGCTGCAAAAGGTAGCGCCCAATGAGGCTCCCCAACTTTGGCATCAAAGTCTGAACGAGATGGCACGAACTGACTCGTGCGGCAATGATCCCATAATTTATACAAGCCATTACTCTTAGCGCTTGAGGACCCGCCTCGGTCAGCTTGTCGGCCAGTATCGACTCGGAACTCCCGACGATGACGAGACTAAAGGGAGGGGGGAGTGCCAGACATATGCAAACGCTTTCACACCGGTGTCATGGATCATTCTTCAGAGCGACTCTCTGACACTGACAACAAAAGACTTAAGGAAACTTACAGAAATCGGTAAGTTTGGCGTCAGACATGCACTACTGCGCGTAGCATGACTATGGGAGGATGTTGACATGAGCATGTGCCGGCTATCCACGTGGTTGATTTTGATGGGACTCGCGGTCGGAGTGTCTTCGACCGTAGCGAGGGCGGACGACGTGCCCAATGATCCGACGGTTACCATCCATAGGTGCAACGCCCCTTGCGATCTTGGCTCCTTCTCGAGCACATCGCAGTCGGACCCGCTCGTGGTGACAGACGCGGACACGACAAGTAATTTCGTCTACACAGGCACCAATCCTATCGGCATCATGTACGTCGAAATTGTTCCTCAAGAAGGTGAGTCTGATGCCTTTTTCGAATCCGAAGATTTTAGCTGCGTCCCGGGCCTAGCGGCATCTTGTTTCTCGTCCTCTCCAGCAGGCCCCCTGCCTGCAGTCGAGTTCAAGTTTGAAGGACCCGTGGTCGATGGAGTAATTCAGTCCTTTCTGAACCCTGGTGACATCGTTGGCGTTGTTGTCGCCCCCGAACCCGGAACCATGTTGCTTTTGCTGAGCGGACTCGTTTCGCTGTTTGCCTTTGGCTTGAGGCGGCGCTCAGTTAGCGTCGCCTAGGGCTTCGCTCCGTCAGAGCACCTCGTAATCATTGCCCGCAAAGGCCGGGTCGGCGTGAATGTTCAGGAGGCCCGCCAGCAAGTTAAGCGGGATGGTACTTCTTTAGAACGAACCCGCGCACCAACACTAGGGCTTCGCTCCACCAGAATACTTCTTAATCATCGCCGCAAAGGCTGGGTCGCCCTGAATGCTCAGGAGATCCGGATCGCCCGCAGCAAATTGAGCGGGATAGTGCTTCTCCAGAGCTTCGCGCACAAGTCCTAGCGCCTCGCTCTTCCGGCCAAGCGCCGCGTCGATTTTCGCTTCATCGTAAATATAGTTCACGTTGTTCTTGTCGATCGCACGCGCCCGACGGATGAAGTTGTCTGCCTGCTGAGCATTGCCGGTCTTCGCGTATGAACCCGCGATTTGGTCCATCACTCCTGCATCTTGAGGATTGGTTTGCAATTCCTTGAACCCTGCGGAAATCGCGCGCTCATATGTGGCCCGAGCCTTGTCCTGTTCTCCGGCCCCACGGTAACTATCCGCCAAATTGACGAGCGTCAGCGTGTCGTTGGGGTTGAGTTCAACAGCCTTCTCATACATCTCAGTTGAATTCTTGTATTGCTTCAAAAAGAAGTAGGCTGTGCCCAAATTCGAGTATGTCGACCAGTAGGGCTCCACTTGCAGGGCCTTCTGAAAATACGGGATTGCGTCCTGATACTTGGCCTCCTGGAGATAGATGTTTCCTACATTTTCGTATCCCACGTTGATGTCGGGCTCGAGAACGGTAACCTGTTGAAACGCCTCCAGGGCTTTTGGATAATTTCCGAGCTGGTAATATGCGTCGCCGAGTTCGTTTTGGCTCACCCAGTAGTATGGGTTGAGCTGGATCGCTTTCTGAAATGCTTCGATCGCCGGTGTGGCTTGACCCATCGCCAGGTAAGCACTGCCCATCCGCCGATAGACTTGGTCCGAGTTGGGCGCCAGCGAAATGGCACGCTTCAATTCAGCAACTGCTTCAGAGTTCTTGCCTAACGCTATGTACACGCCTCCCAGTGTGGAATGAACTTCCGGCAGTTTGTCATTTAGTTGTTCGGCCTGTTGAGCGGCACCGACTGCTTTTTGAATCCAGAAACCCTCCTTGTTGTTTCCGTACATCCGTAGGCTGGCACTCGCGATGCCCGTATAGGCCAGCGCGAACGTATGGTCCGCCTTCAGAGCCTGGTTGAAATAATCAAGGGCCACCTGTATATCCTTACTATCGTACTTGCGCAGAGAACTTTGCCCGCGTAAGTACAGATCGTAAGCAGCGATGTTTTCCGTGGGACGCGCTTCGGCGTTGGCCGTTTCCTCATTCGAGGGGCTCACATTCATAGCCGATACTACCTGGGAATAGATCTGATCCTCCAATGTGAACAGGTCATCGGTCACTCCATCAAATTCTTTGCTCCAGACGCTCTTTCCGTCAGCAACGTCCTCCACTTTCACTACGATTCGGACCTTGTCGCCGGAGCCCTGCAGTGTTCCAAGCACCAGCAGGTTGGCCCCGAGGTTCCGCCCGATCTTCGGCAACGGCAGGCTTTGATCGGCCTTGCTGGCCTCGTCCGTTGAAGTCACGTGAACGTCTTTCAACTCGAACAGCTTCGCTGACAGAGCCTCTTGAATTCCTTGCGCCAAGTACCCAAGACGCGCTTGGTCCCCCAGCACCTGCAGCGGCAGAACGGCCACATATCGGCCCGTCGAGAGCGGTGGTACTCCGGAAACCGCGGAAGTTCCTGTAGCACCGCCTCCGCCGCTGTGGAAAATCAAGTGGCGCACCGGCGGAATCACCAGCAGCAACAACAGCAGAGCAACGCCTCCAGCCACCCACCAAGTCCACCGCCGCTGCGCAAATTCCGGGATCTGGATCACCACTGTCTGCGAGCCAGCCCTCGACACTGCGCTCCCGGACCTCGATCCCCCTTGCAGGTCCGCCAGAATCTCGTAGGCGTTTTGGTAGCGAGCCTCGGGCGCCCGTTCGAGGCAGTGCAGAATCACCCGAACCAGCCAGTTCGGCAGGTCAGGATTCACCAGCTTCGGGCTCTTTGGCTTCTCTTGAACACGCTGGTACATCACTTTCAGCGTGGATTCGCCCGTAAACGGCACGTCTCCCGTCACCAGTTCATAGAGGATCAGCCCATACGCGTAAAGGTCGCTGCGATGATCGGCAGGCTTGCCTTCCACCTGTTCGGGCGACATGTAGCGAGGTGTCCCCAGAAAAGCGCCCGTTTTGGTCATCGCCACGGCGCCTTCCTCGAAGGACTTCGCCAGTCCGAAATCGGAGACGTAGATTTGGTCGTCCTTGCCCACCAGGATGTTTTGCGGTTTCAGGTCGCGATGGATCACGCCTTCCGCGTGGGCTGCGGCCAGCGCTTCGGCAAATTGCCGCGCGAAATTCAGCACTCGATCCAGCGGCATCTTCGGATTGGCTGAAATAATATGGTGGAGGTCCGGGCCCTCCACGTAGGCCATCGATATGAACCTGATGCCTCCGACGTCCCCCATGTCGTGAATTCGGAGGATATTCTTGTGCGAGATCTTGCTGGCGAGCAGCAGCTCTTGTTTAAAGCGCTTCAACGCATCCGATTCGCTCAACGCGCCTTGGCGGACAACCTTGATTGCGACGATGCGGTCCAGGTCCTTGTCGTAGGCCTTGTAAACGCGGCCCATGCCGCCCTGCCCAAGAAGCGATTCGATCCGGTATCGCGGACCAAAGTCTTGGCCCGGAGTGAGCAGCGCCGCATCGGTCATCACCATCGTTTCTGAATCACCCACGGGCATGGGCGTGCCGCAGCGCGAACAGGATTCCGCGTAGTCAGGATTGACCGTGCTGCAGTGCGGGCAGTTCATCGCAGAAGCCGCCACGTCGGCTCGAGCTTGCGTACGGGGTTCGCGAAATTATCCGGCATCAGCGCAACACCTGCAACTCCTAACTCGCAATTCCTCAACTACTCCAGGCGGACTCCTTCCCGTAATAGTAGTGACATTACAACCAGTATCGTTTCACTCTGGGCGCTGCCAGGGTCAGCCAATATGAGCCGGTATGAGCCTTTGCGGGAATGACTGCAGAGCTCCGGGGCTCGCCCGGCGCGCTCGATAATCTCGCGATGGGTATTTCGTGCCCCTTCCTCCGGGAAGGCAGCAATTCCCCCTAAGACCCGTCAAATTATCGGACATGCGGCGAGACGCAAGCAATCCGTAACTCTTTCAGTTGGTTGTTTTGCGCAACATTGACCGCGTTGTACACTCGCGCGACATTGGTTGGCGCCCGAATGACATGAAACCTGCCCCGTTGCACGCCTGGATCGTATTCGGAACCCTTATTGCGGCGGCGCTCGCCGTAGACCAATTCGGAATCCACCGTAAGCCGCGCTCGATCACTCTCAAGCGCGCAATTGTCGAGAGCGCCTGCTGGATCGCTCTCGCTCTAGCGTTCGATATGTGGCTTTATTTTTGCCTTGGACCTCGCGCCGGACTCGATTTCCTTACCGCTTACGTGGTGGAGAAATCGCTGAGTCTCGACAACATCTTCGTGTTTCTTATCATCTTTCAAACCTTTCACGTGCCGCCTGAATCGCAATACAAAGTTCTGTTTAGCGGCGTGATTGGCGCGTTGCTGCTCCGCGCCATTTTCGTCGTCGCGGGAATCGAGCTGCTAGGCCTCTTTCACGCCCTCACTTATATTTTCGGCGCTCTTCTGGCAGTTATGGGGCTCCAAATGTTGCTTTCGCGTAAGCGGATAGCCCGCCCCGAGCGAAATTGGCTGGTGCGCGCCGCCCGGAAGATCTTTCCGGTTGTCGACCGTTTCGAAGGAAATAAATTCTGGGTTGGGGCGGGCCACCGATGGAGCGCGACGCCGCTGCTCCTCGCGCTCGTCGCCATCGAAGCGATGGATATCGTTTTTGCGGTCGATTCGGTGCCCGCGGTTCTCGCCATCACGCGCGACACCTTTGTTGCATACACTTCGAACGCCTTCGCGATACTCGGGCTGCGAGCGCTCTATTTCGCGGTGGCCGGCATATTCCCGCGTTTTCGCTTCCTGCATCAAGGTGTTGCGGCAATTCTGATCTTCATAGGCCTGAAAATGGCGTTCAGCGAAAAACTCACTGTCTCGACCCCGGTGACACTCGTCGTGATCGCTGGAATCGTCGGCCTGTCAATCGCTGCCTCTCTCATCGCGTCGCCCGCAACCCGCGCCTGAGCTTCCAAAGGCGCAATCATCCCAAATTCAAAACGAGCAGCCGCGGCTCCGTCATCTCCTCAATCGCATAACGAAGCCCTTCACGACCCAGTCCGGAATCCTTCACGCCGCCATAAGGCATGGAATCGATCCTGAACGCCGACATATCGCCAGCGATCACGCCGCCCACCTCCAGCTCCTCGAACGCCTTGAACAATAGCTTGGCGTCGCGCGTGAATACGCCTGTTTGCAAGCCGTACGGAGAATCATTTACGCGGCAAATCGCTTCCTCGAATTCGTCGTACGGCTCCGCCACCACGACCGGCGCGAAAATCTCCTGGCAATTCACCTTCATGTTCGGTCGTGTATCCGTCAGCACGGTCGGTTCGAAGAGCGAGCCAGTGCGCTTGCCTCCGCACAGCAACTTTGCTCCGTTTGCTCTGGCTTCCTCGATCCACGACGCCGCCCGCCGCGCCGCATCTTCGCTAATCATCGGCCCAACGTCCGTCGCCTCATCCAGCGGATCGCCTATCTTGAGTTTCTTCACGCCCGCGACGAGCATCTCCAGAAACTTCGGCTCAACATTGCGCTGCACGAAAATCCGCTGCACCGAAATGCAACTTTGCCCCGCGTAGGAAAATCCGCCCAGAACACACTTTCGAGCAGCATCTTCCACGTCCGCGTCCGAGTGCACGATTACCGCCGCATTTCCGCCGAGTTCGAGCACCACTTTCTTCTTTCCCGATTTTGTCTTCAGTGACCATCCCACCGGACCGCTACCCGTGAACGAAAGCAGCTTCAGCCGATCGTCGGCCACCAGTCGCTCCGCGTCGGCATTCGCCAGAGGCAGAACGTTCAGCGCGCCCCTAGTTAAGGCCGCCTTCTCCGCGACTTCCGCAAGCATCAGCGAGCACAGCGGTGTCTGCGGCGCCGGCTTCAGAAGGACTGTGCATCCCGCAGCGATCGCGGGCGCCACTTTGTGCGCCACAAGATTCAATGGAAAGTTGAAGGGCGTGATCCCCAGAATCGGCCCGAGCGCAAATCTGCGAACGATTCCGGCTCGCCCCGCGGTGGAAGGCTGCAAGTCGAGCGGCAACCATTCGCCGCCAATGCGCGTTGCTTCCTCAGCAGCCACCGAGAACGTCAGCACAGCTCGGTCCACTTCCACGCGAGCGGTTCGGACGGGTTTGCCCGCCTCCAGCGCCATCACTCGCGCGAACTCCTCCCGCCGAGCCTGAATGCCGGCAGAAATTTCACGCAAAATTCGCTGGCGTTCGTATGCAGGTAACTTGCGTGTGGTTTCGAATGCGCGCTGCGCAGCGACTGCAGCAGCTTCCGCGTGAGCGGCCGTCCCGAGATGCACAGTGGCAACCACCGAGCCGTCATACGGTGAGTGAATATCAACCTGTTCGCCTTCCAACACCCACTTGCCGTCGAGAAAGAATCCCCATTGCCGGACGGGCGTCTTCGTCGCTGTTGCCATGATCTCTACCTCTCGCCCAATTCTACGTGCGCCGCAGCACCGCTTCGACGCTCGATCCCGCCACCGTCGCAATGGCCGCTTCCAGGATTTCAAGCCCCTCGTCAAATTGCTCGTCCGTCACCACCAAAGGCACAAGCACACGCACAACGTTGGCGTAGGTTCCGGCCGACAGCACAATCAACCCGTGCTGATAACAATGTCGTATGATCTGTTCAGTTTCTTGTTTGGCAGGCTCGCGGCTCTCGCGCGAACGGACTAATTCGATCGCGCGCATCCCGCCTAATCCTCGCGCATCGCCCACCAACGGAAACCGCGCCTTCCAATCTCGAGCCCGCGCCTCGAATTTGTCGCCCAGCTTCATAGCCCGCGCAGAAAGATTCTCGCGCTCGATCGTTTCGATCGCCGCAAGGGCTGCCGCGCACGCGACTGGATTCCCGCCGAACGTCCCGCCCAGGCCACCAACCCCCGGCGCATCCAGGATTTCCGCGCGACCTGTCACGGCCGCCAGCGGAAGCCCGCCCGAGATCGATTTTGCCGAAACGAGCATGTCCGGGATGATTCCGTAGCGCTCGCTCGCAAACATCGCTCCCGTGCGCCCGAATCCCGTTTGTATTTCATCCGCGATAAACAGGATTTCGTGTTTCCGGCAAATATCTTGAACCATGCCGAAAAACTCCGGCGGCGGCACGACGAATCCCCCCTCGCCCAGCACCGGCTCTGCGATCACGGCAGCTACAGCCTCCGCCGCTACCACCCGCTTGAACGTATCCTCCAGATGCCGCGCGCAGAAAACGTCGCACGACGGATACTTCAGCGAATAGGAACACCGATAGCAGTAGGCGTACGGGATGCGATAAATGTCCGCCGCGAACGGTTCAAACCCCGCCTTGTAGGGATGCGTCTTGCTCGTCAGCGACATCGTCAACATCGTCCGACCGTGAAACGCATCTTCAAAACAAATGATCGCAGGCCGCCGCGTGTAGAACCGCGCGAGCTTGATGGCGTTTTCGATGGCTTCCGCGCCGCTGTTCACGAGTATCGTTTTCTTCGCGAACGTGCCCGGCGTAATCGCGTTCATCTTCTCGGCCACCGCGATATATTTTTCGTACGGCGCCACGCTGAAACACGTATGGAGGAATGCGTCCACCTGCTCTCGAATCGCAGCCACTACACGCGGCGCGCGATGTCCGGTGTTCAAGCACCCAATTCCTCCGGCGAAATCGAGAAACCGGTTCCCGTCGACGTCCTCCAGCACAACGCCCTCGGCCCGCGCCGCGAAGACCGGCGTGCCGTGCGAAATGCCTCGCGGGACCGCAGCCGCTCGGCGCTTCATCAACTCCTGTGATTTTGGTCCGGGAATGGAAGTTCGCAGTTGAATCGTCGGCATGTCAGTACCACCCAATTGGCTGCTCGTTCAGATTGATGTAAACCTGCTTCGTCTCGAGATACTCTTCGATTCCCCACGGGCCCAGCTCGCGCCCGAATCCCGACTGCTTGTACCCGCCCCAGGGCGCCTCGACGTACGTCGGCTGCATGTGATTCACCCACACGATCCCCGCGCGCAGCGCCTTCACCACACGAAACGCCTTGAAGATGTCGCGAGACCAAACGGCCGCAGCCAGCCCGTATGGCGTTTCGTTCGCGATGCGAATTGCTTCCACTTCGTTCGCAAACGGAATCACGGCCGCCACCGGGCCGAAAATTTCTTCCTGTGCGATACGCGACGAATTGTCCACATCGTAGAAAATCGTCGGCTCCACGTAGTAGCCGTGCGAAAAGGTCGACGACCGTCCGCCTCCCGCTGCAAGTTTTGCTTCCTTCTTCCCCAATTCCTGGTACGACCTCACTCGATCGAATTGCTCCTTGCTCACAAGCGGACCCATCTTCGTCTCGCGCTCCAGCGGGGGCCCCAGACGAATCGTCTTCGCCTTCGCGGACATCGCATCGACAAATTTCGAGTAGATGGGCTTTTCCACCAGGATCCTACTCCCCGCCGAGCACACTTCACCCTGGTTGATGAACACGCCAAAAAGCGCACCGTCGATCGCCGCCTCAAAATCCGCGTCCGCGAAAAATATGTTCGGCGATTTCCCCCCAAGCTCCAGCGTCACCCGCTTGACAGTATCTGCCGCCATCTTCACGATCGCTTTCCCCACCGCCGCGCTTCCCGTAAACGCAATCTTGTTCACATCCTTATGCTTCACCAGCGGTGCTCCCGCCGCCTCACCAAAACCCGTAATAATGTTCACCACGCCCGGTGGCAGCCCCGCGTCCGTCAGAAAGCCAGCGGACTCAAGCGCCGTTAGCGGAGTCTGCTCGGCCGGCTTCAGCACGCAAGTGCAGCCCGCTGCGATTGCCGGCGCAAGCTTCCACGCGGCCATCAGCAGCGGGTAGTTCCACGGAATAATTTGCCCCGCCACGCCAATCGGCTCGCGCAACGAAAGGCTCAGCGCGTTGTCCGGCACAGGATTCACGTGCCCCAGGACCTTCGTCGCCATCCCACCGTAGTATTCGAAGCAGGTTGCGACGTCCGCAATGTCGAATTCCGCTTCGACAATCGGCTTCCCCGAATTCCGGGCCTCGAGTTCCGCCAGCTTCGCAGCCTCTTTTCGCACCCGTTCTGCCAGTCGAAAGAGGATCCGCCCGCGTTCCTGCGCCGTCGTTTGCGGCCACTCGCCCGCGTCAAACGTCGCCTTCGCCGCGGCTACCGCGCGATTCACGTCCTTCTCACCACCCTCGGGAACTTCCGCGATAATTTCTTCCGTCGATGGATCCACCACCGGGAAATACGTCCCGTCGAGGCTTTCGACGAACTCTCCGTTGATGTACATCCGATAACGCTTCATCAGGCGTCCCCTCGTGTCGATGCTGCCGGGCTTGCCATCACCACCGCGAGCCGCCCTTTGCGTCGCGCGTACACATAAAAGAAAAACACCGCGAGTCCGATAAACCCCGCGGTGCCCCCGAACATCCACGTTTCATACTTCCACACCGAAGTAATCTGTTTTGCCGGAAAGAAAGCCAGCGCGATTCCCAGAATCGTTGTCAGCAGCCCGCTGTACCCAGCCCACAAAAGAACGCCGCGGCTGTAGCGCCCCTTCCCTGCAGTCGGATTCATGGCAATCCGAATCAGCGCCGCGAACATGTAGAGGAACGGAACAAGCTGGAGAACCACCGCAAGCGACAGCAAACTCTGGAACGTCTCCTGCACGCCCGAACGCAGAAAGTTAACGGCCACAAGAATCGCAGACACCGTCGCGTGCACGATCAGAGCCGCATAAGGAGTGCCGTAGCGCGGATGAACTTTTCCCAGCCACGAAGGCAGGTACGAATCGAGCCCCGCGACGAACGGAATGCGCGCCGACCCTGCAAGCCACGCGGAGCCAATTCCCGCGATCGAGACACTCAGCATCACGGCAAACGGCGCAACGATCCACGAAGCGCCCGCACGGCCCGACATGTGGCTCACCGCTTGCACGATTCCCTGCAGTACATTGATGTCGTTCTTGCTGATCGCCACCAGCAACGTAAGCGTGGCGGCGATATAAAGAACGCCAGAGAGCACTCCGCCCCACGCAACAGCCCCCGGCAGGTTTCTTTCCGGGTCCTTGATTTCGTCACCCATCACGGAGGCGAGCTCCAAGCCAACTAGCCCGAAGCAAATCACGCCGAACGCATTCATCAAGAAACGCGGATCGGCGGGGATTCGGAAGTCCGCCACCGTCACGCTCGTGCCGAATCGAAAACACACAATCACGCCGAGGCCAACCAGCGTCGCGCCAGCGATTCCCGTGCCGATTCCCCCAATGTTATTGATCCATTTCCCCACACCCAGCCCAACGATGTTCAAAACCACAAGAATCGCGAACAGTCCCAGAGATGCGGCTACGGTAAACAATCGATTGTCGGCCAGCCCCTCGTGACCCGGGCCCAGCGCGAACACCGACACTCCCACGAAATAGAGCATTATGGTCGGGACGTACATCATGTTGTTCGTCCAGTAGCACCAGCCCGAGAGGAATCCATGAAAATCACCGAATTCCCGCTTGGCCCACAGGTACACGCCGCCTTCCCCCGGGTAGCGATGAGCGAGCTCAATCACGGCAATCCCCTGCGGCCAGAAAAAGAGAACGAGTGCAATCAGCCACAACCAGACGGTGACGCCGCCGTTCGCCGCGATGCTCGGCACCACGTTCAGATTGAATACAGCGACAACGAACAGCGCCACCAAATCCCAGCGCCCCAGCGCTCGCTTCAGGTGTGCGGCAGAATCGTGCGAGGTTTGACTCTCAGCCAGACGAAACTCCAAACTACGTTCTGGACTAGTGCGCTACGGTCGACGCCACGCGTGGCTCTTTCTGCGCGGCCGCAAGCGCCGGCGCCACTTCGGCAAACGCCTGAAGATGGCGATCGATGTCCGCGTCCGTATGCGCCACTGAAATCGTCCATTGCTCGTCCCACCAATAAGGTTGGGGAATCACGCCGCGATTCGTCATCGCGAACCAGTAGTGCCGCCAGAGATCGCTATCAATCGTCAACCAGTCGCGATAATTGCGAATCGGCTTCGGGAAAAACATCAGCGCCCCGTTCGCGCCCGCGCTGATCACGTAAGACTCGAGCCCCGTCTTGGCCACTTCCTTGTTGTAACCATCCACCAGCTTTTTGTTCAGGCGGTTGACGTGCTCGTACGCCGCGGGCGTGAGCACTTCGCGAAACGTCGCGAGCCCGGCTGCCATCGCCACCGGGTTCGTGTTGTAGGTGCCACCGTGGAAAACCCGATGATCGGAAATCAGTCCCATCACCGCTCGCGTCGACGCAAAGGCCGCCAATGAAAAGCCGCCGCCAATCGACTTCGCCAGGCACACGATGTCCGGCTTGACACTGAAGTATTCGCAAGCCCCGCCGTAAGCCAGCTTCGCGCCCGTCTTCACTTCGTCGAAAATCAGCAGCGCGCCATTCCTCTTCGTGATTTCCCGAAGAGCGTGGTGATAGCCGGGATCGGGCATCAGGATTCCGACGTTCATCATGATCGGCTCGACGATTACAGCCGCGATTTCGCCCGGATACTTCGCGAACAGCCGCTCCACTCCTTCAGCATCGTTGAACTGCGCCACCAGCGTGTTTTGCAGGGTCGCTTTCGTGACGCCCTCGCCGCCGGGAACTGCCGTCGGGAATTTTGGGTCGCCCACTTCGCTGGCTTTCGGCTTCACGGAAACCAGCGCCGAGTCGTGTAGGCCGTGGTATCCGCCCTCCATCTTGATGATACGGTCGCGGCCGGTCGCGGCCCGCGCCAGACGAACGGAGTGCATCGTGCACTCGGTTCCGCTGTTGCTGAACCGAACCATCTCCACCGGAAACCGCTTGCAGATTTCCTCCGCAAGTTCCCACTCAAGACTGTGTGGCATGCCGTACATCGTCCCGGTTCCAAGCTTTTCCTGCACCGCGCGAATTACCGCTGGATGCCGGTGCCCCGCCATCAGCGCCCCGAAGCACAGATTGAAGTCGATGTAGTCGTTGCCGTCGATATCGTGAAGGTGACCACCTTGGCCGTCTCGCGCGAAAATCGGATATGGGTCGTAAGCGCGATAGTTGCTGGCCACTCCCAGCGGGAGCCGCGCCGTGGCGCGCTTGTGAGCCTCGCGCGAACCCGGTGTACGCTTCTCGTAGGTCGCAATTTCCTTCTGAAGTCCTTGGTGCATCACATCCTCCATCTTGTGCGGCGCGGCTTCGGCCGCTGAAGGTCCGATTGTGCGGTTGGCACACTGGCTTTTCCGCACCGCGACATCTCATTCCCGTTTCCCGTTTCCCACGCGCACACAACAAAACGAGGGCCTCGGTTGACGGCCCTCGCAGTCACCCGCTCAACTCTGCCCCCGCCTTTAGAAGAGAACCTTCAACGCGAACTGAATCAGGCGCGGTCCCTCGCGGGTCTTTAAGACCTGGCCGAATGTTGAATCCGCAAAGTTGCCGTCGGGATTGTTGAACTCCGTGTGATTCCACGCATTGTAAAACTCCGCGCGAAATTCCGTGTTCCAACGCTCGTTGATCGGCGTCTTTTTACTGATGACCAGATCCGTATTGCTGATCGCCGGTCCGCAGCAAAGCGCGTGCGGAACGTTGCCGAAGGTTCCCTGAGCGGGGGGCGCGAAACTGCCCGAAAAATAAGTGTTATTCGGATTGGCCGCGCTCGTCTTCGGACTCATGAATTGAATCGGTCCCGTGACCTGCGGCGTATTCGCGCCTTCGAAGAACGCCACGCTGCCCTGCAATTCATCATCGTTGGCATTCTGAATGCGAATTGGGAAGCCGCTTTGATACGTGATAATCGCAGACGTTCCCCAGCCGTCCAATGCCTTCCCCTTGAAACCCTCGTACGTCGGAACAGGAAGTTCCCAAACGGGACTGAACACGAAGCGATTCTTCGCGTCCAGCAGCGAAAGCCCGCGCGTGAAGTTAAAGTTGAGCGGATCGAGCTCGTTTTCGAACGACGCAGCCTGATCGATCGCTTTGCTGAATGTGTAAGAAGCCTGGAACAGCAATCCGTGCGAGTAGCTCTTTTCCACCGACAATTGGAAGGCGTTATAAACGGAATTCGCGATCGTGTTCTCCGCGTAAATGCTGCTGAAAACCGGAACGCCGTCCGCAGGGCAACCCGTCATGAGCGAACCGCTCATGGGCTGGCAGTTCGGCGAGGAATACGAGCGAGTCCCGACAAGAACGATGCCATTCGGCGCTGTGACAGGTCCCGCCGGCACAACAGTCGGATTGCCTCCGGGCGTCCCGTTGTATGGCAAGTGAAGACCTCCCGCGGGAATCACGGCTCCCGTAGGAATGTAGTACTCCACATCTTCGTTTCCGTTTGTGCATTGGATCGGACTTCCCCCGGGCGCGCTCAACACCCAGTTGTTATTTGCATTGAAGAGATTCTGTAGGTCGAGGCACGTTTGCGGGTTGCCGTGGTTCAGGTCGTAGGATGCGAGCAGATGGTGCGCCTCCGTGCCCACGTAACCCACGCGCACGAGCATGTCTTTCGTTACCTGTCGCTCGATCGTCAGGTTGTACTGCTCGGAATATTGCGATTTCATGTTGGGCTGAAACTCGCCGAAGAGCAGCATCGGCCGGAACGCCGACCAATCCACGCAGCCCTTCGGGCCTGATGGGTCGTACGAGCAAGGAGTCTGTGGGGTCTGGTTGATAATGCCTTGGAAAACGTTGGGGTAGTTGCCTCCCGATTGCGCCTCGAACGGCAGGTTGAACATCGTGGTCGCCAGCGAAGCGCTGCCGCCAAAAGGAGGCTCGCCGCTGTACTGCTCCATAACCAGAGCCTCGATCGGGTTGTAGAACATCCCAAACCCAGCGCGGATGCTGGACTTCCCCGGGCCGCCGGTCAGCTTCGCAAGCCAGCCCTCGGTCCAGTTCGGACTCCACGCTACTCCG
>Ga0073928_10002308_pt1 | contig 33259 bp, 36 predicted proteins | sample PaiPotPPA55metaG_FD_76969 | JGI IMG/M metagenome (GOLD analysis project Ga0073928, IMG submission 76969) | Iron sulfur acid spring bacterial and archeal communities from Banff, Canada, to study Microbial Dark Matter (Phase II) - Paint Pots PPA... ...
CCGTCGTAAGCCTGCCCGACGACGACGCCCTGGTATGCGGTGCGGATCGTGTCGAGTGCCTCCACCGGGTCAAACCCCCAGCGCAGGAGATCAGCTTGGCGCAGGCGAATCGCGAGCTGCGGCACGCCCACTGGAGACTGGAGCTGGATGTCGGCGGCTCCCGGGACCTCGCCCAGTTCCCGGACGATGTCCTGCGCGACGCGATCGAGCTGTCCGAGATTGTTGCCGAAGACATTTACCGCCACCGCCGCGGTGAAGCCGGAAACGGTCTCCTCGACTCGCTCGGTGAGGAAGGTCTTGAGCGCAAAGCTGACGCCGGGGAAGCCGGCGAGGGAGTCTCGGATCTGCCCTTCGGCCGCGTCCTGGGCTTCGCCGCCGAGTCCCGGCTGGAGGTTGATCTCAAACTCGCTGTAATGGGTGCCCGAGGTGTCGTCCGCCGCCTCCGCGCGCCCAACCCGCTGCGACACCGACCGGACGCCCGCTATCTTGAGCAGGGCCTCGGTTACACGCTTACCGAGGCGGAGCGACTCTGCGATCGAGGTGCCCGGCAATGCCGCCGTGTGGAGCACGAAATGCCCTTCCTTGAGGTCGGGCAGGAAGGTGCCGCCGAAGAATGGCAACGCGGCGGCGGTGGCGAGCGCGAGTGCGACCGCGCCCCCCATTACCCACGCTGGGCGCTGCTCGACACCGCGGAGCAATGTCTCGTAGCGCCCGCGCGACCAGCGGACCACGGGCGGATCGATCGCCTCGGCCTTGCGCCCGACGAGAAGCAACATTGAGAGCGCTGGTGTCACGGTCAGAGCGACTGCGAGGGAGGCCAGCACCGCAAGGATGTAGGCGACGCCCAGCGGACCAAACAGCCGGCCCGCGACGCCGGACAGCAAAAGGATCGGAAAGAAAACCAGCAATACCGCGAAGGTCGCATAGGCGACCGCGGAACGCACCTCCAGGCAGGCATCCAGCACCACCCTTGTTTCCGGACGGGGACGTTCCTTGCGGCGGTTCTCCCGCAGCCGCCGGACAACGTTCTCAACGCCGATCACGGCGTCGTCAACGACCTCACCGATCGCGATCGCCAACCCGCCGAGGGTCAGCGTGTTGAGCGTCTGGCCCATCCACTGCAGAATCAACACGGCGGCGAGCAGCGACAGCGGGATCGCGGTGAAGCTGATCGCGGAGGTCCGCCAATCGAACAGGAAGAGAAACAGCACCACGACGACTAGGCCGCCGCCCACCAGGAGGGCGGACGTTACGCTGTCGGTCGCGGTCTCAATGAAATTGGCCGGGCGGAACAGGTCGGCATGGAGCGTGACGCCTTCGCGCTCGAGGCTCGGCCGAAGCTCCTCTAGGGCGGCGTCGACGCGCTTCGTGACTTCGAGCGTGTTGCTGCCGTATTGCTGCCCGACCATGAGCACGACGCCGCGTCGGTCCATGACCGCCGCACCGCCGATTGGCGTCTCGGCCGCCGCGGACACGTCGGCCACGTCGCCCAGCGTCACGCTCGCGCCGCCCTCGCTTCGCAGCACCGTGCGTGAGAGTTCCTCAGGCGTCAGCGACTGGCCCTCGGTTTGCAACGCGATCCGCTGGTTCGCTGTGTCGACCACGCCGGCCCCGCGAACGCCCGTTGCCCGGCGCGCGGTTGCAACCACGTCGTTCAGCCCGATGTTGAATCGAACGAGGTCGTCCGGCCGAACCTGGACCTGCAGCGACTTTACCTCGCCGCCCCACACGGACACCTTGGCCACACCTGATACGGACAGCAGGCGACGTTTCACCGTCCAGTCCGCAATTGTGCGCAGGTCCATGAGCGAGCGTCGCTCCGAGGTGAGCCCGAGGATCAGCACGGTGCTCGTCGACGATGTCAGGGGCGTCATGATCGGCGGCAGGACGCCCTGCGGAAGCTGACCGGCGGCGGTCGTCAGGCGCTCGGACACAACCTGCCTGGCGCGGTATATGTCGATCCCTGGCCGGAAAACCACCGTGATCACCGACAGCCCCTGGATCGAGGTCGAGCGCAGCGCATCGACGCCGGGCATGCCGTTGACGGCGGCCTCAATCGGTCGGGTCACAAGGATCTCGACTTGCTCCGGTGTGAGGCCCGGCGCCTCCGTCTGCACGGAAACCTGCGGCGGCGCGAATTCGGGGAAGACGTCGTATTTGGCATGGCCGAGGGCGTAGACGCCGTAGCCGAACAGCAGGCAGGCAAGCGCGACGACAATCCCCCGGAAGCGGATCGCGAAACGGATCAGGGCCCCCTGCGGCCCGCTCGCGTGGCGGTTCACCTCAACCCTCGTCGCCAACGTTGATCTGCGACTTCAGCTCCTCCGAGAGGAGCATCTGCGCGCCGCGCGTGACGATCTCGGCATCATGCGGCAGCCCACGCACGACATACCCGCCCTCCGAGGCCGGAAGATCGGTCGCGATATCGCGCCGCGCAAAAGTTTGGCTGTCGGTGCGGAGATAGATCCAACTTTTGCCCATCCACCGGACCACCGCGGACTCTGGGACTACGGCGCCGTCGACCGCGTTGTCTGATGGGAGAAGCGCCAGCACGTTCATCCCCGGCAGCAGACTGCTATCGCCCGGCGCGGTATAGAAGAAGCTAAGACCCTGAATGCGTGGATCCGTGCGCGTCGCCGGCGAGACGTAGCGCAGGTCAACGCGCGATCGGCTCGGCGCCTGCACAGCGGCGCTCGCCGGTGCGCTCGCGAGAATGACGCCGGGCGGCAGGGTCACCTGCACCAGGAGATCCTTCCGCTCGATCAGCCGCTGCACCATCGGCGTGTCGTCGACGAGCGCTTGGCCCAGCACCGGCCCCCATTCCTGCCGCGCCGTCGCATCCAAAGTCTTGATTTGCGCCTCTGCCGCGGCGAGAGCGGCCTGATCGGAGCGGAACGCGGCCTCGGCCGCTTGGAGCTGCGCCGCGGAGACGTTCTGCTGGTCCTTGTAGAGCCGCTGCGACCGCTCGAAGGCGCTACGCGTGGCCGCGAGCTTGGCCTGGACCATTTGCACCTGCGCCTTGGCAATGGCGTAATTGTTCGTGAGCTCGGTCAGACGCGTCAGGTCGAGCACGGTGCCATAGGCGCGCAGCTCCTCCCGGTAAGGCGCAGATCGCGCGGGAGCGATTTCGATGCCGGCCCGTTCCTGCGTGGCTGGATCGAGCTTTACAACGAGCTGCCCGCTTTCGATTGCAACGCGCGGCGGTGCGGCGATGGCGTTCTCTCGATCGTCTCCGCCGGCATTCCGACCGTGCAGCAGAGACCAGGCTCCAAGCGCGACCGCTCCGAGGATCAGCAGCGCCGACAAAGCGAGAAGCACGCTCCGCCTGAGACGCGGTTGCAGGGTCATGAGTTTAGTTCGGTTTGCCGGTGCAGACCGCTCTTCGGCATGAAGAGGGCTGCGGTCGGATCGAACAACGGGTGCTTCAACCCATCTTCGAGCAGCCCAAGTGCCTGCCGTTGCTGCACGACGGCGTCGAACCGGGACAACTCGATCGCTGCAAGTTCGATTTGGGCGCCGAGGAGGGTCGGCCGGTCGGCCTCGCCGGCACGGAACGAACGCTCGACTTGTTGGCTGCGGCGGTCCTCGGCGGAACGGAGACCGTCGGCTGTTGCAAGGGTCCGCGTCGCAGCGTGGTAAAGAGCCGTCGCCCGATCGATCTCGCCGATGATCCGCGCCTGCAGGGCCGTGAAGCGCGCGGCGGCTTCGCGCCGCCTTGCCTCCGCCTCGGCGATCGGCCCTTGGTTCTGGTTGAAAATCGGCAGCTCCGCAGAGAGACCGAGCGTGTACTGGTTGTCACCCTGGTCGTAAGTATAGCCGGGGCCAAGGGTGATGTTCGGATACTGGCGGGCTACCTCGAGCTGCAGAGCCGATTGCGAGGCCTCGTATTCCGCCAGAAGCGCCTGTACGTCGGTGCTGCCGAGCAGCGCCTCGCGTCGGAGGCCCGCGACATCGTCCGGCGGCGCGGCCGGCGCGTCAAAGCCCTTGAGCGACAAGTTCACTCCGTCCAGCGCGTGCGCTGGCACGCCGATGGCCATTGCCAGCGAGACACGGGCCTCGGCGGCCTGTCGATTCGCGTCCTCCACGGCGAGACTGATCTGGTCGAAGTTGATGCGTTCGCGCGTGACGTCAAGCGCGGAGGCGGCGCCTTGAACCAAGCGGCGCTCCAGCAGGCCGACAAGCTGCTCCTGCAGCGCCCGTCTGCGTTCAGTGAGCTCGAGGCGGGTCTCTGCCGCCCAGAGGGCAAGGAGTGCCGAGCGCACGCCCCCGCGCACTTGCCAGGAGGCCGTGGCGAGGTCGTCACGCGCCGCCTCGGCAAGTCCCTCAGCCCATGCGATCCGGTAACCGCGCCGACCGAAGGTTTCGAGCAAGATATCGACAACGATGCCGACCGTCCAAGCCGACGGATCGAGGATGGTCGTGTGCTTGGTCGGCGTGATGCTCAAGCTCGGGTTCGGACGCTGGCCGGCCGTGATCACCACGGCGCGGCTGGTGGCCAGCTTCGCCCGCGCGATCTCGATATCCGGATGGTAGTAGAGCGCCGCCAGCGTCAGGGCAGTGAGATCCCAGCTCCCGGTGGCCGCTTCGGCGGCAGCGGGATTTACGTTCGAAATAAATTGGCGCAGACGCGGGTCATCCAGCGTCCGCGCTTCGATTGCCGAAGCGCTTTCCGCCGGCACGAGCGGTCGCGGGGTATAGGTGGCGCAGCTCGCAATAAGCAGGGCTGTCCCGGCCAATAGATAATGCCCCCGCCCCACAGCCATCTTCGTCGGCCGCTCCGTCCGAAGCTCGTACGACTGCTCGTGGGCGCGAGATTACCGTGTCCGCCTGTACTGGACATGACGAACGCATGACGATTTCGTCATCGCGGGGTGTCCGTCACGACAACGGACTCTGGCGCGCAAGTTACCGAGCTTTCCGGGATCCTGGAAAGTCTGATACTGGGCACATCTGCGAAGAACGGGCGACCTCTAGCGACCGCAACTCCTCGCGCTGCTCCGCCGTCGCCACAACACGAGGACGACCTGCCATGCTCCCCCAAAGTACTGTGATCCGCGCACCGGATTCTGCCATATGTGGATGATCCAAGGGAATCTTGCTTAGAATGCGCGATGGCCACGCCGCAATTCTCGGCGAGCAGCAGCGCCGCCAAGCCGCCGCCGATGTCGACCACGGAACCGCGTTGCAAGTCGTCGTCGTCATGGAGCACACGGCCAAGGACGAGCCCAAGCTCCTCAAGCGCTGCAACCTGCCGCTCACCGGCGCCGGCGTCGTCGACATGGTGATCACCGATCTCGGCGTCTTCACCATCGACAAGAAGGGCGGCAGCGGCATGGCGTTGATCGAGTTCGCGCCGGGCGTCAGCTTCGACGAGATCCGCGCCAAGACCGAGGCCTCGTTCCGCTTGCAGCCGCGGCAGTAAGCGCACACTTGTCGGGGTGCCGCGGCGCGCGCCCGCGGGGCATCGAGGGCGGATGACCCGATCCCACGCGGCGGAGCAGTCGGTGCGAATCCCGGTGCATTAGCCGTTTGTTATCCCTCCGGGCCTAGAAGTGGCAGGCAAGACGCAGTCTCGCCCGGAGGATATCGGTGCAACACGCGAGGCGCTCGGCAAAGGCCGCGGCGGTGGTGATGTCGTCAAGTGGGCTCGGCGCGGGCGCGGCCGCGCCGGAGGCGAATGCGGCTCAGCGCGCTTTGATCGCGCGCTATGCCGGCGCTCTCACCGTGCAGGACGAGGCCGGTCTGAGGAAGCTCTTCCATCCCGCCGTCCTCGACTGCATCTCACCGGAGAACCTCGACTTTTTCGATTTCATCGTGGCCAAGGACCTGAGCTATGGGCCGGAGCTGCGCGCCGGCTACACGGTTGTGCGGCTCGCGCCGGTTGCCGGCGGCGGTGCGGCGGCCGGCTTGATGCCGGAGCTGCTGAAGGCGCCGGTCGCGCCGACCCACGAATTCCAGATCGACACCCCTCTGGACGAAAATAACCATTCACTGAGCGTGATCCGCGCGATCGCGCCGTTCAAAGGCGCCTGGTTTTTGGTGATCGCGTGCCCCCACCGCCGAGGGCGTCGCATTCTTTCGCGAGCGTCGTGCCGACGTCGACCCGACGACCGCGTCGCAAGTCGTCGACGTGCTCGACGCGATGTAACCTTAGATCGAGTTTTCTGTCCGTTATGAGCGCACAGCGTTCGCCGCTGTCCGTTATGAGCTCGCCGCGCGGTGCGTTCGCCTGACATCCCGACCCGATCGAATGGAACAAGGCAGAACCTTTGGACGAAGTACCCTCGGCCTTAATGAGACAGATTTCTGACGCACCTTTCGCCGCTGCGGTCCCGGGCTGAGTCGATGCGTGCGTGTATCGGGATCGCGTCTTTTGCCGTGCTGGGCCTCGTCATTCTGGCCGCGCCGGCGCGCGCCTGCACCGACGTCGGCCAACCGGGGGTGGCCTGCGACGACACCACCACGAGCAACCTGATCGAGGAGAACGACTCCTTCATCGATCATCATGACAAGCATTACACGCAGGGCCTGCGGGTGTCGTTCGCGTCGAGCGAGCAGACGCCGGGCGATGTGGCCTATCCCTGGCTGCGCGCGACGGCGGACACGGTCTTTCTTCCCGCAGCGATGCAGGGCGAGCTGCGCTACGGCCTGTTCCTGGGCCAAAGCCTGTTCACACCGCAGAATTTGTTCCTGCGCATCCCCGATCCGCGCGACCGCCCTTATGCCGGCTGGCTCTACGGCGGGGTCACGGCCTATCGCGAGACCAGCGATCATCTCGACCGCGCCGATGTCACACTGGGCCTGGTCGGGCCGGGCGCGGCCGGCGAGGCAGTGCAGAACACCTGGCATCACTCCGCGCCGCTTCCCGTGTTCAGAGGCATCAATGCCAATGGCTGGAGCGCGCAGCTGCACGACGAGCCCGGGATGATCCTGAGCGAGCAGCGGCAATGGCGCTTTGCCACGACTGCGGGACCGATCGAGCTCGACGCGCTGCCGGAGCTGAACGCGTCGGTCGGCAACATCTTCACCTATGCCGGCGCCGGCGGCCTCATCCGCGTCGGCCAAGGCCTGCGCATCGATTGGGGGCAGCCGCGCGTGCAGCCGGCGCTGAACGGCTCCGACTTCGTCAATCGCAGCGTCTTCGACGGGCGCTGGGCTGCCTGGTACCTCTTCGGCGGTGTCGAGGGGCGCGCCGTCGCCCGCAACATCTTTCTCGACGGCAACTCCTTCGAGCGCAGCGCGCACGTGTCCAAGGAGCCGTTCGTGGTCGATTACACCGCCGGCCTCATGACCTACCTGTCGGTCGCGCGCTTCAGCGTCAGCTATACGCGCCGCACCCGGGAATTCGCGACCCAGCTCAACCAGGACGAATTCATCTCCGTCACCTTCGCCGTGAATTTCTAAAGCGCCGGTGCGGGCAGGAAGCGGCGGTGGCAGGCGGCGAGGATGGTATTGCGCAGCAGGCAGGCGATGGTCATCGGCCCGACGCCGCCGGGCACCGGGGTGATGGCGCCGGCGACGCCCTGCGCCTCGGCGAAGGCGACGTCGCCGACCAGTCGGCTCTTGCCCGCATCCCCCGGCAGCCGCGTCGTGCCGACATCGATCACCGTCGCGCCCGGCTTGATCCAGGATCCCCGCACCAGCTCGGCGCGGCCGGCCGCCGCCACCAGGATGTCGGCGCGCCGCGCCAGCGCCGGCAGGTCGCGGCTTTGCGAATGCGCGATGGTGACGCTGCAATTCTCGGCGAGCAGCAGCGCCGCCATCGGCTTGCCGACGATGTTGGAGCGGCCGATGACGACAGCGTCGGCGCCGGCGAGGCGGGCGCCGAGCGTCGCGCGCAGCAGCAGTAAGCAGCCATAGGGCGTGCCCGGCACCAGCGCTTCGCCGCCGCTCCACAGCTTGCCGACATTCTCGGGATGGAAGCCATCGACGTCCTTCGCCGGATCGATCGCCGCGATGACCCGCTGCGCCGCGATCTGCCTCGGCAGCGGCAGCTGGACGAGGATGCCGTCGACCGCCGGATCGGCGTTGAGGCGCGCGAGCAGCGCCAGCAGCGCGGCCTCGCTCGCCGTCGCCGGCAGGCGATGCTCAAAGCCGGCGATGCCGGACTCGGTAGCGGCCTTGCCCTTGTTGCGGACATAGATGTGGCTCGCCGGATCGTCGCCGACGAGCACCGCGGCGAGGCCGGGCACGATGCCGTGCTGCGCCTTGAGCGCGCCCGCTGTGGCGGCGACGCGGGCGCGCAGCGCGGCGGCGTGCGCCTTGCCGTCTATGAGCTGGGTGTCAACCATAGCCGCAACACCTCTTCGAGCCGCCGCGCCAGCGCTGCGGGGTCGCCGGCGATATGCAGGACCTTGCGGCGGTGGGCGGCGCCCAGGGCCAGTGTCACGTCGCGCCGCTTCAGATCCAGCAGCTCCGCCACCAGCGCCAGCAAGGCGTCGTTGGCCTTGCCCGATTCCGGCGCTGCCGTCACCGCCACCTTGAGCGCGACGCCGCCATTCGCTTCCGCGGCGAGCCCGATGATGCGCGCTGCCGACGCCTTGGGCGTGAGCCGCACAGCAAGCCGCAGCCCGTCGTGCACGGCGGCGAAGGGCAAGGGCGACGCCATCGCGCTCAATATCGCGCGATGATGAACTCGAGCTGTATCAGCTCCCGCTCGACGAACCACAGGATGAGGAGGAGGATGACCGGGGAGATGTCGAGGCCGCCGAGATTGGGCAGGAAATGCCGGATCGGCCGCAGCGCCGGTTCGGTCGCGCGATAGAGGAAGTCGCCGATCATGGCGACCGGGCGGCTGTAGGTGTTGATGACATTGAACGCGATGAGCCAGCTCATCACGGCCGAGATGATGATGATCCACCAGTAGATGTGGATCAGCACGATGATCATATCGATCACCGGGACCAGGAATCCGCCCATGGATCGCGTTGTTTCTCCCTGCGACGGTGCGCGTAACCGTAGCCGCCGCGGGGGGGGCGGCGCAAGCCCACGCCGGTCGCGCACCGCCGCGCGGTCCGCGCTCGCCAAACCGGCCCCCCAGCCTTGACAGGCCCCCGCGCCGCCCACATAGTCGCCGCCGCTCGCGGGGCAGTAGCTCAGTTGGGAGAGCGCGACGTTCGCAATGTCGAGGTCAGGGGTTCGATCCCCCTCTGCTCCACCAATCTAACCCGCAGGAATCCGCCGTTCCTGCGGGTTCTTCGTTTCGGTTTCTCTGCAGATTTCGGCAGAACGAAGTTCGGCGGGAGTTCCCTGCACGTCGGACACACATCGGCGCCCAATTACGACGCAGAGCTACGATTGCGCGGACCCTCCGCGCTCGTAGGCAGTGTGACGAAGTCCTCCAGACCGGCCGTCGCATGACGGTGGCCTACACCGCCTCTTGCGCAGAGCCCGACGTTTTCGACAGTCCCGGGCTTGATGTCATTGTCCGGGCGAAGCGGAATTGAGATCACCGCTCGCGCGTGAATCGGGCCTCTCGGGGCATGCCGGTGAGCCGGTCGCCTTCCGGGCGCGCGATATAGATCCCATGGGGGGTCTGCATCAGGCCCGCCGGACCTTCCTTGACTAGGCGGAGCTGAATTAGCCGCTTGGCATGCTCATCAGGGATGCTTTTACGCGACAGACCTTTGCCAACCTCCTGCAACGATACGAGTTGCTCCGCGGTCAGATCTTCTTTGCGCACATTTGCCATTATTTTCTCCACACCATGATCATTCGAGAGAGCCGCGCCAACACCCGCGCCCTGCCGATCGTCTCGTGCGTTCTCTTGTCGTGGATTGGACGGCGGCGCCTCGATGGCGCCGAGGATTCGAATTAGGCCGAGCGCAGGTCCGTCCTGAAGATGCGTCCTATCGGCGGCACGGCGAGTGCCGACGCGGACCCTAACGACCTACACATGGCCGCAGGTCGACGGAATACAAGTATCGAACTTTCGAAGCTCTCGATTCACCGACTCGGCGTTCAGCGTGTGCTTCTGCCGTTCGGCGGCGTACCACCAGAGATGGGCGATCTCGCGCCGCGCCGTCTCGGGATCGACCAGCACGACGACGAAGGTGGTGAGCGGCACCGCGCGGTCGGCGGTCGGGTCGAGGCCCCTCAGCGTTTCGATCTTGGCGTAAAAGGTCTGCCCGGGCGCGGCGACGACGACCTTGTCCTGGTTGGGATAGAGCCCTTGGCTCGCGACGGCGATGTCGTAGGTGCCGGGCGGCACGTCGCGCATCATCACATAGCCCGGACCGACCGCGCCGACGCGGGCGCCGTTGAAGAACACGGGCGCCCAGGCAAGGCTCTGATAAGTCTCGTAATCGCGGTAGACGAAAATCCGCGCCATATTCGGCGGGAGCGGCGGCAGCCGGGGGGCGATCTGCTCGAAGGTGGGCGGCTGCGCGCAAGCGCCTAGCGCGAGCAGCACAAGCAGCACTCGGAATCCACATTTCATCGCGCGCCTCGCCGGCTGGCCCGCCGTGCCGGCGCCGCTGCGCTCAGGCGCCGGCGATGAAGCTCCGCAGCGAGCTCGCCTCGTATTCGAACTCGTCGAGCCGCTGCTTCACCACGTCGCCGATGCTGACGATGCCGGCGAGCACGCCGTCCTTCAGCACCGGAATGTGCCGGATGCGCCGCTCCGTCATCATCACCATCAGATCGCTGACGCTGTCGCGCGGCGTGCAGGTGAAGACGCGCCGCGTCATCATCTCCTCCACCGTCGCATCGAGCAGCGGCGCGCCGCGATCGGCCAGCCCGTGCACGATGTCGCGCTCCGACAGGATGCCGTCGACCTTGGCCCCGTCGCTGCTGACGACCAGCGCGCCGATCCGCTCGCGCCGCAACAACGCCGCCGCGTCGCGGATCGTTGCGCGCGGCGCTATCGTCGCCACTGTGCCGCCCTTGCTGCGCAGAATGTTTTCGACATTCATGGCCGCCTCCTCCTTGCCACGCGGGCGGTCCGGCCGCCGCGGGCGACTGGCCGCCCCCATTAGACGCCAGTCTAGGACGAATCCCAGGGGCCGCAAGCAACGCGTAAAACAGGTGTTCCATCAATGCGTTGCCTGCCGGCCCGGAGCCGGATCGGGGTCGAGCCGCGCCCGGTCGCCGGCGGGAACAAGGCGACAGCGTCCCCGGCACGCGATGGGAGCGGGATGTGCCGCTCGGCTGACGTCTATTTCCTATTTCCGCAGCGCCTTGGCCAAGCGCAGGCGCAGCGCGTTGAGCTTGATGAAGCCCTCGGCATCGCGCTGGTTGTAGACTTGGTCGGCCTCGAAGGTGACGTGGGCGAGGCTGTAGAGGCTCTTCGGCGATTTGCGGCCGACCACGCGCGCCAGCCCCTTGTAGAGCTTGAGGCGCACCGTGCCCTCGACATCCGCCTGGCTCTTGTCGATGAGCGCCTGCAGCATCTCGCGCTCGGGTGCATACCAGAAGCCGTAATAGACGAGCTCGGCATAGCGCGGCATCAGCTCGTCCTTTAGGTGCGCCGCGCCGCGGTCGAGGGTGATGCTCTCGATGCCGCGATGCGCGGCGTGCAGGATGGTGCCGCCGGGCGTCTCGTAGACGCCACGCGACTTCATGCCGACGAAGCGGTTCTCTACCAGGTCGAGGCGGCCGATGCCGTGCTTGCCCCCGATCTCGTTGAGCCGGGCCAGGAGCCTCGCCGGCGACAGCGTCTCGGCGTTGACGGCGACGGCATCGCCGCGCGCGAACTCGATCTCGACATATTCGGGCCGATCGGGCGCCTCCTCGGGCGCGACGGTACGGCTGTAGACGAATTCCTCGGGTTCGCTCCAGGGATCCTCGAGCGCCTTGCCCTCGGCCGAGATGTGCAGCAGGTTGGCGTCGACCGAGAACGGTGCCTCGCCGCGCTTGTCGCGGGCGATGGCGATCTGGTGCTTCTCGGCGTATTCGATGAGCTTGGTGCGCGAGGCGAGGTCCCATTCGCGCCACGGCGCGATCACCTTGATGTCGGGCTTCAGCGCATAATAGGCGAGCTCGAATCGCACTTGGTCGTTGCCCTTGCCGGTGGCGCCATGCGCCACCGCATCGGCGCCGACTTGGTTGGCGATCTCGATCTGCCGCTTGGCGATGAGCGGGCGCGCGATCGAAGTGCCGAGCAGATACTGGCCCTCATAGAGCGCATTGGCGCGGAACATCGGGAAGACGAAGTCGCGCACGAACTCCTCGCGCAGATCCTCGATGAAGATCTCCTTGACCCCCATGAGCTGCGCCTTCTTGCGCGCCGGCTCGAGCTCCTCGCCCTGGCCGATATCTGCGGTGAAGGTCACCACCTCGCACTGATAGGTCTCCTGCAGCCAGCGCAGGATCACCGAGGTGTCGAGGCCGCCGGAATAAGCCAGGACAACTTTCTTTACCTTGCCGTTCATGGCGCGCTCCATGCTCGCTTACAGTGAAGATTGCGCGGCCGGCAGTATAGGTGACGGTGGTGCTGCGGCAAGCTTCCGGCACGGTGCAGCGGGTCGCGCCGCCCTGCCGCCTAAGCGGCGTTCCGCTCGACGCGTGCGACACTGCGGTGGGCACATTTCATCGACGGTTGCGCTTGATTGATCCCATTTCATCTGTTAGTTTGTTCGTGACGCTGATTATGCGTGTTACCACTCTTTGCGCCGGACAGCCACCGACCGGCGAAGGCCGGCACAAGACCGGCCAAGAGGGGAGGATGGTCGGGTCGCGCGCCTTCGTTTGTGCTCCGATGCCACGGCCGGGTGAGTTTGCCATTTGCCCGGTGACCGCGGACCCCTGCCGTCCTGCTCCAACTTTGCTCGCATTCCCTGCGCATGGCACCGCTGCACGCACGCCTGGTGTGCCTGGCGCGCTGCAAGATCGCCAACCCGCGGCACACGGCAACGGAGGAAAGCAGATGACGATTAGACGAACATTCGGGTGGTTCGCGACCAGCGCAGCCGCGTTCGCCCTGGCCACGCTTGCGACGGGATTCGCGCCCGCGACGGCCCTCGCTGCGCCCAGCTGCGCCGCGCTCGCCACCGATCCCGCCAACGGTCTGGCGGGCAATCCCGTGATCGCCTCCGCCAGCTCGGCGGTGGTGGCGGCAACGGGGACGCATGCCGCCTTCTGCAATGTGCAGATCACCTATTCGGCGCGGTCCGGCCCGGCTGCCGGCTATGACGTCGGCCAGGCGCAGGCGATCCGGATCGGGATCGGGCTGCCGCTGAGCAGCGCCGATGGCGGCGGCGGCGTCCAGGGTGCGTGGAACGGCAAGCTCGAAAATCTCGGTGGCGGCGGCTGCGCCGGAAGTGTCGGTAGCACCACCGGCGCCACCGATGCCGGGTATATCGGCACATCGACAGACACCGGTCACACCAGCGCCGAGAACGGGCCATTGTGCAATTTCGGCGTCATCCAAGCGGCGCACACGCTCGACCTCGGCAAGATCGACGACTTCATCTACGAAGCCGTGCATCAGCAGACCGAGTGGGGCAAGACGCTCGCCAAGACCTATTACGGCACCGCGGTCACGCGCAATTACTGGAACGGCTGCTCGACTGGGGGGCGCCAGGGCCTGGCGCTCGCGCAAAAATACGGCGACGAGTTCGACGGCTTCCTTGTCGGCGCGCCGGCGATCTACTGGCAGCAATTCCGCCTATCGGATGCGTGGCCGGCCTTGGTCGCCCGCGACAAGCTCACCGCCATCGGCAAGACGCTCACGGTGGCGCAATTCAATGCGGCAAATGCTTCGGCCATCGCAGCGTGTGACGGCGCCGACGGCGTGGTTGACGGCCTCATCGACGATCCGCGCGCGTGCAAGTTCAGCGCCGCCGCTAACATCTGCGGCAAGCCGGGAGCGCCGGCAGCACCGAATTGCCTCGACGCCGATCAAGCAGCCGCCATCGACACGATCTGGGATGGTCCGCACAACCACCTCGGCAAGCGGATTTGGCACCCCTTCGACCGCGGTGTTCCCGGCGGGACGCTCATCAACTTCGGCGCGCTGCCGAGCAGCGCGGGGCAAGTCATGGCCTATGATCACCGCGACCTTACTTTCAGTGTGAGCAACCTGTTCTCCGATGCAGCCGCGATCGCGGCGGCGGGCAACCCGCCGAATGCCATCACTTATGAAGATGAAGCGACGTTGGGTGCGAAAAACACCGCCGACTTCATGGACACGCAAGATCCCGACCTGCGCGAGGTCAAGCAACACGGCGGCAAGATCATCATGTGGCAGGGCGCGGCGGACCAATTGATCCGTTGGCGCGACTCGGTCGACTATTACCGGCGCGTTGCCACCTTCTTCGGCGACGGTGAAGCGGACTTCACGCAGCTCCAATCCTGGTTCCGCTACTACCATGCGCCGGGCGTCGCACACTGCGGCGGCGGCGTCGGTCCGCAGCCCGTCGACCTCTTCGGGGCGCTGGTCAATTGGGTCGAGAACGGCGTCGCGCCCGACAGCATCCTCTCGCAAGGCGGGGCTGTCGCGACACGCACGCGTCCGCTGTGTCCGTGGCCGACGACGGCGATCTACAACGGCACCGGCAGCACCGACGACGCAAAGAACTTCCATTGCGGCGGCAACCTCGACAACAATCGCGTCGCCCGTTGCGAGATGCCGCGCACCAAGTACCAGTATGAGAATACCGGCGCTCTGAATACCGAGGAGACTGACATTTCCCCCGGCGATTGTCAGAATGCCAAGAACGACCACGGCGGCGAATGACGATGATCATGGCAACGAGGCGACGGAGGATGCCGCCGTGATAGGGCGTGCCTGATCGGGCGAAGGCACCGTGGGCGCCGGTGATGTGCATGCCGGGGCGCGAACTTGCAAAGGAGAGGGGCTCGTGTCGGAAGGCATGAGCCCCGTCCTCTTTTGCGAATGGCGCCGGCCAGAACGATGATAGGATGCCTCTCCGCAAGGTCGGGAGAGCGCGATGGCCGAGGCGATGCGTCAGGTGTGGATCAGCCGATATGGCCCGCCCGAGGTGCTCGAGCTGCGCGAGGCGGCAATGCCGCGGCCGGCCGACGACCAGATCCTAATCAAGGTGGCCGCGTCCGGCGTCAATTTCGCCGACATCATGGCGCGTCGCGGCCTCTATCCGGACGCGCCCAAATCCCCTTGCGTGGTGGGCTACGAAGTCGCCGGCGAAGTCGTCGCGGCAGGACCCGCCGTCATCGGATTCTCGCCGGGCGACCGCGTCATCGCGCTCACCCGCTTCGGCGGCTATTCGAGCCATGTCTGCGTCCCCGAGCGCCAGACCTTCGCGCTGCCGGGCGGGCTCGGCTTCGCTGAGGGCGCCGCGCTGCCGGTGACCTATCTCACCGCCTACCAGCTGATGATCGCCATGGGGCGGCTCGCCGCCGGCGAGACGGTTCTGGTCCATTCCGCCGGTGGCGGCGTCGGCCTCGCCGCGATCGATCTCGCGGCGATCATCGGCGCCCAGGTGATCGGCGTCGCATCGGCGGCGAAGCACGATTTCCTGCGCCGCCGCGGCGTCATGGGCCTGATCGATGGGCGTGCGAAGGGGCTCGTGAGCCAGGTGATGGCGCTCACCGAAGGGCGCGGCGTCCATCTCGCGCTCGACGCGCGCGGCGGCAGGTCGTGGCGCGACAGCTATGACTGCCTGGCGCCGACCGGCCGGCTCGCCGTGTTCGGGCTCGCCTCGGCGGTCGGGCCCGGCGGCCGCTTTGCCGCCATGGCGCGCGCGGTGACCAGCATGCCTTGGCTGCGCTTCAACCCGTTCCGGCTGATGAACGACAATCGCGGCATCTTCGGCGTCAATATCGGCCACCTCTGGGGCCACATCGACCTGCTGCGCGGAGCGATGGAGCAGATTGTGGAATGGGAGGCGCTGGGCAAGGTCCGCCCGGTCGTCGACCGCTCGTTCCGTTTCGAGGAAGCCGCGGCGGCGCACCGCTACATCGAGGACCGCCACAATATCGGCAAGGTCGTGCTCGCGCCGTGACGGCGCGGTGTCAGTGCCGCCCGTGCGGCGCGCGTGGGCCCCAGCTGCGCGCGACGATCCGCAAATAGTTCGCCGGGAACAGGCGCTGCACGCGATCGATGAAGCGCGCGTCGCGACCGATGAGGATGCGCTTCTCGTCCTTGAGAATGCCCTGCACGATGCGCCTTGCGGCGGATCTTGTCCGACCGCGGCGTGACGCGGCCGTGCTTGATGTAATGGAGCAGCTCGGAATTGAGCGTCGGGTGGCGCTCCTTGAGCGCCTTGGCCATGCCGAGGCCGACCGGGCCCGCCCCGATCGCCGCCATCCTGTTGCGACGATCCTGCATCGCTTCTTCCGGCCCCCGGGGTCGTCCGCAGCTAGGCAATGCCCGCGGCATGGGCTAGGGTGGTTTCGTCAAATCTAGGGTCACGCCCCTATATGTCAAACGGAATCGGCGCGGCGATGAAGACGCGTGAGCGGATCTTGCGGGCGAGCCTGACCCTCTTCAATGAGCACGGCGAGGGTGCCGTGTCGCTGGCGCAGGTCGCGGCGCGCCTCGGCATCAGCGAGGGCAATCTCTGGTACCATTTCCGCGCCAAGCGCGACCTCGTCGCCGCGCTGTCGGCCGAGCTCGAGGCGCGCATCGAGCAAAATTTGTCGCGCCCGACGGCCGCCGCTGACGGCCAGCTCGCCGACTTCGCCGATTACACCCGCCAGAGCTTCCGCGACATGTGGGAGTATCGTTTTCTCTACCGTCGCCGCCCGGACTGGACGGCGGAGCCCGAGCTGGCGCAGCGTCTGGTCGCGCTCACCGAGCGCGGCCATCGCTACAACGAGGCGATCCTCGCGGAGATGGTGCGGCGCAAGCTGATCCGCGCCACGCCGACGGAGATAAAGGAACTCACCGCCAACGCCTGGATCATCGCGCGCTACTGGCTCGATTACCTGCAGGAGCGCCATGGGCTCAGCCGGATTGCCGAGGCGGACATCCAGGCTGGCGTGAGGCAGATCTTCGCGCTCTACCGCCCCCATCTGACCGACGCGGCGCGGGCGCAGATCGCGCTTGCCAAGCTGGCGTCACCGCGGAAGAAAGCGGCGCGGGCCTAACGCTTGCGTCCCGCCATTGACGTGGGCCTGCGTCCGTAGGACCATCGATCTGTTCGATAGCCAAGAAGAAAAGAAGCCGGGTGTTCCGCGCGATCGCGGGACGTCGCCGCTGCCGCACGAGGAGTTGCGGCCGGTGAGAAGCCTGGCGCTCACGGGTCATGAACAGGGAGAAGAAGGATGCGAACCAACCAACTGCTTTGGGCGCCGGCGCTGCTGCTGTCGCTCGCGCTCGCGCAGCCGGCGGCGGCGCAGAAGAAATACCCGCCGGGCGTGACGGACAGCGAGATCAAGATCGGCCAGACGATGCCCTATAGCGGCCCGGCCTCGGCCTACGGCACTATCGGCAAGGCCCAGGCGGCTTACATCGCCATGGTCAATGACCATGGCGGCGTCAACGGACGCAAGATCAATTTGATCAGCCTCGACGACGGCTACAGCCCGCCCAAGACGGTGGAGCAAACACGCCGCCTCGTCGAGCAGGAAGGCGTGCTCCTCGATTTCAGCCCGCTCGGCACACCCACCAACACGGCGATCCAGAAATACCTCAACGCCAAGAAAGTGCCGCAGCTTTTCGTTGCCACCGGCGCCACCAAATGGGGCGATCCCGAGCACTTCCACTGGACCATGGGCTGGCAGCCGACCTACCAGACCGAGGGCCGCATCTACGCCAAATACATCATCGACAAAATGCCGAAGGCCAAGATCGGCATCCTCTACCAGAACGACGACTACGGGAAGGACTACGTCAAGGGCCTCAAGGACGGCCTCGGCGGCAAGGCGGCGAAGATGATCGTCAGCGAAGTCAGCTACGAGACCACCGATACGACGATCGACTCGCAGATCGTCTCGCTACAGGGTTCGGGCGCCGATGTGTTCTTCGATGTAACGACGCCGAAATTCGCCGCGCAGGCCATCCGCAAGACTCACGAGATCGGTTGGAAGCCGACGCATTTCCTCAATTCCGTGTCGAACTCGGTCGGCGCGGTCCTCAAGCCGGCTGGGCTCGATGCGTCGACCGGCCTCATCAGCGTCGAGTATGAGAAGGATCCGACCGATCCGAATTGGCAGAACGATGCCGCCTACAAGGACTGGCTCGCCTGGATGGACAAATATTATCCCGACGGCGACAAGAACGATACCTTCAACGTCTTCGGCTATAACGAAGCAGCGACGCTGGTACAGGTGCTGAAGCTTTGCGGCGACAACCTGACCCGCGAAAATGTGATGAAGCAGGCGGCGAACCTCAAAAACTTCGCGCCGCCCATGCTGTTGCCGGGCATCAGGGTCAACACCAGCCCGACCAACTACTACCCTATACAGCAGGAGCAGCTCGCCAAGTTCAACGGCAAGACCTGGGAGCTCTTCGGCAACGTGCTGGCGATGAACCAGTGAGTGGCGCGCCGGCCTGCTCTCGCGACAGGCCGGCATTTTCCTCTTTTCGCCGCGCAGGACAGCGGGTCTCATACCCCGGCGGCAGCCTGCTCCTTCAGGAGCTCGCTCTTGCGGCGCTTCACGCTGTCGGATTTGAGCTGGCCGCAGGCGGCCATGATGTCCTCGCCGCGCGGCGTGCGCACCGGCGAGGAATATCCCGCGGCGTTGACGATGTCGGAGAATACCTTGATCGCCGCATCGCTGGAGCGCTCGAAGGGCGCGCCGGGCCACGGGTTGAACGGGATCAAATTGACCTTGGCGGGAATGCCGGCAAGGAGCCGAACCAGCTCCTTCGCTTCGGCCGCGCTGTCGTTGACGCCCTTGAGCATGACGTATTCGAAGGTGATGCGCCGCGCATTGCTCGATCGCGGATAGGTGCGGCAGGCCTCCAGCAGCGCGGCGAGCGGGTATTTCTTGTTGAGCGGCACGAGAACGTCGCGCAGCTCGTCGGTGACGGCGTGCAGCGAGATCGCGAGATTGACGCCAAGCTCCGCGCCACAGCGCGCGATCATCGGCACCACGCCCGAAGTCGACAGCGTGATCTTGCGGCGCGACAGCGACAGGCCCTCGTGATCCATCACGATCTTCAGCGCCGTCGCGACATTGTCGTAATTGTAGAGCGGCTCGCCCATGCCCATGAGCACGATATTGGTGAGCTGCCGTTCGTCCTGCGGCGAGGGCCATTCGCCGAGCGCGTCGCGCGCCAGCATCACTTGGCCGACGATCTCCGGCGCCGTCAGATTGCGCACCAGGCGCTGCGTGCCGGTGTGGCAGAATTTGCAGGTCAGCGTGCAGCCGACCTGCGAGGAGACGCAGAGCGTGCCGCGATCCTCCTCGGGGATGTGCACGCACTCGACCTCTTGCCCATCGGCAAAGCGCAGCAGCCATTTGCGCGTGCCGTCGACCGAGCTGAGCGCGCGCGCCACCGCCGGGCGCCCGACCCTGTAGCGCGCGGCGAGCTCGGCGCGGAACGATTTCGACAGCGAGGTCATGGTGGCGATGTCGGTGGCGCCGCGGTTGTAGATCCAATGCCAGAGCTGGCGCGCGCGGAACGGCTCGGCGCCCACCGCCCTCATCTCGGCGGCGAGCTCGTCGCGGCCGAGCCCGACCAGGTCCTTCAAGGCAGTCTCCATGATGGCGCAAGATATAGGATGGGGCAGGGATGTCCAAGCACGCTGCCACTCTGCGGCCTGCCCTCCTCCGCAAATCTTAACCAGAATCCGCGCCGAGGTTTAGGACAGCCGCCACCGCGCAGGTTCGCCGGCCGAGGAAGCACCCGGATCCCGCCGATCGAGCGGCCCGCTTCCAGGCGCCTGGCGCCTATCACAGCATCCACATCGTCACCATCGGCTATCGAGGGCGACAATTCGGGTTGCGCAACGCGACCGGTCCGCGCCAAGGTGCCGCGACCCCCATTATCAGCGGCAGCACCATGGCGCTCGATCCGAACAAGGCGAAACTCGATCCCCAGGCCAAGGCCCTGCTGGATTTTATCGCCCTGGCGGGCCGCATCCCCTACAGCCAGATCACGCCGCCGCAGGCGCGCGCGCAATATGTCGAGCTGTGCCGCCGCACTGGCAAGCCCGGCGAGTGGGCCGTCGATGCCGGCGACCACATGCTGTCCGGTCCGGCAGGCGATCTGCGCGCGCGGGTGTACCGGCCACGCGCGGCCGGCACGGCGCCGCTGCCGGCGCTGCTCTATTTTCACGGCGGCGGCTGGTGCATCGGCGACATCGACACGCACGATCCCGCCTGCCGTCAATTGGCGCAGCAAGCGCACTGCGCCGTGCTCTCGCTCGATTACCGCCTCGCGCCCGAGCACCGCTTCCCCGCCGCGGTCGAGGATTGCTTCGCCGCGGTCAAATTCGCCGCGAGCGAGGGGCAGAGGCTCGGCCTCGATCCGACACGCCTCGCCGTCGGCGGCGACAGCGCCGGCGGCAATCTCGCCGCGGTCGCGGCGCTCCTCGCCCGCGACGCGGGCATCGCACTCAAGGGCCAAGTGCTGATCTATCCCGCCACCGACTTCGCCAGCAAATCGGCGTCGCACGAGGACTACGCCGAGGGCTTTCTGCTGACGCGCGAATCGGTCGCCTGGTTCGGCGGCAACTACATCGACGCGGCGCAGCATAGCGACTGGCGTGCCTCGCCGCTGCGCGCGCCCGATCTCGCGCGGCTGCCGCCGGCGCTCGTCATGGTCGGCGAATGCGACGTGCTGCGCGACGAGAGCCGCGCCTATGCCGAGGCGCTGCGCCGCGCCGGCAACGAGGCGAGCTTCCAGCTCTATCCGGGGATGATCCACGGCTTCTTCACCATGGGCGGCATCATCGCTGCCGCCGACCGCGCCATCGCGCAAGCCGCCGATTTTCTGAGGCAGGTTTTCGCGCGCTAAGGAACGCGCTGTCGGCTCAGCGCTTAACGCCGCAGGTCTTGTCGATCTGCGCCAGCGCCTGGCTGAGGCCGGCGAGCGAATAGGTGTCGGTGGTCTCGGTGCCGCGGGCGGAGACGCCCTTGAGCACGGCCTGCTTGCCCTTGGCGAGCGCCTCCACCACCACCTTGTCGGTGGCCGGATCGCGCGCCCAGGCGGCGTCCTTGTTGGTGAAGAGCGTGAATTTGTGGCCGTCCACCTGGAGCTCGGCGTCCGAGCCTTCCTTGAAGAGGTAGCCCGCGTTGAAGCTCACCTCGTTGCTGATCTTGTCGGCCGGGCGATGGGTGACGCTGGCATAGATTTTGTTGCGCTTGGCGCCGGCGGGCTCGCTCTTGCTCGGCTCGCCGACGACATAGCAGATCCTGTGGCTCTTCTCGGTGTCGCTGTAGGCGTCCCAGCCCTGCGCGCCGCCGAGACGCGTCACGCCCTCCTTCTGCTGCACCGGCTTCGCCGCGCTCTTCTCCTCGGCCTTCGGCGCGGCGGCGCTGCCGGCGGACGCCAGCGGCGGCATGAGCATCAGGGCAAATGTGGCGGCGAGGCAACGGGCGGGCGAGAGCATGCGCGCAACCATAACCATCGCTCGGCTCCCTGCCAAGCGGCGCGATGAACGCACACCCCTTGCCTCGGCATCGCCGCCTCGGCAAGGTGAGCGCCGAGGCGACGCGGCCACGGGGAGGAAGAGCGATGCGCGCGGTGCTGTGCAAGGAATTCGCCGGACCGGAGAAACTCGTCCTCGCCGACGTACCGCCGCCGCCGCTGCGCGACGGCACGGTGCGGATCAGGATCCACGCCGCCGGCGTCAATTTCGCGGACACGCTGCTCATCACCGGCCAATATCAGGACAAGCCGCCGCTGCCGTTCACGCCGGGTATGGAGGTGGCAGGCGTCGTCGCCGAGGCGGGCGCCGGCGTGACGCACCTTAAGGGCGGCGACCGGGTGCTCGCCTCGGTCGGGCGCGGCGGATTCGCCGAGGAGGTCGTCACCGAGGCGGACGGCGTCCACCGCATCCCCGACAGCATGGACTTCGTCACCGCCGCGGGATTCCCCGTCGCCTACAGCACGTCCTACGGCGCCTTCGCTTGGCGCGGCCGGCTGCAGCGGGGCGAGTGGGTGCTCGTGCTCGGCGCCTCCGGCGGCGTGGGATTGACCGCCGTCGAGATCGCCAAGGCGATGGGCGCCAAGGTCATCGCCGCCGCCGGCGGCGCGGACAAGCTCGCCGTCGCCGCGCGCGCCGGCGCCGACCATCTCATCGACTACACGCGCGAGCAGATCCGCGACCGCGTCAAGGACATCACCGGCGGCCACGGCGTCGACGTCGTGTACGATCCCGTCGGCGGCGATGCCTTCGATCAGAGCCTGCGCTCGATCGCCTGGGAGGGGCGGATCATTGTCATCGGCTTTGCCGGCGGGCGTATCCCGCAGATACCCGCGAACATCGTGCTGGTGAAGAACATCGACATCATCGGATTCTTCTGGGGTTCCTATCGCCGCCACAAGCCGCAGCTCATGGCCGAGTCCTTCCCGCAGCTCTTCCGCTGGTTCGAAGAGGGCAGGCTCAAGCCGCATGTCTCGCACACCCTGGATTTCAGCGAAGTGGCGCAAGCGCTCGACCTGCTCAAGACGCGCAAATCCACCGGCAAGGTGGTGCTCACCATGGGGGCGGTGAAATGCAACCGCGGAAGTCCGGCAAAATCGACATAAATGCTACCACCGGAGCACCGGCTCGGATTGCCGCGCGTCCTTGGATCGCCACATTACAGATCGTTCATGTTAGGGGATGGCGCAGCGGCCACGACCTTATTACTACATGATCCATGAAGGCGCTTGGCCTTCGCAGGAGTTGAACATGGCAAGGTTTCACCGCGCGGCAGCGGTCGCGCTCACGCTGGTCGGCCTCGGCGGCTGCATTGTCGCGCCGGCAGCACCACCGCCGCCCGCTTATGGCTATGCCCCCGGCTATGGCTATGGCCCCGGCTATTACGCACCCGGCTATGCCGTCTATCCGCCACCGGTCTCGGTCGGCGTCGGCCTCGGCTTCGGTGGCTGGCATCATTGGAGGTGACGATGTCTTCGCGACTCCTTGTGCTGATCGCCGCTGCGGTGGTGGCGCTCGGTGCCGTGGCGCCGGCGCTGGCACAGGATCACCGCCGCGACGATGATCGCCGCGACGACGGCCGCCGCTTCGAGGAGCGGCACGACGAGGGCTGGCACGACCGCGACGTGCGTCGCTTCCGCGAGCGCGATCTCGGGCGCTGGCAGCAAGGTCGCTGGTTCCGCGGACCGCATGATGGGCGCGCCGGCTGGTGGTGGATCGTCGGCGACACCTGGTATTTCTACCCGCGGCCGATCTATCCCTACCCCGATCCCTACGTTCCGCCCGCCGCCGTGCCGACGGCGAATGCTTGGTACTACTGCGCGCCGAGCCAGGCCTATTATCCCTACGTCCCGAGCTGCCCGGTGCCTTGGCAGGTGGTGCCCGCGCAATAGCGCGAGACCGTTCCTTTGCGTATAGCGCAGCCGCCGCGCGTCAGGGCACGCTCGCCGCTTGCGCCGCGGCGATGTAGCTCTGGACGTCGAGGTCGATGAGCAGCCGCTGCTGTTCGAGCTGCTGCGCCGCCGCCGTGACCATGTTCACGTACGTCGGATGGTCGGGGTAGCGCTCCTCGAGCGAGGGCCGCGGGTCACCCGCTCCCATCCGGTCCGCCTTCGTCTTCTGGAAGGGGATGCGCTGGCCCGAGGCGTCGCAACCATCGACGATCTTGATCCCGCCGGTTTCCGCCGCCGGCGATGTCGTTGCCGTCGGCATCCGTCTTCTGCACGAAGACCGGGTAAGGCGTGCCGAGCGAGATCGGCGGCATGATCGACAGGATGCCGTCGTCGAACTTTGGACCGAAATCCCAGAAGTCGCCGGTGTGGTGGATGCCGTTGTAGGTCACGCCGGGAATGCTGGGGAAGCCCATCCCCGACTGCGGCAAGGCCGAGGCCAGCGTACCGTCGGCGCGGCGCGGCACGTTGTTCCGCGGCGGCGCACGGTCCGTGCTCACCCATTCGTCGAGATCGACGAGCAGCGCGCGCAGCACCGGATTGCCCACGAGCGGGTTCAGGAACTGCTGGCAGATGCCCTTCGACGCGGCCGCTCCGGCGCCATGCGGCACGCTCGAGAACAGGTAGTAGCGCACATTCGCGAGGTCATCGAGGTCGAGGTCGCGGCCCTTGATGTCCGTGGTCAAGATCGAGCCCGCCTTCGCCCAATATTCGTTGGCCGAGTTAGTTAGCCTCGATGATCTTCGGGCAGGTGTCGCTCTCCTCGCAGGCATCGAGCCGGCCGGCGGTCTTGCCGGTGACGGGATCGTGCAGACGCTGGTTGGCGAACGGGAACTGGTACTCCGGGTACCAGCGCGCGATGTGCTGGCGATGCGTCCGGGTGGGCTGGGAGAAGCGGTAATTCATGTAGATGCCGCTGCCGCCGCCTTTCCAGTTCAGCACGCCATCGAAGGCCAACTCGTGATGCCGGCCATGGCGGTCGCCGTGATCGTCGCGATCATTGTCGCTATCATGATCGTGATCACGCTGACCGCGCGCGTGCTCGACCTCGTTGAAGCCCTACAGCACGAAATCGTGCATGGTGCGGCAGGGCTGCGACGAGCAGAAAGTGTAGATGTGCTGCACGTCGCCGGCGAGCGGGTTGGCGTTGCCCTTGTCGTCCGTCTTGGCGTCGCGCAAGAACGCCGCGAGGTCACGCAGCGCGGCGAAGCCCAGGGCGGCCACCAGCGGATCCTTGGCGATGTAGCTGAACTCGTAGAGGCCGGACGGGCCGAAGAAGGCGGGATCGCCGAACTTCGTTCCCGGCGGGTTGAGCTTGATTGCGGTGAGCGTGGCGTCGGTGTAGTCCCAGCTCGACGCCGGCATGACGATCGGCTGGTCGGCGAAATTGGCGCGCACCGTTAGCAGCGCCGTCGACTTGTCGGCGGTTGCCGCCGCGTAGCTGAGCGATTCGCTGGCCGGCGGGTTCTTCGTGACGTCGATGTCGAATTCCTCGAGCGCCGGTCCGGTGATCGTCGAGCCGTCGCGATTTTTCGCGGCGGGCACGGTGACGCCGAAGCCGCTGACGCCTTGGCCGACGGTGATGTCCCAGCCGCTTGCCAGGACGCTGTATCCCTGCGTCATGAGGAAGCCGTTGCCGGGATCGCCGGGAGTCGAGGTGGTCTGCGGCTGCCCCCGGTCGCCGCGAGCCACAGCAGATAGACGCCGGCGATCGGCGCCACGCTCGCCTCGAAGGTGAAGCCAATGAGCGATTCCACCGCCACCACCTTGCGCACCAGCCCGTAGAAGCCGAAGGAGAAGGCGAGCGTCAAGGCGATCCACGGCAGGCCGCCGGTCGCCGCGGCGAGGACGGCGACCCCCAACGCGGCGACGATGCACGCGGCGATCTGCAGCGTTCGCAGCCGCTCGCCCAGTGCCACCATGCCCAGCGCCACGCTCACCAGCGGATTCATGAAATAGCCATGGCTGGTGTCGACGATGTGGCCGCTGCCGATGGCGTAGATGTAGGTCACCCAGTTGATGGTGACGAGCAGCGCCGAGAGCAGCAGCAGCGCCAGCGTGCGCGGCACCACGAGCTGGCGCAGCTCGCGCCGGCGGCCGAGGCTCGCCACCAGGGCGAGTGCAAAGAAGGCGCCCCAGACGATACGGTGGGCGAGCACCTCCGGCACCGGCACGTCGCCCAGCGCCTTGAGATAGATCGGCAGCACGATGCCCCAGGCGGTGAAGGCGCCGAGCGCGTAGAGCAGGCCAATGCGATGCTGGCGGCGCCGGGACGGCGCGTCGTCGGTCATGGGGCGGCCGGAGACTAGCCGGGGAACCGCCTCCTCGCCTACTCTCGAACAGGCGCTCGGCGCGGAGCGCCCGGGCCCCAGAAATAATGCGTGCCTATTTTAGGCGCCCGCAGCTCCCGATTAATTAAGAATTCGCTAGCGCCTCGCTCGCGCCGGCAATGCGCCGCAATGCCGCGTCGGCCACGCCGCGTCTCGTCAAACGCGCCCGCGCCGGTCTATGATGCGCTGTCTCGGAGGAGACGCATGGGCACCATCAGGCAGGCGCGGCTCCAGGATGCGCGGGCCATCGGCCGGATCGAGGTCGATACCTGGCGGTCGACCTATGCCGGCATGCTGCCGGACCGGGTGCTGCTCGCCATGTCCGAGCAGCGGCAGACGGCATCCTGGGCGGGGTTCCTGCGGCACCGCGCCGGCGATGTCTGGGTCGCGCAACAGCCGCGGCCCGACGGCGGCGAGGCGCGGCTCGTCGGCTTCGGCAATTGCGGTCCGCAGCGCGAGGGCGGCTTCGGCTATGCCGGCGAGGTCTATACCCTCTACGTCGCGCCGGAGGCGCAGGGTCAGGGCTTCGGCCGGCTCCTTTTGCTGGCGCTGTTCGCGCGGCTGGTCCATTGCGGCCATCGCTCCGCGCTCGTCTGGGTGGTGCGCGCCAACCCCTCGCGCTTCTTCTACGAACGGCTCGGCGGCAAGCTGGTGCTGCACCGGCCGATCCCCGTCGGCGGCGCTCCGGTCGAGTCGGTGGCCTATGGCTGGAAGGATCTGCGCGCCGTGATCGACCGCGAGGCGCGCAGCGGTGCCGGCGGCTCGTCGCCGCGCCCAGGTTAACCGACGCTAAACCTGTCGCTGGCTTTAATGCGGCTTCACCGAGGGGCTGGCGTCTGGTGCCCGGACAAGGGCGCCGGGTGCCGGCTGATCGGTGCAGGGTCGTCATGGCCGCACGGGAGCGGCCGATGACGCCTCGACTTTGGGGGTGCACATGGCAACAGCCTCTTTGCCGATTCTCGCGAACATCGGCATCAACGACGAGAACTCGCTGCTGCGGCGTTATGTAAAATACTGGCTGCTTTATCAGATCATGCCGGTGCCGGTGCTGCTGCTCGGCTGGTATACGCTGCGCATCGGCGGCGGCGCGCATCAATGGTTCTGGCCGCTCGTGCTCAGCGTCCACTGTCTGCTGAGCTTCGTCTGCGCCTTCCAGGCCGCATTGTTTCACAGCCGCGCCCGCTGAGCGGGTCGCTCGCCGGCGCCTGCCGACGCTCGGGTGAGCCGCGACCGGCCGTCGCTTTGATTCCGACATAGCATCGGGCTCGGGCACCCGCCGCGGGCCGATGCCGTTGAAAATCGCCTCCCTTCCCGTTGCGCCGATGCTGAGGCATCATGGGCGAAAGCAGGGATGGAGAGGCCATGATGACGCAAGCGGGCGGGCCGACGCGGCGCGACATCGTGCGGGCGGCGGGTCTCGGCATCGGTGCTGCGCTCGCCGGCGGTACGGCGCTGGCCGAGCCGGCGGCCGTGTCCGGCGGCAGCGAGACGCTCTGGAGCGGCGAATACTGGGCGAAGAAGGGCGATGTTTCGCTCTATCTCTATCGCAAGCGCCCGACCGCGCCGAAGGCGGGGGAGAAAACGCTGCCGGTGCTGTTCCTGGTGCATGGCTCGTCCATCTCGGCGCGCTCCACCTTCGATCTCACGGTACCAGGCGCCGGCGAGTATTCGCTGATGAACGTCTTCGCGCGCGCCGGCTTCGATGTCTGGAGCATGGATCATGAGGGCTATGGCCGCTCCTCGCGCACCGACGGCAATTCCGACATCGCCAGCGGGGTCGAGGATCTGGCGGCGGGGAGCGCGCTCGTCGCGCGCGAGACCGGGCAGGCCAAGCTGCATTTCCTCGGTGAGTCCTCGGGCGCGCTGCGCGCCGGCGCCTTCGCCATGGCGCAGCCCGACCGCGTCGACCGGCTCGTGCTCGAGGCTTTCACCTGGACGGGCGCGGGCTCGCCCACGCTCGGCAAGCGCGCCGAGCAGGTCGAGTACTACCGTGCGCACAACCGCCGGCCGCGCGACCGCGACATGATCCGCAGCATCTTCACCCGCGACAAACCGGGCACGTCGGATCCGCGCGTGCCCGAGGCGCTGGCCGATGCCGAGCTCCAATTCGGCGACACCATCCCGACCGGCACCTATCTCGACATGACCGCGAATTTGCCGGTGGTAGATCCGGCCAAGGTCCAGGCACCGGTGCTGGTCCTGCGCGGCGAATATGACGGCATCGCCACGCTCGACGACGTGCTCGGCTTTTTCGCCCGGCTGCCGAATCCCGACCGGCAGTTCGTGCTGCTGGCGGGCGCCGCGCATTCGCTCAATCTCGGCATCAACCGCCAGCAGGTCTGGCATGTCGTGCAGTCGTTCCTGAGCATGCCGCCGCGCCTCGACGTTTAAGATGCGCGACCCGCATGAGCGGCACCGGCACGGCCACACTGGCGAGGATCGCCGCCCTCCCCTATAAGATTCCGAATGGCGGGAAAATAGGCCGGCTCCCCTAGTGCCGCGGGGCCGACCGGGCGCGCCGCCAAACGGGAGGTCTGCGATGGCGCATATCTGGGAGAGATCCTATCCGCCGGGCGTGTCCTGGGGCGATCCGCTGCCGCCGCCGCTGCCGATCGAGAGCCTGCTGGAGAACGCCGCCACGACTTGGCAGGACAAGACGGCGATCGATTTCTACGAGCGTCGCGTGAGCTTCCGCGAGCTCGAGCGCCTTGCCGCCCGCGCCGCCAAGGGGCTGCAGGCGCTGGGCGTCGGGCCCGGAATCCATGTCGGGCTCCATCTCCCGAACACGCCGCACTACGTCGTCTGCTTCTTCGCCGTGCTGATGGCGGGCGGCCGCGTCGTCAATTTCAGCCCGCTCGCCGCGCTGCGCGAGCTCAAATACCAGATCGCCGATTCCGATGCTCAGGTGATGGTGACGCTGGGACTGCCGACGCTCTATCCGCAGGTCGCGGCGCTCAAGGGTGCCGCGAAATACGACACGCTCATCGTCTGCAGCCTGGAGGATTTCCTCCCGGCGCCCGCGGTGCGCGCCGTGTTCGGCCCAGCCGCCGAGCGCGTCGCGGGCCCGGGCCGCGAGATCGACGTCGCCCAGCTCATTGCCAATGACGGCGACTATCGCCGCCACTCGCACGGATCGCTCGCGGACGAGGTGGCGGTGCTTCAATACACCGGCGGCACCACCGGCGAGCCCAAGGGCGCCATGCTCACCCACGCCAATTTCTGCGCCGTGGTGAGCGTGCGCAACCGCTGGGTCGGCGACGCCATGACCGATGGCGAGGACAAGTGTCTGGTGGTGCTGCCGCTGTTTCACATCTTCGGCCTCACCTTCATCATGCTGCTGTCGATCGCCACCGGCACCGAGATGGTGATGCACATCCGCTTCGACGCCGAGCGCGCGCTCATGGACATCGCGCGGAAAAAAGTCACAGTGTTCGCGGGCGTGCCGACGATGTACGCAGCCATGGTGCTGCATCCCAAGATCAAGGAGGTCGATCTCGCGTCGCTCAACCTGTGCAGCTCGGGCGGCGCGCCGCTACCGGTGGAAATACTGATGCGCTTCAAGGAGCTCACGGGAATCACGCCGTCGGAAGGCTACGGTCTGACGGAGACCGCGCCCTTGGGCACGATGCAGGCGCTCGAGGGCGAGCCGCGCGCTGGCACCGTGGGCTTGCCGGCGCCCCATACCATCGTCGAGGTCGTCGACATCGAAACCGGCATGACCCTGTTGCCGCAGGGCGAGAAGGGCGAGATCTGCATCCGCGGCCCGCAGGTGATGAAGGGCTATTGGAAGCGGCCGGAGGCGACGCAGGATGCGTTCCGCGGCGGGCGCTTCCACACCGGCGACATCGGCTTCATCGATGCGGACGGCTATGTCACGCTGGTCGACCGCAAGAAGGACATGATCCTCTCCGGCGGCTTCAACGTTTTCCCGCGCACCATCGAGGAGGCGATCTACGAGCATCCCGCCGTGGCCGAAGTCACCGTGATCGGCATCGCCGATGACTACCGCGGGCAATCGGCCAAGGCGTTCATCGCCTTGAAGCCGGGCGCCGCTTCCTTCGGCTTCGACGAGCTCAAGGCGTTCCTCGCCGACAAGCTCGCCAAGTACGAGATGCCCGTGGCGATGGAGATCCGCGCGAGCCTGCCCAAGACGCCGGTCGGCAAGCTCTCGAAGAAGGAGCTGGTCGCCGAGGAGACGGCCAAGCGCGGCGACGCAGCCGCCGGCGCTTAAGCGCGGCCTCGCCCTCGGCCAAAGCGCCGCAGCAAGCCTAAGAGGCTTGCTCGCTCTCGCGCTGCAGCCGCGCCTCTTCGATGGCCGCGGTGAGCTGTGGCTTCGAGTTGGGGATCGCGCTGCCGAAACCGGGCAGCAGATAGTCGTCGGGTACGCGCGCAGCGTCGGCGAGCGCCTCCTCGATGCGGCCGATCCGGGCGCGGCACAGCGCGCGCAGGAACGGGATCAGCGGCCAGTAATGCGCGTTGTCGAGTTTCTCGGCGCGCTCGAGATCGTCGGCAGCGGCGGCGAAATTGCCGAGCCGCAGGTGATCGTCGGCCCGCGCCATGAAGGCGCCGGCCTCCTGTGGGCAGAGCGCCACGACCTTGTCGCGGTCGGCGAGCGCCAGATGCGGCTCGCCCATGATGACGCGCACCACCGCGCGCATGTGGTAGCCATGCGGATGATCGGGCTGCTCGGCGATGAACTCGGCGCAGAGCTTCAGCGCCTCGTCATAGCGCTGGCTCGCGCAGAGCGTGCGGACGACTTCGAGATCCCGCGGCGTCATGAACATCTCTGCACCTCGCGCCGCGTCCCGCAGCCGTCAAGTCCGATCATAGGCTGGGATTCTGCGCCGATCTGTTCTAGCTGTCGAGCGGTTGAGAAAGTGATAAGAAAAAGTGATCAGAAAAACGGCATGCACAAGCCGGTTCCAGCGGCGCACATTAGCGGCGCACATTAACCGCGGCAGAAGCCCGCCCATTTGCGGCAATGCGGCTACGGCTTCTGCTCGAGCGCCGCGATGGCGGCAGCGACCATCTTATGCTGGTCGCTGCCGGCGGGGAGCAGCGGCAGCAGCCGCTGCCAGTAGCCGCTCGCCTCGGCGAGCCGGCGCTGCTGCGCCGCAGCGAGGCCGAGATACCACAGCGCCGCCGGCTGCTGCGGGTCGAGTGCGTCGACGCGCCGCCACAGCCCGACCGCGCGATCGGGCAGCGGCACCTGCGGCGCGCGGTCGACGATCAGCGTCTCCGCCTCGGCCAGCGGGATGCGTGGGTCCTCCGGCTTGAGCCGCGCCGCCTGCTCATAAGCATCGGCGGCCTGGTCGCGCTCGTTGAGCACGCTGTAGGCGCGGGCGAGCTTCATCCACCCCTCGAAATCCCCCGGATCCGCCTTCAGCTTGGCCGCGAGCTCGTCGACCATGCCGCGGATCATCTGCTGGCGCTCCGCGGGCGTCATCTTCTCCGCTCGCGCCCTGTCCTCGGCACTGGGTCCGGCCGGGCCCGCGAGGGCGGGCGCCGCCACGCCGGCGCTGCTTGCCGCGTCGGCGATGCGCGCGCGCAGCCGATCGCGCAGCTCCGGGTCAGCCACGTCCGCAGCGAGCCTTTGCCAGCCGTCGATGGCGGCCTGCGCATTGCCCGCCTGCGCCTCGGCGAGCGCCAGATAATAGCGCGCCGCATTGTCCTTCGGGTCGCGCGCCAACGCCGCGGTGAAGGCCTCCTGCGCGCGCGGCGTGACGATGCCCTCGGCGGCGAAGACGAGCATCTCGCCGTAGGCCGAGGCGACGTCGGGGCGGCTCTTGGTGAGCATCAAGGCCTTCTGATAGGCATTGGCGCTGTTCTGCCATTGGCCGAGCGTCGCCGCGCTGCGCGCCAGCAGCAGCCATTTCTCGGCATCGTCGGGATGCGCCGCGAGATCCTTCTCGAGCGCCGCTACGGCGCCGGCGACGTCGCCATGCCGGCCCTCGGCGGCGGCCAGGGCGCGCTCCGGCCCGCGCGCGGCGTAGGGTTCGTCCGGTGCGCCCGGCGCGCCCAGCGCGAGATAAATTCCCGCGGCCGCGGCGGGCAGCAGCAGCGCCAGCGCGATGGCGAGCGCCGGACTGCCCGAGCGGCGCGCCGCCGCGGCCTCCGGCCGTGCGTCGGCGGCGAGGAGCCGGCGCTCGATCTCGAGCCGCGCCGCCGCGGTCTGGTCGGCATCGATGAGGCCGCGCGCCCGGTCGCGCTCCAGCTCTTTGAGCTGGTCGCGGTAGACGGCGCGGTCGAACGACGCACGCTCCGGCGCGGCGCGCGCGCCCTTCATCAGCGGCAGCACCACCGTCGCGACGACGACGAAGGTAACGGCGGCGATCGCGAGCGCGAGCAGCATCAAGCCTCGTCCTTGAGCAGCCGCGCCAGGCGCCGCCGCTCGGCTTCCGTCAGCGGCTCCGGTTCCACAGCGGTAGCGCGTCGGCGGCGCAGGTAGAGGAGGGCGCCGACCGCGCCGAGCGCGAGCACCGCCGGAGGACCGAACCACAGCGCGTAGGTCGCGGGCGCGACCGGCGGCTGGAGCAGCACGAATTCGCCATAACGGCTGACGAGATACTGCAGCGCCTGCGCGTCGCTGTCGCCGCCGGCGATGCGCTCGCGCAACAGCACGCGCAGATCATGCGCGAGATCGGCATTGGAATCGTCGATCGACTCGTTCTGGCAGACGAGGCAGCGCAGCTCTTTCGACAAGGCGCGTGCGCGCGACTCGAGCGCGGGGTCGGCAAGGCGCTCGCGCGGCTCGACCGCGCTCGCCGCAGCGACGGATGCCAGCAGCAGCAGCGCGGTGAGGGTTGCGCGGTGTCTCATCCGCCGATCTCCTTGAGGCGCGGCAGCAGCTCGCGCTCGATGCTGTCGCGGTCGAGCGGCCCGACATGGCGGTAGCGGATATGCCCGGCACTGTCGATAAGGTAGGTCTCGGGCACGCCGTAGACGCCGAAATCGATGCCGACGCGGCCGCTCTGGTCGAGCCCGACGCGGTGGTAGGGATCGCCGAGCCGGACGAGAAAGCCCGCCGCATCCTCCGGCTTGTCCTTGTAGGCGATCCCGAAGAGCGGCACATGCTCCTGCTCGGCGAGGCGCATCAGCAGCGGATGCTCGGCGCGGCATGGCACGCACCACGAGGCGAAGAAATTGACGATCGCGGGATGGCCGTCGAGCGCCGCGCGCGACAGGCCCGGCATGCCCGCAAGCCCGGCGAGATCGAAATCCGGCGCCGGCTTGTCGATGAGCGCCGACGGCAAGGTCGAGGGATCGCGCCCCGGCCTCAGCGCCGCCGCAAAATACGCGATCAGCACGACGAACAGCGCGACGGGGAGGAGATAGAGCAGGCGGCGCATGTGGTTACGCCGTCCGACGGCGAGCGCGCCGAAGCACAACGCGAATCCCTCCCCCCTTGAGGCTATCGGATTCACACATCGTGAAGTGCCAAAGTAGTTCCGTATTTGATGGCTCGGAAGTCTTGGAGACCTCGTCGCATGACGAGGGGTCCTGGCTTGCCATAGTAGCC